>Ga0169931_10010271_pt1 | contig 13346 bp, 13 predicted proteins | sample Kivu_15m_20L_FD_129675 | JGI IMG/M metagenome (GOLD analysis project Ga0169931, IMG submission 129675) | Freshwater microbial communities from Lake Kivu, Western Province, Rwanda to study Microbial Dark Matter (Phase II) - Kivu_15m_20L... | ecosystem: Environmental > Aquatic > Freshwater > Lake...
AAAACAGTTGGTTTAACGATGTCAGAATTTACTACATATCTGGAGTTAAAGACATTCAGTTCAGTATAATAAAATGATTTAATGGGAGTACCTTGGAAAGCCATTATAAACGGCCTAGTTAAAGCCTTCATCTTAAACATCTGAAGAGATCCATCTGGATTCCACATGCCCTCAGTATCATCATTACAAACTGTAGTGTGATCACCGTATGGCTTATACATCCAATAACTCCAGGATAACATATATGTATCACATGCATCTGCAAGTGCTTTGACCTCCCAATAGCATGATTCATTATCAGAGCAAGCTCCAAATTCTGTATAAAACACAGGAACACCGAGTTCTATGGATTTCTCATATGATTTTCTAACTTTGTACTCAGCATAATCTCTACATGATGTTTTAGCATGATCTAAAGGGATAATTTTATGTTTTGTCATTTCTATTGATACTCCGAAACAATAGTGGTGCTTACTCCAGATTTGTCTGTTTAAATAATTATCTCCTGCAGGAGTAGTTTTATAACCACCAAAGTATAATCCCCCTAAGAATGGCAAAGTGTCAGGAAATAGAGCCTCCTCAAACATCAATACGAAGTCATCATCTATTTTTCTTAAACTCTCGTTAACTTTTTGATAAAAGGGAAGGAAACTATTATTGGTAGAATATCCTGGCAAGAAATTTACAATTTCAGAAAACAAATTACCTACCCAAGGTTCATTCCATATATCATAACCTAATATGTATTTATTACCCTTAAATTTTCTAGCAAGTACTTTCCAATATTCTATAAATTTATCTTGAATACCATCAAAGTTCTTAAAAAACGAATCATAAATAGATCCTAATTCAATTATGTTATGTAGATCCATGAAATTTTGATTTTTACATTCATGAGTAATAGGTATGCCATCTGCATCCACAGGAATTTTCCTGTCCATAATAGAATGACAAACACCTACTAAATGGAAAAATTTTTCAAGAATGTTATCCTCTCCACAAACTGATTTGTAAAGTAAATTTTTAGCGTAAAATGTAGGGACACCCTCTCCACATAAAATTCTACTGAACATGTCTTGATGCGAATCTAAAATAGTGTATATTCCTCTTTCTCCAAGTTTATTTACTATCTTTTCGTAAGTGTCTAGATAGGCCTGATTATAAACACCCGGTGCGGTTTCAACTGCTTCCCAAATAATTCCTAATCTAACAACATTAAAGCCGAATTTCGTAAGGTAATCATAATCCTCTTCAGATAATGAAAATAATGGATCAAAATGGTCTTCAATCGGTACATACGGAGGATTTTTAACAACAATATTGACTCCATGAAAAACTCTAACACGTCCTTCTATGTCCACATAATGTCTAGATTTTTTATCAATTGTGATAAAGGTTAAGTTGAAGTAACTGATTAAAATTGTTAGAAGTAAAATCCTTAGTAATCTATTAATCGAATTCATTAAACTGTCTAAAATTATAATTGTATAAATTCAATTATGGTGATCAAAGAATTTAAAATATTAAAACAGGTTAAATAATGATTCATAAACCTGATGAATTAGTTTTAAAATTCACCCAAAAAATATTCACCAATTCTTGTTAAAAAAATTTATAATGTCATATTGTGTATAATTTATCTAATTCACTACTAACTTTTACTTTATCAAAATAATTATATAAATAAATAAATACTTTTAAAAATGAATTCTTCTAAATTAATGAATAACAGCCAACTAAACAATTCCAATTTGAATCTAAATGAATTAAGCGTCGAAAAAATTCAAGAATTTATGTATTTTACTTACATTACCCATTCTTTTATAGAAACCTCTTGGAAGAACATCAAGACACCTGCGTGAAAAATGGAAAGTTCGTAGAAGCGGAATTGGCCAAGCAAAGAGTAATTCAACTAAAACAAATTGAAAAAGAAAAAAATTTGAAAGAATTAAAAACCAGATACGAAGAAATAAAAAATCAAATAGAAATAGAACAAAAAGAAGAATTAGACAATTTTAATAAAACTTGGGACGAAAGACTTTTCATTCTAAACGAAGAATTTAATCGACAAGAAATCTCTTTAAAGGAGAGCCAACAACAAGAAATCGAAGAATTTCTTAAAAACTTTGAGACAAATTATCCCCAAGTTAAACCCAGTTCAGAGTTACTAAATTTAAACAAAATATTAGACCAACTTATTAGAAAGAAAGAGTAAAATACAAATTTTAATTTAAATGTTCATAAAGTTACATGGAAGCTCATAATGTCCAAGTTAAGTTGAAACAGCTGACTGAGCAAGAGCAGGTTAAGCATCAAGAAGAGAAGGAAAAAAGAAAGAAAAGAGAATTAGATAGAATTAGAGTAAAACACGAAACCGAATTGGAAACCTTGCAAATTAAAATGAACTCATCTTACGGAGAATTCAAAAGAAACAGAGCCCTCGAATTTGATAAAACTTTGTTGAAGTATCAAAATAAAATTAGAGAAATCGAAAGAGCTTCTAAATCAGATGAAAAAAATTTTGCCAAAATTACCAAGGGAGTTATGAGTAAAAATTATTTATTATCAATCAAATTATTAATTATCTAATAGAACCCAGTTCGAGATTAAATTCTACAAATGCATCTAGACTCAATATAACTGGTTCTAAATGAGGATTCTAATTTTTTAATTAAATTAATTTTGAATATCTGACATGTTATTTATTTATTTTTAATTTATTTTTTTATCTTAATTCATAGTTTCGGCTTTAGTTTCTATATGAAAATTTTATGAAAATGTACTTTTATATTATGAATTTATTTAAATATAAAAAAATTAAAAATTTTATTTAAATTAATTTAAATAAATGAGGATAATCAAGAATTTTTCAAAAAGCTCAAGTAAATTTTTCTTTTTATTTTAGATGCATCAATTAATTGTGTTGCAATCACATCTGATTCTAATTTACTGGCAATATGCAATTCAGATCAAAACATACAAGTTTATAAATACACTCAAATAGAAAGAATTTTGAAATCATTTGAATCTCAATCTCAGTCAGAAGAACTTGAAGAAATGGAACTCGATTTTAGAGAATCTAAATTTAAAGTTAAGAAAATAAATAAAATGGATTCACCAAAATTTATTGATTTAAAATTTCACACTGGTTCAATCAATTCAATCGCTTTTGCAAACAATTCTAAATATTATTTAGTTTCAGGCGGGGCGGACAAGACAGTAATGATATGGAAAATATTATTAAATGAAGCAAATTTCTCTTCTCAAAAGTCAAGGATGTTGACTTCTCTTTCAGATATTACAGATATAGTAATTTCCAAGAACGACGAATATATCTTCACAGCATGTGTAGACAATTTTATTTACGTGTACAAATCCAATTTTATACAAAATCAATACACGACAATTTCGAATATTAATATTCACTCGAATATAATTACTTCTATTCATTTGGATCCAGCACAAGCTTTTTACTCACAATCTATTAAGTTTGCTTCTTATTCAGATGAAGGGAGATTGATCCTTGCTGAACTTTCGATTGCTGAGATGAAAGCTAATATCACTAGAGATTTTACTGAAATAATAAACAAGAAAAATAAAATAAATTCTATTCAAAAAAAAATTGGGTAAAGTTATATAAATTTATAACTATGATTTATCTTTAGATGGTCATACGATGGAGAATGGATAGTTAGTGTTAATCACCATTTCATCAGAGATAGAAAAGTGTTTCATGCAAGATTAATCAACACCAATGACTTAAACAGCACTCAAATTTTGATAGGTCATGAGTCAGCCGTAATGATAGCAGTAAGATTTGTAATTAATTTACGATATAACTTTAGAAATTTTCTCCAGCAAAATTTACTGATGAAACGGGAACACAGTTTATGATTCTTGCAACTGCCGATAAAGAAGGTAACTTAGTTATTTGGAAAATACATGATAAAAAATTCAAAATGTTTACAAATATTTCTAATTTTTCTGAGTCAACTATCACTTATTTACAATGGACACCTCAAGGTGATTTTTTATTTGCATCTAATTCAAATGGTTCTCTCCTCGCTTTGGAATTCAATGAATACTCATCAAAAACTCAAATGATTTCTAGCATAAACACAGCTGAAATAAATAATAGCTTTGGCATCCCATTGAATCCAATAATAAATAATGAGAATTCCATTCTTCCTCAGAGGATTGAATTAGTAAACACTAAGAATGGACAAATGAAAAGAATAACACCAACTTTAATCAACAACGATTCTAATTTAGTTAACAATCAAGAAATTAACAGGATCCCTACCAATATAACTAATAATACAAATTTATCAAATGACATAAATATCGATGCAACTAACACAAATAAACTTTTACAGGACTATTATATAAGATGCATAAAGCCTAAATTTGATTCATTAGAAACAAAAATATCTAAAATCAGAATTAATTCAGTCGACTTAGAGAAAAAGAATGTCTGTATAATATGGGAGAATAAGGTATATGACAATTACTCTTATGTTCAATTATCGATTGAAAATACAAAATGCCTTTATGTAAATAAATTAGAAAACAAATTAATCCGTTTATTTTCATGTAATAATTTTTGCTATGCTGTTTATGATACAAATTATCTTCTAAGCGTTTTCACTTTATTTAATACCATCGTAATATAATTTTATAATCCCATCTGTATAGATTCTTTCGAATATTTATATCGAAGATGTCAAATTCATGGAAATTTATATGAATTATCTGTTTATTATTACTGGGAATAATAAGCTCATGATAATGTAATAATCAATTAATAATATATTTCTAGTGACTTGTACCTTAAAAATAAAATATTAAATACATTTTTGAATTGCGGAACTATCGCAGAATGTGCGACAAAAATTTCATCTGTCAAATTTTTAGATCTTGATAAAATTCTAATATATTCAGATTCTTTTAACGTGTTTAAAAATACAATTGTGAAGAATATATTTTTATATAATAAATCTTTGAATGAGCTTATACAATTAGATAATAGTGTGAATCATGAGCTGGATAATATTTTATTGAATAGTTTGAATGAAGTGAAAAATAATCTATCCGCTTATGATTGTCTTATAAATGATAGCAGCTTCTATAAAATCATAAATGATTTAAATATGTTTAGTCACATAGAGGATGCCAAAATCAAAGAGAATATTAGCATCAATTCAAATTTAAGAAGCCAAGAAGAGAAATTATTACTAAGTCATTTACTAAATCAGAAGAATGAGTTTATAATGTTTCTAGAGAGATACTTAAGCGAATTAGTAAAATTAAAATGTTACTATAAACTTGCCGATTTTTTCATATTTTATTTCAAATCTAATAGAATGCAGTTGTTTAATATTCTAGTAAGTATTTAATTTCTAACTAACCTTATTAATTTTTATAGGAAAATAAACGTGAATTTATTTTGAAAAAAATAATTAAAGAATATATAATGGATGTTGATGATATTCCTTCAGAAATTAAAGAAATTATAAACAATTTAAATGAGTCTATTCAAAAAGGCCCTAGTGATTGAACCCTTTAAATATATAAAATCATTTTTTTATAAAATTTTAAATAGTTTTAAATGAAACATAATTTTTTTAATATTTAGTTATTCTTTATCCTAATACATGTTTTTATTTAATAAGTGTACTAATAATAAATATTTTATTTAAACCATTCCTTGAAAGGGTCACTTTCAGGTACGTTAGCAGTAATTTCTTTCTTAAACTCTGGGTAAATGGGAAAATTAGACACATCTGAAGCCGACTTAACTCTAGGAATGTATGGAGGTTTTAATTCTTGATTTAATAGTCTATCGAATTCAAAATCTGCAAAAAATTTGTGATTTTTTATTTTCTTTACCCCATCAGCGAGGTTTCCGTATCTTTTAGATAAATCTATTTTAAGTAATTTTTTAACAAGTGATCTTGCATCAGTTTCAAAATTTTTGGGGAATTTTATTTTTCCTGAGAGAATATTCTCATACACCTTCATGGGGTCCTCGTCACTAAAAGGATCATAACCGGCAATTAATTCATACAAAAATACACCAAACGTCCACCAATCAACAGACTTCCCATGACCTAATTTATAAATATCAATATTAAATTACCTTTATTTAATAAAATTTCGGGTGCTAAATATTCAGGAGTCCCACATATTGTGTATGTACGATGTTCACAATATTTAGCAAACCCGAAATCTGTCAACTTCAAATAACCACTTTTATCTAACAATACGTTTTCTGGTTTTAAATCTCGATATATTATATTCAATAAATGCATATATTCAAAAATCAACACTATATGACCAGAATAAAATCTAATTTTAAAAATTAATTACCTCGCCATATCCATGTCCATTTTTCCATATGCTCTCAAAATGGTAAACAATTCACCCCCGTTTATAAATTCTTCTGCCATATAAATAAACCGATTATCTTGAATGTACCCTTCTAATCTTACCTAAAATACATAAAAAAATAATCTAGATCATACCACAAATGGATGCTTCAGATAGTTCATTATTTTCATTTCGTTCATTATGTGTTCTACTTGGCCTAATTTTATTAATTCTTCTTTCTTCATTATTTTTATTGCGTAATAATTTTTAGAATTTTTTTCTTGTCCTAGTTTGACTCTTGCAAAACTTCCTATTATTACAAAAATTTAGTTACCCGTTCCTAAAATTTCTTCAAACGTGAAATCTGCCAAATTTAGTAATTTAGGTTTGGAATTTTTTATTGCGTTTTCAAGAAAAAAATTTCGATCTGATAGTTCCATAACGATTTGAATTGATTGATATTAAATAAGTAATTAAATTATTCTTATAATGAAGAAAACCTATGACCAGAAACTTTTTCAAGATGGAAACAAGCTACCTAGGGTGAGGGCGATTCTTTTAGGAAATTCAAATGTGGGTAAGACAAGTTTGATAACGAGATACATAAATAACGAATTTCGAGAAATTGTTTATCCGACAAAAGATGTCATGTAAAATTTCTAAAATTGAATTTTTAATTTAATAAAGATAGAATAACGAGGAATCTAATAAATTTTAACCCTAACCCAGAAGATTTGAATGATTACTGTTATGTAGACCTTATTGATACTGTTGGCTATGATACTGGCCTGCGGTTACAGGAGTATTATGAATTTTTTAATGTGTGGTTGCCCGTAACTCGTGACATTTCAAAAATAAAATGTATACAGGATAAGATAAAATACCATTACAAAAAAACTGACGATTTTAGCACCCCGGGTGATAGTATAATGGCTTACATATTTGTTTTCGATTACAATGAAAGAAAATCATTTAAGGATATTCTATTCCTTGCCAAAGAAATAAAATTTCAAGAAAAATTACGCCTTGCAAATCTAACACAAACGAAAACTTCACAAAAAAACCAAAAGACGAAATCCCCTCTTGAAACAATAAAAATTTTTGTTGCAAATAAATGTCCTTTCCTAGTTGAAGATGATGCACCTATTCAAAATAAAAAAAAAGAGATTATTTATCCAATTTATAAATATGATGAAACTGCAGAGTATTATTTAAATGAAACTATGAATATCTACGACAACGACAAGGAAGTAGCTATGGAAAATTTGTATTTTGTCAATGCCAAATTTAACATAGGCGTTGATAAAGTTTTTCGTTACATGGCAAAAGAAGTTATGCAAAAGGAAGATCTATGGAAAATTCCAAAATATGAAGAGAAATTCAACAAAGACCACAATAAAAATAATAATCTGATGGATGATGTAAGTCAAGTTTCTTGTTTTGAAATGATTTTCTTGTGTAAGTGTGGGAAAAAAACTGCAGACGAGGAACCCTCACCGGAAGAAAAAGAGAATAATAAATCGCAATCTGAGGAAAATAATCCTCCAGTCATTCTACATGAGTCAGAAGACAATGAGGTTCATCCACCTGATTACAATACAAATTCTTCTAAGCAGCCTAATCCTGAACAGGAAAATAATTTAGGACAAAAAGAAGAGGAGAAAAAGGAGGAAGAAGAAAAAAAATCTAGTGGGTGTATTATAATGTAGTTGTATAAATATATTAATTAATAAATTTTTCTTATAATAATTATTAGCCAATATAGTAGTAAAATAATTTTTTTATCTTGTAATAATGAATAAAAATATTTTACCTCCTTCCCCTTTATAGGCGTAATAAATATTAAAATTATCCTATAAAAATATATTATTTTTTTTCAAAATTTTTAGGAATTAAGATAAGAGTTATTAGTAATTAAATATTATAAACTGTATTCTTGTTATCACAATTTATTGATTCATCTCCAAATTGTTCGAATTCATTTCACCTTCATCCTCAACAGCAGAGAAAGCTTTATATTCAGCAGGAATTTTTTTATGAGACAGCAATTGATCAGTGAAATAGATTCTTCTTATTCTGCAGTTTGCATGGATTTGTACCCTATGGGATAAAATAAATATGAATTTAAAATACCTCAACGTCTCAAGATAATTGGTACCGTATGCTCTTCTAGTAAAATCGGTCAAATTGAAATGAATTTGATTCCAACCCTCGTCTAATTTCATTGGAATAGTACATATAAAAGGCTTCACTCTAGTGTTCGACTAGAAAAAATATAATTAAAAATAAGTGGATGTACCTGATAGTTGGATGCTCTGAAACGTCTTCTAACATTCTTATCATCTATTACTTGAACTTCAAAGGTAAAATATTTTTTTAGCTAGAATTTATATGATTGAGTAGTATACGTATTTTATTAAAAGAACTAAGAAGGGCATTTTTATCCCTAGTGTTTGGTTAGGATCAGCAGGACATGTGATATAGTTATTGCTCACGTTTGCTCCAACTAATTCGATTACACAACTTTGCATATCTTCGTCCATTATTCTTTTTATGTGTCCATTTTTTATACTCTTGTCCCATATCTGAAGTGGTTTTGCTCTAAAATATTAATTTAAAACTATTTTTACCCGATTGAGTAGAGGATTGACAGGAACCCTGATTGGAATGAGTTTCTGAACATTTTTTGATTATAATTAATTACTTTATAAGTTATTTAATAATTTATATTAATTTCTTTATTAAAAAATTAATTAATGTCAAAAAAACAAGAATTCGAAGTAAAAAAATCATCAATGAAAGAAATTAAACTTACTCTTCAACAGACTGTGTGTCTTTCCATTGATAATAATTGGACGATGAATGATATTAAACAAGCTGCCAAGAGAGAATTCGGTCACATAGCAGATTTGTTTACTATTTTTATAAAAGATTATGAAGTTACTAATTTGGAAAATGTTAATCTCCAAAGAACTTTAGATTACTATAAAAGCAATACAATATATATCGTCCCCAGAGTAAATAAGATCCTAAACGAGAGAATTTTGAACGAAGATGAAAATATTAATATTCTTAGCTTGAATAACAGTCATAGCCTCATTCAAACTGGAGATATTCTAAATTCTAGTGGAATTCAAAATAAGTCAAGGAATGAAAACTTATATTGTAGTAACGAAAACAAATACCATCGTACATTGGACATTATCAAAAATCCAGAAAATCAAGTTATAAGGAATAAAATCGATGATGCATATAGTAACCTGGACAAGCTTAAAAAAACTATTGCAGATTTTAATATAAGATCTGACATTGGACTTAACAAATCTCATTGTTACAACACAAATGACAGATATAATGGAAATATTTTAGATCATAAAAATACTTCGATAAATCATATTAATCACAACATATCAGGTGATAATATGAACATTATTAGTAATCCTCTTTCATCTAGTATGTTTCTTTCTAAAAATCAAAATATCAACATAATTAATGATGGGAATACAAATACAAACAAAGATTTCCTTGTATCCCCAATCAGAAACGAAAATTTAGGCCATAGTCCTTTACTAGGTAACACAAATTCAAATTTTAATCAGCAACCATATTCAAAAGTGGACGAGATTCTTACAAATATCAAGAATAAGCTTAACATGTCTAAGGGAGATAATTTCTCGCCGTATCTCAGACAAATGGACGCTATTCAAAATAAAAATGAGTCTTTCTTTTCCATGAATTCTCCTAAGAGCGGGTACCTTAGCTTAGAAGGACAGAGTAAGCAAAAACATGTTCAATTTGCACAGCCAATAACGAATAATATATCCTATCCTAATATAATTACAAATCCCTCTCAATCAAACAAATTTCCCCAATCAGAAGAAGATTTTAGACATTTATTAGAAGATAACAGAAACATCCACTTAACTAACCAAATTCTAAACAAATCAAATATTGAGTTAAAAAACCAATTAAAGAGATTAGAGGAAGATTTAGAGTCCAATTCTGAACTGAAGGCGAAACTTGCTAATCAGAATCAATTCATCGAAAATTTGAAAATCGAAATGTCGAACTTGATAAAATCTAACGAAGAGGTAGTAAAAATTTATGAAATGCTTAAAGTAGATTACGTTGATTTAGACAAGGAAAATGAAGTATTAAAACAAAAACTTCAGAATATTAGCGAAAATTTCTTTGTTACAGAAAAAACTAATCAGAACCTCAAAAGCGGTATTGAAAAATTTGAAGATGCATTAAAGAACTACGACAATGAAAAAAGCATCATAAACATTCATCTAATTGAGAAAGAAAAACAAATTTTTGAGCTCTCAGAAAAAGACAAAAATAACAGAGAATTGAACCAAAGCCTCAAAAAATCTTTGAACGACTACGAAGAAATGTTAGCAAACATGAACAAAACTATGGAAATTCTAAAAAAGTCAACAGATGATTGCGAAAGAGAAATTTTCAAATTGAAATGTGTTATTGACGAAAAAAATTCTCTTATAGAATCAAAATCAAAAGAAGTGACAGAAAAAACCAATGAAAATTCAAACTTGAATGATGAACTTAATCTCATAAGAAATGAACTTAAATATTTCAATGACGAGGTTCAAACTAAACTAAAGGTTTTGGATGAGCTTCAAGGAAAAAATGGGGATTTGTCAGCAGAATGTGACAAATACAAAATGAAAATACAAAATTTGATGACAATCATTGAAGAAAAAGACAACACTGTAGAAAATATGAAGATTAGTTACAATGCGTTAAATAAAACATTAGAAGAGATCAAAAACGAATACGACGAAATAAAACGAAAACATGGTGATGATTTGATTGAGAAGAATAGACTCCTTAAAGAAAAAAAATCTGGAGGTGAATTCAATTCTAAAATTGAAAAGAAATTGGAAGAGCTTCTGATAATTAAAAACGAACATGAAAACGAATTAAAAATGAATAAAAATGTCATGGCTATTTTAGAGGAAGAAAACTCGAAACTGAAATTCAACAACGAGAATTTATTTATAGAAATTTCAGGAATTAAAAATTTCCTAAGTGACAAAGATAAGTTGATTCAAAGCTTAGAGATCAAACTAAAAGAATACGATGATAAAATTCATAAACTAATTGCAGAATTAGAGGAAGTTGAAAAACATAAATATGAAATTTACTCTGATAAGAATGTCTATGAATCAAAATTTAATGAAGTTAATTCTAAATATGAAAATCTTCTTCAAAAATTCAATCAGAATTTAAGTTTTACAGATGAAATGAATAAGAAATATGAATCTTTGTTGCAACAAAACTACAAATTTAACACAGAAAAAAAGTTCATTAACGATACTTATGGAAAATTAGAAAAGGATTTCCGAGACTTGATAAAACAAGCAAATACGAACAATCCTAAACTTGAAGGTAAAGAAAAACTTTACACTAGCATAAATTTAAACTTAAAAACTCAAAAAGATTTTGTTTTAAATAACAGCTTTAACTTCGGTGGTAACGCAACTATTGAAGAAACGTCAGAAAAAAATTCAAAAATTCAGATAATAGAAGGCTCTAAGTTTATTTTTACCATATATGACAATAGAAGCATCCTCAGTTTCGATTTGGAGAGCAGAAAATTCAAAGTTTCGGAATTTGCTGATTATGGCGAATTCGAGGAAAATTACAAATCGGAAGGTTCGATCACCCTAAACGTGAAAGGAGGAATGTTCATCGTAACCGGAGATAATCATGATATATTATACTATTTTTCACACTCTAAAAATACGATGAACAAATTAACAAAATTAAAGGACAACCACGCACATGGAGGTCTCATAATTGATAAAAGACAGAATGTAAGAAATAGCATTATATGTCTTTCAGGTTGGCATAACAGAAAAACTGAGAGATACTTCAATGATGAAATAATCGCCAATAATATTTCAACAAATAATTCTTTAGAAATTAATACTGGATTTAGCAATAAAAGATACTTAAGAAACAACTACGAACTAAATTATCTGCCAGAAATGACCGTTGAAAGATCCGAAAGCAGCTATATAATCATAGATGATAAATATCTCTACGCTTTCTTCGGATATTGCTGTCCTAAAGCTAAATACCTGGATAGTATTGAATATCTTGATCTGAATTCTAATGATAAATGGGAATTGTTGAAATATTCGAATGATCAGCATATAAGTACATTTATAAAGTCCCATTCCTTAATTAAAATAAGCAACAGGGACATTTTGATTATTGGAGGATATGATGGTAAGAATGAAGTCCCAATCGAAACTTTCTTAAAATTTGACAATATGCTAGGATGCATTACACCTGTTGATAGAAAACTCCCAGACATAATGGTTAAACATTTTTACAACTTCCAGAAAGACTCCTCCTTTGTTCCTTTTGTTGATGTGAATGATAGATTGCATTTCGCATCAATCGATGACATGGATAATGTTCACGTCGTTGAAGTTAAGACTTTGCAATACGATGTTTTTAAATTTGACTAAAGATAATAGTTATTTGATAAATTACCCTTATTCAATCAAAAAAAAATTTATTTATTTATTAGTAGATAAAACTTGCTATTATAAAAGTATTTATTTTAATGGTCGATAATTTAAATATTAATTATTACAAATTGAAATGACATTAATCTTCAATTTAGTAGAAATTGTTTTACTCTTATTTTCAACAATTGACACTCTTGGGTTCATCGCTGAAAATAGAAAATGGGCAAGAACAGATGCGAAAGATTATCTTAGGAATTGTTTCACTTGGATATTTTTCTTGATATTTCGTACTATATCTTGCAGTACCTGCTCAGGAATAATAGGACATTTTTATGGAATGTTAATGCTGCTTGCTAAACTATATGTGACTCTACCTGTTTTGGGGGGAACAGAAAAATTATACGATTCCATCGTTGAAAAGAATTTCTTACCTAATTACATAAAGGATATTTTTAATAATATAAAATCCCA
>Ga0169931_10010273_pt1 | contig 13345 bp, 11 predicted proteins | sample Kivu_15m_20L_FD_129675 | JGI IMG/M metagenome (GOLD analysis project Ga0169931, IMG submission 129675) | Freshwater microbial communities from Lake Kivu, Western Province, Rwanda to study Microbial Dark Matter (Phase II) - Kivu_15m_20L... | ecosystem: Environmental > Aquatic > Freshwater > Lake...
AAATGACGGGGCTTGAGCGCTCCGCGCTCCTTCTCAGTGTTTTAGGTACGGGTGTCACTGCGCAAGTTTTCGGAAAAATGAAAGACAATGACGTCAAGCGCCTGGTCAGTGCGATGGGGAATATCAATAAAGTTCCAATCCCTATCGTGAAAAGAGTGCTCGAAGATTTTTATACCGAAATTGCTGAAGAGAACTCGTTGATTTTCGGCACCGGTTCGGGGCGCGATTTCGTTCTCAATACCCTGGGTGAGGAACGGGCTAAAACCGTTCTGGGGCAACTCTCGGTTGTGGAGGGAAGCCGTACTCTCGAAGCGCTTGAGTTGGTGGACTCGCGCACCCTCTCGAACTTCCTCGTGAACGAACATCCTCAAACCGTTGCTTTGATTTTGGCTCACTTGGAGCCGCAGAAGAAGTGTGATGTGTTGAAGCGCCTTCCTGAGGCGATTCAAACTGAAGTCGTCCTTCGGATCTCAAACTTGGATTTCATTTCGCCGAACCTCATTGCGCAAGTGGACGAGGTGCTCAAGCAAGAGTTGGCGACCTTGGGGTCGATCGATACCCAGCAGCTGGGTGGTGTTCCTCCGATCGCCGAAATGCTCAACGTCATGGACAAAACCAGCGAGCAGAACATCATGGCTCGGGTCGAGGAAAAAGATCCGCAATTGGCCGAGGAAATTCGAAAACTTATGTTTGTGTTCGAAGATATTGTTTATATCGACGACCGCGGTATGCAGACGTTGTTGAAAGAAGTTCCAAATGACAAGTTGACGATTGCGTTGAAGACGGCGCCCGATGAGATCAAAGATAAAATCTTCAAGAATATCTCGAAGCGGGCAGCGGATCTATTGCGTGAAGATTTGGAAGCGATGGGGCCATTGCGGTTGTCGGACGTGGAAGCAGCTCAGCAAGAGATTGTCAATGTAGCGAAGCGTCTGGAGGCTGAGGGAAAAATCATGATCAGTCGCGGCGGTGGTGAAGACGCTCTCGTCTAAGTGAGAAAGAGATATGTCAAACTTCAAGAATCAACAGACGACTCCGCGGTCCCAGGGTAGCTCTTTCCAAAGCTATACATTGAAAAACGAAAGCCCGCAGGACCAGGGCAAAGGGAAAGCCCCGGTTCAAATGGAGTCCCAGACTCAGTTTGAAGTGAAGGGTTTTGAAATGCCTGATTTTCGAAAACAGGCGAATCCTGGTTACGCCCACACCCGCGAAAAATATGGCCCACTGGCAGTGACCGACCCCGCCCATCAGCCCCGGACCCAAAAAGATGCTCGTTTCCGGTTGAATTCATTGCAGCGCGAGCCGCTTGCCGTGGATCAAGAGGAAAGACGAGTGATTGATGATTTGGTGAGTGAGCGTGTGCGGGAAACGGAAAACCAAATTCGGGAGCAGGCCCAGGAAGAGGGCTATCAGAAAGGATTGGCGTTGGGTCGGGACGAAGCGATGCAAGTTGTCCGGGAAGAAGGGGAGCTCATTCTTTCGCAGTTAAGACAGTTCATGGAACAGATAGAAGCTTCGAAAGACGATATCTTAAAAGCGCAAGAAAAGCTCATCGTGGAAATGGTGTTGCGCTTCGCAAAAACGATCGTCCTTCGTGAACTTTCGATGGACCGCGATTACGTGGTTCGGCTTGCGAAACAGCTTATTTCCTCGACAGATCTACGCGACCATTTGCGTTTGAAAGTGAACGCGCGCGACCTTGCGAACGTAAGCCAGATCCAAAGCGAGTTGACTCGTTCTTTCTCGGACCTGAAGAATCTGCGAATCGAAGAGAGCCCTTTAATTCAGCAGGGTGGAGTGATTTTGGAGTCGCAATGGAGCACCACTGACGCTGCAGTGGAGACTCAAATTCAACGGCTATTTGAAACCGTTTTAGAAGGAAATCCATCGGCACAAACTCCGGTTCAGCCGGGAGGTGGCGTTTGAGCGCAACTCGCATTGGGGTTCCGAGTGATTCGTTGATATCAAATGGGATTGCGTTGAATCGTTTAAGTTTTGCTGAGCCTTACTTAGAAGTGGGAAAAATAACGCGATCGCATGGCCAGCTGTTCGAAGCCCATCTTCCCGGAGCCTCGTTGGGGAGTGTGTGCCGAATTCTTCACTCCCGTAATCCAAGGTCTAGAGACGGCATCGAGGCGGAAGTGGTGGGGTTTCGCGACAAGCGAGCGATGCTCATGCCTTTTGATGAGGCGTCTTCGGTGAGCACCGAGAGCTTGGTCATCGTGACGCCTCAGAACACCCTGGTGGAAGTGGGTGAGTCACTTTTAGGTCGGGTGATCGATGCACGAGGGAATCCTATTGATGGGAAAGGTCCGATTTTTCCCGATCCAGAGCGGATTTTACGACGACCTATTTATGCAAAACCCTCTCACCCATTAGAGCGCGAAGTGATTCGTACTCCGCTCGACTTGGGGGTACGAGCCATTAACGGTTTGCTGACTTGCGGGAAAGGACAGCGGGTCGGAATCATGGCGGGCTCAGGAGTGGGGAAGTCCGTTTTGTTAGGCATGATGGCCCGTCACACCGAGGCGGACGTGAACGTGATTGCCTTGATCGGTGAGCGGGGACGTGAGGTTCGTGAGTTCATCGAGAAGGATTTAGGTCCCGAGGGTTTGAAGCGTTCGGTGGTGATTGTGGCGACCTCAGATCAGTCCCCTTTACTCAGAATGCGGGGCGCCTTTTTGGGGGCAACCATCTCAGAGTTTTTCCGGGATCGCGGTGACAATGTCCTTCTCTTGATGGACTCGGTCACCCGCTTTTGTATGGCACAGCGGGAAATTGGCCTGTCCTTGGGTGAGCCACCCGCTTCGAAGGGATATACTCCTAGCGTGTTCTCTACCTTACCGCGGCTTTTGGAACGTGCAGGTACCGGGGTTGGTGGAGGAAGCATTACCGGTTTATTCACAGTCCTCGTGGAAGGGGACGATATGGACGATCCGATTGCCGACTCGGCTCGTTCGATTCTGGATGGGCACATCGTCCTCTCCAGGAAGCTTGCGGCAAAAAACCACTTCCCTGCGATCGATGTACTAGTGAGTGCGAGTCGGGTGATGCGGGCGGTGACTCAACCCGATGAACGGGAATGGGCCGGAAAGATTCGCGAGTGGATGGCGCTGTATGCACAGGCCGAGGATCTGATCAATATCGGCGCCTATACTCGAGGAGCCAATCCGAAAATTGATGAAGCCATCGCCGTGATCGACCGGATTCAAGGATTCTTACGTCAAGGAATCGACGAAAAGGCGGATTGGAACTCAACTCGCGCAGTCATGCATTCGATCATTCGTGCGGCTGAAGCCCAAGCGCAGTCCCAAGTTCAAGTGCAAAGATCCGGACGTTAAATTTCAGACTGGGTATTTTCCGCCCGAGGTAGGCAATTCACTCGCAGCAAGTCCTTCTCTAACCGGCAAATCATTCAGTCTAGTGGGCTTATCCTGATTATCGGAAACTAAGTCGAGAGATATGAGAAAATTTCGATTTCGATTCGCAGCAGTAGAGAAGGTCAGGAAAATTCGTGAAGACGAAGCCTTACGTGCATTGGGCCAGGCGCAGAAACAGGTGCAGATTGCACAGGAAAAAAAGATGCAGCTGGAGTCTGAAGTGATGAATGCCTCGCTGCGGCGCGAACGCTTAGGTGTGGAAGGAGCCGTGAGTGCTTCTTTGTTTGCCCTTGAAAATGACTATATCACTGGAAATCGTCAGCGGATTATTTGGCAAGAGCAGGCTATTTTGCGAGCAAAACGGGGCGCCGAGAAAGCGTTACGTGCATACTTGCTGGCCCGCAGACATACCCACGTGATCGAGCGTTTGAAAGAACGTGATCTCGAGCAGTTCAAAAAAGAACGTGCTAAGCAGGAGCAAAAAAATCTCGATGATATAACATCGATGCGCTCAGGGATGCGTGGGCGTGAGGAAGAACAGGCGCTGGGGGTGAGCTCATGAGACGAGTAATGAATCGGATTCTCAGCTCGAAGTGGATGCGTTCAAGTCTGGCCCCGCTGACGCTATTTACCTTGAGTGCACTCGGTACTTGGGTCGTGCTCTCTTCTTCTTTAACACCCGCATCGGATCAACCAGTGAAGAAAGAACAGGCTGAGTCAAAAGAGCGAAAGCCCGCTTCCATGGTGAGTGAGAGTGGTTGCCTCACCGACGAGAACGCAATCGCTGATATTCAACGACGTCGTGCGGACATGGAAGCGAAAGAGAAAGAGCTCGAGAGTCGGCTATCTGAATTAGACGCAAAAGAGAAAGCAGTTGTAGAGCAGCTGAAGAAAATTGAAGCGGTTCGGGACGAGATAAAAAAGACGGAAGAGCTTCGGTCGCAACAGCAGGGTGCTAAAGTGGGAAAAGTCGTCGAGACATTCGAAACGATGACTCCGAAGTCGGTTTCGTCGATGCTTGCAGCGATGGACGAAAATTTAGCTGTCGAAGCGATGAATCGAATCAGCACGGCTAAGCTCGCAAAAGTTTTAAATTTGATGGAGCCCGCGAAGTCGGCCCGCTTGACGGAACGTCTAGTAGGGATGCGGCCCGAGCTCCAATCGAAGAATTCATCTTCAGATATTGAGCAGGAAGATGAAAAAAAGACTTCACTAAAAACTGAAGCTGATTCTGAACGGCAACCGGCCGGTGAGAATCAGCTTTAGATGAGGTGAAGAGAGGCAGTGAACCTTAAATCGAGAAAGGAGGTAAAGACCTATGTCAGATCTACTGATGGGATTAGGAAAACCTACTTCGCCATCAACGCCGGCGGCACCGGGTGCAGGAAAGCCTGGATCGGTTCGCCAAGCATCTTCAGATCAAGCGCAACTCGCTGAAGCGGATCGTTTGTATGAGCAGACGATGAGCACAGAGGAGAAAGCGGCGGTCGAAAAGGAGACGGCGAAGTTGGCCAGTGAGAACACAGCTGCAGCTGAGATTCAACAAGCTCAGACTACCATGCTGCGAATCTCGCCGGAAGCTAAAGTCCAGGCTGCGAATGCTCAAGCATCGGAGCCAAGTAATATCAGTAGTTCACTTCGTGATTCTGCCGTAAAAGGGGATGAAGCGAGTGAGTTACAACGATCTCAGGGACAAGTGCGTGAGAGTCAGCCACAGTTGAGTGGTACGGCTCAAGGCGCATTTGCTCAGATGCTTCAGCAGCGTCAAGGATCAGTACGTGAGACGGCGTCGGTTGCAGTGGCTTCGCCCATGCAAACGCAGATGCAGTCTCAACAACTTCGCGCGGGTGAAGAGCCCCCACGGAGTGCGATTCTGAATCCAAAGACGGTGCAGAGCGCATCCAGCATGAAAGCTGCGTCAGTGATGGCTGGACTCCAGCCTTGGAGTAAAGACTGGGTATTCACCGGAAGAGAGAGCAGTACTCCGGAATTGAATACTGTGTTCAAGGACCCTTCCGCAATGGAGCAACAAGCCAATGCGGAGTCGGGCCTGAATGATATGCTTCGTACCTTGCTTCTTGCGAAAGAAGCGACTGGTATGGCGCAATCTGGGTCGACCGAGGCATCGGCGCTCGCCCTGCAAGGGAAGAGAGTGGCCGGAGAAAAAATTGGGAGAGGCGAACTGACAGGTGAGAGAGAGTTTCAAGCTCTTTCACCCGATGCGCAAGCATTGTTGAGGCAAGTCGAGAGCTCAGGGGGCGAACTTCAGTCGCTTCAAGTCTCAAGTGAGGTGCAACCACAGGCAGTCGGGGTGAAGAACCCGCCGAATGCTTACGGGGGTGCGGTCGCTGGGATGAGTGGCGCTGATTTCGTTGCGGCGATGAATGCGAGTAGGACTGGAAAGTCTGACCCGACGCCGGTGACGAATGATGTCGCATCGAACACAAGTACAGCGGGGCTCAGTCGTGAGGGAGTGACTTCGGGATTGTCCTCGTTTCAAAAGGCCAAGCCCGCCGGGAAAAATCCATCAGGTGTGAATGCAACTGATGAGTTTTTAGCGCTGTCACCTCTGGCTGGACGCACGCCTCAGTCGACTGCTGATATCAAGCCGTTACCCCTCCAGATCACGGGGCATGTCACACAAGGTGCAATGACTCGTGAACGACTTTCATCCGAGGCCTTGAGCAGTATTGGTTCCGGTATCCGGAACTTAGGTGCGCAAGGCGGCGGTGAGATTCGGATTCGTCTCAAGCCCGAAAACCTAGGCGAACTGCATTTGAGAGTGGTGACACGCGGAAATGAGGTGGGTTTAAGGATCCAAGCCTCTGATGATCACTCGAAAAAGATCATCGAAGAGAGCATGGGTTACTTGAAAGAGTCTCTGTCTGCGAATCAGCTGAGTTTGGCTCGCGTGGAAGTAACCGTCGCACAAGCGGGAGCTTCCTCGTTCCTGTCCGATTCAGGCTCACAGAATCAGAACTCGAATGCTCAGCAAAACTTCAGCTCGGCGTGGGACTCTCAGCAGCAGTCTTCCTTTAATGGAAGTCAGCAGCAGGGGGCTTCTTTCTCGGAGCGAGGTAGCCAATGGGACGAGAGCGCAGGAGACCGCCGACTGAGTGGTTCGTCTCAAGCGCGCCGTTCGACCTCTGCTATACCGGCTCAAGCGGCTGGAAGTGTGGGGGGCGCCTCGCGTTGGACAACGACGTCTTCGGCCGGCGGGTCGAGGCTGAATTTGTTCGCGTAAGTCAGTAGTGGAACTGATATCGGGGCTGGGGTGTCTGCAGGACTTCCCAGTCCCCATATCAACGGAATAAGGAAGAGAAGGGTCGATTCGGATGGATTTCAGTACAGTTTCGGTAACCTCAACGAGCGGTGGTACAGCGGCGAATGGGAATGCAGGCGCTCTTCCTGTTCCCGATCGTACTCGTCCGAATGCCGAGACCGATCCTCAGTTTGGTGATATCCTTAACAATATTCAGGCGAAATACGGCCAAAAAGCAGAAAAACCGCGCGAAATCAAAAAAACACTCGGTAAAGATGATTTCATGAAGATCATGATTATGCAGATGCGTAATCAAGATCCCACGCAGCCCTTCAAAGCGGAACAGATGGCGGCGGAGCTTGCTCAATACGCTTCCGTTGAACAATTACAGAATTTGAATCAAACCGTTGGTAAATTGATTGCACATCAGAACCCGATGGAACGTTTGGCGATGACCAACTTGATTGGCAAGTCAGTCACAGTCGATCGTGAGCGTTTTACGCATGAGAATGGTGAAAATCATGCACTGAATTTCACGATCCCGAAAGACGCCAAAACAGTGAAAGCACAAGTTTGGAACGATGCAAATGAAATGGTTTTCGAGAAAGACTTGGGTACTTTGAAAGCAGGAGACGGTTCAGTCGTTTGGGATGGGACCCTGAGTAATGGGTTGGCAGCAAAAGCGGGCGGTTACCGTTTAAAAATGGATGCGCGTGATGAGGGTGATATTGCTATTCAGTCTACTCCGCGTGTGAATTCAAAAATCATTGGTGTGAGTTTCGAAGGCCAAGAGCCCGTATTCTTAGTGGGGGATCCCAATCGCCCCGATAAAATCTCGATGAAGAATATTGTTCGAATTGATGAGGCTGCGGGTGGAAGCGGCCTTCCAACTGCTTTAGTCCCAGGGGCGCGTTCCTTAGCGGAAGTCGCCTCGCAATCCGAGGCTCGGAGTGGTCCCTCAGAGGTGATATCACAACAATCAGCAGGATCCTCAGGAAGTAGTGGGCCTTCTGCAAATTCTTCTGGTGCTCAGAACACAGGATCCGAAGGGAACGCGAATTTTTTCACGTTTCAAAAAGGAGTGGGTTCGCAAACGGTGAACTCGAATCAGTTAACACCGGAAGTCCGTCGTCAATTGGCTGTTTATGAACAGCAACGTTTGGAATCACAGTCGGCAAAAACGGCTCAGAATGGCTCTGAATCGAAAGGTTTTCCAAACGGATTGAGTGAATAATTCTTTTTTTTGGAAAAAAAACAGATCAATCTGAGGAAGGAGAGTGAAAAAAAATAAAGAAAGGAGGTGAGTGAGAATGAGTATCCAGAACGGACAGTTTTTATATCCCAGTGTGACGAGTCTGCCCGGACAAGCGGGAGCGCAGCCGGCAGGTCCAGGGAAAGCGGAAGGCGCGCCGGGTGAGTTCGGTCAGATCTTGGATCGAAGTATCGAGAGTGAACGCGTTGGAAGTCCTGGTGGAGCAGGCCCTCGTGGACCCGCGATCCCCGGATTGACCAAAGGTGGAGAGATACTGGGAGGTGTGGATCTTGGGCAACTGAGGCAGCCTCTGAAGTTCTCGGCTCACGCCACGCAGCGCTTGAATGAGCGAAAAATTCAGCTTGATCAAGCGATGCTAGGGAAAGTGAACGACGCAGTTGATAAGGCGGCTGCAAAAGGGGTGGAAGATACCTTGGTATTGACACCGGATGCAGCGTTGATCGTCAGTGTGAAGAATCGGACAGTGATTACCGCGATGGATCGGGGTTCCTTGACTGGGAATGTGTTTACGAACATCGACGGCGCAGTGATTGTTTAGTTTTTGAAAAGTGAAGTGGAATGTCAGTTGAATCGGGCTGGACCCATTGCGGGAAGCCCAAGTTGATCCGAACGATTGAGGATCGACTGATATAAACCCCCAGAACGACTTTCTGGGGAACGCAATTGGTTGGGTCGGAGTGGCCCAACCGGACGCAAGGAGGCGTCTCGCATATGGGTATTCTTAGCTCTCTCTATACGGGTATTTCTGGTATCCAAGGCCAAGGTGAAGCTCTTTCGATTTACGGTGACAACATCGCCAACGCGAACACCGTCGGTTTCAAAACCAGCCGTCCTGAGTTCCAAGATATCGTTGCCAAATCGCTGAAAGGCGCCATGGGTGGCAACCAAATCGGTCGTGGTACCCGCTTGGCCGCTGTGAATCCAGTGTTCTCGCAAGGTTCGATCACTCAGACTGAGTCGGCCACCGATCTGGCGATCACGGGTGATGGTTTCTTCGTGGTGGATGGTGCAGACGGAAGAAGCTTTACGCGGAACGGTTCTTTTCATTTCAACAAAGACGGAAAATTGATCAACGCAGACGGCTATCGTGTTCAGGGCTTCCAAAGCGACGAAAACGGAAAAGTGACCTCAAAAATGGGTGATATTTCCGTCGACCGGACCGTGATCGATGCAAAGAGATCTACTAAAGTGGATCTTTTCATGAACCTGGACGTGCGCGCGGATAAAAATATCAAATTCGATCCTGAAAAACCTGAGCAGACCTGCCACTTCGCTACCGGCGCAACGGTCTATGACTCTGCCGGAACGGCGCACGTGGTCACCCTATACTTCAACCGTACCGACGATGGCGTATGGGAATACAAGGCCATGGCTAAAGGGGAAGAAGTCGTGGGTGGTGAGCCTGGAAAAATGGTTGAACAGGCCTCCGGAAAACTGATTTTCGATGTGGACGGCCGCTTAAAAGAACAAGTGGTCGATAACTCCTCGTTCCAGTTCAACAAAGGCGCATTGCCTGATCAGAAAATCGAATTTAATTTCGGCGAAGATAAATCCAAAGGTGGAATGGGCTTGTCAGTGACCCAGTATGGAACGGCTTCCGAGGCCTATAAGACCATGCAGGACGGGTACACTGCAGGGACCCTCTCTGGCTTAACCTTCAATGATGACGGGGTCTTGGCTGCCGTTTACTCGAACGGTCAGAACGTCAACTTGGCTCAAATCGCTATGGGTAAATTCGAAAACCCAGAAGGACTGTTCAAAGTAGGTGGCAACCGTTTCCGTGAGAGCCGTCTGTCTGGCCAGGCGACGATTGGGGCCCCTTTGGCGGGTGGACGCGGCAGCGTCGCATCGAAAGCTTTGGAGTCTTCAACGACCGATATCGCAAGCGAGTTCATTAACTTGATGACTTCGCAGCGGAACTTCCAAGCCAATAGCCGCGTTGTTTCGACCGCGGACGAAATGATGCAAGAAGTTCTGAACCTGAAACGTGGATAATGAAGTGAGGGGGTTGTCAGGCTCTTGACGGCCCCAATTCCAAGTAAGAAAGGCCCATCCGGCAGAATATGCCGGATGGGCCTTTCTTCACTAAATCCTGACAGCTTCGCCCCCTTGCTCCTGAATTCTGACCTGTGCAGAATAGGGTAAGGACGGGAGACGATTCATGTCAGCAGCCGAGACCAAAGCACCAGCACCAGCAGCAGGCGGATCCTCCAAAGAAGGTGGAGGAGGCAGCAAACTTGTCCTGATATTATCGGTGGTCAATGTTCTTGCAACGTTTGGAATCGCCGGTGTTTTAGCGGTCTCTTTCATGAAAGAGAAACAAGAGACCAGCGTCACTGATATCGCAGATGGAGAGCACGGCGCAGAAGCCGGTGCCCATGGAGCCGAGGCGGGCGGTCACGGGGATGCAAAAAAAGAAGGTGACCACGGCGAAGCCGCAAAAGCAGAGGGTGGCCATGGTGAGGCCAAAGACGGTCATGGCGCGCCAGCCGCGCCGCAATGGGGAAAAACGGTTACGCTGGATCAATTCACAGTCAATTTGACCAGTCCTGGTAGTGCTACTCCCAAGTTTGTCCGCGTAAATATATCACTCGAAGTGCCAGACGGACAGACGGAGCAAGAAGTCGTCGCAAAAATGGCGCAGATTAGAAATGTGATCATCGACCTCTTCAATAGTAAGAGGCCCTCGGATCTTGCGACAGGCGAGGGGCGGGATTATCTCAAAGAAGAGATTAAGAATGCGATTAATGGTTTCATGATATCAGGTAAAGTGAAGGGTGTTTTCTTTACGAATTTTGCTTTGACGACTTAACGGTTAGCGGTTTGTGGAACTTCACCCTAGGAAGGGGTGAGGGTCGGAGTAGTTTAAGAGAACGGTTTGTATAAACGGAATTGCTAGGAAGGCTTGGAATGAATCAGATCCTCACTCAAGCAGAAGTCGATGCTCTTCTGAATGCCGTCACTGAAGGCTCGGTTGAAACTGGCGCGGGGGACGCAGCAGCTGCCGCTGCCGCGGCTGCTGCGGGTGGGATGGGTGACCCATTCAGTGGTGGGGACGCGACTGCCGCCAGTAACGGAAACGTCACCGTCGAAGAACAAGTCGAAGTGACTCCGTATGACTTGACGAACCAGGATCGAGTGATTCGAGGCCGCATGCCTACACTCGATATCATTTATGAGCGCTTCATTCGCCTCTATCGGATGTCGCTATCGAACTCCCTCCGGAAAATTGCTTCCATCAGTATCATTTCGACGGATTTGTTGAAGTTTGGTGAGTTTGTTAACACACTTCCGATCCCGAGCTGCATGTGTATCATGCGCTTCGAGTCTTTGAGGGGGCCGGCGATCTTAGTTTTCGAGACGAAGCTAGCCTATGCACTCGTAGATTCCTATTTCGGAGGAACCGATCGGCCTTTCACGAAGATTGAGGGAAAAGAGTTCACGAAAATTGAACTCTCGATCATGCGTAAGGTGATGGATCTTGCGCTTAAGGATCTCGAGGAAGCTTGGGCCCCGGTTCATAAGACCGATATTCAATACGTTCGTACGGAGGTGAACCCTCAGTTTGTGGGGGTTGTGCCGCCGTCCGACGTGATTATTTCTACGACCTTCGAAGTCGAGCTCGAGAACGCAAGTGGTACGATCGCCATTGTTATCCCTTATTCGACGATCGAGCCGATTAAGAATAAATTGAACTCCTCGTTTCAAACCGAAGCCGACCGTGGAGACAAGGAGTGGATCGCGAAGCTTGAGGAGCATATTCGGCAAACGCAGGCGCATGTCCGCGTGAACTTGGGAAATGCCGAGATCACGGTGGGGGATCTAGTGAACTTGACTCCAGGTGATATTATCCCGTTGGCTCAAGATGCAGACGGGGAGCTCGAGTTCTTGGTGGAAGGTGTGCCCAAATACCGTTGTTTTTTTGGAGTTTCACGAGGAAATCGCGCGATCCAAGTTACGCGCATGATCGACGACGAATAAAGCGAACGAATAGAGCAGATGAATAGAACAGATCGTTTGAACAGGGGGAATGAGTCATGACAGAAACCAGTGCTGCAATGATGGGAAACGAGTCCGCTGATGCCGCAGCAGCTTTCGGAGGGGCGCCTCCTGCACCGACTCCTGTGGCGGCACCCAAGGCGGCGGGTGGGGTTCAGTCCTTGGACTTCATCCTCGATATTCCTTTGAAAGTGACTGTGGAGTTGGGGCGTTCGCGAATGGCAATTCGCGAGATCCTTCAATTGGCACAAGGTTCCGTTGTGGAGCTCTCGAAGTTCGCGGGCGAACCTCTCGAGGTTTTGGTGAACGACAAGTTGATTGCGCGAGGCGAAGTGGTCGTGGTGAACGAGAAGTTTGGCGTTCGCTTGACGGACATCATCTCGCCAGTCGAGCGAATTGAGCAATTGAAGTAGGTTCGAATTTTTATGTAGAAGCGGGGTCACTTAGGAAGAGTACCCCTTGTTGGCGACTTTGTTGCTGACATCAAATATGAGGAAAAAGAAGCATGAAGCTTCGAGTGATTTCTCGGTGGACTTTCATTCAGCTGATTTGTTTGGCCGGTAGCGCTTCACTTTGGTGTGAGATGTCTTGGGCTGCCATCAATCTTCAGCGCGTTCAAAATACCGAGTCTGGACGGGTGGATCTCGTCTTTGATGGAAAAGTAGATCCTCAGTTGATTCGGACTGAGTTTTTCAACGATACGATTCAACTCAGTCTTGAAGGCGTGAATGTTTATCCCGCTAAGATATCGAATTACTCGGGGCAAAATTTTCAAAAGATCTTTGCCTATCAGTACGCCCCAGGTTTGGTTCGCTGCCGTTTGACTATGAAGGGTAAGGCCGAGGACTACAAAGATCAGTTCCAGCTTTCACCGGATGGAAAGATCCTTTCCATCCGTTTAGGAGCAACTACGAAAAATAATCGTATAAAGGCCGAATCTGCCTCTTCCGCCCAAGGCGGTGATACAAAGCTACAAGACACGATTGCTCAAGGGCATGCGCGTCCGCTCCCTGCCAAAAAAGCAGCGAAAACGACTGACGAGACCGTGGTCACAGCAGATGAGCGCACGCTGCTGCAGAAGGTGCTCGGAGTGAGTGGAGATGACTCCGTTGCACCTGCAACGGAAGACGCAAAAGCAGTAGCAGGGAGCGCGCAAAAAAATAATGAGTCTGAAAAGAATGCGAAGCGGAACGCATCGGACACGCTACTGGCTCAAAACGAGGGAACAAAAGATTTAGGAAGAAAACAGAACTCGAAGTCTGCAACGGGATTGGGTGGGGCGCCCGAACTACCTAGCCCTGTGCGTGCGATTGCGGGTTTGGTGGCGATCTGCAGTGCGCTCGGGCTCCTCGTCCTCTTGAAAAAGGGCCGTGGGGGTTCTTTCCTGAAGCGCTTAGAGGGAAATACGGGATTTCAGTCGATCTTAGGTAA
>Ga0169931_10010274_pt1 | contig 13344 bp, 21 predicted proteins | sample Kivu_15m_20L_FD_129675 | JGI IMG/M metagenome (GOLD analysis project Ga0169931, IMG submission 129675) | Freshwater microbial communities from Lake Kivu, Western Province, Rwanda to study Microbial Dark Matter (Phase II) - Kivu_15m_20L... | ecosystem: Environmental > Aquatic > Freshwater > Lake...
CAGGCCATCATCAACGAAGCGCATCGCAGAGGGTTTGTAGTTCCTAGTCGTACTAAGATGAGCGAACGTGAAAACACTGCGGCTGCTGGTGCATATGTGGCTCATCCAAAAGAAGGTATTCAAGATTGGGTGGGGTCGTTAGATATCAACAGTCTTTATCCCAGTGCTATTAGAGCACTTAATATGGGTCCAGAAACTATTGTAGGTCAACTGCGTCAAACAATGACTGAAGAATACCTACAAGCTCAACAGGCCAAAGGTAAAAGTTTTGCAGCCAGTTGGGAAGGTAAGTTTGGCAGTGACGAATATACTGCTGTTATGAATCGAGAAGTTGGCACAGAAATCATCATTGATTGGGAAGAAGGTGGCTACGATGTATTAAGTGCTGCCGAAGTCTATAAATTAATTTTTGAGAGCAACCAGCCATGGATGATCTCAGCTAATGGTACAATCTTTACTTACGAAAAAGAAGGTGTTATTCCTGGACTGCTAAAGCGTTGGTATTCTGAACGTAAAGAAATGCAGGCCAAACTAAAAGGTGCTATAAAAGCGGAGAACAAGGTTGAAGAAGAATATTGGGACAAACGTCAGTTGGTTAAAAAGATTAACCTCAACAGTCTTTATGGTGCTATTCTTAATCCTGGTTGTAGGTTTTTTGATAAGCGTATTGGACAATCAACTACGCTCACAGGACGTCAAATTGCCAAGCACATGGCTGGTAAGGTAAATGAGATTGTCACTGGCGATTACGATCACGTAGGCAAAGCTATTATATATGGTGACACAGACAGTTGTTACTTTAGTGCTTATAAAACATTGAAGAAAGATATTGACAGTGGCGCATTGCCTTGGAATAAGGAAACTGTAGTATCTTTATATGATCAAATTGGCAACGAAGTAAACGGCACATTCCCGCAATTCATGCTTGATGCGTTCCATTGTCCTAAGACACGTGGAGAAGTTATCAAAGCAGGACGTGAGATTGTTGGTAGCAAAAGTTTGTTTATTACTAAAAAGCGTTATGCCGTACTGTATTATGATAAAGAAGGTAAGCGTACTGACATAGATGGCAAGGCAGGTAAGATCAAGGCAATGGGCTTAGATCTCAAGCGCAGTGATACTCCGGAATTTATTCAAAACTTTTTAAGTGACGTTCTTGAAATGGTATTGACTGGTAAAAGCGAAAAAGAAGTTTTAGAATTTATTACACAATTTAGAACTGAATTTAAGAGCAGACCGGGTTGGGAAAAAGGTTCACCACGTAGAGCTAACAATATCACCGAGTATGAAGAAAAAGAAAAGAAACAGGGCAAGGCCAATATGCCAGGACATGTACGTGCTAGTATTAATTGGAATACCTTAAAGCGTATGCATGGTGACAAGTACAGTATGAATATCACTGACGGTGCTAAAGTTATTGTGTGTAAGCTCAAGGATAATCCGTTAGGATATACTAGTGTTGCGTATCCTGTAGATGAACTACGTTTGCCACAATGGTTTAAGGATTTGCCATTTGACCATGCGGAGATGGAGGCAACAATTATTGATAACAAATTGGAAAATCTTATTGGTGTTCTAAAATGGGACATTGCCAGCACAGAGGAAAAGAACACGTTTAATAAACTGTTCGAGTTCTAATATGAAAATAATTATAGCTGGTTACGGATTCGTTGGAAAAGCTGTTAAAAATGCTTTTAAAAATAAACATCAAATTGAAGTTGTTGATCCTAAATACACCAGTAATAACATTAAGGATCATATGGACGCAGACGGTTTAATTATATGTGTTAATACGCCATCAGATGAAAAAGGATCATGTGACATCACCAACGTGTTAAATGTTTTAGATCAGACACCTGCGCACATTCCCGTGATGATTAAAAGCACGGTCTCTCCCGATAAGGCAAAAATAATTTTAGAAAAATATTCAGATCATAGCATAGTGTTCAGTCCAGAATTTTTAAGAGCAGTGAGCGCTGAAGAAGATTTTCTAAATCAAAAATATATCATAATCGGTGGTGATGACCCTTTAGACTTTTGGCACTTGTTGTTCAAAGACACACTGCCTAATTTAAAGATCATACACAAATGCAGTGAACAAGAAGCCTGTTTGGTAAAATATTCCATAAACAGTTTTTTAGCGGTAAAAGTCAGCTTCTTTAATCACATTTATGATGTATGTGAAAGTAGTGGGTTGGATTTCGGCACAGTAAGACAGTTAATATGTCAGGATCATAGAATTGGTACTGGACACAGTATGGTTCCTGGCCTAGACGGAGAACGTGGTTGGGGCGGTCATTGTTTCCCCAAAGACACACAGGCGTTGGTTCAATATGTAAGATCTCTAGGTCAAAATATCGATCTTGTGGAAACTGCCATTGAATACAACAATAAGGTAAAAAAAGTTGTTGACATCAACACTTTTTCTAAATAAAATCATATAAATTGGAGATCAATATGAAAGACATTTTACAAGACATCGTAGCACATACTCACAGTCTAGGCTTTTTGCCGTTGGTCAAAGTCACTGGTGAAGATGCGGCTACTACTATAGAATCTATGGCCGAAGACCGCAGTGTCATCGTCAATGCCAAAACACACAATCCTGTGTCAGAATTCAGCGGAGTGTTTGGTATGCCTAATCTAGACAAACTTAATCTGCATTTGAAAAACCCCGAGTACAAAGAAAACGCCAAGATCGAAGTTGTTGTGTCAAATAGAAACGGCGCAGACATTCCCACAAGTCTACACTTTGAAAATTCAACAGGTGACTTTGTCAACGACTATCGTTTTATGAGCACAGAGATCATCAACGAAAAACTTAAGAGTGTTAAGTTCAAAGGCAGCGGTTGGGACGTTGAATTTGAACCCAGTCTTAATGCCATACAACGTCTCAAACTACAGGCTGCTGTACACAGCGAAGAAACAGTGTTCCAAGTCAAAGTAGAAGATGGCAATTTAGTATTTTCATTCGGTGATGCCAGCACACACGCAGGTAACTTTGTTTTTCAACACGACGTCGGTGGCAAACTCAAACATGTTTGGTCATGGCCTGTGCAACAAGTCATAGCCATTCTAAGTCTAGATGGTAAAAGCACAATGCGTATCAGTGATCAAGGCGCTATGCAGATTACTGTAGACAGCGGCATTGCTGTATACGAATATATTTTACCAGCACAAAGTAAATGACATTAACACAGACATTAATTGCTACAGGCGTATGGGCTATACTAATTGGTATAGTATATACTCATACACAATGGAGTGAAATATGTCGTGTTTACAAAATGTGGTTTACTAAAGAATATTGGACTGACTATAATATAGTAGAGGGGCTTAGTTGGCTAACTAAGGCATTAATAATTGTTCCAGGTCTAATATTTGGTATTCAAGTGTGGTGGTTTTATTTTTTAACTTTGACAACAAGTTTAACATTAATATGGGCTAGTAACAAAAAATTACTGCCCACTCTTGTTGCATTTAACACACTTTGGGTTTGGATTAGTTGTATGGTGTTAGCACAGCACCTAATAGGATAACATGAATAAAGACTTAACATCAACACAAAATGACTACGCAAAGTTCTTGCCTGCGACTAGTACGTTTTATGCTACATTTATAGGCAAGCAACGTCATTTTAATTACGTAGATCCTTCTAGAATTCCCCCATCATTTGCTAATGGGGCTGAAACACTAAATTATCTAGATCCAGTCAAAGGAGGGTTTTATTATCAGTGGTGCTTGTACAGTGCAGGTCATGCAAATTTAGATCTCAACAAATTTGATCCTAAAGAAGACATGTTTCGTAATAGAGACAGGACTAATAGTTGGGTATTAGGTGACAGTGGTGGATTCCAGATCGGCAAAGGCAAATGGCAGGGCGATTGGGATGATCCTAATTGTCCTAAAGCCATGAAAAAACGTAAACAGGTTCTAAATTGGATGGACACGCTGATGGACTATGGAATGATTTTAGATATTCCCAGCTGGGTTGCCAAAAACCCAGATAGTCCTAAACTAATCGGTATTGGCAGTTACACTGAGGCTGTAAACGCCACCTACATAAACAACGATTATTTTATCAACAATCGAAACGGCAACTGTAAATTTTTAAATGTTCTTCAAGGTGAAAATCATCAGCAAGCAGATGATTGGTATGGTCGTATGAAAAAATACTGCGATCCCAAACAATATCCAGATCGACATTTTAATGGGTGGGCTATGGGCGGTCAGAATATGTGTGACATTGAGCTTGTCCTGCGTAGACTTGTTGAATTACGTTTTGATGGCTTATTAGAACGAGGCAAACAGGATTGGATGCACTTCTTAGGTACCAGCAAACTAGAATGGGCTGTATTACTCACTGATATTCAACGTGCTGTGCGCAAATATCATAACGAAAACTTTAGTATCAGCTTTGACTGTGCCAGCCCCTTCTTAGCCACTGCTAATGGTCAAATTTATATTCAAACTGAAACAGAAGATCGTAAAAAATGGACTTACAGGATGACTTCTAGTGCAGATGACAAAAAATATGCACAAGATACACGTCTATATAAAGATGCAGTTATACAAGATGGTATTTTACAGGTATTTGAATCCAGTCCGATTATTGATCAAATCAAACTTAATGAAATCTGTATATACGGTCCCACTGACAAAAACAAGTTTGGACAAATAAACAAAACCAGTTGGGACAGTTTCAGTTATGGCATTATGATGGGCCATAATGTATGGCATCATATCAACGCTGTTCAAGAAGCCAATCGTCAATATGATTCAGGGCTGTGTCCAAACATGTTGGTAGACGAACGTTTTGATCGTGTATTCTTCAAAGATGTTGTAGAAGCACTGTTCGCTACCAGTGACAAAGGTACTGCATTAGCCGTAATTGATGAATTTACGTTCTTTTGGAATAGAGTTATTGGAACTAGAGGTGCTAGTGGTAAGAAAGCTATCACAGCAGATACTATGTTTTCCAATCTATTTGACGTAGTAGAAGATAGTAGTGTACAATCTACAAATACAGGCGATCACAGTGAAGAATTCACTGATGATGAAATTGATAAACTTGAACAACTTGAAGAAGAAGTAGAAAATGACGCTTCCTGATGAACGTTATCGAGCAGTAAAGTGGGCAGAACGCTTTTTATCCGAACTTGCCACAGATAGAAAAAAATATCCAAGAATACCAAAACAAGTTCGTCAAGAAGCACACAGTATCTTAAGGCATTATCCATCAAATTGGGATATGGAAAGAGCAGCTCGAGCTGCTCCAGAAGTATTCCAAGAACGCATGGAACCGGTAACACGTCTATTTCAACAATACGAACAAACTAAAAATGAAACCAACTAGCCTTGTAATTGGCATGGGTATTGGACAGTTATATAAATCTGTCTTAGAAAATTTAGGTCACGAAGTAGTCACAGTTGATAATGATATTAGCAAAGGCGCAGACTTCCCTACTGTGGAATCTGCGTTGCTGATAAATGAAAATTTTACCACTGCACATATTTGTACTCCTAATTTTACACATTTTGAACTGGCGCTAAAATTAGCATCGAAATGTAAAATTGTTTTCATAGAAAAACCCGGTGTTGCTAACAGTGAAAACTGGAGTACTCTATTACATACTTTTCCTAAAACTCGATTCATGATGGTAAAAAATAACATGTGGAGAGACAACATCGATGAAATGAAATCCTATGTTGACTCTGCACGTGAAATCAAGATCAAATGGATTAATAAAAATCGTATCCCAGGTCCTGGCTCCTGGTTCACTACAAAAAAATTAGCATTTGGTGGGGTTAGCAGGGACTTAATGCCTCATCTATTGAGTCTGTACGTTGCATTAAATGACGATTGGTTTACTAGTCAAATGACTGGGCATGAAGCAAGGCAGAAATTCTCTTTAGATCAAATAGAAAACACTGAATACGGTCAGGTAAAAAGAGACGGTGTCTATGATGTAGACGACCTTTGTAAAATCAAATATATGAAAAACGGGCGTGTTTGGAAGATGGAGGCCAACTGGGCTGATAATAAAGCAGATGACCGTGCTGTAGAATTTGAACTAAACGATGGAACTATAAAAAGATTTGAATTAGGGCTTTGTCCAGAAAATGCTTACCAGCAGATGATCATCGATTGTATTGCAAATATAAACAACAAAGAATTTTGGGATCGGATGGCTGTTATTGATTTTTGGATACACGAAAGGATAGAACAGTTTTGAGAACTAGATTACTGACCACAGACGGCAAAGGCAAATTTACGGAAACACTGTGGGAAAAACCAAATCCATCTTCTAATGAGATAGCAGTTAAAACTCTGATGACCGGTGTATGTCGCAGTGACATTGATATGATGCAAGGTAACTTTGGGCCTTTGCCGTTACATATGCAAGGACACGAGGGATTAGCCAAGGTCTGCGAGGTTGGCGTTAACGTAGCGAATGTTAAAGTTGGTGACATTGTTGCCACCAGAGGCGAACCTGCATATGCTGATTACTATAATGTACGAGATGGTGAATTTGTTGTTGTTCCTGCCGCTGAGCCTAAATATATTTTGGAACCCGTGGCCTGCGGCGTCAATTTAATCAATCAAGCCAAAGATCAAATTGAACGTCGTCAAGGTGTCAACGCACGTATGCTTATATTAGGCAGTGGATTTTTAGCTTGGGTGGCTTATCATACTATGCGACTAAATGGATACTTCTATCATGTTGATGTTGTAGGATCAAGCAACAAAGAATTATGGGGAGACTTGTTAACATCAAGCACAACTGCCAATTATGATGTTGTCATTGATCTGAGTAGTAAAACAGATGTTTTTGATAAAGACATACTCAGAGAAAATGCGTTAGTTATTTTTGGTAGTCAAAAAACTGTGACCACAGACTTCAGTAATTTACTTTGGAAAGCCTGTACTATGACTTTTCCTAGTCCAAGGAATCCACAATTTATCGATTGTATGCACTTTGCTAAACATTGGATAGAAAATGGTTACTTAGAAGTTGACAGTTTTTGGACCAGAAGTTATAATCGTGACACAGAATGGCAACAGGCATTCGAAGATGGCGTTAACAGACCACAAGACTACAGCAGAGGATATATTCGATGGGATTAAACACAGAAGAACGACAAGGAGTAGTTTATTTCACAGGCTACGAAGTTGAGCACACAGTTGCTCATGGCGTGTTTACACTGTTTGTTGTAGGTACTCCGCCATTAGAAGAAATACTACAAGAAGCTGACAAACATAAAGTCAAACAAATTTATTTTGGCACTAGTCAAAGTTTCAATCCCGCTAACTACGATGATTGGAAAATCTGGGACGATCGTATCATGGGCTGTTTAGAAGAGGGTTACTGGGTTTGTTTAGATTTTGACGTCAAGTATGCTGATCAACTGCACGAAGATGGATGGTGTGAGCGTGACAAGTTCATACCAATGATCAGCGTGAAAATCCCTTACATTGGGTTATACAATTACAACGCCACTTTAAAAATCGATGATCGTACTTGGGGTGCGACCAATCCTGGTGTGTGGACTCATCACCTTCCTAAACTAATGCAGAAAGAAAATTATACGCATTGGGGTCAGTACACTCAAGATACGGAGATAAAATGATCGTGAAAACAGATGTGCGACCCCGCACTGAAACATTCATCAAAGTCCGCACAGAATTTGAAGGGTATCATTTTTACCCCAATGCCGGAAGCATTGATTCTCGTATCAAATTTCTTGAAAATGAACATCGCCATATGTTCAAAGTTGAGGTAAAAATTTCTGTCACACATCTCGATCGTGAACTGGAATTCTTCCTGGTCAAATGGGCCTTGCAGGAGTTCATCAAATCAGGTAATATGAATCATCGCAGTTGTGAGATGATCGCTACAGATATCTTGAAACAGCATCTCTTACCTAAATACGGTGAGAGGTACTATGAGATCGTTGTCTCGGAGGATGGGGAATCCGATGGCATCGTAGAATATTTCCCCGGTTAATTACAAAAAGGAACAAGCTAAAATGGCTCGTAATTACAAGGACTATCAATACTTCGCTAACCGTCCTGATGTTGTTAAGGTCTGGGAGGATCTCGAAGCTTATCACGACTTTTGTCGTTTTGAACTTCGTGAGTTTAATCCTGCTGAGCTTTACAAAAAGGATGCTCCTAACTACAGTGCTTATCTAGCAAGTAAGCGTCCACGTAAACCATATCAAGGCAAAAACCCACGCTTTGAAAAGAGAACTCATGGCGAACGTTTTTCTCGTTGATCTCGAATCTGTAGAAACTAGGTACACGAGTCAGTGGAAGACTCATGTACCAGAATTGTTACGAAAGAGAGGACACAATGTTCAAATCATATCTGGCCCTCAAGATATTCCTAGTGCAACCACTCCAGGGGCTTTTCTTAATTTTGGTGGGACTAATATCTATAAGTCTCGTCAAGTTGAAGAGTTTAGTAGACTATTTTGCGCTGGACGCATTTCAGCTGGCGACCATTTTATTTTTACTGATGCTTGGCACCCGGGCATTATAAATCTAAAGTACATGAGTGAATTGTTACAAATTCCTGTGACTATTCATGCATTATGGCACGCCGGTAGTTATGACCCACAAGATTTCCTAGGTCGTCTAATCGGTGATGCTTCTTGGGTTAGACACACTGAGAAAAGTTTCTATCATGCCATAGATCATAATTACTTTGCCACTGATTTCCACATAGAAATGTTTTTGAGAAATCTTTTTGGTTTAGATAATCCTTGGATCGAAGATGATCTTGAAGAAGCATTGTCAGGAAAAAACGCAAAGATTGTTCGCACAGGCTGGCCTATGGAGTATATGGAAGATGTATTAGTGCAGTATAAGAACATGCCCAAGCGTGATCTTATATTATTTCCGCATCGAATCGCTCCAGAAAAACAGGTAGAAATTTTTCGTGATCTAAAAGAGCATCTTCCTCAATATGAATTTGTTGTGTGTCAAGATCAACAGTTGACTAAAAACGAATATCACAATCTTTTAGGCGAAGCAAAACTTGTGTTCAGCGCCAACTTACAAGAAACACTGGGTATCAGTTGCTACGAAGGTGCGGTGGTAGACGCTATACCTATGGTGCCAAACAGGCTTAGCTACACAGAAATGTATTTTGACACGTTTAAATATCCCAGTGAATGGACTGAGAGTTTCAGTGCTTATGCTGCACATCGACCAGAACTTTGTAAAACAATCATAGAACATATGGAGTTTTATCGCACTAGGATCCCTATGTTACGCAAACAAAAGGAGCAACTAAGTGAACAATTCTTCAGCGCAAAACACCTTCTCGGTAACATTAGATAACACTGTTAATATGAGCACAAGTAGCGGTGTTGTCACTATTACCAGTGAACCCTACGATTACATGATCAGTGGTGATACCATAACACTGGATTTTGGCGATCATAATCCTGCACAGACTATTACGTTAACTGGTGCCGCAGACACGACCCTTAACATCGACGATTCGATATTCACAAATATTTTTATTACTAACGTACCTTTTGAAAATAGTTTTCCAGAATGGTATGATTTTCAAAATATGTGCCGAGAATATCCAGGTTTGGAACAGGCCTACGAAAAATTAAAAACATTTTACGATCTCTGCAAGGACGAATGGGAACATAAAAAGAAGGCAACAAAATGATCAAAAAATTTTTAAATTGGCTGGATCGTATTGGTCGCAGACGAATCATCTATGATCGTGTACACAGTGAGCCATATCTAGAAAGATATTACGTATTTTTAAAAGATCGCAAATATTTTCCATTCAATGTATTCATACACAAGTTCTTAAAAGGTGATCCTGACGATGTGCATGATCATCCTTGGCCTTATGCTACATTGGTACTTAAAGGTGGATACTACGAATGGGTTCCGCAGTTCGACGACGAAGGTCGAAAAATCTGCGAGATACAAAAATGGAGAGGTCCTGGCCACTTTCGAATCTGTAAATCAAATTCTTATCATCGCATTGAGTTAAAAGAAGGTGTAACAGCTTGGACCATGTTCATACCAGGTCCACATCGACGAGAATGGGGTTTCTTAGTCGACAACAAATGGATACACAATGAGCAATACCTACAAGATAAATCAGCAAACTATCACACTGCCAAATAACTTAAACTATACTATGCAGTGGACCGGCAATGGCAGTGCTAATTCTATTTTTACTATACCTGCTGGTGGTGATAAAGTGATATTAGATGAAAAAGCCTCATTGGAAGTCAAAGGCAAAGTAGTGATAAACGGTCAGGATCTCGAAGAACGATTAAAAATCATAGAAGATGTCTTGCATATTCCAGAAAGAGATGTTATGCTAGAACAAAAGTATCCTAAACTTGAAACCATGTATAGTAACTATATCGATACTTTAAAAAAATATCGTAATTGGCAATCATTGAAAGGCGAAGAATGAAAAAAATCTACTACAGTTGGCAACAGATTCAAGGTGCAGTATTGGATATTGTCAGACAAATGCACAAAGATCATTGGCGTCCAGACTATATTGTAGGTCTTACACGTGGGGGATTATCACCGGCCGTCATGCTCAGTCAATATTTGGATGTGCCTATGGAGACGCTCAAAGTTAGTCTCCGTGATGGTGATGATTGTGAAAGCAATCTTTGGATGGCCGAAGATGCTTTTGGACTTGTTCCCCTAGATCAAAGAGATACGATAAAAAGTAGATGGGATCCTAGTTTTAAGAAAAAGATTTTAGTCGTCGACGACATCAACGACAGTGGTGCTACTCTAGAATGGATTAAAAACGACTGGCCTAGTGGTTGCTTTCCCGACGAAAAAGTTGTTTGGGACCATGTTTGGCACAATACTGTTCGATTCGCAGTATTAACACATAATGTATCCAGTAATTTTAAAGACGTTGATTATCATGCTTGGGCTGTGAACAAAGCAGAAGAGGATTGCTGGTTGGTCTATCCTTGGGAAGAGTTTTGGCGATGATGCCGTTACGTGATGATCTAATGGTTCAACAACAGATTTCTAATAGCTGGGAACACATGATCGGTGTTATCATGCTGAATCAAACAGGGCGCAAACCTGTTAAAACTGTGCTACCAAAATTTTTAGATTTATGGCCAACTCCTAAAGATTTTTTGTCTGCACATCACATGACTGTTAAAAAAGTTATTCGATCATTAGGCATGACCAATGTTAGATATCGACGTCTACGTCAAATGACCAAAGATTATTTACATTGGGATGGAGTAGATGCTACTGACTTATATGGTATTGGCAAATATGGATCGGACAGCTACGAGATATTCTTCAAGCAAAATTACAGTGTTCAACCCAAAGACAAAGAACTAAAGCGTTATTTGGAGGAAGAAATTTTATGATAGAATTAGCAACCTTGTTCATACCTGTGGCAATAATCTGTAAAAACTCTAATGCAGATAGCTGTACTATGATTCAATACAAAGGCTATTTTCACAGCCAACAACAGTGTTATCAGCATGTAGATTCTGATATGAGATTCAAATTGTCTCCGAAAGAGAAAAAACATGTTTATGTTGATTTTTGGTGTGTGAGCATAGACATTGAAAAAATAGACAAAAAGTTTCTTCCTAAATCTATTTAATGAAAGGATTAAAATGATATCATTTTGGCAAGTACAAAAAAGCGAACGTTGGGCATATCTAATTTGGCGGTTTAAAAGGTTTTTTAAAAAGAATCGAGATTAAAATGATCACTGACTTAGAAAGGGCATTAAATGAACGCAGAGCACCATGGACAGGGATCGAATATCGAACTCGAGAATTTTGGGTATTTAAAGATGCCTATCCGGTCACAGAAGGTCATTTGTTATTTGTGCCTACCCAAGAAAAGTTCGACAACATCATGGAGTGCTACAGAGCAGCCTACAAATTTGGCTACGAAGGCGTGGCTGCTGAAAAATGGGACGGATTTAATGTTGGACAAAACTGTGGTGAATCAGCAGGACAAACTGTAATGTATCCGCATATACACATGATACCAAGGCGCCGAGGCGACATGGAGGATCCTAGAGGTGGTGTTCGTCATGTCATACCTGAACGAGGAAACTATAGAAAAAATGACCCCAAGTGATCATGAAGTAATCGTAGACTGGACCCCAGATAGAGGTACCATTTGGTGGAACGAATGCTGTGCCATGGTTTTAGAAGTGTTTGGTCTGCCTGGGCAAAGATTTGTCTATACCCCCAGCATGGATTACATGACGTTTACTTTTAAAAATAAAAAGGATGCAGACCTGTGTCGGATTTTACTAAGCGAGCGGCTTTGATCGTGTTGATATTAGTCGCTGTGCTGTTTTTAGTGTTCAGTGATTTTGGTAACACTGACAGAATTGTTAGATATGATTGTAGAGATGCACATTGGCATCCAGATATACCTATCGAAGTCAAACAAGCCTGTCAAAGATTGTTCTATGAACATTGGAAGTACCTCCAAGAACAAGAACAAAAGAAAAAAACGATATGATAAATCTACAAATCAACATTCGAAACCCTTGGAGTAATCGATTCGTAAATATAGGTTGCTGGCACGGAAACACTGTTATCAAACACAAATTTTGGGAACTGCAATTTTATAAAAGTTCCGACGTGTTTGATGTGTTTGTTCGACTAACACATAGACAAAGTCATGCAGGCATACATCTAGGTCTGGGTCTTTTTGGTTATAACGCAGAATTTCAAATCTATGATAGTCGTCATTGGAGCGAAAACACTGGCCGTTGGGAAATTTATTAAATTCTTGACACGGACCTAAATACTATGTACAATTAATGTCAAGGAGTGTGTATGTCAGATAAAAAACAAACAGGATTGGATGCTATGGCCGGAGATGGTGGGTATCAAGAAGCATATCTAGCAGATGTGATCCGCTTTAAAATGAAACGTGATAATAAACGTTTCTGGGCTGGGGACAACATCAGTGATTACGTCACTGAAGAAATGAAACATAAACTCATCGACGAAGCCACCGAAGCATTTGAGCTAGTGCTGGATCGGCTCCTGATCGATAGAGAAACCGATCCCAATAGCCAGGGCACAGCACGCCGATTGGCCAAAATGTACTATAATGAACTCATGGGAGGTAGATATGATGCAGCACCCGATTGCACAGCGTTTCCTAACCACAGCGAGGACCGCTACACAGGCATGCTTGTGGTTCGCAGTGAAATTCGTAGTATGTGTTCTCATCATCACCAACCCGTTGTTGGCGTTGCTTATATTGGCATTCTGGCTGCAGAAAAACTAATTGGACTTTCTAAATACACCCGCATCGCGCAGTGGTGC
>Ga0169931_10010275_pt1 | contig 13344 bp, 12 predicted proteins | sample Kivu_15m_20L_FD_129675 | JGI IMG/M metagenome (GOLD analysis project Ga0169931, IMG submission 129675) | Freshwater microbial communities from Lake Kivu, Western Province, Rwanda to study Microbial Dark Matter (Phase II) - Kivu_15m_20L... | ecosystem: Environmental > Aquatic > Freshwater > Lake...
AACCCCAACCCCAACCCCGTATGTTATGATGAGTTTATAAATAAGTGAAATGCAACTGTATGATATTCGATAAGAATGAGGATAGTTACAACGCCTGGAAAACATAAATGCACCTCTACGAAAAAACAAACGCACCAAGAAACCTTTCGGCAAGACTACCACCGAAATCAACTGAGTCACTCACGAACAAATCATACACAATCTCTGCAGGTTCAACCCTGTCTTGCAAACCTACAAGAACAAAGACGAATAAATAAATGCTGACCGTAAGTTCGAAACCAGAAGAGCTTAGTCCTTAGCCAACCATGATAAGTGACCAAAATTCCCGATTTCTACTTTTAAAAACGTTAGATGCGACTCCTCGTCGAAAAGACAAAAAAAATCCTCTCCAACAATAACAAAGAGTTTGATTGTGTTTGACGGGTGCTTGCGTATTCTGATTAAACGCATTTATTTTGCCCTAATTGCCTCAGAAACGATCATATCCTTGATATTGTTGTATGAAGTTGTTGTTGCGGATATTGGTAGTGAGGAAGGCGTCTTGTTGGGTGGAGTATAAGCATTTGGTGACTTGGCCGAACGTGCTCCGAATTTGTTCTAACTGTTCTTGCTTGGGATATATCCTCAGTAACCTGGTACTTGGGCGCGGGGTTGGTGCTCATTCTTACTTATATTTTTTATTGTGATAAACATAACTTATTTGAGTTAATCATATAAAATATCATCAAATAGGATAATAACTATCAAAAATAATGTATTTGGTCAGGTAGTATGAACTGCATTTTGTGGAAAGTATCTGGCGTGTTAAGGCGAGGATAAGTAATAGGGCACTCGAGTCGTACAATTAAATTATTCAAAGCTGGATCATGAATATGGTAGATAAAATACTTATGAGATTAAATAAAAGAGTGATATAGTATTATTGTTTCAATTGTTTGTAAGCTAATAGAATTAAATCATTTTTTCTAAGGACTTAGCTCAAGAACAAAAAACTAATCGTTATGCCTATTCGGAATCTAGATATTTAGTTTTCTATTTCGTTTCTGAAGGTTAGATATTTGTGTTCTCAAAAGTTGGTTAATACTTTTCAAGACTTGTTTTATTTCTAAAATTTAATTGATTCTAGTCTAACTCTCTCAAGGAATCAGCATAGGCACTCATATCAGTCATAATGACAAACACGTGAAGCTACTTCTCATAGGCCAAATATTCGGCCGTTGTCAGAGCGAGACGAGGAGTAATGATTTTTTCGATGGTAGGATCATTGACCAAGTTCAAGAAAAGCACGACACGTTCCATAGATCGTTTTGTTCGAAATCGTTTTTGAAGAAACGGGCGACCTACATATTGACACCCATGGCTGCGAACACCACACAGAAGTTTTATTAGGAGTGATCAGTCATGTCTTTTCATTTTACCAAACTGGCTTGACGAACAATCTGAGCATCGATTGTGAGTAGTGTATATAGTAAATCTATTATAAAATGGCAGGGACTACTACGACTGCTGTAAAACGTCCCCTTCCCAAACAAGGGTACCCTCCTGACTTAAACAAATACGTGGCTAAGAAACTAAGAATAAAGCTGAATGGAGGGAGGGAGATCGAAGGCATAGTTACGGGCATCGACGTGTTTATGAATGTGGCTTTGGATAAGGCCTTTGAGTTGTCGGCGGGGGAGAGGAAAATTTTGTACAAAGTTGTAGTCAGGGGCAACAGTATTCTTATGTGGGAGTTGCTGGAAAAAGTGATAGGGTGATCAAGACCATCTATGCAGAATCATGCTATTATCTTAAATCACAAAATAGACATAACTTTTGTTATATTTGTTTATCAGACCTCACTTTAACCTTAATTTACTCCTTTCTTATGTTTTTTTTTGATGATTGGGCTATTTGATGCATATGATATTTGATTTAGTTCATAAAATGCAGCAAGAACGTATTCCAATCTTTAGCAACTGGCGCATCGAGTAGCCCAACCTGCAATATTTTAATCCTCAACCCGAGTAGAACATTCAGGCGTAGTAAAAACAAGCTTACGAGCTTATCAAATCGGGATATCTGGTGTGTGCTAACATTCAAGAGTATATCAAATCACAGTAGAAAAACCATAAGTAATGGGTCCAGCTTAAAGGGTAGGTGACAGGTTCACTTGATTAACTGCATACTGCTTGCAACAGTCGACATGAAATAGACAAATTTGAGGATATGATGTCCAAACTAAAAAATAATGTGATGGCGTTGTATTGCAGATTAAGATAAACTAGGATGCTTTAAAACAGACTTAAAGTATACTTTCAGTCGGCTAATCTGGCCAACTACGATCCAAACACAACCCAGCCGAAGTTTACCAAATCAGACGAGTAGATGAAAGAATAGCTCAAGGATACAATATAGCTAATCAACAAGAGGATAAAGGATGTACATAGAACCCTTCGAATCAGACTAAGCAGACGCAACAGCAGTAATCGAAACTTACCTTTAACAGGCGAGTAGTCGTTCGAATTGCAGATGGATAGACTCAAAGAAGCACTTTCTCATGATAGGCTAGTCCATCTGCACTATCTGATGCTCAGACAGCTGCAGATTAACTAGTCGTTTTTGTAGTAAGTGGCATCATTCAACCGCGGAGTCGAGTAGGAATACCTGAAGTACGAAACCATCCTAGATTCTTTCTATCTGATGTAAGACGAAACAGCATAAATGAAAGAAATACAGCAGAATATGCACTAGTTTGTTGAAAAAGTAAGAAAATAGTAAGGTTTTAGCCATCCTGAAGAGTTCTAGGGGTAACTCAAACTACAGCAAGCCAAGACAGATAGAAATCTACCAATCTATTAAGCAAACTTAAGAAATTTCGTTAAAGTGAACGCGTAGATCAACATGCACCTATTTTACTAGAAAAAGTGGGAATTCATGCAACAACTATAACAGTTCAAACAAACAACCAGCGACTACCGAGAACAAACAGGCACAATAGGCTTCCTTAATAAACAAAATTACGAGTTTAAAGATATAAAGTAACGATAAAAAATCAGCAAAAAGATATCGCCAGCAGACAGAAACAATTGTCAGAATATTTATAGAGAATGCAGTAGGGTCAGCTGCAGTGGTAGCTAGAGTCAGGAATATCAGACTAGGACGCTTTCGAGGATGTCGGCCTTCATGAAGAAACTTAATATCGAACATTCCCCTTATATCAACAGTGGATTGCCTCTCTAAAGCAGCTTAAGGTCCCAAGTAAACTTTTTCAGAGATTTATACAGCAGACCCAAGTCAGAACAATACAGGCATATACACTAGCGTTAGCAGGAAATTAATGACTCTATTTTTCAGTTATAGACAATAGCAGAGGCATACAAACAAGACCAGGAAAGATCGGTTATATCTGCGTATCTAAACTGCTTCAAGCAGTGCCAGAAAATAGCCAAATCAAGCCAAAATACATACTAGTAGCAGCTGAAATATTTCAGTGAAAATCTTAGTAAATAAACAAACAATCACTAGATTTGCCAGGGATTCTATCCGCTACTGTACCACTACGTCAGCGATATCGATCGAATGGTGGAAAGTCGAAAGTACTTCAGGTCAATGTGGGAGACATTATAACCTAAAATGAATACGAATATAGTTGAAGGATTGAAAAAGAACAGCGGCAAGATCAATATAGATTCTTTGATTATGTAGAGTCTAAGCGCAATAGAAGATCTCTGGCTACATCTTTTTCAAAATTACTATAGAAGGTTGTCTTAGTACGGTCGAGACCTCATTCTTCCCTAGTTAGATAGAATAACACAACCTGTTCTCCAACTCATTTAGAATAATTTGCATACTTAGGCAAATTGGCTAATCAAAAAGCACCAGATGCAAGTAGATCGCAAACATTTTTACACCCACAGAGTACTAGCTGAACTCAACAGAGCTACTAGCAAATCGGTTGCCGTCCAGTACTTCAAGATCTCAAATTTTAGTTAAATACTCGGGGACGTGTGCAGGCAGTTGGACTACTAGTTCTTCGATATGTCGACAGCAGCCAAGATAGGCGAGGTACTCAAGCTGGCTTCTCTCTAAAAGTACATGCTGAAAGTGAATGGAAAGTAGCTGAGTAGGGGGTAGAATAATGTGGTGAAAAGTAGTTTGGTGGCTCTGGGGTAGATCAAAAAGCATATTTATTGGCTGACTATTTCAGAGCTTACACTTGCCCAACTGCAGCCTGAGGTGCATGGTGAGTAGTAAAAAATAATGCATTCTTTGGTCTTTATTCAGTAGCTTATGACTCGTTCAAAACCATCTTTGGCCAAAAGCGACAAAGTTTCAGCAATATAGGACATTCTGAGTAAATTTGGCAAAGATATGTAGAAACTCCCTTTGACTGTCTCTGGAAAACAAGCCTTAAGTTGTTTTCCTTTACTTCTCACCATCAAATAGTCGGCCTAGTAGATATAGACATGCCAGAAATAGGAATTGTAAGGAGTGAGGACTTCCAGAATATACGTGTGCTGCTCTTAGCTCTAATAGGCCAACAGAGTCACCGGCCACAACTATTAATCTTTCGAGAACATTGTGGTCAAACAGAACAGAACTCATACTTTGTTTCTGCAAAAACAAAGGGAAAAGGTTCGACCTGTGCTGCTCAGGGTGGACAAGTAGCTCAGTAACGTGCTGACTAACTTTACCAATAGCAAGCATAGGCAGTATCTTCCTTCGGCCATTTCTGCCCTCTCAAAAAAACTCAAACAATGATCTTCTTGTTTTTTGTTGACATTATCTATAAAATATACATGAATGTGTAGTATTGTTTTTGTTAACATTATCTCACAAATATTCATCATCGCGTAGTCATTTATTTCAGTAATAACAGCTGCCAATCATTTGCCTCAGAAATAATAGCTGCCAATAAAGGTGTAAAATATTTTAAAGGGAAATGAGAGCAGGAAGAGAAAGATGACTAATGAAAGCAAGATTTGGTCAATATCGTAACGAAGTATAATTAAATATACAATTTTTTAGTTTTAAATGTTTTCGCAGATAAGCATTTTGTAGTTATGTATTGCTTTTATCTACTGTTTGCATTCTTTGGTAATAGATAGATGAACTTTAATTAACAGCGTTAGTTTAATGTTATATATCTTTTATATTTGTGATTGACAAGAATGAATTCGTAAACTAACATCCTCAAAATCGCAGACCTGACACCTAACACTAGCTCAGCAAGCAAGTTGGTGTTTGAAGTTGCCTAGGTCATCAAGCTTTCCCAGGATTAGCAGCAAGTATAGTGCAGGGTGGTCGACTAAAGCGGAATCATCACTGCCTTCTTCGATCAATACGGTAAGTTCATCACGCAGGGAAGCGTACTATAACTAACTGATTTCAAGTGCAGAGTCATAGACCATCATCTCACACTTCTACTGACGTAACATATTAATTACTTAGCAAACACTCTGTTATCAGCAAAAAGCCTTTGAAGATGGGCTTCAAAGATATGGAGAATGACCTTAGCAGTAAATTCTACGCTAAAAAAAATAAGCAAGAAAACCAATAATAAACAAACCAAAGCCATCGCTATTCCAAATAGACTGGTGAAATACAAAATTAATAGAAGAAAATAGAAATTGAATAGAAAAGAAATGGAAAGAAAACTTAAATTTAACATAGACAAGAGCACAAATAGGTTAAGAGTGAGGCAACAGAAACGAAAAGAAAGGTCTAGAATGGAAAGGAAAAGAGTAAATATAAGCAAAAACAAGAATAAACATCAAAAATAGAACCTCGAAGATAGTAAAAACTATAGATTGAGTAAGATTAATTAAGTCGGAAAGCGATCGTTGAAAAGTAAAAAAGTAGAAAGGGCATAGTTGAAAAGTAAGGAAGTAAAAAAGGTAAGGTTGAGGAGCAAATTAGAGTGCAATACAAGTAAAAGCAATAAAGGTATGTACCAAACTAGTAACAGAAATAAAGATATGTACCAAACAAGTAAAAGAAATAAAGATATATACCTAAGCATCCATAGAATCAAAGTAGCAGTTTTATTCTGCTGCGAGACCTGCCTAGATTCCAAGAAAAGCAGGTGAATCTGAGAGTTGAGGTAAACGTGAAGAGTAGAGTGGATAAAAGCAACTACTTTATTTGTCGAGTGGGCGATGCTTCAGGGTCAGTGTATGTTTAATTCGCAAAGGATAACTTGCTTTAAGCCAACACCAGTTACGAGCTGATGAACTTTGTGGTGTATGGAGACAAAGACTACGTGTTTGTGGGGGCACAAGAAAAGTAATTATGCAGTAACAAAGGTATTCAAGGATCAACAAATGCCCTCAAGAACATTCAGTTAAGGCCAACTGGGATCCCGTTTATTTTTGATTCATAATCCACACGATAACAATCATCTATCCTCATTAAGCAATAATCTATCTACATAAAGCAATCATATATAACGATTAATCAATCATTCATCCCATTAATTATTAATAAAAACATCACTTTATAGTATAGGATTATAAACAGGTGTTTGATTGAATTGTTGATATTCTTTGATTTAATTTTAAAATGGGCGTCCCCGGATTTTACTCATGGTAGTTCTCTAGGCACTCAGGCTCACTCGTCGCTATCCGATGATCAAGCACATGATCGACAAGTAGTCCCTCCCACAAATCGACTACCTCTATCTCGATATGAACGGCATCATCTACAAATGCGTGCGTGTAAATACTATCTAACCCAGGACGACTCAGTTATCTTTAAGGCCCAGCTCATGCCTAAAGAACTTGAGGAAATATGGATATAGATATTCAACTATATCAACCAGCTGGTGGACATGCTCAAGCCCACCAAGATGGTAGTGCTTGCGCTCGACGGGGTGGCCCCAAGATGCAAAATGAACAACCAGCGGGCAAGGCGATACCGTAGCGCCCAATAGTATAAGTAGTTCATTCAAAGACTCACTGGCTACACCGGCAATATCTAAAGCGAGTAAAACTTCAAGAACAATTCCATTTCACCCGGAACCGCCTTCATGAACCAGCTCAACTAAATGCTGCATTTCTTCATCTAGAAAAAGATGCAGTAGGATGACTACTGGAAATCTTTGAGCGTCATATTCACAGGTTCCGATACTCCAGGAGAGGGCGAGCACAAAATCATGGAGTTTGTGCGAGGCAATAAGCACCAGTTCAAGTAGTCCGACAACCACTGCTTTTACGGAGCAGATGCCGACTTGATCATGCTGGGCCTCACTTTACCCATAAAGAACAGCTGTATAATTCGAGAGGAGTACGTGCACATGTCCGACAAGGTCCACATCATGAGTTCGCGCAGGTAGAAGGAAATAAACTTCGAACTGATCTTCATCAACATCCTCAAATAATGCATGGACTTAGAGTACTCTGCTTTGAAAGATCAGATGAAAATAGGCTACGACATCGACCAGATAGCTCGAGATTTCGTCTTTTTGTTCTTCTTCGTAGGCAACGACTTCCTCCCCAGGATATATGCCTACAACATCCGTTAGAAATCCATTTAAGACCTGATTTATGCTTTTAAACAATTCTTGCAACAAGCGGATGCCTACATCACAGCAGGGTCTGAACTCAACATGACCTAACTCCTTAGGCTGCTCGAAGAAATATCCAAATATTAGTCCAGCTTTTATTAGGACAAAAGCTTTGAGTTTGATAAAGTACTCAAGAGGGAACAAAGAAACTTTGAAGATGAGCTCCAGAAAAAGTTTTTAGAAAATATTTACCACGAGAAGCAAACGTTGCAGGGACTCAGGCAGATGTATACTAACTTGGACAGTCAGGGAAGGTCTTTCTACTATCAGACCTACTTCCAACTCGACCCTCAGCAGCACGTTGACGGCATGTGGAACGCCCTAGCCTACTATGTCTACGGTCTTAAGTTCGTTTTTGAGTACTATTTTGTTAATTTGGCGAGTTGGAGCTGGTACTACCCGTACTACTTCGCTCCTCTTCTGATGGACATCACCTTTTACCTTAGAACGCAGATCTCTAGAGGGTAGAAATTTGTAGATTTCGAGAAAGGACAGCCTTTTGAGCCATTCAAACAGCTTCTATGTATTCTGCCGAAATAGAGCGCAGAACTACTTCCTAAGAACTTCCAGCCATATTTGTTGTAGTCTGATTCTAAAATGAGACAACCTGTGGACTTCTATCCTGATACGATATAAACTATTTCATACGGTTCGGTAAAAGGGTACTAAGCGGTATCTTTGATTCCTTTCATAGACCAATCTGTAGTAACTGAAATCTACAACCAATAAATATAAAAAACTGCGCCTTAGGATTTGCCCAGGAACATCAACCGAGCTTGTCGACTCTATTAATACGGATAGACTGAACATCGAGTTGATTCGCCCTTCGCTACCATTGACTCTTTCATGAGCAGAGCAAGTATCAGGGAGGTCAACTTGCTGTAGCCCTTTTAGTGGAGATCAAGGCACTATCTGGATCAAGTCAATGAAGGCGAAGAGCACTTGCTCAAAATACCCACTCTTTACATGAAAAAGTTTATCTCTCAGCCCATGAAGTAAAAGAAAAGCAGTTCCTATTTCGAGCTGCGATTGGTCTACTAGCCAGCCAGAGAGTAGTTCAAGCTAGGCCAAAACATTTTCTACGGATATCCGATGGAGCACTCTGGAAGAATAGAGGGGTTCCTTACTAAAAAAACATTTATTTGTGGCAACTAATTCGAGGCTGAGGACTACCACTAATTTTTAAAAGAGACTAAAATAAGGACAGCCGAAGACATCAGAGACAATCCTTCGGGAGTGTTCAACTAACTTAAGAATTACGGAAAAGGCATAAAGGGAAGTCTTTTCCAGTATATTGATTTTTCTGAGTCAGAAGTGTTCCTCTTCGTAGCTGATACGCAGACCTTTAGCAGAAACCTTGAGGGAGACTTCACCCCCTTGTACATAAACAACAACAAAAGAAGTTATACGATTGTTCCAGGCTCGCTGGCTTCCTTCAATAAAGTATACCAGACTACTCGCACCCATTTCAGATTCAAAACCATCACTGAATAGTTCAGAATCGATGAGGAAGTGTTGTTGTGCCACCCTGATAAACAGCTTTGCGGGGCTCGAGGCAAGGTAGTGGGCTATACTGAGAATGGTCTAAAGGTCAAAGTACAGGTCTAGAAGGAGCCGAAGTACAGTCAGCAGACAATCAATGACATAATATAGATCCTTTCTACTAAAGCTGATGTATTTTTTTCGCTGAGATTTGCAGCTGAGCTAGTTCAGAGCAAGTTCGACCATTTGCTGTCCATCCTGCAGAGTATAAACGTGGCGATGCCGAGGGACAGTAAGCTGCCTGCTTCGATCGATATCGGGCTCAACTTCATGAACAGAAGATAGTATGCTATAGTTCCCAATCTAGTGCGCATCAATTTCAAAGAATAGCGGGAGAAAAAGAAAGACAATCCTTTCAAGTACTTGGAGTTCTCCTACCAGGCACTTTAGATCATCATCTAGTACAAGCGAAAGTTCCCAGAAATATTTGCATTTATGGAGCAAAGGCATTACGATCTCATAGAGTAGTCCAGAGAAAATCCAGGGTCGAAAATAGACTGGGGACGCTAAATCTACGCCAAGGACATCTACCCTTAGAACACCGATAAAATGCTCATGGCCGTCTACAAGTGGCTCATCGAAAAAGAGTAAACCCACATGCCCGCATCTTCAGTCAACTCCAAACAGGTTCAGCTCAGAAGAATACATAAACTGCAACAAGAGTTTGTGTTGGAAAAGGGAAGAAGACTTAAAATCTAATCAACCAAAGGTTCTAAATCAAAGCAGAAATACCAGTAAAAAAACAAAGTGGTGATAGTGGACCCGAACTTCCTTTTTTCTCACCGACTCAGCAAGCTTGGAACTCTCTATCTGCAAAAGCGACCTTTGAACCATCAAATAGGGGATTTGGTAGTTTGCATTAATCCTAAGTTTTTCGGGCACTATGGTGCTATCATCGGAATCGACAAAAACTAGTACTAGGTGCTTTTCGATGAGCCTTCTTTCGGGAAGAGTGAGCTGGGCGGAATATGCGATAATTTGTGGGGAGCTAAGCTTTAGTTTAGAGACCTGCTTAACTTATAGATATGGCCAAGGTACTTTAGTGAGAGAGTCAAAGGAGCTTCACTCAGCTAGAAGCGGGGCTGGATAAGCTCTCTCTAGGAGTTCTATCCTTGCTATAACTACAAGCCTTTCCAGGACTTCGAAGATATCAAGGCCTTTACTGCCAAAGAGGAAAACAAAGCCTATTTCAGCAAATAATTCCTAGAACGAGTGGAGGACATCCAGAAGAACTTGAAGCAGGTGCATGTGGACAGGGACTACCATGTGGTGGACAACAAAAAGCAGGAACACAGATACAAGTACGACAAGAAGATACAGTACATCGAGAAGGAACAGGTCGACGAGGCAGTCAAAATGGCCAAAATCATGCAACAACCTCAATCCTTCCAGCACCAATAACCACAATAAGAGCACAAACCCGCAGTTGTTGAGGAAATAATATAGAATAGAGTGTAGGAGTAAACCAAGGCGGAGGAGTTGGGAGATTAGGAAGACGCAGATGATATACTGTCGTGATAAACCCAACATCTGCCATAAATAACTTTGTTGATTAAAATAATCAGGGCATCTTCAAACTGAGAGCATTTTGATTAAAATAATCAGAACATCAATCAAGCTCAGAGGATATTTAGATGGCCCGATACACTTCATCCATTTTGGCCATTTAGTCATCGAACTAATAGCTCCCCAGCAAAAAGGTGTTTTTTATTTGCTGATAGTTTCTCTACCTCAGCTACTTGTTTTACAAGGCTGCTACGTTGAGCTCACACTCAAGCTACCTTATGCCCTTTCTCAGAATCAAGACCTAGTCGTTTTTGAGCTGTAGTTATCTTCTCGACTACGCTAACATTTTTCTTTCCCTTCTGAGCACGTCGTCGTTCTGATCGAGCTAAAGAGTCAGATCAGCTACGAATCCGTTGATGACTCTCCTTTTGGTCTGCATGGTGGTGGCCATCATCTACTTCTAGTGGGCTAGGCTCATGGGTGGGAAGGTACCATTGCAGTCGAACTACACTTTGGTGGTCCACCCCATCGTTTTCTAAGCAGTCTTGTATCTTTCTAGCTACTTCAGCAGCTGTTACTTGTCTTGCTTGAGAGATTTGTTTTATTTTTCGAGAGATAGAATGGAAGTGTTGGCGCCTTAGAGTTGTTTGAGGACGGATTAGAGTTGCTGCTTGACTTGGTTGTAGCGCTAGATGATTTATCTGATGGCCTAGTTGTCGTGTTCGTCCTGGGAAATGGCCCTTTGTTCGCGGGTATGAAAACTCATGTTTTCTATTAATATGTAAGAATTTAAATATGCCAGTATGGGCATACAATAAAGTTTATTTCAATACCATTGCTAGTACACTAAATTTAACAACAGAATCAATAATCAAGTTCATATTTAAAACAAATGAGAAGTTAAACCAGCGCAGTCGAAGTGGTCGAACAGTGGGTCAGCTCCCTCCTGAAACTGTGCGCGGCATGTGAGACTGAGGAGTATGAGAACAGGGCTATTAGGAAAATAGACAGGAAGAAGACTAAAATGATACGAAAAGCCAAAGAACAGGCCGACTAGAACATCAACGAGTGATTGTTTACTTTTTTGTTGTTGTATAGCTAATTGGCGGATATTGGCCAAAGAATGAATATTAAATGGATAATTCCCATACAAACAAAATGAAATAGTGCCTAAGACAACAATACAAAATAGTTGTGTCCCTAAGCAGATAATACTGAATAGGAAGTGAATTGCTAAGTTTATAGTAGTGAATAGGTCTCCCTAACTAAATTAGAGAATAATCAGCAAAGTAAAAGACTAGCTTTCGATAGCAAGCTGTCCTTTAAAAGGTAATCAATAGTGAATCGTTAGTCTGGATTCTTCTGTAGGGCTTTAGTGATGAAGGACTGTGCGGCAAGGGATACGTTGGATGGGAACGAAAACTGGCACTAAATGCTAACATTTTTACATTCATTATGCTTTTCATGGTTTCTTTGCGACTGATGTGATAGAAAGGAGCTTTACCGGTCAGCATTTCAAAGGCCAGTACGCCTATAGCCCAGATGTCGATGAAACTGTCGTAGGAATCTCCCTCTAGTATCTAGGGGCAGACGTAATCCAGAGTGCCACAGTAGGTGTTTCTCCTGTCTTTGGAGTAAATGGCCCAGCCGAAGTCACACAACTTGCACACATCCTATATCCGGCAACACTTACGTTGGTCATCACTATGTTTTAGGGCTTAATATCGCGGTGCAGGATGTTGTTCTAGTGCAAGTAGTTCACCGCCTAGCACACTTACTTCAGTCTGGTACAGGCCTCTTCCTAGGACAGTTGTTTTTTCATCTTTATGGTTTTGAAGAGTGAGCCTTGTTCCATGTACTCCATCATGATGTAAACGTTCTAGCGGTCACTGAAGAAGCCATACATTTTGACGATGTTGGGATGATCCAGGAACAGGCTAATCTTGATCTCTCTGACGAACTGGTCCAGCATAAACCGCACTGACTCTTTCTTTATCTGCTTTATTCCACACAAAAAACCAGTTCTTTTGTGAACGGCTGGGAAGACTTTGCCAAAACGACCTTCACCCTTACACTCTCCCAAACTAAAATCTTATATTCCAAGACCCTTCATGGCAGTTTTAGGTCTTTAGTTGTAGTTATAGCTTGTTCTGAGCGAACTACTCTGCGAACATACTAGACCGTTGTGACTCACAGCTCTCTACCTTCTCTTCTTAGGAAACACTTCAGGCTTTGGCATATTTTACTTGATACTGTCCTTGCAGAACTAAACAAGTTTATCCTCTGATTGTTTCGGCAGCAGAAAACTAGCATGGTTACGAGACTTCAGGTTGTGTCCAAAGTTAGGCAAAAATTAATTAGGTTGTCCTATATAACTCGTTTGCTTGGATGTTTTGGAGGATGTAGGAGTAGATGCAGGCTCGTATTATTTGGGTTTTAGTATTTTACTTTAATTTTTAGAGTAGTTTGTACTTTAATTTTTGGAATAAGTAGTAGAAATTTAGACAGCTTCTCTAGAAGTGAGTGGGTCTTTGTACCTGATAGTTTAAGCTTTTTTGTTATCTTTGAGTTTGTTTAGCATCAAATCTTTACAAAGCTCACTAATCTTTCTCTCTCTCTAGGACTCATCTACTCGAATAACATCCCTTTGATAGGCACCAGTAGCGTCCCTTTGATACACCCCAGTAGCGTCCCTTTGATAGACTCCAATAGTTTTTTATTTGCCAAGTAGAGGGTAATCAGAGTTGTCT
>Ga0169931_10010276_pt1 | contig 13343 bp, 9 predicted proteins | sample Kivu_15m_20L_FD_129675 | JGI IMG/M metagenome (GOLD analysis project Ga0169931, IMG submission 129675) | Freshwater microbial communities from Lake Kivu, Western Province, Rwanda to study Microbial Dark Matter (Phase II) - Kivu_15m_20L... | ecosystem: Environmental > Aquatic > Freshwater > Lake ...
CTACATTAGGTTCTGGAGACATCCCATTCTCATCACCGTCGACACTTCCATCGATAGGTCTGTCTGTTCCTTCAGTTCTCCCTGGATCTAGGCCGTCATAGCGGTAAGATCCATAGGCCACTCTTCAGTCCCGTCTACCAGTTATCATGATTGAAATATGAATGTAAAGCGAAAAAATAGAGCAGTTTATTTTATTGACGCATCATTCATCATCTTAGGTAGGAAGTTGTATGAAGTGTTAATACTGGTGGTAGGATCTTTATATCTTCTTTGCAATATGCTTTATTTGTTATTAAGGACGGTACCATAAGAGTATGGGCTCAAGTTGGATTCATCTGGTCTTGCGTACAGCATCGACTATCTATCAGGTAATGATTACTTGGAACTTGGAACGGTTCGTTGTTATAATTTCTGCAAATAAGGACATGCTCTGAGCTCTGACTATTGTATCACCAAAAGTAATCCTACTGCAGAGCGAATGAAGATGTGTGGATGAGAGTTTTCGCCTATACAAACCTCATCAGTGTAATCTAATACTTGAATGCAATAACTATTTCTTGACCCTTATCCAGGAGTTCATATGCCTCTTGCGCATGATCTAAGTCCATTCGTTTTGTAAGAAGTCGAGACGGTTGCAAACGTCGCAATAGGTCCCATGAAAGTTTAAAGCGTCTTTCCTTAGACCACAACGCAAGCATATGTGCGGGGATCTCACTAACTTGGGAGGAAATAAGTGTCTTGTGACTACGATGAAAGTCCATGCCTAATTTCAAACCGACTGTCTCGGTACCATACCATGATGCAATAATAATACGCCCGCCTGGTTTGGTCCTATCAATTGCAGACTGGAGAGCGATCGGATTTCCACTTACTTCGATGCATACATCAAATAATCCAGCCCCTGCGATTTCGGATGGACTTAAGCACTGATCAGCTCCCATAGCACTGGCCATTAATAAGCGATCTGGGGATGTTTCAAACACAGTGACTGAATTAAATATATCTGTTGCGAGACTTCCGACCTTAACATGCCGCTGAAGACTCAAGATGGCATTAACTAAGAGCCCTATCAGTCCTTGGCCCATAACAGCGACGGATTCACCTTCGTTCAATTTGGCATCATGGACTATTGATAGGGCGGTTTCAATGGAAGGAAGAAATATAGCATCCTCCGCTCGTATACCGTATGGGAGAACTTGAACATTATTTCGATGAACTTGAATAAGTGAAGAATGCGGTGAAAACGTAAAGACTTGTTTTCCCACTAATGACGGTGCATCGATCACGTCAGAGGCACAACGCGTTACAATACCAACAAGACTATAGCCATATTTCAGTGGATATTTCATTGTCGTGTGCTTCATAGCCTCAATATTGACATCAAGAGTTGCGTGTTCAAAAGCACCCTTGAAAACCTTAAGCTCTGTACCTGAGCTTATTAATGAGAACAAAGAGCGAACTATTCCGAGAGCCATAGGAAGGCAGAATTCATTAAAATAAGCGTTCTGTTTAACAATCAAAGGGTATTACCAATGATGCATAAAACATGTTATACTTACCCTCAACATGCCCTGGCTCTAGAGGTTTGATTATAGCTGGCTCATTGCGAACCTTCGCCACCGACCTTGGGCCGACGAACCAAAGCTCGTCAATATAATTTGCCGATTCTGCAGGCATATTGCTGCTTTTGATGGGATTGATACTACAAAAGTCAAAGAGGAGATCTTTATTGGCGACTTGAATAATTGGTTTCTGTAGTCGAGCTCGATTTATCCAGCCTTTGGAGTCCCAACCACTTTTCATTAATTCTGGCGCTGCACATAGTCCAAAAAAGTAAAGTAGAGTTTGCCAAAGATAACTGTTTCGATCTGGATGAATTTCTTGCCAGTTGGAAAATCCATCCAAAATTAAATTCATCCCGAATCGATCAAATGCCCATATGATCTTACGAATATCAGTGTTATGACCATACTCCGTTTCAAGAAAATATTGGTACTGTTGAAAAGCGAGCGTATCAGAAGGAATCATAGACGATAAATTGTAAGGCATGGATGGGATGAATTGAGTGGTTCCTGAAAACGTAATTGGAAAGTACAGGAGAACTTTTCTTGACCTCTGTGACCTTCCTTCGATTGACTCAGCTGTACAAGATTCAATAAGTCGTAGAATCGACACAGCCAATTCCTCGGGGTTGAATAGATCTGCAAAACAGCAACCAACAATCATATGAGGTCGATGTCTTACGGGAACTTTATCTTCTGATCGAAAGTCTTGTGTCTTTAGGATCAATTCAACATCAACTGAAACCTGGTAATCTTTCTCTCGAAAGAATATCAAACCAGTGTTGCTGTCTTGAGACCTTATATTAAATCCCATAATGCGAAGGTTCTCTATATTCGTTTGTAATAAATCCTTATTCGATTCATAAGCAGTATATTGAAGCAGCGATACATTAGTGGAATCTATCAGTGTCAAAGAAAGCAATGAATCAAAACTCTTGCCTCCAAATAAGATCAGCCTCAACATAGATAAAAGACCTGCTCCTAAGTCATAAATACGAAAAACAGCTTCCTCTTGCAAAAGAGTTTGAAGTTCGCACCCCAATGTTTTCCAAACAGTAGGATTGAGTGAATTTTCATCTACTATATTCTTCTCTTGAATGTAACGGACATCATTAAAGGAATAGTCATCAACTCCCAAACCATTATCACGCAAGAAGTGAGATGCTACGAAAGGAGATGGTAAGATATGCCCGCAATACATAGCTAATGCTTCCTCAAATGAATGATGATGATTTACTTGAATACCTTCAATCCCGACCTCCATGGCCTTGTCCAAATTATATAGCGAATCATCGAGTAAAACGATTCGATGCATTGGGAATTTTTCCAATATTTCATGATAAAAGATTAGGGGATGATTTTTTGTCGGATAGGGTATATCAGGTCTACTAAATGAGTCAGGGGTAATAATACCATGATATGGTATGTCTGATAAACCTAAAGCAGATAGTACCCGCAAAACATGAAACTTGGGTGAGTTCGACGCTAAGTAAAATGGTGTTTTTAATGCCTTTAGCTGTGTAGCTATATTTTGAATCCTTTGATGACTCTTATTGTGATTGTACCCTGTATTCCTTGTTTGGATAGAAAGTTTTGGAAGTAGGATGGATACGTCAATATCTTGATAAACTTGTAAATAAAAACTTCTTAGGATCCTTTCTAAGTTCTCGTTCGAGTAAAGACTCTCTAGCATCATATGTCTTAATCCTTCGATAGTTGACCCGTGATGGATATACATTTCCTCGAGTATGTCAGGAGTAAAATTGAAGTAACTTTCTCCAAAGCGATAGATGTTTGCAACTATTTGTTCTTCGATCCCTATTAAACCATTTGTCGTTAAATCTTGTTCATGATATAGACAATTATCTACATCGATGATGAGCACAGATGGATGCTCTTGTTCTGCATCCTGATGAGGTTTAGTGTCCGAATTCCCACCTATAGAAGAAATGGTCGAGGAGGAAAGTATCCGTTTTTCACCATGATTAATCTTAATCGTCGTAGGTACGTGTTTATGCATTGTGCATGAAACGTGGAAGATATTTTGCAGTGCGGTCGAGACAACTGCAATAGCCATCAAAGCATCGACAACGCAAGTTGATCGCATATTAAATCGCACAATGCTAGGTGTAATAGGACTAGGTTAGAAACATCGAGCTTATGTTTGTGTACATAAACATATCCACATCATCAGTCATCAAAACGCCCTATCTGCCCTATCGTACTGTAGGACCTACTTGACATCGGACGACATCGGTGAAATCTGTGAAATCGTCTCTTTCATGACTCGTGCAAGTTCATGTAAAGCCCGGATGTATGCGCAGATATCGCGCACCAAAGACTGGCTTTGACTTTGGATACCTTTACCAAGTATGTACTACGTTACAGTATGTAGAGATCCTGACCATCAGCAGCAGCCTCAGCAGCCAGCAGCAACCTGGCAAAAATCACTCAACCACAATATTTCTCTTCTGTTGCTGCTGGATCACTACAATTCACATCAAATCTACCAATTGCTTTGCTAAGCCTACATTTGATTGACCTGCTTGTTGTTGAACGCATAAACTAATGGACGGTCCAACTATTCCCCAATCGAACGAGCGCTACAACAGACAATCGGATAACCATATGCACGACGATCCATTTGGTCCTGCCATACGCTCCGTGTTCTTTGGCAATGTTCGCCCAGACTGCGAAACTGAGGACATTATGGGCATCTTCCGCCGTCCCATCCTTCCAGGCTATGATCCCATCTCTGTTCAGCGCATCGACTTAAAAAAAGGATTTTGCTTTGTATTTTTCAACGATGCTAAAAGTCCGGACGAAAAGGAACGCACGGAACGCTATGTCATGGAACTCAACGGCAAGTACGTACAATCATTTCTTCTTTCGCTCTAATCGCAACACTGCCCGCTTCACAGGAATACCATCCTACGTTGGCGCAGCTACTCCTTGTTTGTTAGACAACGATCATCTTGTTTGTTATATAATCTACGAGAGGACCGGATAATTTTCAATCCTCAATCGTATCTTCTTTATTGTCTTCATCACACACTCATCCTCATTTTATATATTGCTCGTCGCTCACTCATTCCTTCTTCATCTACACTGTTCTTCCTTCCTTTCTCTCTCGATCTATGAATTCAACAATCTTCATTACACACAGGAGGATACAGAGAGTTTCTGATGAGCTCCGTGCAGAATTCGCTCGGGGGGATGGTCGTGTCCGACGAAAAGAAGATGATCGTCGTAGAAACATTGTTCCATGTGATACGCTCTTCGTTGTAAACTTCCAGGAAGCTACGACCCAACGTAAAGACCTTGAAATGCTCTTTGCTCCCTACGGAGAAATCGTCCGTATTGATATGAAGAAGAACTACGCCTTCGTTCAATTCACCGATGTTCCTAGTGCTACTCGGGCTAAGGAAGCGACTAATCAAGGGAAATTGGACCAGAGTGTTCTGACTGTAGAGTATGTTGCTCCTCAAGATAACCGTAGTGATCGTGGCCGAATGGATCGCGGTGATCGCGACCGAGATGACAGGAGACGCGATGATAGTTTTACAGGGCGTCGAGAACCGGACCGCGATTCACCTCGTGGTGGGGTCGGAGGGAGAGGAGATGGGGCAGATTCTGGACGTGGTGGTGGTGGCTATCGCAACAGTCGTGACGACGAGTATCGTCGACGAGATGATACCCGTGGCAGGGACCGTGACGATGAATATCGCCGACGAGACGATTTTCGTGATCGTGACGATGAGTATCGTCGACGAGATGATTTCCGCGAACGAGACCGTGACGATCGACGTGGTGATAACAGTCGATTGGATGATCGCCGTGGTCCAGCTCGAAGCCGTTCTCGTAGTCCACCCTATCGCTATCGTAGCAGAAGCCCTCCTTCTTATCGCTACAGGAGCCGCAGTCCATCTCCAGCTGGTCGAGGAGGAGGTGATCGCGGTGATTTCAGGGGTGGTAATAGCAGTGGAGGACGTGGGGATGATTACAAAAACAGAGATCGTGACAGAGACTCGGGCGCTCGTCCCCGCTCTGGTGGAGACAGGGACTACCGCAGCAATGGCGACGGTAGAGCCTACAAGTGATGAGCATCAGTTTTTAAACGTTTACTCTCTTTTGACAATCAAGCATAAAAATGGGTATAAATTTCGAATGTAGAGAATCTCTAAAAAAATAGTAAGAAATTAGTCTATGATACATGAAGATAGCGCTACTTATATATAAGTTTGGGTCGTTTCCGCCCATGGTGCATTTATTCCTTTGTCTTTCCCTTAAGCAATTGCTTGAGTTCACCTGATTCATGTAGATCCATTACAATATCGCAGCCTCCGATAAATTGCCCATCTATATACAGTTGAGGAATTGTAGGCCATTCACTGTAGTAAGCGAAAGAAAAAACGATGAAGAAAGTTGTTTATCCAAATCGTTCACATAAAAGGTAAAAAGGAACAAGAGGGAAATGTTGAATAAATAATATTTTTTCGTACGAGTATTTCTTCACTCCTTCACGGATACTTGGATAATCCAATACATTGACACTAGAAAAGTCGATTCCTTCTTTTTTCAGTATATTTACAACTTTAGCTGAGAATCCACACATGGGTTGAGAAGGATTTCCTTTCATATAAAGCATAATACGATTGCTTTCAACATGTGACTGTAGTAAAGGAGCGGAAAAGAAGAGCATAATTGTGTAGATAGAAAGTCAAAACGATACTGAAAATCAATATCATGTCAACGACTAACCTTTATAATTTTAAGAGCTTCATCAACATCATCAATAACTTTAAGTTTAGGAGCGAAGTCGGCGTGTGAATCAGACGAAAATAATGATTTAAGGTTGACGATATTAGAAAGACCACTACTACCACCATGTACGATCGCTGTTGAGTTTCCTAATAGATGATTCAATGTCTGGGTGCATACCACTCCATGAGAAACCCGTCGAAGGATGCACGGGTGGAAGCGAGATAAGAACGATTGCATCATGTTGGTCTTTTGATAAGAAACGCAGATGGTGATTGTCTATTCCGGATTTTGTCTGCACCTTTGAGTCATCATCATCATCATCACACTATAGGACAGTATGTACTTATCTCCAAGTACTGCTACATAGGTACATATTTACATACTAACTAGTACAGTACGATTTACATGCTATTTTAATAAATGGCAAGAGACATAAATCATGGGTATAAAATATAAAATCATGTTTTCTTTTTGTTTTACAAGATGATGATTCGACACCGATTTTATCAAACAGATTTCTCTCACAGATTCAAAGCCATTGTTGTAAGATTCTCTTCTTCTGTACCGGATGCGAAGCAGTCACAGAATGCGACCACGACGACTAATGGTCGTAGTGGTGTTTCGGATCTCGTCCCACTTCATTTATTAGATGAGACAACGAAACTACGCTTAGCCAATCGTCATACAGGGATTGTATGTCATCCTGATTCAATCTCTCAAAATATACTGCCCTATGATCAAATACTAAAGACAAATCCCAAAACAGGTTCTATTCGATTAATGGATGTAGATAGATCCTATGGATATTTCTGGACCTTGACGGACTTGAAGAAAACTCAAAATAAACCTATCATAACGAGTTCAACACTTATACCTATAGAACATGCGAAAATCTTTCCTTCCTTGGGCAAAGTCAGTGGAAAGATTAAACCCATTATATCCACTCATAATACCCACACACCCATATCACTACCCACTTACTTTACACGTTTCAATCGTTCGAAAGATCCAGCCATTGAATGTACCTTGGTTACAGTTACATTTAATGATTATGGATATCAAATGATCCCGTCATGGATACATCCCTTTCGACAAGCTTTTCATAATCAAGGAGATGATTCGATGAATCGAACAAAGATTTATCAGCTGATTATACATGAAGGACGGATACTACAATTTTTTGAATCCATGATTACACGATCTTTTCAAAAGCAAACTTCATTGGAAAATCAATCTTCCATCTTACTTTACTTTACTCGAGGTGACAGTATTGAGGATGAAGAATATCATTCCTTTCGTGATGCTTTGCGTATGCATAATAATAAGACAGCGTACGTGTTTCTATTGGATGGTATAGGGAGAGTACGATTTGCTGCAAGTGGACAACCCCAGAATGTAGATGAAATACAACTCTTGATTGAACATACGAAAAATCTTGTACCATCATTACGATAATATGGTTTGAAGTTATATTAATAATATACAAAAATGAAATGAAATAATATAATGAATCATGAGTTTTTTTAATCTTACAGCATTTTAGAATACATATTGTCAAAATAATAAAATCTTTTGAGAATGAAAAGAGCGAGTTACTATCTCTTAACACCCGACACGTAATCTGAAGACCATGCAATAAAAACGCTGAACATCTATCTGGTGCAACAAAATACAAATACTGTCTTGCACCTTGCGCTCGTGCACGACGGAGAACACAGCCTGCAGGCTTTGTTCACATCCACATCCACAGATGCGTAATAGTAATGGTATACTTGAAAATGAACGACTTTAACAAAGAAATCATCCCCGGAGAAATCGAAAATGGATCACATAAGCGACTACGACCTTGTGCTGAAGAGGAAAGTGTTACAACTTCGATGCTTGACGCATGTGAACGTGGAGATTTAAACACTGTTCAACTACTGATTCAGAATGAAAAGCAACTTTTGACTCAACATTCCATGGCCACACAACCTTTGAATACCGTTACTTATCAAGATGAGATAACGGGACTAAGTCCTCTCATGATGGCTGCAAAAAACGGTCATCTGGAATTATGTCAACTGTTGATTCAGGAAGGTGCACCATGGAATGCAATAGATCGGACTGGAAACTGTGCAGGAAACTATGCTACCAACCAAGGTCATTGGGATATAGTGAATTTTTTGGTCGATGTTGGAGTACAGGCGGAGTTGATATTAGGAATGGCCATACGGAATGACAAGTCTAGTCGACAGAAACACACCCTTGGAGACGGAGGAGGAGGACTCCCCTTTGATTATGATTCACACACAAAACCAGATTACATTCATCGTCATGTTCGATACAATCTCAACAATACTGCTCTACTAGATCAAGATAATGATGCAGTTATGATGGAATGGGAAAGACCCTTGATGGAAGCACACGCACATATTATTACATCGAATGGTCATGAGAACAAGAGAGTTTTAAATGTTGGATTTGGGATGGGGATTATCGATACTATATTACAAAATCTATCTCCATCTCTGCATGTGATCGTCGAGGCCCATCCTCTCGTTTACAAGAAAATGTTGGATGACGGATGGGATCAGAAGAAGAATGTTCGTCTATTGTTTGGTAAATGGCAAGACGTCTTACCTCAGTTGATTTTGAATGAACACATCACCTTTGATGGTATCTTTTATGATACCTACGGAGAACACTTTACTGACTTTGAAGATTTTCATAGCAATATCATAACACAATGTCTTGCAGAGAATGGGGTATATTCTTTCTTTAATGGACTGTGTCCAGATAACCTTTTCTTCCACGGAGTAGCTTGTCAATGCATTCAACTACAGCTTGGGATGTTGGGCTTTGATTGTGAATTCATAGGTACGCTTACACTATTTCTATGCTATGATCATATGAATGATCTAGTCTAACTAAAATATATCCTTTCAGGTTGTGATATTAATGTTCAAGAAAATGAATGGGAAGGAGTGAAAAGAAAATACTGGCATAATGATACATATTACATCCCCAAAATAACTTGGAAGGGTATGGTGGAGGGGAAATCACTGTCGAAAACATAACGAAATAAATAACTTTCATCATCATCTTTTTTAAAAAACAATATCAATATCGAAGATACAGAAGTCGGAGAATCGTTGTAAGAGCAGCAACCATACTAAGAGGAAAAGGACAGTGTTTGAACATTATTCTACCTTGGAAATAAATGTGATCATCATCTGTAGAGCTCAAGAGCTCTCAGCATTCTTGGCTTTGACAGGCTTCTTTTCCCCACAAACAGAGCACTTTTTTGAGGAGGCAGGATTGACTAATGTGCAAACAGTACATGGCCATTCCTTTGCTTTCTCCTTGACCTTGTTGTCTTTGCTTACAGTTACAACGTCAGTATCAGAAGAGTCCGTCGATTTTGGAGATGCCATACCACTATGCTTGTTCTCATCGATTCCATCATATTCGTCATCTCGCGCCTTTTCATCGACATTTTCCAAAACACTAATTTCCATGAGTGCTTTCCTCTCGGCCTCCTCTTGTTGCCGCTGCTGTATAAGGCTCCATGTAACTTCTAGCCCGAAAACAAAACTAACGAGGTCACAATCCCTCATCGCAGCACGGAAAACAGGATCATCCACTGTATCGGTGCTGTAATGATGAGACCAATTTCGCATATTCTCTTCATCAGGCATCCCAATTTGTTCTTGGAAATCATCACTGCGCTCATTGGAGTCAGTTGAGCAAGCAACGTCGGATCCTGAGGCGCATGACTCTGTTGACACTTTTTCGGCTTTCATACTCATCAATCGAGGGACAAGCTCGGTCCATTCGTTTTCCCACCAACTTTGAAGGCGCCTAGCGGCATCTGCGATGACTTGACCAGGTTCCCATATCTTCATTACATTAGAAAAGATTCGATTAACATCTTTTGAGAACGAGGAGATGCTTTTGTATCTTTTTGTGGAATCAGGAGTTTGAAGTCTGGCTTGAATAGATGTCAAATCGATTGGTTGCTTCACAGCTTTATCATAGTCTGCTGTAGACACCCCGTAGTCTTCGGGTTTCAAAGGCAAAATAAAGTAGGACGCATCATCAAGAGCTATCATTTTCGTTACCAGTATGTTACATTCATCCAATTGTTTCGGTAGCACCTTCAAGGATTCTAGCTCAGCGCTGTCTGCGACAATCTTGCAACGCTCGCATCTAAGCTTGTCATGAGTATCTGACGGAGTGTCCGTTCGAAGTTTGAAAAGATTACGCAAATCCTTCGTACTAAGAGCGTTGACCTGTTCTTTATCATCAACGATAGATTGCAAACCCTAGAAGAATAGCAAATGTGACATGAGGACAAAGGACCCCGACGACTTGATAAAAATAAACACGAGCAGAAAATCTTACCTCCTTAGATAGCTGCCTTTGATATATTTTTTCTTCAACCGAACCTGTTGTAACGAATCTATATGTGAAGCAACGCTTTTTCTGTCCATCTCGCCAGCATCGCGCTGCTGCTTGTTTATCCACGGCTGGATTCCAATCTGGATCAAAGAGTACTAGCCTATTTCCACCAATAAGATTTAAACCACAACCTCCGGCCTTACTTGATAACAGAAATGCAACAAGAGAGCTGTGTGGATCATTGAATTCGTCGACCTGATATAGACATTGAATAATGCAGGATCAATATGATAGAACGGAAACAGACATCAAAATGGAGACATACCATTTTCTGGCGCTTTTTCATAGTTATTGCTCCGTCGAGTCGACAAAATCCCCAGCCATTCTCAGAACACATTTGACCTATCAGATCGAGTGTCTGTGTGTAGTTAGAGACAATTACGATTTTGTCACTTCCATTTCCTGGCTTACGCATTTCTCTCATTAATTTATACAAAACCATCATCTTTCCACTCCATTCCGGTCGAACGGGTCTACCATGGCGTCCACCATAGTCGGGTTCGTAAGGAAGATACTTTGAAACGCCATCAGCACCAGGGGCAGCCGCGGATACCTTCTCATCTTCATTATACGAAACCTTTTTGACTACCGCACGTTTTACATTACCACCACCGCAAGAAAACTTTGGGTCATCATCTGCTACCAGGCGAGGATGATTGCATAATTTCATCAGCATCTGTATAGAACTCAAACAATTTACTTGCTTTCCTTCAAGGACATGCTGCATATCTTTACTTGATACCAAATGTTGATACATATTCAGCTGAATGTCAGTCATTCTACAGCAAACTACTTGCACTAATTTGGGTGGCAAGTGTTGAGCGTTCAGAGTGTTGATTCGTCGAAGGATAAATTCGTTTACAAGGCTACTCATATCATTTTGGACTTGCAGCATTTTTTGTTTCTGACTATCAGTAGCATCGGGCTCTCTTCCACGTAACACTGGATTTAAGAATTTTTTCCGAAACTCCTCTTGCGTTCCCAAGATCATGGGGTTGCAAAAATCTACCATTGCAAAAAATTCTTCTAGATCATTTTGCATCGGTGTACCCGTAAGAAGAATCCTTCTCTTGACAGGTATACTCGCAAGTGCAAGTGATGTTTGATTCTCATTATTTTTGAGTCGATGAGCTTCATCGCACACAAGTAGATCACAACAGTCTTTGATTTTGTTTATCCGTCCTACATGTGTTCGTAAGGTCTCATAACTGACGATAAGTATTTGAAACATCTTTGTACGAACAAATAAGTCCATACTCTTCTCCACCGTTTTACGATCCGACTCAGCTAAAGCCATCGTCTTTACAACTCCAGGGCCTAGCCATTTTACGAATTCATTATCCCAATTTTTTACTAGTGAGCATGGACAAACAACAATGACACGTTTTGCCGTCGGTTCTTTGTTGGCAGTGATACTCGTTTTCAGAAGAGTGTAGATGAGAGCTACCGATTGTAGAGTCTTTCCCAAACCCATATCATCTATAGTAATAATAAGTGTTAAAACATCAGAAATATCATAGATAGATTATATACCATATTTAAAAACAATCGGAATACATATACACACCAGCGAGGATAGCGCTGTAGCAAGTAGTTTGATAAAGCAAGGAACAAGGATTTCAGAAGAATGATTCAACGATATCAATAATCACACTTGTTTCGGATGATTTCTTTTTTCCATGTGTCAAGTGAAATAAAAACCAAGGTATACACACACTTACCCATTTCCCTCATAATTACGAAGACCCATAACACACTCATACATAAACAGAACACCATCCCGTTGATGCGGTCGTAACCATTTTGCTAATACTGGTGGTACATATTGATCCTCTGTATTATACGATGATAAAGGAGCAGGTCTTTTCACAGAAACATTTTGTTCTATTCCATTTTCATCCACTTGTAATTCAGTGACCAATCGATGGGGTAAACCTTTTAATTCTCCTCCTTGATGTGGACTCTTCCATACCAGGAGTGGTTCAAAAGGTCGATCTTGTTCTTTATTATTATCATCTTCATCATCCGTGTCCGAATCACATGTATCATCTGTATCATTACCTGTATCTGTTCTATGAGTACTATCTGGTCCTAATTTAAAATTCAATCCTTTCCCAGCTCGAGCTAATATTCTTGCCATTCCATCCATACGTCGACGTTGTCCCAAGGATGAATTTTGTAAAGCTAAATCTGAATTTTTATCATAGGCGCGTCGTTTGATCATGGGCCGTTGAAATTTCTTGAACAGTCCTCCCGAGGGTACAGAAAGTCCTGTAAGAATCGGTGCTCGTTGGACAACTAATTTAGTATTGGGTTGAAAAAGTTTATTTGATATTGCTGTTGTAATACATGTTGATGGAGGATGATTATCGTTACAACATGAAGCAGCTTTGTTTAGGGAACTGCCCAGACCACCACCACAGGGGATGAGTTTTCGTTTTTTACAAAGTGGATTTTCTTCGTTTTTCACAGCAGTCTCCTCTGGGACTCGACGACCATCCGGTCCAAAGGAAGATTGAATTTTCCGTTTCAATCCTATCATTTTATGTGATTTATACCCTTTCGTTGGAATGA
>Ga0169931_10010277_pt1 | contig 13343 bp, 12 predicted proteins | sample Kivu_15m_20L_FD_129675 | JGI IMG/M metagenome (GOLD analysis project Ga0169931, IMG submission 129675) | Freshwater microbial communities from Lake Kivu, Western Province, Rwanda to study Microbial Dark Matter (Phase II) - Kivu_15m_20L... | ecosystem: Environmental > Aquatic > Freshwater > Lake...
CAGCACGATGGCGAGGAACACGCCACCGATCACGAGGTTGAAGCGCTCGCGGTCGATGAGGTCGATCGCGAAGGTCTGCAGCAGCACGAACACCACCGCGCCGATGAACGAGCCGATCGGGTGCCGCATGCCGCCGAGCACCGCGATCACCAGGATGTTGATCAGCCAGGTCGTGTTGACCGAGCCGGGCGAGATCAGCCCGTTGTACCAGACCAGCAGCACGCCGCCGACTGCGGCGATCAGCCCGGCCACCGCGTAGGCCGCCACCCGGTGCGCGACCACGTGGTAGCCGAGCGCGTTCATCCGGCGGGGGTTGTCGCGGATGCCCTGCAGCGCGATGCCGAAGGGCGCCCGCACCAGCCACTTCACCAGCAGGTAGCCGGCCAGCGAGCAGGCCAGGCAGAGGTAGTAGAAGGGCAGCGGCGAGCGCCAGTCGAGGCCGAGGAAGGTGGGCGGATAGACCTTCTGGAAGCCCTGGAAGCCGTTGAAGACCGAGTAGTTCTGCAGCACCAGGTAGTAGAACGCCACCCCGATGGCGAGCGTGATCATGATGGTGTAGATGCCCTCGGTGCGCACCGACAGCCAGCCGATCAGCGTGGCACATACGGTGGCGATGGCGATGGCCAGCGGCACCGCGATCCACCAGGGCCAGCCCAGGCTGACCTCGGTGCCGCTGGCCCCGAAGATCGCCACCGAATAGCCGGCGATGCCGGCCACCGTGAGTTGCGCAAGCGAGACCATGCCGCCGTAGCCGGCCAGGAAGGTCAGCGACAGCGCGATCAGCCCGAGCACCAGCGCCTGCGCCGCCACCTGGTAGGTGAAGAACGGCGTGGCCACCAGCGGGAACACCAGGGCCAGCAGCGGCAGCAGCACGTGACGCGGCCAGAGGTGCCGCCAGAGGAACTTGAGCCAGCGCGGCGCGTTGCTGCTGGCATCGGGATCGACCACCGCCGGACGCGCCGAGGCCGGCCGCCCCACCGGAACTCGCGCGGTGGCGCCGGTGCCGCGCGCCAGCGCCGACGCCGCCGCCGAGTTCATCGCCCGCCGCCAGTTCGCCGCGCTCATGCTCAGGCCGCCCGTCCCATGATCCCGCGCGGGCGGAACGCCAGCACCAGGATCAGGATCAGGAAGGTGAACACCACGCTGTAGGTGGGCGCGTAGGCCAGCCCGTAGGTCTCGGCCAGGCCGAGGATCACCGCGCCGATCGCCGCGCCCACCACGCTGCCCATCCCACCCACGATCACCACGATCAGCGAGGCGAGCAGCAGGCGGGTGTCCTCGCCGGGCACCATGGAGAACTCCACCGCGCCGATCACCCCGCCGAACCCGGCCAGGCCGGCCCCCAGCATGAAGGTGACCGCGAACACCCGGTTCACGTTCACCCCGGCGGCCGACAGCATGGCCCGGTCGTCGACGCCGGCGCGGATCATCGCGCCCACCCGCGTGCGGGCGAGCAGCCACCACAGGAACACCCCGATCGCGATGCCGAAGCCCAGCAGGCTCAGCCGGTAGGCCGAGTAGGCGTTGATGACTGGCAGGCCGCGGATCGGGCCGTGCAGCCACTCGGGCGCCTCCATCTGGTGGACCTGCCCGGTGAACGTCCACAGCAGCAGGTCGGCGATCACGATCGACAGGCCGATCGTGACCAGGGTCTGGCGCAGGTCCTGGCCCTGCATGCGGCGCAGGATCAGCACCTGGATCAGCAGGCCCGCGAGGGCAGCGGCGAGGAACCCGGCGGCGATGGCGAGGATCCACCAGCCGGTGCGCTCGGCCACCACGAAGCCCACGTACCCGCCCAGCAGGTACAGCGAGCCGTGGGCGAGGTTCACGTTGCGCATCAGGCCGAACACCAGGGTGAACCCCGAGGCGACGATGAAGTAGAGCGAGGCCAGCGTCAGGCCGTTGAGCAGCGTGATGAAATACAGGCGGGTGTTGTCGACCATCGCCCAGATCGAGAACACCGCGATCGGCAGCGCCACCAGCACCAGCAGCAGCCACTGGCCGACGGTCAGGCCCCAGGCGAGGGTCTTCCTCACGCGGCGCGCTCCCACTGCCGCGAGGCGGCCAGCGGCGGCGGCTTGGCGAACACGCCGTCCTTCATCACCGCCAGCAGCCGCTTCGGGTCGCGCAGGATGCCCACGTTGGCGAGCGGGTCGCCGTCGACCAGCAGCAGGTCGGCGAGGAACCCCTCCTTCACCAGACCGATCTCGTGCCCGCGCATCATCACCTGGCCGCCGTACAGGGTGCACGCGCGAAGGGCCTCCATCGGGGTGAAGCCCAGGTACTTGACGAACAGTTCCAGGTCGCGCGCGTTCTGGCAGTGCGGGTTGAACGCGAAGCCGTAGTCGCCGCCGGGCAGCACCCGGACCCCGCGCCGGTGCATGGCCTTGAGCGACTCGCAGGCAGCCGCCCATTCCTCCTCGTAGCCCATCGACACCGCCTTGGCGTGGTCGACGCCCCAGCGCTCGGCCTCCCAGAGCAGCGCGTAGAGGATGCCGATGCCCGGCGCGACGAACACCTCGTCGCGGGCGGCCTCGAGCATGTCGAGCGCCTCCTCGTCGGTGAAGCTGGCGTGGTAGATCAGCCGGATGCCGTGCCGCAGCGCCTGCTTGACGCTGGCGCACGAGCGGGCGTGGACGATGATGCGCCGGCCGCGCATCGTGACCTCCTCCTGCGCCGCGGCCACCTCGGCGTCGGTCATCCAGGTGGTCTTGGCGTCGGCGCCCGGCACGAAGTTGTCGCCCGACAGGTTCAGCTTGATGGAGTCGACGCCGTACTTCAGGAACATCCGCACCACGCGGCGCATGTCGTCGGCGCCGTTGACCACCTGGCCGAAGCTGAAGTCGGGAAACGGCAGGTGCGGCAGCATCTCGTCGCCCAGCCCGCCCGGCACGGTGATCTCCTGGCTGGCGGCGAGGTAGCGCGGGCCCGGGATCTGGCCGCTCTCGATGGCGTTGCGGATCACCACGTCGAGCCGGGGCTTGGCGCAGGCCGCGCCCAGGCAGCTGGTGAAGCCGGCCAGCAGGTACTGGTGGGCGACCCGCGCGCTCCAGAGTACGTGCTCCTCGAGCGGCAGGGTCTGGATGGCGGCGAGGTCGGGCGCGTCGTTCCAGCTGAAGTGCGTGTGCGCCTCGACCATGCCGGGCATCAGCGTGGCCCCGGCGCCGTCGATGACGGTAGCGACGCCCGGGGTGATGGCCGCGGTCGAGCGGCCCACCTGGCGGATCCGGTTGCCGCTGACCAGCACGCTGCCGGCGTAGGGCGCTTGCTTGCCCGTGCCGTCGAGGATGCGCACGTTGGTGAACAGGGTGTCGGCCATGGCGGTCTCCTGCGTTGCGTCCGGATCGTCAGGCGGCCCAGCGCGTGACCGAGGCCGGCGCGCCGTAGCGGGTGGTGCCACCGGGACTGCGCAGCGGCGGGGCGCGGTGGAACACGCCGTCCTTCATCACCGCCAGGATGCGCTCGCGGTGCTGCAGGAGGGTGATGTCGGTGAGCGGGTCGCCGTCGACCAGCAGCAGGTCGGCGAAGCAACCCTCGCGGATGTAGCCGATCTCCTTGCCGTGACCCATCATCGGCCCCCCCCAGGCGGTGGCCGACAGCAGCGCCTCCATCGGGCTCATGCCCAGGACGCGCACGAAGGTCTCGAGGTCCTTCGCGTTGGTGCCGTGCGGCGTCCAGGCGAAGCCGTAGTCGCCCCCGGGCAGGATCCGGATGCCGCGCCGGCGCATCGCCTTCATGCTCTCGACGGCCGCCTCGAGCTCGCGGTGATAGCCCATCCGGCGGGTGACCTCGGGGGTCAGCCCCCACTGCGAGGCGTGGTGGCAGGTGTTAATCAGCCAGGCCAGGCCGGGCGCGACGAAGTGGTCGAACTTCGCGGCCTCGAGCAGGTCGAGGGATTCGGTGTCGGTGAAGCTCGCGTGGTAGATGACCTGGATGCCATGGCGCACGCAGGCCTTGATGGACCAGGTGCTGCGCGCGTGGGCGGCCACCCGCTTGCCCCAGCGCTTCGCCTCGTCGACGCAGGTGGCGATCTCCTCGTCGGTGAACTGGCTCATCTCGGAGGGCATCCCGGTGATGCTCTCGCCCGACAGGTTGATCTTGAGCTGGTCGACCCCGTACTTGGCGAACATCCGGACGCAGCGGCGCATCTCCTCGGCGCCGCTCACGATCGCCCCGAACGCGAACTCGTGCTGCGGCAGGTGCGGCGCGGTGGTGTCGCCCAGGCCGCCGGGCACGGTGATCTCCTGGCTCGCGGCGATGTAGCGCGGCCCCACGATGGTGCCGTCGTTGATCGCGTTGCGGATCACCACGTCGAGCCGCGGCTTGGCGGTGGCCGCCCCCACGCAGCTGGTCCAGCCCATGTCGAGGTACTGGCGCGCCACCTGCGCGCACCACAGGATGTGCTCCTCGGGCGGCATGCGCTGGATGCTGTCGAGCGAGGGCTGGTCGTTCCAGCTGAAGTGCGTGTGCGCCTCGACCATGCCCGGCATCAGGAAGGCGCCGGCGCCGTCGATGACCGTGGCGCCCGCGACCGGCGGCGGCCGTTGCCCGCGGTCGGCGCGCGCGACGCGGGCGATGCGGTTGCCGCTGACCAGGACGTCGCCGGTGAACGGCGTCTCGCCGCCGCCGTCGAACACCCGCACGTTGGTGAAGTGCACGTCGGCCATGGACCCTCCCCCTTCAGCGCACGCCGTCCAGGAAACCACGCAGCAGCCGCTGCGAATCGGCCACCCGCTCGAGGGTGGGCCAGTGACCGCAGCGCCCGAGCGCCTCGAGCCGTGCCCCGGGCAGGCGGTCGGCCAGCTGCCGGGCGCCCGACAGCGGCGTGACCGCGTCCTCGTCGCCGTTGACGATCAGCACCGGGCAGCGGATCAGTTCGGCCCGGGCCGCCCGCGCCTCGGCGAGCGCCAGGCAGTTGCGCGCGAACCCCTCGGCGTCCTGGGCGGCGATGGAGTCGCGCACGTAGGCGACCGCCAGCGGCAGCGACTCGCGCGAGCTCGCGCTGAGCGCCGCGTCGCTGATCGCCTCGGCGATCTCGAACATCCCGCGCTCGCGGGCCGCCGCCGCGCGGGCCCGCATGTTCTCGCGCTGGGCGGGCACCGGTTCGGCCATCGCGCCGAACAGCGCAAGGCTGCGCACGCGCGAGGGCTCCTGCGCCGCCAGGTGCTGGGCGATGATGGTGCCGAACGAGTGACCCACGACGTGGGCGCGACCGATCCCCAGCGCCTCGAACACCCGCAGCACGGCCTGCACGTGCACCGCCACCGACAGCACGCCGCCGTGCGGCGTGGCCTCGCCCAGCGCGTGGGCGCGGCGCGATCGGGCGGCGCCCGGCAGCTCGGGCCGCACGCAGCGCCAGCGGCCCAGCACCGGCAGCAGGGTGGTCCAGGCGTTCATGCTGCCGCCCAGCCCGTGGACGAACACGATCGGGTCGCCGCTACCCCGTGCGTCCACGGCCATCCGGTCGATCCAGGCGATCGGCATGGTGCGGCGCTCAGTCGACGAACCGGTTCTCGAGGTGGCCCAGGCCCTCGACCTCGACCCGCACGACGTCGCCGGCGGCTAGCCAGCGCGGCGGCGCGAACCCCATGCCCACGCCGGCCGGGGTGCCGGTGGCGATGACGTCGCCGGGGAGCAGCGTGATGCCGCGCGAGCAGGTCTCGATCAGGGTGGGGATGTCGAAGATCAGGTCGGCCGTCCGACCGTCCTGGCGCAGCTCGTCGTTGACCCAGGTGCGCACCCGGGTGTCGCGGCCGTCGAGCGCGTCGGCGGTCACGATCCAGGGCCCCATCGGACAGAAGGTGTCGAGACTCTTGCCAAGATCCCACTGCTGATGGCGCATCTGCACGTCGCGGGCGGTGACGTCGTTCACCACCGTGCAGCCGAACACGTGATCCATCGCGCGCGAGCGGGGGATGTCGCGACCCCCGCGGCCGATGACCACCGCCAGCTCGCCTTCGTAGTCGATCTGCTCGCTGATCGCGCGGCCCGGCAGGCGCACCGGATCGTGCGGACCCACCACGGTCTGCGGCAGCTTGGTGAACACCATGGGCCATCCGGTGGCGTCGGTGCCCTTGGCATCGCGGAACACCGTGCCGGCCAGCTCCTGCGCGTGGGCGCGGTAGTTGCGCCCGACGCAGAACAGGTTGCGCTGAGGCAGCGGCAGCGGCGCGCGAAGGGTGACCGCGGACGCCGGCAGGCGCGGCCCGGCCTCGCGCGGCAGGCCGCTGCCCTCGACCAGCGCACGGAGCAGGGACAGCACGCCGCGGTCGGGATCGGCCACCGCCAGCGGGGTGAGCTCGCTGCCGCAGCCCGACACCAATCCGGCGTGGCAACGCCCTCCCCAGCTCCAGCTGGCCAACCGCATGGTGGATCGTCTCCTGGCTGCCCGGTACGCGGACCGTGGGTCCGCCGGGTGATCGGGCACAGCACGGAACGGCGGCCCGGTGGTCGAAGGGATCATACGGGCGCGTGCGGCGATCGGGCAAGCGAATTCCCGCCCGCTGCGGGCATCGCTCGGTCGCTCGCGGGGCATGCGATCCGGCGCCGCCCGGATGGCGGCAGGCAGCGGCGGGCGTCGTGCACCGGATGCGTGCAGCCCGGCCCGGCGCGTCCGCGGGCCGGTATCATCGTGCGACTTCCGGAGACGCGATGAAGGCCCTGTTCACCGACCACGACATGCTCGACGTCACGCTCGAGCGCACCCTGTTCCGCGAGGCCGGCGTCGAACTGGTCGAGGCGCAGTGCCGCAGCGAGGACGACGTCATCGCCGCCTCCGAGGGCTGCTCGGCGCTGCTCGTCCAGTACGCCCGGGTGGGGGCGCGGGTGTTCGCCGCGCGCCCCGGCATCGGCCTGGTGTCGCGGATCGGCGCCGGCTACGACACCATCGACCCGCGTGCGGCGCAAGAGGCCGGGGTGTGGGTGGCCAACAGCCCCGACTACGGCGTGGGCGAGGTCTCGAGCCACGCGTTCGCGATGCTGCTCGCCCTGGTCCGCAACGTGGTCCGCTGGAACGCCGACGTGAAGGCCGGCACCTGGCACTACACCAGCGCCGGCACCGTGCCGCGGCTCACCGACATGACGGTCGGCGTGCTCGGCCTGGGCCGCATCGGCAAGCGCTTCGCGCACATCGCGCGCAACAGCGTCCGGCGGGTGATCGCACACGACCCGAACCTGATCGACGGCGACTTCCCGGCCTACGTGGAGCGGGTCTCGCTCGAGGGCCTGTTCGAGCAGGCCGACGCGATCTCGATCCACTGCCTGCTCGACGACACCACCCGCGGCCTGGTGGGCGCCGACCTGCTGCGCCGGATGAAGCCCGGCTCGTACCTGGTCAACACCGCGCGCGGCGCGGTGATCGACCTCGACGGGCTCACGGCGGTGGTCGCGCAGGGCCGCCTGGCGGGCGTCGGACTCGACGTGCTGCCGGTGGAGCCGGTGCCGGCCGGCCACCCGCTGCTGGCCGACCCGCGGGTGATCTTCTCCCCGCACTCGGCGTTCTATTCGGTAGCCTCCGAGGTGGAGCTGCGCCGCAAGGCGGCGCTGAACATCGTCAGCTGGATGAGGACGGGGCGGCCCGACTATCCGGTGGTGACGGGGGTGCGCCGGCCGCCGGGCCTGGCGTAGCCACGGCCGCGGCCGCGGCCGTCGGCAGGCTCACCCGGAACCGGCTGCCGCCGCCCTCGCGCGGCAGGCAGACCACGGTGGCGCGGTGCCGCTGCGCGATCTGGCGGGCCAGCGCCAGGCCCAGCCCCACGCCCCCCGCCGACTCGCCGTGACCGGCCAGCCGGTGGAAGGGCTCGAAGATCCGCTCGCGCTCGGCGGCCGGCACGCCGGGCCCGCGATCGCAGACATCGATCTCGACCCGGCCGGCGACGGCGCGCAGCATGGCCTCCACTTCGGAGCCGCCGCCGTGCCGGCGCGCGTTCTCCAGCAGGTTGCGCAGCAGCCGGCGCAGCAGCCGCGGGTCGCCGATGACCGTTGCCGCAGCGGCGGCGTCCGCTTCGGCCGGCGCGTCCGCCCCGCCCATCGACAGGCTCGCCCCCGTGCGTGCGCACTCCTCGGCCAGCAGCGACAGCAGGTCGACCGGATCGGCGGCGATGCCCGCGCCGGCGTCGAGCCGGCTGGCCAGCAGGATCTCGTCGATCAGGGCGTCGAGCTCGGCCACGTTGCGCTCGACCTCGCGCTCGAGCTCGGCGCGGCGCCCGGCGTCGAGCAACCCGGGACCCGACAGCAGCGATACCGCCATCCGCAGCCGCGCGAGCGGCGAACCAAGCTCGTGCTGGGCGTTGGCCAGCAGCGAGCGCTGCGATCCAACGAGGGCCTCAATCCTACCGGCCGCATCGTTGAAGCGACCGGCCAGCCGGGCGATCTCGTCGCGCCCCTGCACCGGCACCCGCGCCGACAGATCGCCCGCGCCCAGGGCCTCGACGCCCGCCTGCAGCCGCTCGAGCCGCCGGGTCAGCCGGCGGGCGAGCGGATAGGCGCCCAGCGCCACCGCCAGCGCGAGCGCCCCGAGCAGCGCGCCCCAGGCGAACGGCCGTGCGCCAGCGCGTGCGTTCCAGGGCCGCGCCAGCGCCCAGCGACCGTCGGGCAGGCGTACCGACCAGACCGGCGGACCGCCTTCGCGCGGCGACCAGCGCCAGCCCTCGTCGCGCGCCTCGCGACCGCCCTCCCGGGACCGCGGTGCCGGCAGCAGCTGGCCCGCGAAGGCGATCGGCCGGCGCTGCGCGTCGAACAGCGCGAGGTCGGCCCCGGACCGCTGCCGCCAGCGCTCGAGCGCGGCCCGCTGCTCGTCGGCGGGCGCCTCGGCGGGCGGCAGCACCTGCGCGAGCACCTCGGCGATCAGCGCGCGATCGTCGCGCTGGGCACGGTCGCGATCCAGGCCCACCTTGAAGACCACGGCGGCCAGCACCGCGAAGATCACGAGGCTGGCCAGCATCGCCCCGTAGATGCGCAGGTAGAGCCGCGTCACCCGGCGTCCTGGCTCTTGGCGAACACATAGCCGGCGCCGCGCACGGTGATCACGCGGCGCGGCTGCTTCGGGTCGTCCTCGATGGCGGCGCGGATGCGGCCCACGTGCACGTCGATCGATCGGTCGTAGGCCTCGAGCGGCTCATTGCGCACGGCGGCCATCAGCTGCTCGCGCGTGAGCACCCGGCCGGCCCGCTCGGCCATCGCCAGCAGCAGCGCGAACTGGTGCCCGGTGAGCGCGCGCACCTGCCCGTCGACCCGCACCTCGCGGGCGCCGCGGTCGATCTCGAGCCGCCCGAAGCGCAGCACGTCGGAGGCGGCCGCGCCCACGGCCGCCGGTTCGCCGGCTCGCCGGCGCAGCACCGCGCGGATCCGCGCCAGCAGTTCCCGCGGCTCGAACGGCTTGGGCAGGTAGTCGTCGGCGCCGAGCTCCAGGCCGACGATCCGGTCGGCGGTGTCGCCGCGGGCGGTGACCATCACGATCGGCACGTTCGAGCCGGCGCGGATGCGGCGGCACAGGTCCAGGCCGTCGGCGTCGGGCAGCATCAGGTCGAGCAGCACCAGGTCCACCGGCTCGGCGGCGTCGGGCCGCAGCGCCGCCAGTCCGGCGGCGGCGTCGGGCGCCTGCGCGACCGCGAACCCGGCGTCGCCCAGGTACGCCGACACCATCGCGCCCAGGCGCAGGTCGTCCTCGATCAGCAGCACGCGCGGCATGGGATGGATTCTCGCCCGCCGGGTGCCGTCAGAGCCAGCGCCGGACCCGGGCCGCGTAGGCGCGCCAGGCGGGACCGAAGGCGGCGGCGAGCCGGGCGTCCTCGGCCCGCAGCGCCCTGCGGTCGACCCAGGCCGCGTAGGCGAGCGCGACCAGGCCGGCCCACGGCGATCCGAGCACCACCGCCACCCCGGCCAGCACCGCCACCGCACCGAGGTACATGGGATGGCGGCTGCGCGCGTAGGGCCCGGTGGTCACCAGCGCGCGGGCCGGCTCGTCGACGCAGGCCGGGGTGGCGTTCCAGTCGAGCTCGCGCGCTGCCGAGCGGATCGTCCAGGCGCCGCCGGCGACCAGACCGAAGGCGGCCAACGCCTGCGGCGCCGACAGCGTCGGATCGACCGGCGAGCCGATCAGCAGCGTGAGCGACTGCAGGCCGATCGCCGGCAGCATCAGGCCGAGCGGGCCCCGCAGCGGCGAACTCGGGTCGGCGCCGGCGGGGGGTGCCGCCGGGGCGGCCTGCCGCGTCGGTTCCTCGATGCGCGCCGCCGTCGCGCCGCGCACCGGCCCTGCGGCAGGCGCCGAGCCCGGCGCCACGGTGAGGCCGGCGTCGCTCACGACCAGCGTCCCGGGCGGCGCTGCATCCGCTCGGCCAGCTTCACCCGCTGCTCGGGCGTCAGCACCTCGGCGGTGTCGGCCAGCGCCTGAGCGAGGCGCTTCGAGGCGCCGTCGGCGAGACCCATCTGCTGGGTGCGCAGCGTCTCGATCGCCGCGCGGTCGATCGTGGGCGCGCGCAGCAGCTCGATCGAACGCGTGCGGGCGGTGCGCATCTGCTCGCGCAGCGGCATCAGGTCCTGCATCGCCGCCTGGGCGATGGCGCCGATCTTCTGCTTCTGCTCGGGCGTGCCGTCGACCGCCGAGACCACGCGGTCGGCCATCCGCTCGGTGAAGCGGGCGGCGCGCTCGGGGTCGACCGGGCCCGACATCGGGCCGCTGCGCCAGCCGTGGCCGGCGCCCGGCCCGTGCGAGCAGGCGCCCACCGCGAGGACGCCGACGAGGGCGGCTGCGACCGCAGCGGCGCGCCAGCCGCGGCGACGGGAAGGGGACGGCGGAAGGTTCGGGACGGGGTTCATCGTGCGCTCCATGGTGGGACCGGCGAGGACCGCCCTCGCCCATGGAGACATCGTGAGGCCGGCGGGTGAAGCCCGTTTCTCCGGCCGGTAAAGATTCGTGAAGCCGCGGGCGCGCCGCCGCGCACCCGCCAAGCCATCAGGCGAACTTCACGACCTTCTGGCGCTGCTCGCCCAGCCCCTCGATGCCCAGCGTGATCACGTCGCCGGCCTTCAGGTACTGAGGGGGCTTCATGCCCATCGCCACGCCCGGCGGGGTGCCGGTGGTGATGATATCGCCCGGGTTGAGCGTGAACAGCGCGCTCACGTACGACACCAGCGTGGCGCAGTCGAACACCATGGTGCGGGTGTTGCCGCGCTGGCGCGGCTGGCCGTTGACGTCGAGCCACATCTCGAGCCGGCCCGGGTTCGGGACCTCGTCGGCGGTGACCAGCCAGGGGCCGATCGGGCCGAAGGTGTCGAAGCCCTTGCCCTTGTCCCAGGTGGGCCCACGCTCGATCTGCCACTCGCGCTCGGACACGTCGTTGACCACGCAGTAACCCGCGACGTGCGCCAGCGCGTCCTTCTTCGACACGTAGCGGGCGACGCTGCCGATCACGATGCCCAGCTCGACTTCCCAGTCGGTCTTCTTCGAGCCCTTGGGCAGCATCACGTCGTCGTGAGCGCCCTGCATGCAGCTGAGCGTCTTGTGGAAGACGATCGGCTCCTTCGGGACCGGGCTGCCGGTCTCGGCGGCGTGGTCGGAGTAGTTCAGCCCGATCGCGACGAACTTGGTGGCGCCGGAGAACGGTACGCCCATCCGCGGCTTGCCGCGGACCGCGGGCAGCGCGTCGGTCTTGAGCTTGGCGAGGCGGGCGAGCCCCTTCGGCGAGAGCTGCGCCGGGCCGATGTCGGGCACCACGCCCGACAGGTCGCGCAGACGGCCGGCGGCGTCGATCAGTCCCGGCCTCTCCTTGCCCGGCTTGCCGTAACGAACGAGTTTCATGCGAGTTCTCCTGGTTGGAATCGGTCAGATCAGGTTGCCGCCGTCCACGATGAACGGCTGGCCGGTGGCGAAGCGCGACTCGTCGCTGGCCAGGTAGACCACCAGCGGGGCGATCTCCTCGGCGGTGGCGAGCCGGCCCATCGGCTGGCGCGCCACGAACATCCGGCGCGCCGCGACCGGGTCGTCGAACGCGTTGATGCGGTCCTGCAGGCTGGGGGTGTCGACCGTGCCCGGACACACGCAGTTGCAGCGGATGCCGCGCGCCACGTAGTCCATCGCGACCGCCTTGGTCAGGCCGATCACGGCGGCCTTGCTCGCGCCGTACGCGAAGCGGTTGGCGAAGCCCTTCAGGCTCGAGCACATCGAGGCCATGTTGATGATCGAGCCGCCGCCCTGCGCGAGCATGCCGGGCAGCGCCGCAGCGATGGTCTTCCACTGGGCGCGCACGTTCAGGTCGAAGCTGAGCTGCCAGTCGCGGTCGGTGCACTGCTCGAGGCTGCCCTGGTGAACCCAGCCCGCGCAGTTGAACAGCACATCGATCGGCTGCGCACCCACCACGGCCGCCACCTGCGCGTCGTCGAGCACGTCGAGCCGCCGGGTCTCGACGCCGGGCACGCCCGCGAGCGACTCGAGCAGCGATTCGTTCACATCGGTGGCGATCACCTGCGCGCCCTCGGCCGCCATCATCAGCACGCTCGCCCGGCCGATGCCGGCACCGGCCGCGGTCGCGAGCACCCGCTTGTCCTTCAGTCTGTCACCCATGTCGTCCCCTCCCGGTTGCGGCGCGCCGCCGTCACGAAGCGGCCGATGATAGCGCGGCCGACATCGCCGCCGGATCGATCGAGGCGAGCGTGCCCCGCGTGCGCATCGCGCGCAACGCGCGCGCCAGCGCGCCGGCCAGCGCCTCGTCGGCGGCCCAGGCTGCCGGAAAGACCTCGGGCCGTGCGAGCAGCGCCCGCACCACGTCGACCGCCCCGGCATCCGGCGCCGCACAGCCGCGCAGCACGGCAGCCATCGGGTCGTCGAGCGGCAGCGGTACGCCGCGCTCGTCGGGGTCGGCCACGAAGCGCATCCACGCGGCCACCGCCCACAGCAGGGCGTCGTGCGGAAGCCCTCGGTCGCGGGCCTCCTGCAGCGGCGCCACCAGCCGCTGCGGCAGCTTGCGCGAGCCGTCCATCGCGATCTGCAGCAACCGGTGCCCGAGCGCCGGATTGCCGAAGCGCTCGAGCAGGCGCGCGGTGTAGGACGGCGCCTCGGCGCGCACGCGCGGCGGCAGCGTCGCGGCCGCCTGCGCCCATAGGCGCGCAAGGAACCCGCGCAGCCGCGGGTCGGCGATCGCCCGGTCGACGGTGGCCAAGCCGGCCGGCGCGCCCAGGTAGGCCAGCGCCGAGTGCGCCGCATTCAGCAGCCTCAGCTTCATCGCCTCCCACTCGGCCACGTCGGGCACCAACTGCACGCCGGCCGCCGCGAGCGGCGGCGGCTCGCCGGCGAAGCGGTCCTCGACCACCCACTGGCTGAAGGGCTCGGCCGGCACCGGCCAGGCGTC
>Ga0169931_10010278_pt1 | contig 13342 bp, 6 predicted proteins | sample Kivu_15m_20L_FD_129675 | JGI IMG/M metagenome (GOLD analysis project Ga0169931, IMG submission 129675) | Freshwater microbial communities from Lake Kivu, Western Province, Rwanda to study Microbial Dark Matter (Phase II) - Kivu_15m_20L... | ecosystem: Environmental > Aquatic > Freshwater > Lake ...
AAAATCAAAAACACATAAAATTTAGGTATTGTCGACTGCCAGCTTTAGACTCGTTTTTGCTAGCGTCTTAACACAACTCGCTTTCCCGCTTTGTTTCTCATCAACAATCATTCAGTCAGCCCTCTACAGCCCTACTCGTTACTCAGTCAATAGGCATTGATCGAACAGAATCACCCAAAAGTGCAGCTGGACAAAATTATAGGACTTCTTAGGGGAAAAACAGGTTATGTGACAGTTGTGCTGTAAGAATAGGGTTTGCCTGTCTTGGACAAAGTTTAAGGAAATTTAGAGAAAGGAATTTTTTACATTTAGAAGCCTTCTTTGTTGCACTAGAGTCTGTTTAGTATGGCTGGCGAAAAACTGGGCTGCTGGATATACTAACTGAAGAATAAATAAATCGAAAAATATTACTGTGGAAGTGGCTACACAGCCAAAGAGCTTATCAAAAATCTTTAAAATTATCACAACAATAAACTAGTCAAACACTCTTTCTCCAAAGACAATGACCTTAACATTATCACAAAAACAGATCTACAGGCTTTGACGAAAGCTCACGATAAATGCAAGCTAGTCTATTTTTACTCAGAAAACTGCAAAAGTTGTGCTCCTGATGATTTTAATAAAGTATAGAAAATAATCAAGGAGCTAAAAATTGAGAAAAAAGTTACTTTGCAAAAGTTTAATATCGACGTCGATGAACTCCCTCAAGAAATTACAGTCAGGAGGGTGCCCGAACTTATAGAATTCTGTAACTCAGAAGCCAAGATATTCGGTCATATCTTCACAATAAAAAATCTCAAAGAGTTCATTGGAAGGTACAGAAAGTTTACAAAATATTTGTAACAAACTGCGCCTCAAGATCAAGTTGTGATTGAAGAAAAAATCAAGCAAACGACGATTTCTTAAGGTCAAAGACAGGAAGTCGCATAAGAAGCAGTATAGTAAGTGATTGATTTGTGATACTACTGATAAGTTACAATATATATGCAAAGAACTAAGTAGCAATTGCAGAAGCTTTCAGCTCACGTTCAGTTTTAAACAGTCTCTCCGGCCACGAAATTGCTTTAGTAAAGACGAAAGATGTACGAGGTTCATTAGGCTTTTGAGGTGCAAAAAGAGTAGTTCAAAAAGTATTACTTTTATGACTAAGACATTAGTAGAATTTCAAATCCAAGGAGTAAGACATTCGAAAACGCGATCTTTAAATACAGATTCATTTAATCAACTTTTGTCAATATCTGCAAGAAAATGATTCTAAAAGAAAAAAAGCAGAAGAAAGGTTCAAGCAAGACATGGAAGTTTACAATAAAAAATAATAAGAAATCAAACGTATATTTTGATATATGTAGGACTATAACAGTAGATTTCTATAGCTGAGGAAAAACAGGAGAAATTCGATCGAAAAGTAGCATCGCTTAGAAAATACGAGCAATATCTTTAGAAAGTCAGGGCTACTTACTCTGATCAATACCCGGAAATGTCCGATATTCTTAGTCGCTATCAAACTTTAAAGAAATTTAACCAAAATCTACTAAGGGATCGAGATCAAATGTAAAGCTAAAAAGAGGCCTTAAAAAAGTAATCTGCAGTGTTCTAAAAATAAATGAATCAATAAATTCTTCAGTTAAGCAACTTTATAAAATAACAGTCCAAAACACTTTAGCTAAAAACTAATGAAAAACAGTAGCTTCAGTCAGATCTTTAGCGCAACAAAGATCTTTATGAAAGAAAAAACCTTGACCTTGCAAAAATGCTTATGGCTATCGACAACTTGTATTCAAAGTGTAGTGAAGGTATCGTTAAAATCACATATCGATATTAGTAGTTTGTGGAATAAGAATAACCAAAAAACAAGCGGGGCAACAAACGGAACGATGATAAGGCTAAATCCAAGAAAGAAGAATAGAGAAAAGATGAAGATGATTAAAGCCCTATATAAATTAAATCAAAGATAGCCATTCAGAAATTAAAAAGCATTATGGAGTACACTAAGGACTATCAAAAAATTATCAAAGAAACTAAAGAAAAAATAACAAGTAACAGCAACATCAAAAAATGATCGTAAAACTCATATTTAATGTGAATAATTAGTTCTAAAATTCAAAAAAAATATTCTAAAAATTTTTTGAGCATACGATTCTAGCGACTATAATAGTCATAAATCAAATATGGCAATACAACACATACTAAAACTTTTGTTGCTCATACATACAGCCACTGCTGCTGTACAACTGCCTCTTATGCTCAACAATAAAGTCTGCACTGTTTTGGTCAGCAGTTTTGATGTAATGCTCTCTCATCCAGCCTATAAAAATAGATCTCGCTCTTCCATCAGTCCCCGGACACATCTAAGGATAGTCTTTTAGAATAAGTCTGATACAAGTGCTCACTCGTGAAATGAGCAGGTAAGTGAGCGTGGGAGTTAACACAACGTACAGAAATAGCTTCTAACTGCCAAAAAGTAATCTAGCTCTAAAAAAGATGTGATGTTTTAGCTGTGCGTGTCGTACGAGTCATAGAGAAGCTTCTAGAACTAGAAATAGGTTTATATCGGATACACTGCCAACTAAGACTTTTAGAGTCTTATCGGAGCAGTTGAGATTCCCCCTTAACTCAGCAATTAAAAAAATCTGGCTAGCTTATACAAGAAAGCTTTCAAGTTTAGCTAAACTGAGAAAATTATTATATAGCACCAACAGAAAGAGCGAGAAATCGAAGATAAAATAGTCAGTACGGACTTACACAAATCCAACAGAGTTTTCACACTGGCCCTTATTGAAGTGCTTGTCATCGTACTCAGTGGTGTCTACCAGATTTTTGCCCTAAGAAAATTTCTTATCGATCAGAATCTTTATTGATAAATGTATGTATTCAGCTGATATGAATGTATTAGTACCCAAAATAATCACTTTTTTCTTCTTTGCAGCTCTTCCATGAGTTCCCTTTCTCTAAGCTGCATGCGTTCTATCTATACCTGAAGCTGCTCATTTTCAATTTTGATGATGTTATTATTGTTAGGTGTCGGCTTAGGATCCTGCTGGTAGCCTACTGTTCTTCTTTCCTGTTATATTTCCTTTAGCTTGCGTTTCAGTTAAGTGTTTTCTGCTAATAAGCTACTAGTAATCAGTTCTTCCTCACCGTTATCGTCTTTCCGCTTATTCAAGAATATTTGCTCTAAATTTTATAGTTTGTGTTGAATCTGATTATTAGTGTCCATTAACTTCTTATAGTTTTCCTAGGACTATTCTTTTTGTCGACGCATCACTTCATTTTCTTTCTTAATCTGTTCAAAACGCAACTGATAGTCACTTATTACACTATCAGTAGATCCTTTACCCAATATTTTTGAACTTTGTCCCTTTACACTATGCAACTATTTCTACAACGGAGGCAGCTGTGAGCTATGAGTATGCATAGTTTCTATCTTTGAAGTCTTTATCAGATCGTTTTTGCTAAGTTAAGGTATCTTCAGAGGCAAACCTTTGTTAAGCCTTTGATACTGCTCTCTCAAGTATAGATTTTCTTTTTTTAATTACTCAATCTAAGCTTGAATCTCTTGAATAGCAGAGTCCTTTTGATCCATCTGAATCATAGGTTTATTGCGAATATTCATAGTCCTAGCTGCGTAGTTAAGTGTCGACAAAGTTTCGTCGAAATAAAGCCCAGAAGGACTAGCACAAGCTATCATCAACGCCTTAGAATTGCCACTTTATCAATATAAAAATACCCTAAAGAGTCCATCAGCAACATCGTTAGTTTAGAATCACGATAAGGTATGTAAGGAGTCTTCGATTTTTTATCGGTCAAACCCTTTATAACTTTTCCAAGAGTAAACAGAGATTTATTGATATTTCCTGTTTCTTTTATCATTTCTCCCTGAGATTTTGATTACTTGAGTCTCTCGCTACCTGCCAAGTCTACAAAACTTATTTTTCCATATCGCTTGACATTCTGTGCACCGCTCTTCATCTCGCTAATAATGTACATGGTCAGTATAGAGTGACTTCGACTTGAGTCCTTATTCATTTCATGAGATCCACTTTTACGATTACGCATGCCTTCCAGCAACACAGAAATCATGTCATCAACAGTTGCGCAGTCGATAACGATTAGATCTTATACAAAAAATCCATTAGTAGGGTTCCATCGACAGTGCAAAACTCCTGAAGAAAGATTCAACAGATCTCGAATCTGCTAGTTGTATATTTAAGTGAAACTTGCTTTGATAAGATATTTAGTCTTTTGCTACTTTATTTTTCGCCACAACTACTGAATAGCTCTTGGAATAATCCCTTAGCGCTCGTCTGCTCTGTAGACTTACCTTGAAAAAATATCTTCTGGGCCAGACATGGTATATGTCTTGCCTGATCCCGTTTGTCCATAAGCAAAAACGGTTGCACTGTAGCCTTCGATAGCTGCGTTGATAAGCTACTGAACATTACAACTTTAATAGCAGCTCTTCTGATTTTCTTTGGTGCCCAGCACATAATTAAACTGATAGCTTTTTTGTGAGCCTCTGCATATGAGATCGTATACTTTTGGGCTATACTTAAAGTATTTTAGTTTTATGCGTTAATGCAAGGTTGGTCGTTTCTGGAATGCTCTGATTAGTTCATAGGTCTAATTCTGACTGCAACTCTGACGTTTTAGCTTTTGTTATCTACAGTCGCAACAAATTAGTTTTGGGTTTCAGCAGGCTAGCTTTATTCCATATCTAGACTTTTCTCTCTTTTTTTAACAGAAGAAGTTTTGTTCTTGGTCATGTTAACCTTATTGCTCAGACTTTTGTGCATTCGCTTAGAATTACAAACTATAACGAAAAATGAATATTTAGGGAAACTCCAAAAACATTAAATTGAAACAAAAGTTTTAAATGTCAAAAAAAACTTTTGTACTTTATTTAAAGTTCTTATCAAATTGTGAATGCTATCAATATTTATCAATATTTCGTGTTAGCTATCTATAAGTATAATATAACTTCTGAGATGAATAGATAAGACGTCAAAGTAAGAATGTTTTAATAAAGCTACCTCCTATTAACTCTCGAGAAGGACATAGGCTGCCGAACGACAACGATCTGCTTATAGATGAAGACGGTCCCAAACATAGAGTAACTATAAATACACACAGTAAGATCAAAATCTTAAAATATGGTAGAAAAAGACTGCATCTTGCGGCCATCAACTCAAAAGATTCGATAAAAAAAACTTTTAAACAGCGATTGATTAGAAATACGTGCCTTTAAATGCCTTCAATCAAAAGGATAAAAAATTGATCGAGGTACAATTTTGATGATAAAGAGCGCTATGGAGGTCATCCAAACTCGTAAAAAGAACAAAGATCTGGCTGGCAAGAATTAGACAATCGTATAGATTTTGTAACAAAAAAAGGAAATGTTTCTTGTTACAATGACACACGGCATCATCTAAAAATAAATTGGAAATCTCACTAATCAGGCTGAAGAAAGAGCCAAAGCGCTGCTAGAAAGCAACCAGATTCTGGACAGAGATAGATAAGATTACGAACAGTTTTTTGAGAAGTACAAAGCAGAGACCAAGAAAATTGAAGAACAGAACTAAAAGCAGCTACAAAAAAGATTAGCAAAAGAACAAGAAATCAAAGTAACTAAAGCTATATTCAGGCCAGACAGATCACAGTGAATTCTTTGAGAACTCTTAAGGTCAGAAATGAAGAAGCTATTGCCTCATCGCTACGTTATAAGAATTTTCTGAACCAACTGCCTCCCAAAGAGTGGATTGAAGAACAAGAGCGCAAAAAATAGAAGCGTCTTAAAGAAGTCAAAGACAGATTAAGAACATAATGGCAAATGAGTTCAAGCTCTCTATCTAAAGCTTCAAACACCTCTTCTACATCTAAATTTGACTAATATTTTACAAGTCTAGTGGAAAACGGTGAAAATTAATAGATCGAGTAGATCATAAATGACTAGGAAATGTACTTTAAGTAACCTTCGGAACTAATATAATTTTTCAACACGCTTGAAGAAAGCAACTTATTTAATATCCAGAACTCACATATAGCTGAGCAAAAGTATCAAGAGCTCAAAGTTCAATCTTAGTAACGAAAGAAAGAGCTTGTAGGTATATATTAGTCACATAACTAGCAAAAGAGACAGCTAGAAAAACAGGTTAGTTAGCTTGATAATCAAATCAGACTATTGAAGAAGAAAAAATAACAGCACGGACTTCTCGATGAAAAAGATAACAAAGACATCAAAGCCACTATTGCTCAAGAATATGACAGTTTAAGCAGTGAACTTGGAGCTCATAACAACTATCTGCCTTAGCTTTAGTCTAAAACTTCAGCTTCTCTGACACTTCTATCTGTAAAATTTATTTAATTAAGGCTATTTAGATATGTATGGAAAGATTATGGGAAAAAGTGAGAGAATTTTATGGAGAAAATGGCAAGCAAATCAAATAGATCGTAATTATATTGGTATTAAGCGCACTCAATTGTAGAAACGAAAAAACAACTAAAAGCGTTAGTAGGCTGCTAAAAACAATAAATTAGAAGAATAAAAGCGCAAGAATCGCAATAATGACAAGAAAGAACCGACCCTTAAGGTCACAGGCAGACTAGACATGAAAAGATCACCTCCTCAGGAACGACAAGTAGTCAAGAAGGTTGAAACATCAAAGAAAGATATCGATGATGATCAAAAGTACCTCATGGAGTGATACTGTTGAATTGATTAAATTATATTTTACTTTCATATAAATAGTTTTTTGAACTTTTTAAATTATATTTAATTTTTAAAAAACATTCTATAAACATCAAATTTTCACTTCTTTTGAAAAATGAAATTTAGATTATATATTTGCCCTTAATTTATTTTATTGAGATTTCCACCGATAGTCCCAATAATATCTGAAATTTTATGGATGGTTCCAATCAACATATATTCTCATAGAATTTAGTTAATGCCATTAATTTAATTGCAGCAACTGTGCATCTTCAATCTTTATTTTATTTTCTTCTAATTATAATTACAAATACCTAAGTTAATTTATTTTAGATTTTTCCAATCAGCCTTGCCAAGTATCTTAGATATTTATTTATATATTTTATTTTTGACTATTTATGATTAACTTTACTCAAATATATTTTTTAAAGAATTTTCCAATTCGCTTTGCTTATATGCATAATTCCCTATGATTCTATATTGTTATTGTCTTTGTTAACAGTATTTTACCTAAATAAATTTATCGAATATTTGGCATGTTTATGCTGCTTAGATAAAGGCACCCCTTGTTCCTTAGGTTATTATCTATATATAATTTTTTAAGTTACTTATCATGTAGACATGCTATAACCTTCCCCAATCATAACTCCTTAGATAAAGAGGAGCATTTGCAGTAAGAGAAGCGTTCCCTAATTTAATCATCTTTTACAAAGCAATAGTTTTTCAATATGGTTTGTCTCATTTTAAACCAGAGCTCTAGTTCCTTAGTCTCCGATGAATCTGCAATCTACCTTAGATATTTTATACGTTTCTTTTTCTATGAATTATGTTTCTCAATGTGGTTTTATATTGACTGTTTCTATTCCTCTTTGTTCATAATTATATCAATCAATACTTATTTCTACCACTTATAATAGATAAATTTTTCATTATCATCAAATACACAAAAAATTTTATGTATAAATATCTTTTCTTCTTTTAAATTCTTAGCTAAATTTATCATGAATTTTATCGCTTGTGCATTTAGAATGCTTATTTTTAGATTTGATTTATAAAAAGTTTGAATTTATAAAATGAACAACACAGAAGACATTTTTACTTAAGAACCTCTTAGCATTCTCGTATTTTCACTGTTTAGTTAGAAAAAATAAGCCATTAACGTAGCCACTAAAATCAAGTTCACAGTCTTAATGCTTCCTGGTGATCGTCAGCAGGCTATCGATTCGCTCAGGCAGTGGGATCTCTGGGGCCCTCTTTTCATCTGTACTATATTTGCCTTCGCAATTGGACTCTAAGCATAAAATGCCTACGCATACTAAAATTTCATTAATGTTTTCCTTATATTTTGGGTAGGAGCCGTTCTAGTGAGCATAAACTGTCGACTGCTGGGCAACAAAGGGTAAAATAATGAAAATATAGTTCTATTTTTCAATCAGTAAGTGTGATAGGCTACTGCATGCTACCTATCGCAGTTCTGGGCTTAATAATCGCCTTACTGCCTAGCAGCACACCGTCCTTCGTTAATCTGATCATCATATTGCTAGGTCTATTATGGTCAACAGTATCTTGCTTAATCGTAATGGGCGACCTTATTTCAACATAAAAGCGTTTCCTATGTGGCTATCCAATCTTACTTTTCTACATTTACTTATCTTGGTACGCAGTAGTCTCTTGATTAATCAAAACATTCATAATTAATACATACCTATACTTAATCTGATACTTAGTGTGCATTTATAGATGTATTGAAGTGACATATGGCAAGTATATAGCAAAGAGTGCAATTTATATTGATATTATATGAGTGAGCCTAACTCCAAACTAGACAAGTTGATCCAAGCATAAAACTTCTCGATGCAGCTATTGCAGCTTTCTACGCACAAACAATCACCAGGTAACAAGCTCAAGCCCATTAGAGATCTGGGTATGGTGAGCAGAATACTTAAAGCCAAGAATGGGAGGTATCAGTCAACCAGGGTTGATTAAGAAAAAACAAGAGATTGGATGGCTGATGAGGGCGTTGACATCGGAAAAATGAGATAACTTAAAGATCAAATCAAAGCAAGTCGACTCAGCGAACCTAAGAAAGAAATAGCTGGATGGTACGCTAGCTAGTTTTTGAGCTTCAAAGGGCTTAATTTTGAGTAATTTGAATTCAAGTGTGAGGAAAGACTGGCACTTAAAGGAATCGATTAAAGCTTCCGAAAAATGACTGAAGGTTCTAAAATGAAATCAATAAGGCGCAATATTTTCGAAATTAACTTCGGAATTCAAGACCCCAACTAAAACTTAAATAGAACACCCGAAGACGCTCGATAGTAGGTAGAAAAATTGGAAAGTCTGTTTTCTCAAGCTCTAAGCGAAGGTCATAAATTTGAAGAAAACAGAATGTTGAATTCTCTGCATTCTAAAATGGCCTATCTCCTTAAAAGAGAAAAGGACTGCGGATGGCTATCACTAATTGCTTCTCACATCGATATGATACAGGCATTGGGAGAGTCAGTGAGTGATAATGAGCGAAGAAATTATCTTGCGATTCTCTCTAACGATCATCTACAAAAATACTATGCCTAGTATATGAGTCAAGAAGGCAGAACTTCGCATATTATCTCTAAATTTTACAAATCAGCTGAAGTGAATAATTGGACTTAAGCTTTTATTTAGCTTAGAAAAGGTAATTTAGAAGGCTTTTAGCAAGCATTAGAAGGTAGGCAGCTTGATATAATCGAGGCTATTGCGACTATGTAAATGCAAATTCAAAACTTCTAAACAGTCGATATATCTGCATACGGTATGGACATCAATAGAGACAATAATCCTTTTGAAAAAATGATCAAGCTCATCATAATGGGCAGCTGCAAAGATTAGCCTTCATTTAAAGACAGTCCTATATAGCTGCTCGATGAACCTTGGTTCATTCTTAGAACTCTTGGAATCGCAAGAAGCACAAACAACCAAGCCCAAAGCATGAATTCTTTTAGAAAAAGAGTTGATAAGTACTATAGCTAATCTTTAAGAAGACTTTCGAGTTCAGAAACTTCAAACTATGACTAGTTCGCCCTTGGACTTCTGGCTTTAGCATCATATCAAAATTTATGCAATTTTTACTAAACATTAAGTGCAAATCAATAATTGTCTCCAAAACTGAGGCTCATGTTTGTGCATCAGTTCATGCTTTTGCTTGCGTACCCTTAGCTACTATTCCCTGCAGATATTTCGTTCATGATGAGAACAGTGGTCGAATTCGTCAAAGAGCTTAAATTCGATAAAAATGACAGATTCGAACATTATTTTAAAACTATCAAGCTTTTGCTTGAGAGAACACCTACTGAACTATTGTTAGATAATTACAAATTGGTTTCCAGATAGCTGTTCCCAGAGATAGGAGATCTCTACACTTACAACCAGTATTTCGAGGAATCTTCCAAGATCGATTATGAACTAAGAGTCTGCATCATGAGAGGAGTGAGACTGAATAGCTACCAGGACTACTACGAACTGGCTCAGCTATTCAGTTAGTATGGCGAATATTAACTTTAAAGGCAACTTTTGCTTAAACTTGCCTTAGGTATATAATTGCAATAATAGCAACTCAACGAAGAACAAATATTTAACGGTCTAGCTGCAGGCTTCGAACAAAGACAAGAAATTCTAGAATATGCTATGGAAGAACTCAAAAATATAAGCCTGAGGAATAAAAGAAACACTCTTTTGGACAAACAGTAAGACAAAGTCTATACTTTTTTACTTGATTTCCGCGACCTGTCTGCACTTCTACGCTTCCATAAGACAAAGTAGCTTAAAAGCAGATTGTCTCACTTTTAAAGCCTGAGAAACAACAGCCAGACTGTTCTGGTATGGTTATAACAGCATTCAACTGCTGACAATAACTACCTGGAAATAATCGTGAGTTTATACGAGAAGCTGCAAAAAATGTACCAATCTGTCTTTTTGGCTGATAATAAAATTAGCAGACTCAAGGAAACTTACAGATTTTTAAGCAGATAAATGCACGATATCGGTGAAAAATATCAGCTAGTAAGATTGTAGCGATACGGAAAATTAATAGAAGCTTTGCAGTGTTGACTCATTAGTGATAACTGATTGGATTCAGCTTAAATTACTATTTTTTAAAGAATATCAGTAAAATACTTAAAATAATGATCAGAAAGTAGTAGTTCTAAGCGCGTTTATATTGGCAGCTAGCCGACTCAGTCTTGCCCTAGCTTCGTTCCTGGCGATTCCTTTGAGCGCACTGCTGGCATTTAATCCCTCATTGAATTGTCTCTACAGTTACTCTAAATTCTAACGGTTGGAAGCATTTTTAATGGTGCGCTGACTGATAACCAGCGACTGAGCATGACTGTTAGTCTGATTAGTAAGATCTTTGCTATAATGTTCCCTTTCCTGCTGTTCATTTAACTCTTAATATTTATTCTTTAGAGCCAATAATTTTTGTGTCAGCTGCTTCTGAACCTTTCTTTTTTCCTTAATTCTTCCTGCGATTTCTTAGTTTTCTTAAGATATTTTGGCATTTTGAGCTTAGAGATGGGTCACGAGTGCAAGATCAGCGTGTCGACCTTTGATAGCTTCGATCATAGAATATAGTTAATTATTGCTAACAATCACTTTATTTAGCATTACTATAACATTCATAGACAATTTTAAAGCAACTATAGAACATGATCGGTCCATCATTCTGCCTAGCGTTATTTCTGCACTTTTGCTATCATGTTCATTATTTTAAGCACTCCACTCAGTGCCTTTTCTTTTAGTTCGTTCTCCAAAACGCTGTTCTTTATGTATTTCTACATCCTAATATATTTACGAAAGTCTCAGAAGGCTACGCTCTGGTCGGCTTGGCGATCTGCTTATTCTTTTTATTTATTTGCTTTTCTTACAATTTAGACTCTACTCTTTTTTGTTCTTTTACTTTTTTCTTTGCCTCAACTTTTGATTTTTTCTACGGCTTTTTTGTTGTTTAAGTAAGCTGCTGGTAAAGAAGTTTCATGGACTTATGTTTTTTCTGAACTGTTGGATTTTATGCCTATACACCGAATTCGTCGTCTAGCTACATCGTCAACAATTATATAATGAATGATTCACAAGGTTAAAGTAAAGGCGGGTCTATTGTATTTAGGGTGTTTTTTGCGATATTTTAAATAAAAATTTTTGTGCAAAAGTTATTCGTAGTTCAGAGGATCTGTGTTTTGACGGGATTATAGTTTAAATAATAATGTTTGAAAACACACTCGTATCTCGCATGCCTCTTCGTTGCATTTAGCACCCTACCCAGCCAGTCACTCACATAAACACTGACCATAACTCTCTAGATTACCCTTTGTTCTGTCCATAGTGCCGCAACACATATCGCTATAAATAAAAGCATTACGGTCATTAATTGGCCATTTTGGAGCTTCCTCAGGGTATCAGCTAGCTTTGCGGAAGATTAGATCGCGATAAAAAAGTTATCAAAAGCATCTATAAGGGCATGTGTGGAGTCAAGGGTGTTTAAAGTCTGCTGAAGTGGCAAGAAGAAAAGGAACAGCACTTCACCTCAATATAAAAACACATAAATACTATCAAATTTCAAATAGACGAAGAGCTCAACAATATTATCGAAAGGTTTGAACAGTAGCTGTAGACATAAAAGAATAGGCTTTACGGTTAACTTTAACGATATTATCAAGCATACTGTGAAAAATTTAATAAATTTGCATCGCTAACAGAGCCTATCGTTGCCATGAATCAGACTTTTAAGTTCTACAGCAATCCGAATGCCTTTTTCTTCAAATTGCAGCAAGAAAACATGCAAGGAAACCTAAGCCAATGGCTAAACGAATGCAAAAAAACGATAAGACTCACTGAACTAGCAGCTGCCTCACCTGCTTAGTATACTTAAAGAATTCGAAGATACGGGGAGATAACAAATGAACTTATGGACGATCTACCTAGAATCAGAAGTACTTTTATTTTAAGCTAGATTCAGATTTCTAGAAGTAACTGCCACTACTCATGAGCTCAGCTGTCAGGGAAATACTGAGATCACTGGTCACGCTCAAGGAACCCAGAAGCAGTCACATTCATAGAGCTACTTCTCTAAATAATATTAACGATAATAAGTGGCAACGATCAGGTGCCATACCTTGAATGTTCTTAATTATTACTTATTATCGTTTTTATGTGCATACATGTCTTATTATCTATTATTTATAAAATTAAAAAAATCGTAAATATATCACATCTTCGATTAGATTAGGTCACTATAAATATTCTTCGATGGAATAATACGCTCTAATCAAGGAGCTGGGCAGGGGAAGCTTCGGAACAGTAGTCAAGGCAGTTCACAAGAGTAATCCGGATCATTTCGTGGCAATAAAATTGATAAAAATGACACACCTGTCGTAGAAGTAGAGAGATAGTGCCTTGAACTAGATCAGACTACTGGCCAGCATAAGTTCGCCTAATGTGGTCGCATACCACGATGCCTTCTTCGATTCGCATTCAAACCATCTTTGTATCGTTATGGAATTTGCAGATGGTGGTGATCTATCAGTAAACTTTTTTTGACTCAGGGAATGATAAGCAAAAAACGATAAAGAAAACTTAAATTTAACTAAAATTTTATTTGGCAAG
>Ga0169931_10010279_pt1 | contig 13341 bp, 9 predicted proteins | sample Kivu_15m_20L_FD_129675 | JGI IMG/M metagenome (GOLD analysis project Ga0169931, IMG submission 129675) | Freshwater microbial communities from Lake Kivu, Western Province, Rwanda to study Microbial Dark Matter (Phase II) - Kivu_15m_20L... | ecosystem: Environmental > Aquatic > Freshwater > Lake ...
ACGAGGAGTAGGGATGGATGCAGTAAAAGCATTCCTCGAACAAAAAGGTGGTCGAATTGAGATCATCATCCACAAAAGTGGTGCAAAGCCAGAGCCTGGCTATGTTGCGGTTCAGTGGAAAGTGTTTGTTCCAAGAGCACACAAGGCAAAGCAATCGCCGGTCGCTGGGACCTCTCAGCTTCGACTTGCAGGATGATCACGCCTGCTCTGCCTATGCTTATAGACGAGTGATGTGAAATCCTATTTCGGACTGAATGACCGCTTGGGCTTTTTTGAGATTTTTTTTGAGCAGGAGGAGGGGCTTCTTGGAGTGGGGTGAAAAATACCTCACCTGTCCCATACTGAAGATCCGCTTTTCGTCGATGACTAATCCACTCCCATCAGTAGCCGCAAAGATCGGGGTCCGAAATCGCGAGCAGTACTCCGTCAGTTCAAGGGTTCGACGGACAGCTAAAGTATCATGGGGCGAAAATTCAAAGGGCAGGAGTCCTAGCCCCTCGAGTTCGGCTGGGGTTTGTAACTTGAGTTCATTTTCATCCGCATCGTAGGAGGGTACCCCTGCCAAACCAATACTCGAGGTCAGGATAAGGGCTCCTGCACTGAGCCCTGCGAGGACACCCCCTTGCAAGGCGTACTTCCGGAGGGGGCTGATGAGTTTGGATTTTCTGAGTAAGTGAAGGAAAGTGTAGGTGTTTCCTCCGGCGAGGTAGATGACGTCACTTTGAAGAAGAGTTTGCAACTCTTCGCGTGAGGGAAGGTGGTCGGGTTCAAGTATAAAAAACCGTTCTATTCCGACAGCACGGTAGCGGCGCATGGCTCGCTGAAAGTAGGGCGCTGAACCATCGGCCATAAACGGGATATAGGTAAGGGAGAGGGGCTGGCTTGCGCGCTTTCGTTTCTGAATGGGCGTGAGGCTCTCTCGATAATTGAATGCAAGACGAACGACTTCTCGGTGAAGGATGTGATTGCTTCTTTTTTGCCCTCCTGAGTAAAGGACCAAACGCAATTGGGGAGATGAAGGCCTGGGTCGCATGTTCTTGAGTATGCCACTCTCTGTTTCTGGACCCCAATTAAGAAATATGACCCATCTTCCGATAGGGTCGGTGTGAGTTTGACCGTAAACCATTTGACAGCTCCTGGTTTTGACCTGGCCCAATCTTTTGCTCGCCTGAACGGAGACCATTCCTATAAGAAATCCCGTCCAAACGGGTTCATTGAGTACTCGGCCCGGCGACGGAGAGGGGGAAGGGTTTTCTACTTCAACTTTGATCTGGCTCGAGAGATGGGGTTGATTCCGTCATCGAATGTCAGCGAATTGACTCCGGAACTCGAAAAAGTCATCCTCAACACCTTTTCTCTCGTGATTATCAATGAATGGGATCAGCAGCAGCGGAGAGCTTTTCCGAAGAGCCAAATGATGCCAGGGAAGTACATGGCGACTCGCTATCTGCAGCTTCAGCACCCCTCGCGCCAAGGGAGGACCTCGGGAGATGGGCGAGGAATTTGGAATGGGGAAATTCGACATCGCGGAGTTACCTGGGATGTCATGAGCTCAGGAACAGGCGCAACTCGCCTATCTCCAGCCGTAGCAAAAGAGGGTAGGTTCTTTAGATCAGGCGATCCTCAGGTTTGTTATGGAAATGGATATAATACTATAACGGACGGACTTGCGGCTGCTTTGATGAGTGAATCACTTTATCGAGAGGGGGTTTCCACTGAACGGACACTCGCGTTGATTCGTTTTCCTGGAGGCTCCTCCATCAATGTCAGAGCTGGAAAAAACCTCCTTCGTCCCTCACACCTCTTCCTTCCTTTGAAACAGGGAGACCATCAAGGTTTGATTGAGGCCGTACATTACTGTATCGAGCGAGAGCGCTTGAACGGAAATCTCGTTATCCCGAAGGATTGGAGAACGCACCCTAGAGAGGCTGAGCAACTTTTTTGCGAAAAAGTGGTGCAGAACTTTGCAAGAGCTTCCGCTCGGTTTCGGTCGGATCAGATCTTTTGCTGGCTAGATTGGGACGGGGATAATATTTTGTGTGACGGTGGAATTATTGATTACGGCTCCATTCGTCGCTTTGGAGCCTACCATCGCGGATATCGATATGATGACGGAGACCGTTGGTCGACTCGATTGGGTGAACAAAAGGAGCGGGCTCGCTACATTGCTCAGACTTTTGTGCAGATCCTTGATTTTTTAAAAACTGGCACAAAAAAGCCGATTCGTGACTTTTCTCACGATCCCATTTTGGATCTTTTTGATCGTGTTCATGAGGAAGCCCTCTGGAGTCGGAACCTCTGGAAGGTTGGTCTCAGTGAGCGCGAGATCAACTTATTGTTGGATTCGGAACAGAAAAATCCCTCTTCGGCTCTCCAGGAGTTTAAGTGTTCGATTGCCGCGATTGAGGGGCGTCAAAGTCGCAAGGGGATTCGTTCGGTTCCTGATGGCGAAGTAAGTCACGGTGTTTTTTCTTTAAAACGATTTTTCCTGCACTATCCTCAGCTTTGGCGGGGATCTCAAGAGTGGGTGGGCTCCAGGAAACTCTCTGAACTCTGTCGAACCGAATATGCGACCCGAAGGGATTTACTTCAAACTCCTCCTCTCCGATTTGCTTGGCGTCGGCTTGAGCAGGCCTATCGGAATTTGAATCAGGAATGCGCTCATCGTCTTGGGGTTCAGACGCGCCAGCTCATGGCGCAATGGAGCATGCGGGCTTCTCAGCGAAATAGGACTCTGATTTTGACTGGAGATGGTGTACTCGCCGCGATGGAAATTTTGATTCGCCTTTCTAGTAGAAGAGCTCAGCGTTCGATTCCTCAGATCTTGGATGGACTTTCAATGAAGCTTCTCCGCTCTGAGTTGACCCGAAAGGACAAAGATACTCGACGCGTCCTGCTGGAGATCGAGCGATATCAAGATGGAATTTAGTAGTAACGCCCCGAGGAGCTTACATCTGCAATGTCGACGTTTTGCAAGTATTTCAATGATGGAGTTTGCAGGTCTTGCGATCAGATCGAGGACGATTATGCTCTCCAGGTTCATGCAAAAACCAATCGATGCCAGAGTGAACTAGGTGGCTTTGGCTCCAGCATTCAATGGCGTAAACCTGAGCTCTCGCTTCTGACTGGGTTTCGAAATCGGGCAAAGTTGAGTGTTACGGGTTCACTCGACGCACCGATCATTGGACTCGTGGGCGAGAAGGTGCTCGATCAAGGGCGGGAGCTTTTGTCCTGTCCGATTCATCATCCTCGAATCAATCAGCTGGTGCAGGCCCTCAAAACCTGGATTTCTCAGTACCGCTTGACTCCTTATCGGATCGTGGAGCGGCAAGGGGAGCTCAAGGGAGTGATTTTGTTTTATTCGCCCATGAGTAAGCAGATGTACTTGCGGTTTGTACTTCGCTCTCAGGAGTGTGTTGTACGGATCCGAAAGGCGCTTCCGGAAATGCAGGCAGCTTTTCATGATCTGGTCTGTGTATCAGCCAATATTCAACCGATCCCTCATGCTTTTTTGGAAGGCCCCGTGGAGATCCTGCTGACGAATCAGAGTTCGATTTTGCATCAAATGGGGGTTCTCAAGTTTCAACTCACGCCACAGGCATTCGTACAAACGAATGTGGATGTAGCAACGCGCCTGTATCAAACGGCTGCTGAGTGGATCGGCGAGATCTCACCCCAAAAAGCAACTGAGCTCTTTTGTGGTCAGGGGGCATTTAGTTTTTTTGCTCATTCACAGGCAAAAGAGTGGCTGGGTATAGAGGTGAATGCGAGTGCTGTAGAAATCGCAAACCGATCCGCAAACCAGATGGGGTACTCCCATCTTCGTTTTGTTGCGGCAGATGCCACGAATGTTCTGCACGAGCTCCAGAGGTTTTCGCCCGATCTGGTTTTGGTTAATCCACCCCGACGTGGACTTTCGCAGTCAGGCGTTCGGATGTTACTCGATTATTCCCCACGCGACATTCTTTACTCGAGTTGTGACATCGAGACTTTACGCTCCGATGTTGAGAACTTAGCTCAAGCTTATGAAATCAAGCGCGTTCAGTGGTTTGATCTTTTTCCTCACACGAGCCACTTTGAGACACTTGTGTGGTTGGTTCGCCGTTCAGCGTGAGATCGACTTTTTATTTTTGGAATACTTTGTTGTCGAGAATCCTAAGAGAACGTTCAACCCCTTGTGTGACTGCCTCAAGTGCTTTTGTCGGCGAGCTGTTGTGTTCAGGCGGATTGATGATCTCGAAGTCTCCCCAGATCGGAACGATTCCAGCGTAGATGGCTACTGGTATCTCGGATGGAGTCATCGCTGCGGGTGGAAGATTGTTTTTCATCAAAATCCAATCCATCACAAATCGAGCCGTACGGCCGTTCCCATCCATAAAGGGATGGATACTCACGAGTTTTTGATAGGTGAGGGCCGCAAGGGGAATGGGATGCATTCCATCCGCTTCTGCCTGTGCATACCAATTTATCAAGTCCTGCATCATGGGCTGAGCTTTTCCACCAGGAACGTAGACTTGGTTGTATTCGCCACCTGCCATGACCTCTTGCCCTCTCGAACGGAACTGTCCGGGAACTCCATGGTTATGGTTTAGCCCTTGCCCGATGATTTCATTGATCTTTTGGATGGACTCGAGGCTCAGAGGTTGTTTTTCACTGATCCACTTTTGAATCATGGATTCCGCTTGTTCGAAGTTTTTCTGGGCGATTTCGATTCGCGCTCGATCTTTGTCCTCGTCTGAGTCTCTTCCTTTTTTAAGTGTAGTGGAGTTTTTCATTCGGATACGTTTGAGCTCTTTAAAGTAACCCTTTTTTTGCCGATCGTTCAGTTGAGAGAGTGACTGGTAGCGATTGGAGAGTTCAACCCATTTCGGTTCCAGCACGTCGAGTGTTTTGCCATCGATCGGGCGACTGAGGAGTTTCTCGACCCGCTTGACCCATTTCTCCTCGCGTAACTTTTGTTTTTCGAGATCAACGGCAGCCTGAACTCCTTGGATTCTTTGGACATGAAGATCCCTTGGGCGCTCTTCGATGTGCTTTTGAATCATGAGCGTGCGGAGTTTTGCTGCTCCTGCTGAAGTTAGGAGGGCTTGGAGGGAATGATTCTCAGCGTATGCTCCAAATCCGACGTCGAGGAGGTGTGGAATCGCAATCTCCCGGTCATCTAGACTAAGCTCCCATGCCCGTAGAGCTGCAGCGCCTAGACCCTGAGCGATACTGTCGACTTCATGTCCAAATCCTGCGGCTGAGAGTTGGGTGACGGCATTGACTGTGGCTTGGCTATAGCCTTGTGTAGCGAATCGCTTCCCTGCAAGGACGGCGGTATTCTTGATGAGGTTTCCAGCTCCTCCAGAGACCATTCCTGTCGCACCGTCGATGAGGATGTGTCGACCCAAGGATCCAATATCGGTTTCTTGATTGAGGGCGTAATCCGTGTAGAGCTGATCTATCGCTGTGAAGCTAGCTGAAACAGCGCCTGCCCCCCATCCTCCGGAAAGGATCCCTGCTCCGACCGTCAGGGTGAGTTGGGATCCCTGCTTGATGGCTTGAGTGGTCGCAATGAGATAGTCCAGGCGATCGATCTCATCTTGGAGTGTTTGATCGGATTGATGTTCCAGCTGAATGAGTTCGGCGCGAAGATTTCGAACTTGTTTGAGATGTTCGGGGAGAGTCGCTGGGTCGATGCTGTCCGATGACCTGAGGGTGCGAAGATCTGATATGAGGGCGTGAGCTTTTGTTCGAACAGAATGTTTTTGCTTTTCTACCGATGTGTTTTGTCGCGGAATGCGTTCTAAGCGTCTCAGGGTGAGATCGGCATGAAGCTCTAGATGGTGAACAGTTTCAGAGAGACTTTTACCCTCGTCGTGAACGGATCCGTAAAGAGTTTGGACAATTTGATATCCTGCTAACTGGCTTCGAAAGATCTGATCATCTTGGGGAGACTCTGCTCTGAGCTGGTCCACTCGCTCAATTAGGTCCTCGGGGTATCCCGGTAGTAAGTCAGCATCCGGTGTGTTTTGGACCCGGGTGATCCACCGAGCTAATTCCCTTGGGGTGAGGGTCTCAGCAGAACTGCGTTTGGGTGCGGCCCAAACAGTCGGTGAGCTCCCAGTACCTAGAGCGAAGGTGATAAGTGTGAGGAAAGCAAATGCTGAAATCCGCGACGGTCTGCTGAGCTTAGGTAAGTTCATTTCATGCCGAGCTTAAGCCAAAAACGTGCCGGCTTTTGAGATTCAGATTCGGTGGATTTGAGGCTTTCTGGGTGTTGGAGCGGGATCAGGTGTGTCCACCGAATCGTCTGATTCAGTGGACACGCCTGACGAGGTGGTGCGGGATGGAGTTTGAGTTCTGCTGGGGTTAGAGTTCAGATTGGTCGCAGATGTGCTGGGTTGAGCCGTCTACCGGAAGGGTCGCTGCTCCCCAAGTGAAGAGTTCATTTTGGTAGTAGTTGTAATCATTGAGGTAGGTCGAACTTGCCATGATGATGGGGTACATGATGGAGGCTTCGGCCCCTGAGCTCAGGAGCGAGGTTCGGTGAGCTCGATACAGGATGCAGTGGCCAAGCTCGTGATGCATCAAGAGCTCTTTTTGTGTGTTTGAGACGTTGTTCCAGAAGTCCGGGTCTAGGGTCACCCGCCTGAGCCCGTATCCGGTTTCACACAGACCAATGACTCCTGATCCATAGTGATCCAAGCTCCCAATTTGGATCGTTACCGGAAACTGCTCTAGATCCTCGGTTAAGTCCACGCCCTGTGCTTGAGCGTCCTCGACAAACTTCTAGACGAACGGGGCAACCGAGGCTGGCCCAGAATAGAGGGATTGGACAGGGATGGGCTGAACCGTTGGTTCGAGAGTGGGCGCCGGCGACGGAGGCGGAGGGATGGGGTCTGTTACCGAGATCGGAGCTTGGGGCTCAGTCGGGGGAAGGGGCGTAGAGCTGTGGTTCCAGTCATCCTCAATCGATATGGAGTCGCTTGAATGGCAACCTGAGAAAAATACAGCTCCCCAAATTCCAATTGATAGAAGCTTCGGAGAGAGGTTCTGAATCGATACGAGTTTTTTTTGCATGAGTGTCTCCAGGTGAGTTTGTGGGGCTAAGCTTCGTGTACAAGCTTCACTGTGGAGTACGGTTGAGGAGCCAAAAGGTTGCAGGGTAGAGATTCTTTTTTTCTTTAGAGGCGGTCCCAAAGATTGAGGGTCAGTCCTGCCCAGTAGATGTGTGCGTGTGACTCGACGGAGGAAGGAAGGGTTCCACCCTCGTCGGTTCTTATCCAAAAGTAACGGTACTCCAGTTTGAGTCCGGGCCGAAGCCAAGACTGTGAAAAAAACTCGCGGTTCCACTCGAACTCAGCACCTACTTCAAAAGCAGTTCCTCCCCAGGCCAGGCCCCAGGAGGACTCATCCGAAGCAGCAGTGAAATAACTGCCTTTTTCGAGTCCTAAGCCCAAACTACAGCTTCCCAGCTGCGTGTCCCAAACCAGTCCCGTATTGATTCCAGGCTCGAGCCCCAAAGTCGGGAGTAATTGCGGTGAAACCAGATCTTGTTCGAAGGTGTTGTTGAGCCAGAATACACTGAACTCGAAAAAGAAGTGAGAGTAGCGAAAGCCTAAGTCAGCACTCACTCCGGTCGAAACGGGCGAGCGAAGGGTGGCTTTGCGTGCGAGAGCAGCTTGGGTTTGTGTGAACGTGGATTCGCCCGCACCGAGTCCGATTCCAGCTCTCAGTTGGAAGGGGGGCGCCTCTGGGGCTTGGGCCCGAAGCGAGGTGGGGAGCATTAGGAGCAGAAGAGGCAGGAGTCGAAAGCTCTGGGGGACGAAAACGCTCATACCGTGAGTATAGAGTCTGTACCCATCTACGGAAATGAAGATGGGTTGACCTCTGTTGGTCCTCATCGATTGATCAAAAGAAAAGGCCCCGGGGAGAGTCTCCCGCAGGGCCTTGAGTGTGGTGACAGGACCCGAGTTTTCTCGAGGTCTTCGTCTTAGTGTCCCGCCATGCTTTCGATCAAAATCAGGACGATTCCGATGATCGATCCACCGGCAATGACGCCTGCGGCGAGGGTTTCGCGGTTGGCGACGAATGAGCGATGTCCGAGGCTAGATGGACTCTTAAATTTCTTCTCGCAGAGCCAGAAGAAGAGAGTTCCCATGGACATCAACCAAGCATCCGAGAATCGAAGAACGAACCCGAGCCCCAGCCCGACACCGGTGATAGGGAAGCGACCTGAGGTACGCTGATTGACGACTTCAAGGATGATGCCCAAAACAGCTCCCACCAATGCCGCCATTTGAGCGGTTGGATGCAGAGCCGAGAGGCCTTGAGTCAGAACCTCAGCGACACCTTTCCAAATGGATGCGCCAGGCAGAGGAAGTGCTTCGCTGGTGAACTTCGAAATGTCCCCGCCAAAGATTTGGTAGAAAACCGGAACCGCAACCAAGCCCCCCGCAAAGATACCAAGAACGTGGCCAATCGCTTGGTGACGAGGCTTACCTCCGAGCATGTAGCCGGGCTTGATATCCATCAGCAAGTTACTGGCATTGAGGGAAACCTCTGAAGTGATCCCTGCGGTCATCAAATTCGTCGGCACGTTTCCAGGGGCGAGAACGGAGTAAGTGATTTGAGTTAATTTACCCAAGGCACCGCCTGGAGTGATGGCCGTCAAACCGGTTGAGGTCACAGCGATCAAGGTGAAGATGAAGACCAATGGGATCGCAATCAGGCCTAACCACCACTCGAGATCAAACCAGGCATGCCCCATCCATACGGTGATTGCTCCGACGATCGGGATACCGACTGCGAAAATCCACATGGGCAGTTCGATGTCCTCCAGAATGTCTTTCTGTCTCTGGTCTTTTTTCGCAAAGGGTTTTTTGATCGCTTCTACGATCATTTTTGGCTTTGAGAAAAACGAATAGAGAGAAGAGGTGGTCATCATGGACGCGCCAAACCAGAGCGACCACATCGCAATGGCCTTAAACTTCGCTTCCGGAATGATGCCGGCGTTGATGAGAATGGGAGCGAGCAAGAAGTAGTTGATGAAGCCACCCAAGAGAATGGACATCGCTGTTTTCATGCTCATCAGAGCGCCTGTCCCCATCATGACGATGGAGGTTTCCCATTGCACCGTCAAAACGTTCAGGGGAATGCCTCCGATGGACGGAGTGAAGAATTTGTAGATCCAACCGTCCCAATGTTCAGGCAGGGTAAGTGCTTTGAGTTTCATGGCGTTCATGACTGCTTCATTGCGCATCGTTTCGAGGAGCGCCGAGATGCTCATGCCCGCAAAAAGGAGCTTGGCCTTGAATACGCCGTCTTTTCCGCCCTCATCGCTATGAAGGTTATTCAGGACTACGCCGGCCGCATAGCCCTCCGGGAAAGGCAGTTGCTCGTCATTGATGTAGCGTTTCTTGAGGGGGAACGCGAACAGAACGCCCAGTAAGGAAAGAACCACGATCCACCAGAAAGTCTGCCACATGGGGACCACTTTGCCCGTGACCATCATGTAAGCGGGCATCGAAGCCATCAACGGCGCGGTCATATAACCCGCGCTAGTAGCGATCGATTGCATTGCGTTATTTTCTAGAATCGACATCTCCTTGCCCAAGTTGATCCTGGAGAGAAGTCGAAAGATCGCAAAAGAGAGAATGACCGAAGAGATCCCTACGCCCAAGGTCCAGCCCGTTTTGATTCCAATGTAGAGGTTGGTCAAGCTGAGTACCGCTCCGAGGACCATTCCGGTAATCGCTGAGCGAAAGTTCAGTTGAGGCATGTCTCCCCGGTAGACGTTCTTCAACCACCACTCGTCTTTTTGAGCGAGGGTCATCGTCCGAATCTGCTCCGGCGTGAGTTCTAGAATTTTGGATGAATGTGCTTCGTGAGAATGTGACATGCCCTTTCTGCTAGCCGCTTGGTCGCCGTAACGCAAGGGGTTGATCAGAGAGGTGATTTCGAGCTTGTCAATTGGCTGGTGACTCGGCAAATTGCGACGCAGTTCAGCACGCTATTCGATGCACTTTTTAGAAAGAAATTTCGCAGTCCTTTGATGGGATCGTAGGGAGAAAATCATGTCGCTTAACTGGGAAGAAATGTCCGAACAGGAACGGGTCCGTCACAATAAGCTCAATACGCTTCGCGACCGGCGGGAAAATCCGTTCAAGAATGGCTATCGTCCCGAGCACTTGGCTTCCGATCTTCAAAAGACCTATGGCTCGCTCTCCAAAGAAGAGTTGGATCCTGTTGGTCATCCTGCTTCCGTTGCAGGTCGAGTGATGACGCTTCGTTTAATGGGAAAAGCCGCATTTCTCACGATCAAAGATCGAACGGGCCCGATTCAGCTTTATGTCTCGAAGGATGGACTTGGCGAAGAGGCTTTCGAGAGGTTCAAAGAGACGGATATCGGAGACATCGTTTTTGGTCGAGGGAAAGTCTTCAAAACGAAGACCGGCGAGCTGTCTGTGAATTGCAATGAGTTTGTTCTTCTGACGAAGTCCCTTCGACCCCTTCCTGAAAAGTTTCATGGGATCTCAGATATCGAGATCAAATATCGCCAACGCTATTTGGATCTGATTACGAGTGAAGAGTCAAAAGCAGTCTTTCGCAAACGCTCGAAGATCATCGAGGAGGTGCGCCGTTACTTGGTTGAGCACGATTTCATGGAAGTCGAAACTCCCATGATGCATCAAGTGGCGGGTGGGGCGAATGCTCGTCCGTTTATTACTCATCACAATACGCTTGATTTGGATCTTTTTCTTCGAATCGCCCCTGAGCTTTATCTCAAGCGCCTGGTCGTCGGAGGATTTGACCGAGTCTTTGAGATTAACCGGAACTTCCGAAACGAAGGAATGTCCATTAAGCATAATCCTGAGTTCACGATGCTTGAGTTTTACCAAGCCTACGCGACCTACGAGGACTTGATGGACTTCACTGAGAAACTCTTCCAGCGGATCGGTCAAAACGTACTGGGAACAACCCAGCTCAACTATCAAGGAACGCAGATTGAGCTGGGCGGTAAGTGGGCTCGAATCGGTGTTGAGGATGCGGTCTATCAGTACTCTCAGTTCTCTCAGCATTACTCTCGTGAGAAGCTTCGCGATCGAGAGGCACTCCTTGCTTACGGTAAGGCTCGTGGCCTGAAAATGGACCCCAAGGACACAACCGGTGGTCTCATCATGGTCATTTTTGATGAAGAAGTCGAAGGTCTTCTCATTCAGCCCACATTCGTCACGCATTACCCCTTGGATGTTTCTCCCTTGTCTCGTCAGAGCGAGTCGGATCCATTCTTGGTGGATCGTTTTGAGTTGTTTATCTATGGCCGGGAAATGGCGAATGCTTTCTCGGAATTGAATGATCCCTTGGATCAACGCGCACGCTTTGAGTCTCAAGTTGAGGCCAAAAATGCGGGTAACGACGAGGCGTGCGACATGGATGAGGATTACTGTGTGGCTCTGGAATACGGAATGCCACCGACGGCAGGTCAGGGAATCGGGATCGACCGTATGGTCATGTTGTTTACCGACAGCCCGAGTATTCGCGATGTGATTTTGTTCCCTCAAATGCGACCCATCGCTCATCATAAAAAGAGCGCAGATGCTGCTGCCGAAGACACTGAAAAGAATCCCGAGCATCATCACGAGTAAGAGTTTGGGATTGAGGTTTTGAAAATCGATGAGGAACTATTCATGAGCATTGAAAACCAAGTGCTGCAGGCGCTCGAATGGAGATACGCAACGAAGAGATTCGACTCTGCAAAGAAAATCTCCCCTGAGACCTGGCATGTTCTTCAAGAAAGTCTGCGATTGGCTCCTTCGGCCTACGGACTGCAACCTTGGCGTTTCCTAGTGGTTCAAAACCCTGAGCTCAGAGTCGAACTCCAGAAGGCATCCTGGAATCAATCCCAAGTGAGCGAGTGTTCTCACTTTGTGGTTTTTACTTACAAGAAGTCGATCTCAGAAGAAGATGTTCGTCACTATATCGAAACCGTCTCCAGGACGCGAGGGGTAGCGTTGGAGCAACTCGAAGGCTATGAGCGGATGATTGTAGGGGACATCGTCAAGGGTCGGCAGTCCAAGCAGATGGCCGAGTGGACTCAAAGACAGCAGTACATCGCGATGGGGTTTTTGCTTGAGACAGCAGCTCTTTTGAAAGTCGATACTTGCCCGATGGAGGGGCTCGATCCTGCTGCCTATGATCGGATTTTGGGCCTTGAGTCGACGGAGTGGACCACTCTGTCAGCGGTGGCTCTTGGGTACCGACAGGCAGACGATCGTTATGCGACCTTGAAAAAAGTCCGACTGAACGCATCTGAACTGATCGAGTTTCGTTCTTAGTTTTGGCTCGCTGGGGGTGTGTTCGTCACGAAGCGTGCCACCCCCAGCGTCACAGCTGCGAGGTCCTTGAGAGAGACCCAGATTCTCCCGGTAGGATTTCCAGAAGGGTCTCGTTCGCATTCCATCCAGGGTTGTTTGCCGTTCGAGTTGACTGAGCATTGGGCGCCATAATTGTCTTCGATCAAGACCTCACAGCGGTTGAGGAACGGGTGTGTGCGTGCACCTGTAATGAGAGCAGCGTGCGAACTACAAGCGGAGGATCCGATGTTTTGCGTGAACCCTTTTTGACTTGGGGGGGTTCCTCCGTTGAGGCTTCCTGAGCAGTATCCGAGCATAATCGGTGAGCGAGCTTTCGATCCATTCAGTCGCAGTGGCGCTTCTTCCAAAAGGGCTCGGATCCGAGGTTCGGCATTCTCTTTGTAGTGGACTCGCTGTTCTCTCGAAAACTCACCAATGAAGTTTTCGTCTTTACAGGAGACTGTGCTGAGAGAAGCTTGCTTAATGCGGTTATTCTGGGAGCATCGTCTTTTTACGGTGCGCTCAAGTGCACGGGTCATCTGCGCTAAGCCCGAGGTCGTTCTTTGTCGAAAAATCTCATCCAAAATTTCCTGAAGTTCACCTCTCTGTTTTGAGTCGAGTCCAGAGTCCTCAAGCATCATGCTGAAGAGTACTTCATTGAGCGTCTCTTGGATGCTCTCGAAGGTTTCGAGGGTTTGTCTGTGGTTGCAAGCGGTCTGTCTCTTGAGGCTGGGGGAGAGTTCGCGGAGAGCAGTGTAGAGGAACAAAAAAGCATCGGAAGTGACGACCGGGTCGTCACAGAATCCGTGTGAGAGATAGAGATTGGCGACCTCGCAATTGAGTCCCCAGTCGATCGCTGAGGCTCCTTCTCGGTAGTCGAGCTTTTGTCCGATTTGAAAAGCCCATTGTCGAAAGAGGAGCTGGTCTTGGTGGCGCCCCACCGCTGCTTCAACGGGTGATTTTCGAGTGAGCTTGTCTGAAGGGGGCTGGATCTGTTGCT
>Ga0169931_10010280_pt1 | contig 13341 bp, 13 predicted proteins | sample Kivu_15m_20L_FD_129675 | JGI IMG/M metagenome (GOLD analysis project Ga0169931, IMG submission 129675) | Freshwater microbial communities from Lake Kivu, Western Province, Rwanda to study Microbial Dark Matter (Phase II) - Kivu_15m_20L... | ecosystem: Environmental > Aquatic > Freshwater > Lake...
AAGGTGCCGGCGAAGAGGCTCAAGGCCCATTTCTGGCGGCCCGTGAGCGAGCCGTCCGATTCCGGAAGCGCGGTGTCATAGGGCAGCGGATCCTCGTTTTCGGCGGCGATGACCAGACTGCTCGATGGATCCCGACGCACACGCTCCGCATAGCGGAGTATGTAATACAGGGTGATGGCGACTGTCACGGCAAAGAGGATCAAGCGGACCGTCAGGCCGGCATCCCAGGCCACGCCGGCGGCGTCGCTGGCGATGATGACGCTGAAGGGACTGATGGTGGACGCCAATATACCCACCTGCGAACCGGCGTAGATCACGGCCAAGGGCACGAGCCGGTCGTAACCGGCGGCCAGAAATACGGGCACCAACACCGGATAGAAGGCGATGGTCTCCTCGCCCATGCTGAAAATGGTTCCCCCCGCCGCGCAGAGGATGCCGATGATCACGATGAGCCAGCGCTCATGGCCGCGGAAGCGCGTCGCCAAACCACGCACACCCGCCTGAAGAACGCCGGAATGCGTGAACAGGCGCACGAATCCGCCGATCACCAGCACGAAAAAGATGATGTCCACCGCCTCATGCATCCCGGTGATGACGGCCAGAACGGCATCGATCGGTCCCTGCGGCGCACTGTCCAGCTCGCGGTAGGTGCCGGGCACTTTCACCGGACGCGTGAGCGAGCCATCCAGGAAACGCCCGATGCGCGTCGGCATCCCGAGCGAATCCAAGACATCCTGGGTGGGAGCGAGGAGCAGTTCGCCGCCGTCTTCCGAAAGCACGAGCGAGTTTCGGGCCTCGTCGTAGCGGAGGGTCGCGTATTGGCCGGCAGGGATGACCCAGGTCACGGCGGCGGCAACCAACAGGAAGCCGAGGATGATGGTGTGCGGAGTCGGGAAACGCATGGGGGAAGATACCCTATCTTCCCCCATCACACGGATCAACAAATACCTCTCCGAGGCCGGGTTCTGTTCCCGGCGTGAAGCCGATGCCCTGATCGCGCAAGGACGCGTCACCATCAACGGCAAAACGCCGGAACTGGGCACGCAGGTCGGCCCCGGTGATGTGGTGAAGGTGGATGGCCGCCCGGTCAGACCGCCGAAATCAGACCCGGTCTACATCGCCTTCAACAAGCCGGTCGGCATCGTGTGCACCACCGACACGAAGCGCGAGAAGAACAACATCATCGACTACATCCGCCATCCGAAACGGATCTTCCCCATCGGCCGCCTCGACAAGGACAGCGAAGGGCTGATCCTGCTGACCAGCGATGGCGACATCGTGAACAAGATCCTCCGCGCGCGGAATTACCATGAGAAGGAATATCTGGTGACGGTGGACAAGCCCATCACCCCGGAGTTCCTGAAACGCATGCGGTCTGGCGTGCCCATTCTCGACACCGTGACCCGGCCTTGCGAGGTGAAGGCTTTGGGTCCCACGCGCTTCAACATCATCCTCACCCAGGGCTTGAACCGGCAGATACGGCGGATGTGCGAGGCGCTCGGTTATGAGGTGAAGGCTTTGAAGCGCATCCGGATCATGAATCTGACGCTGGACCTCCCCGTCGGCAAATGGCGGCCGCTCACCAAGTCCGAGCTATCGACCCTCAACGAGCTGCTGATAGACTCGGCCAAAACCGCGGATTAATCCGTCGGCTTCCGCCACGTGAACGGGATTTTCAACAGCTCCTTCACGTCGTTCACCGCCTTCGCGTCCATGTGCGTGTCCACCCCGTACACCACCTCGCCACGCTCCAGGGTCTTGAAGGTGCCGAAGAGCCGGTCCCACACGGAGAAGATGTTGCCGTAGTTGGAGTCGGTATAGGGCATCACGTAATGATGGTGCACCTTGTGCATGTCCGGCGAGACAATGAACCAGCTGATCGCCCGGTCCAGCCCCCGCGGCAGCGAGATGTTCGCGTGGTTGAACTGGCTCAGCACCACGCTCAGGCTCTGATACAGGAAGACCATCCACATCGGCGTTCCCAGCATCAGTACGGCCAGGGTCGTGAAGAAGAACCGGATGACGCTCTCGCCCGGATGATGCCGGTTCGCCGAGGTGGTGTCCACTTCCTGGTCGGTGTGATGGATCAGGTGCAGACGCCACATCCAGGGCGTCTTGTGCTGGATCCAATGCGCGAACCAGGCGGAAATCAGGTCCAGCAGCATCAGTCCAGCCAGCAGATACACCCAGAACGGAAGCTCCGGAATCCAGAAGAACAGCCCGAAGGCCGCGCCCTGCGTCCAATCCGCCGCCAGCAGCAGGATGAAGGCCAAGGCGAAATTCACAACGATGGTGGTGAAGGTGAAAAAGAAGTTGATCAGCGCGTGCGTCCACTTCCGGTAATCGAACCGCACCAGCGGCACCGCGCTTTCCATCACCCAGAAGAAGGCGATGCCCCCCACCAAGATCGCGGCCCGATGCGCGGAAGGGATGGTGGAGAAGTAGTCGATCAGGAAGTCCACGCGATCCCTACTCTTCCACGATCTCAATGTCTTCGGCTTCCACTTCCTTCCCGTCGCCTTTCGGATCGCGCTCGACGAGGATGGTCGCTTCCGACACCATCAGCGCGATGAAGCTGATGGCCGACAGAAACGGCGCCAGCAACATCATGCCGCCCATGCCGGCCGCTCCCAAGGACAGGGGCATGTCGAGCAGGCGTTCCCCTTTTTTGTTTTGGATCACAATGCGCTTGACGTTGCCGTCTTTGATGAGCTTTTTGATCTGCTTGAGCAGGTCCTTGCCCGCCACGTGGATTTCGTCGATGAGGGTTTTGGCCATGATGGTCTCCGGTTTGGGGTGGAAATGTACCACATGGCACGGATTTCGGAACAATTTTATGCCACGTGCGCGACAGGTTTTCCAGATTTCCGCCTCTATACAGGATGAACCATCCTATCACGAGGCCCCCATGCTCAGCCATATCCTGTGCGCGTCCACCTACGGCGTGGAAGCGCACATCATCCGTGTCGAAACCCACGTCGCCTTCGGCCTGCCGAAGTACAACCTGGTCGGGCTCCCCGACAAGGCCATCCACGAATCGTACAGCCGCATCGAGGCGGCCTTCAAGAATTCGGGCTACAGCTTCCCCTACGGCCGGGTGACGGTGAACCTGGCCCCGGCCGACCTCCCCAAGGAAGGCAGCGCCTTCGACCTGCCCATCGCGCTGGGCCTGCTCGCGGCATCCAGCCAGGTGAACACGGACGAGCTCGCGAACGCCGTGGTGCTCGGCGAGCTCGCGCTCGACGGCTCCGTGCGGCCGGTTCGCGGCATCCTGCCCATCGCCGTGGAAGCCCGCGACCGCGGCCACGACACCCTCATCCTTCCCACCGATAACGCGGCCGAAGCCGGCGTGGTGGAGGGCATCCGCGTGCTCGGGGTCCGAACCTTGCTGGACGTGGTGGACATGCTCAACGGGCTGACCACCATCCCGCCGCACACGACCGATGTGGACGAACTGCTGGCGCCGCGCCCGACCGACATCGGGTTCGATTTCTCGGATGTGAAGGGCCAGGAGAATGTGAAGCGGGCCTTGGAAGTGGCCGCGGCCGGCGGACACAACATCATTTTGGTGGGTCCGCCGGGATCTGGAAAAACCATGATGGCGAGGCGTCTGCCGGGCATATTGCCACCTTTGAGTCCGGGCGAGGCCTTGGAGACGACCAAGATCCACTCGGTATCGGGCATGCTCGGCGGCGACCGCGCGCTGGTCACGGTGCGGCCCTTCCGCGCGCCGCATCACACCATCTCGGATGTGGCCCTGGTCGGTGGCGGCAGCACGCCGATGCCGGGGGAGATGTCTTTGGCGCACAACGGGGTGCTCTTTCTGGACGAGCTTCCCGAATTCAAACGCAGCGCCTTGGAAGTGATGCGCCAACCCTTGGAAGACGGCTTCGTGTCGATCTCGCGCGCCAAGATGAGTGTGAAATACCCCTCCCGGGTGATGCTGGTCGCAAGCATGAACCCATCCCCCACCGGCGACTGGTACGACCCCAAGGCCGCGTCCGGCTCCCAGCAGATGGCCATGCAACGCTATCTGGCCAAAATCAGCGGACCCTTGCTCGACCGCATCGACCTGCACATCGAGGTGCCGAAGCTCGGATTCGACGACCTGACCTCCAGGCATGAGGGCGAAACCTCCGACCGCATCCGGGCGCGGGTCATCGCGGCGCGTGAACGCCAGGCGCACCGCTTCCTGGGTATGAAAGGCGTCTACAACAACGCACAGATGAACACCCGGCTGGTGCGCAAGGTCTGCAAGATCGATGATGCCGGAAGCAGCCTGCTGAAAAAGGCCATCACCATGCTCGGTTTGAGCGCCCGCGCCTACGACCGCATCCTCAAGGTATCGCGAACCATCGCGGATCTGGACGGCAGCGAGGGCATCCGGACGCCGCACCTGGCGGAGGCCATCCAATACCGCAACCTCGACCGCGAGGGATGGCTCGGATGATGTTGGCGATGGTTGCGTGGTTGGCTAACTTGCGTCGCCGTATCCATGGAACAGCACACCCTGCTCAAACTTTTGGAGGACGTTTCGCACTCCGACCTGTACAAGGAGTACGAGCAAGCGTTCAAGGAGGTCACCCATCTTCCCCTCCACATCCGGTCGTTGAACGACGGCGGGATGGTCGCGCATGATCGGTCGGTGGAAAACCCCTTCTGCCATTTCATGCGGCAGCACAATGAATCCTGCCGCACCTGCTTGCACATGAATGGCGCGGATCCTGCCGGAACGGTGGATCACACCTGCTTCGCCGGCATCCATGTGACCGGTGTGCCCATCAAATTGCACGACAAGGTGATCGGCTATCTGCAGACGGGCGAGGTGTTGCTGGCGCAACCGACCGAAGACCAGCTCACCGCCACTACCAAACAAGTTCTGGATTGGGGGTTGACCTCCGATCCGGACGATGTTCACGACCTCATCCGGGCCGGCCACATCCTCACGCCGAAGCAATACGAGGCGGTCGTCCGCCTGCTGGAGATCTTTTCGCGGCACATATCGGCCTTGGCGGAAAAACTCTCCGTCACGACGGAATACCACGTGCCGGACGGCATCAGGAAGAGCCGGGATTACATCACCGACAACCTCGATTCGCGCCTCACGCTCGACCGCGTGGCGATGGTCGCCAACATGAGCGCCGCGCATTTCTGCCGGATGTTCAAGAAGGCGACGGGCATGAATTTCAGCGAATATGTGAACCGTCTGCGCATCGAGAAGGCCAAACAGCTGATGAGTTCGACCGGCATGACCATCAGCCAGGTGGCGTATGAGGTCGGCTTCAACTCGGTGACGCATTTCAACCGCATCTTCCGCAAGATCACGGGCTCCACGCCGACCGAATACCGGCATATGGTATGAACGCGGGCGAGGTCATCGAGCGGTACAAACTGGGCGAGATCGAGGTCACCGTGCGCCAGCATGAGATCGATACGAAGGTCGTGGTCACGTCCGTACTGGGCGGGGCGACCCTCGAATTCATCGCCCGGCATTACGAGTACGAGCACTACAACCGCCTCATGAACAAGCGGATCCGTGACCATTTCAAGTCTTAGCCCGTCACGCGCCGGTGCCGTGGCAGTTCTTGAACTTCTTGCCGGATCCGCACGGGCAGGGATCGTTGCGGCCCACTTTCGGTCCCACATGCACCGGCGCGGCCTTCGGCGCGTTCGCGCCGGTGGCCGGCGGTCTTGGGGCGCTGCTTGAACCTGCGTCGAATTTGATGCCCATTCCACTGGAACTGTCATGGCGGGTCTTCAGGCGGCTCATGTCCAGACGCTTCTGCTGGGGAGCGGCCTTGGCCGGAGGCGCGGAGCCTTCCGGCACCGACTTCCAGATCGTGCCGATGATCTCCTCGTTCATCTCGTCCACCAGGCTCTGGAACATGTTGAAGGCTTCCTTCTTGTACTCCAGGAGCGGGTCCTTCTGACCGAAGGCGCGCAGGCCGATGCCCTCCTTCACCGCGTCGAGATCGCGCAGATGCTCCATCCAGCGCTCGTCGATCACCGATAGCACGATGCTCCGCTCCATGGAATGCACCAGCTCCATGCCCTGGGTCTCCAAGGCCTTGTCCACTTCCACCAGCACGCGGAAGCGCTTGGCGCCATCCGTGAAGATGAGCTGCACCACGGCCGGACGCGTCTCGGCCGGAACCGAGGCCAGTTGGTCCATGGCCTTCATGAAGGGCTCCGTCAGCAGTCGGCATTTCGCGCGATAGGCCTCCTGGGCGAGTTCGGTGAGATGGTCGATGAGGCCGTCATCCCCCAGTTTCGCCCACTTCTCACGATCCAGTTCCGCATCCGCCGCCAGGATCCGCATCAGCTTCTCCTGGATCTGTTCGTAATCGCCATCCTTGTAATGTTCGTCCACGATGGCGGCTACCAGATCCTGCAGCATGGTCAGGATGTCGGATTGCAGACGGTCGCCCAGCAAGGCGTGCTTCCGGCGCGTGTAGACCACCTTCCGCTGGTTGTTCAAGACATCGTCGTATTCGAGCTGGCGCTTCCGGATGCCGAAGTTGTTCTGCTCGACCTTGGATTGCGCCCGTTCCAGCGATTTCGTGACCCAAGGATGCTGGATGACCTCACCCTCCTGGAAATTCAAGCGGTCCATGACACTCGCGATCCGGTCGGATCCGAACAGGCGCATGAGGTCGTCTTCCAGAGACACATAGAATTGCGATTCGCCCGGATCGCCCTGACGGCCCGAACGGCCGCGCAACTGCAGGTCGATCCTCCGGGACTCATGCCGCTCGGTGCCCAGGATGGCCAGGCCGCCCACATCGGCGATGCCGGCCGCCAGCTTGATGTCCGTTCCCCGACCCGCCATGTTCGTGGCGATGGTGACGGCGCCCGGCCGACCCGCTTCCGCCACGATCTCGCTCTCGCGCTGATGCTGCTTGGCGTTCAACACATTGTGCTTGATGCCCATGCGCTGCAGCATGCGGCTCATGGTCTCCGACACCTCCACGCTCGTGGTGCCCACCAGCACCGGTTGACCCTTGGCGTGGTATTCCTGGATCTTCTGGATGGCGGCGTTGAATTTCTCGCGCTTCGTGCGGAAGACCAGGTCTTCCATGTCGTTCCGCGTGATCGGGCGGTTCGTCGGAATCTCGACCACTTCCAGCTTGTAGATCTGGAAGAATTCGGCCTCCTCCGTGACCGCGGTACCCGTCATGCCCGCGATCTTGTGGTACATCCGGAAATAATTCTGCAGCGTGATGGTGGCGTAGGTCTGGGTCGAGGCCTCCACCTTCACATTCTCCTTGGCCTCGATGGCCTGATGGAGGCCGTCCGAATACCGGCGCCCCTGCATCACACGGCCCGTGTGCTCATCCACGATGAGGACCTTGCCCTCCTGCACGATGTACTCGTCGTCGCGTTCGAAGAGTGTGTAGGCCTTCAGCAGCTGGTTCACCGAATGGATGCGGTCGGCCCGCTCGGAGAATTTGAGGTTCAGCTGTTGGGTCTTTTCGGCCCGCTCCCGGCGGATGGTGGCCTCATCGGCACCCTCGGCCCGGCGTTCCGCCGCCCATTCCTCGATGGCGACCGTCTCCGAACCCATGTCCGGAATCACGAAGAAGTCCGGATCCTCGGTGCTCGGCGTGATCAGCTCGCGGCCTTTTTCGGTCATCTCGATGCTGTTCTGCTTGAGGTCGACGCTGTAATACATGTCCTCATCCACCACGCCCATGTTCCGGGCATTGTCCTGCAGATACACGGCTTCGGTCTTCTGAACCAAGCGCTGATACTGCGGCTCCTGCATGAGCTTGATGAAGCGACCATTCTTCGGAAAGCCCCGTCTCGCGCGGAAAAGCTGCAACCCGGCCCGTTCCTCGTCGCCGCCGTTGTTCAGCAGCGTCTCGGCCTCGGCCACATATTTGGCCACCAGTTTCTTTTGGGCCTCCACGAGTGAAAGCACGCGCGGCTTGAGTTCGAGGTATTTGGCGGATTGGGTGTCGACCGGCACCGGACCCGAGATGATCAGCGGCGTGCGGGCCTCGTCGATCAGGACCGAATCCACCTCATCCACGATCGTGAAATGATGGCCGCGCTGCACCAATTGCTCGGAAGAGAGCACCATGTTGTCGCGCAGGTAATCGAAGCCGAACTCGTTGTTCGTGCCGTAGGTGATGTCGGCCAGATACGCGTTGCGGCGTTTGTCGGAATTCGGCTCGTAGCGGTCCACACAGTCCACGCGCAAGCCGTGGAAGGTGAAGATCGGCTCGTTCCATTCGCAGTCGCGCTTGGCGAGGTAGTCGTTCACGGTCACCACGTGCACGCCGCGGCCGACCAAGGCGTTCAGATAGGCCGGGAAGATGGCGACCAGGGTTTTGCCCTCACCGGTCTTCATCTCCGAAATCTTGCCCTGATGCAGGGCGATGGCGCCGATCAGCTGCACATCGTAGGGCACCATGTTCCAGGTGATCTCGTTGCCGGCCACCGTCCACTTCTTCCCGACATGGCGGCGACAGGTCTCCTTCAAGACCGCGTAGGCTTCGGTAAGGAGCTCGTCGAGCGTGTCTTCGATGGCGGCAAGTTCGTCTTTGGCGAGGGCGTCGAGCTGTTCGGCCAGGTCGCGGCGTTCGTCCACACGGAGGCCCTCCTCATCGGATTCGAGCCGCGCTTTCAGGGCGTCGATCTCCTGGCGGATGGGCGCCGACGCCTCGGCGATGCGCGCCCGGAATTGCTCGGTCTTGCCGCGGAGCGCCTCGTCGGGAAGGGCCTCCAGATCCGGTCCGAAGGCGTTGATCTGGGCGACGATGGGGCGGATGGAGCGGAGGTCGCGGTCGGATTTGGTCCCGAACAGGGAGCTGACCGCTTTGATGATCGCGTCAATCATGAAAAAAGGGGTTGTTAGAGGCGTACAATTTAGCAAGAAAGTTCCTATTTTTGCGGTCTTTCCACACATCACAAGGACTTCCGCACCATGAAACGTACGTTTCAACCCAGCCGTCGCAAGCGTGTCAACACGCACGGTTTCCGCGCCCGCATGGATGACCAGAATGGTCGCAACGTGCTTCAACGCCGTCGCGCCAAGGGTCGCCACAAGCTGACCGTGAGCGATGAGCGCGGACCGAAATAAGCGGTCTGAGCGCCTGACCCTTCCCCGCAGCGCCATTCTCCGGGGCAAAACACATTTCGACCGGCTCTTCAAAGAAGGCAATCGGTTGTCGGCTCCGTCCATGGATTTGCGATACATGGTTCATCCGGATCCGGCCGCCGGTTGCCTTGTCGCTTTTGTGGCCGGACGCAAACTGGGCGGCGCGGTGGTCCGCAACCGCTGCAAACGCCATCTGCGCGAGGCCTACCGGCTCAACCAGGGCATTGTGCGCGGGGCCTTCGACAGCGGCCGCTTCGGCGTGCATGGCGTGTTCATCGCCCGCCGGGCCGACCTCACCGCCGCGCAGACCCAGGCCGACTGCCGCCTGCTCCTGACCCGCCTCCTGGCCCATCTGCCCGCATGAAGCACGTGTTCATCGCCCTCGTACGGTTTTACCAGCTGGCCATCAGCCCGTATTTTCCGGCCCGATGCCGGTATCAGCCCACCTGCAGCGCCTACGCCATCGAATCGCTCGGCAAACATGGCGCGATCAAGGGCGGATGGCTGGCCCTCAAACGCATCGGCCGCTGCCACCCCTGGGGCGGCTCCGGCTTCGACCCTGTTCCCTAACCGTATCGTCTAAACCCTACCCCGTGGATCGCAACACCGCCATCGGCCTCTCCCTCATGTTCCTGATCATGATGTCATGGTTCTGGTACTTGACCCCCAGCGAGGAGCAACTCACCCGCCTCCGGGAAGAACGCCGCATCCAAGATAGCCTCCGCGCCGCGCAGGCCACCCTTCCCGACGCCGGTACCCCCGACATGGCGGAAGCCCCCCCACTTGCGGCCGAAACCGGGAACACGGCCGGCATCTTCGGCGCGGTGGCGACCGACACGGTGATCCAGACCGTCTCCACGCCGCTCTATACGGCCGTCTTCACGAATGTCGGCGGCGGACCCGCCCGCTTCGAGCTGAAGACCTACTCGAAATGGGATGGCACCCCGGTCCAGATGATCTCCGACACCACGCGCAGCGCCTACTCGATGGGCTTCGTGTCCAGCCAGAACCACAACATCGAGACCCGGAACCTGGTCTTCACACCGCTGCAGTCCGGCGATCTGGTGTTGGAAGCCGGCGGCAGCGCCACGCTCACCTATGTCTACGAACCCGAGCCCGGTGCGCGCCTCGTCTATGAATGGACCTTCCAGGCCGACACCTACGCCGTCGACCTGGATATCCGCTTCGAGGGGATGGAGCGCTTCCTCTCCGACCGCAACCTGGAACTGGCCTTCGTGCCGCGCCTGAATTCGACCGAGAAATCGCAGTCCTCGGAAGGCACCTTCAAATCCGCCTATGTGTACTCGGCCGACGTGCTGGAGCAGGTCATCCGAACGAAAGCCGGACGCGAGGAGAAGATCTTCAACGGTGAAACCGACTGGATCGCCTCGAAAACGAAATTCTTCACCCAGATCATCAAACCGCAGGTCAAGGGCACCGGCGCGGTGGTCGTGGCCGAACTCACCGGCGAGCCCTCCGCCGAAACCACCCGGCACACCTATGCCACGACCCTGCGCTGGCGGTTACCGGACACCCATGATGCGCGCTTCCATCTGTACATGGGTCCGCTCGAATACGATCATGTCTCGACATTCGACACGCACGCCTACGAGATGGTGGAAGTCGGCTACGCGTGGATCAACTGGTTCTCCAGGCCCTTCGTGAAATACCTGATCCTGCCGGTCATGACCACGCTCAACGACTGGCTCGGCAACATGGGTCTGGCCATCATCGTGTTCTCCATCCTCATCAAGATCATCCTGCATTATCCGACCAAGAAGAGCTTCGAAAGCATGGCCGCCATGCGCGAACTGCAGCCGGAGATGAAGCTCATCCAGGACAAATACAAGGACGACCCGCAGAAGCAGCAGCAGGCCACCATGGAGCTCTTCAAGAAGGCCAAGGTGAACCCGCTCGGCGGCTGCCTGCCCAACCTGCTGCAATTGCCCGTGCTCCTCACGCTCTGGCGCTTCTTCTCGAACGCGATCGAGATCCGCGGCGAGTCCTTCTTATGGGCGGCGGATCTCTCCGCGCCGGATGTGATCCTGAACCTGCCCTTCAGCATCCCCTTCATGGGCGACCACATCGCGGGCTTCGTGCTGCTGATGACGGCCTCCATGGTCTGGCAGATGAAGATCTCGGGTCAGGGCGGCGCCGCCAACCCGCAGATGAAGATGTTCACCTACATCCTGCCGGTGATGCTGCTCGTGATGTTCAACAACTTCGCGTCGGGCCTGAGCCTGTATTACCTGATGTACAACCTGCTCTCCATCGGGCAGCAGTACATGATCAACCAGAAGATCGACCACGCCAAGCTGATGGCCGACATCGAAGGCGGTTCCAAGAAGAAAGCGGCCCGGGGCAAGTCGAAGAAGGGTTGAGGGAAGCCAAAAATTCTAGCCCCAGGCCTGGCGTCCTTTTCTTTCCCCAACTCATATCGAATCCAGCGGTGAGCGGATCTTCGATTTCGACACGGTCGTGACGTGCGTGTAGAGCTCGGTCGTCTTGATGGATTGATGTCCCAGGAACTCCTGGATGAAGCGGATGTCCGTCCCGGATTCGAGCAGATGCGTCGCGAAGGAATGACGCAGGGTATGGACGGATGCCTTCTGCCGGATGCCGGCCTCACGCAAGGCGGATTTCAGCACCTGTTGGACCGACCTCGCCGAGTAGGCGCCACCCTCCAGACCTTCGAATACGAAGACCTTGGGTTGATGCTGCTTCACGTATGACCGCAACACCGGCAGGAGCGCTTCCGAGAGCATCACCTCGCGGTCCTTCTTGCCCTTGCCCGCCCGGACCGTGATGGTCATCCGTTTTGAGTCGACATCGCGCAGCCGCAGGCTGACCAACTCATTGAGACGCAAGCCCGCCGAGTAGATCGTCATCAGCATGGCCTTGTGCTTGATGTTCACCGTGACATCGAACAGCGCCTTCACATCCTGCTTGGACAGCACATTCGGAAGCTTGGATTCATGGCGGGACGGGTATAGATGATCCACCTTGAGCTTCCGATGCAGGATCAGATCGGCATACAGCGCCACCGAAGCCACGATCATCCGCTGCCAGGAGGCGGATATGCCCGACTCCACCTTGGTCAGCATGTAGGCTTCGAAGGCGGCATCCGTCAGTTGTTCGGCGGCGGTCAGGCGCATCTCCCGCAGAGCCGTGCGCGCCGCGTTCGAATACGACTCGATCGTGCGGGGCGAATAGCGCTTGAGAGTGAGCGCCTGGCGGAAGCGTTCAAGGGATTTCATTACCTGTCAAAGTCGGCTATTGCGTATTAACCCGAATATAGCGTACTTGTCGATAGCGCACTAAGAAGAATTTGACGCAATGCGGCAATGCAGGCGTTAGCAGTAATTGTAAAAACAAACGACACAGACAAAATATGAACGAAAATTTAGACAGAATTAAAAAAGTGATTGAGCCTTTAAGGCAGCAAATTATCAATCACAAAGTTTATTCAGCAATTAAGGACATAGACGACCTAAAAGTTTTTATGCAATATCACATTTTCGCAGTTTGGGACTTTATGTCATTGCTAAAGACTCTGCAAAACAATCTGACTTGCACTTCCATTCCTTGGTTTCCAAAAGGTTCGGCAGACACAAGGCAACTTATCAATGAAATAGTTGTTGGTGAAGAATCTGACTTTGACAGTTTTGGTAACAGAAAAAGTCATTTTGAACTCTATTTGGATGCTATGCAACAGTGCGGTGCGGACACTTCTAAAATTGAAATATTTATAGAAGTATTAAAAATGACAGGCGACTTTAATACAGCATTTACGGCATCAGAGACACCAAAAGAAGCCCGTAATTTTGTTGAATTTACATTCAAAATTATTGGAAGTAATAAAGACCATTTACAATCTGCAATTTTTACATTTGGCCGTGAAGACCTAATACCGGGGATGTTTGTTTCAATAGTAAATGACATACATAAAAACTTCCCTGACACCATTTCAATTTTCAAATATTACCTTGAAAGACACATAGAGGTTGACGGAGACCATCATAGTCATCTTGCCTTGCAAATGACATCAAACCTTTGCGGCTCAGACGACAAATTTTGGAAAGAAGCTGAACAAGCGACTATTGACTCTCTGCAAAAGCGTATTGACCTATGGGACGGTGCATATAGACAAATAATGAACGGAACAACTACTGCTAACAGCACCTTGCCAAAAGCGGGGCAGAATCAGGTAATTGAACAGTAGTTCATTTAATAAACAT
>Ga0169931_10010281_pt1 | contig 13340 bp, 13 predicted proteins | sample Kivu_15m_20L_FD_129675 | JGI IMG/M metagenome (GOLD analysis project Ga0169931, IMG submission 129675) | Freshwater microbial communities from Lake Kivu, Western Province, Rwanda to study Microbial Dark Matter (Phase II) - Kivu_15m_20L... | ecosystem: Environmental > Aquatic > Freshwater > Lake...
ACGGAGTCGACAATCACCACATCAACAGCACCAGAGCGAACCAACATGTCACAAATCTCTAACGCCTGTTCGCCGGTATCTGGTTGAGATACCAACAAGTCTTCTACGTTTACACCCAGCTTGACGGCATAACTTGGATCCAGAGCATGCTCTGCGTCGATAAATGCACAGGTCTTTCCTTTGCGCTGCGCTTCTGCAATGACTTGCAATGTCAGCGTCGTTTTACCTGATGATTCAGGACCATAAATTTCTACAATCCGACCGCAAGGCAAACCGCCAATCCCCAAAGCGATATCCAAGCCCAACGAACCTGTTGAAATAGCTTCAATATCCATTGCTGTTGAATCGCCCAGTTTCATGATTGAACCTTTACCAAACTGGCGTTCAATTTGACTTAAGGCGGCACTGAGAGCTTTTTGTTTATTGTCGTCCATCGGAAACTCCGGAAATTGGGCTAAGCGATAAATGCTGTATGCTCATACAGTAGTTGAATCAGTATCCGCTGTCAACAACTGAATCATCTGTTGTAACGCAAAGTCGATACTTTGCTGCCGTATTGCATCGCGGTCACCATGAAAAACCAAGCGAGTTGACACCACATGACCGGCCAGTGCAAAACCAAAACAAACAGTACCGACCGGTTTTGCTGATGAGCCGCCACCTGGGCCGGCAATCCCTGATACCGCAATAGCACAGCCAGCCTGCGCTGCAGCCAAAGCGCCCGCCGCCATTTCCTGTACAGTTTCTTCCGAGACAGCACCATACTGCAACAAGGTGGCGCTACGTACCGCCAGTAATTGCTGCTTGGCCTTGTTGCTGTAGGTGATAAAACTTCGATCTAAATAGGCAGAGCTGCCGGCGATCGCGGTTAATGCATAAGCAATACCACCACCGGTACAAGATTCGGCAGTGGTGATCGACAGATTTTTCCGCAATAATAGCTGCCCCAGTTCGGTGGCCAGCACCTTGGTTTCGGCCGCGACTGTCATTCTGTTATTCCCTTGGGATCTATCAAATACATGATTATGCCGTCAGACGCACAAAACGGGCAAGCCAACAGTGCCCACACCCCGATGATGCAACAATATCTGGCATTAAAAGCCGAAAATCCGGAGATCTTATTGTTTTACCGGATGGGTGACTTTTATGAGTTGTTTTATGACGATGCCAAGAAAGCAGCTGCTTTACTGGATATTTCGTTAACTAAACGGGGTCAATCCGCAGGCGCTCCAATCCCGATGGCTGGTGTACCACATCACGCAGTAGAAAACTATCTGGCCCGTTTGGTCCAACTCGGCGAATCGGTGGCAATTTGCGAACAAGTTGGCGATCCTGCGCTGGCTAAAGGGCCGGTTGAACGTAAAGTGGTGCGGATAGTCACGCCCGGTACCGTTACTGATGAAGCCTTATTGCAAGAGCGGCAAGATACCATCCTTGCGACAGTCTATATGCAGCAGCAGCGCTTTGGCGTTGCCTATCTCGATTTAAGCGCCGGTCGCTTTCTGTTAGCTGAACCGGCCCATGCTGATGATTTGGCGGCATTATTACAACGCATCAACCCAGCAGAGTTACTGTATTGTGAAGAGCAACCGCTGCCTGAGTGGTTACTCAGCCGCAAAGGGGCCAGACGCCGTCCGGTTTGGGAGTTTGAACACAGCACCGCCGTGCGGGCGCTTTGCCAGCAGTTCGGCACCCGGGATTTAAAAAGTTTCGGTGTCGAAGAGGCCCGGCTTGGGCTGATGGCGGCCGGCTGTCTCATTCAATATGTCAAAGACACCCAACGCGCCGCTTTGCCACATCTGCGTGCCGTTGCGCTGGAAAAACAAGACGAGTTCATCGTGCTAGACGCTGCTACCCGGCGGAATCTGGAATTAACACAAACACTGAGTGGCCAATATGCTCACTCATTGGCTGCCGTCATTGATCAATGTCAAACCGCGATGGGCAGTCGGTTACTAAAGCGCTGGATCCACGCACCATTACGGGCACAAGACAAAGTACAGGCTCGTCATCTGGCCGTTGCGGAGTTACAAGAACATCTTGTTGAGTTACAACCGCTACTCAAACAAATCGGTGATATCGAGCGGATAGTCGCCCGTATAGCACTGCGTAGCGCCCGGCCGCGTGACTTTGCCCGCTTACGCCAGGCGCTGCAGCAATTACCTGATCTCAGTGGCTTAACTCAGGGTTTTGATGCAGCGCTGTTACAACAGCTGGCCGCAGATTGCCAGCCGTTACCAGCGCTCACTGCGCTATTAGAACGGGCTATCATCGACAACCCACCGGTGCTAATCCGTGATGGCGGTGTGATTGCCGATGGCTATCATGCTGAACTTGATCAATGGCGCGCGCTGGCCAAAGGCGCCACCGATTACTTGGAACAACTGGAGATCCGCGAGCGCGACAGAACCGGTATTGCCTCGTTAAAAGTTGGCTTTAACCGCGTTGCCGGTTATTACATCGAAACTGGTCGCTCCGCGGCAGATGCGGTACCGGCTGATTATATCCGCCGCCAAACACTAAAAAATAACGAACGTTACATCATTGCCGAGCTGAAAGAATATGAAGACAAAGTGCTGGGTAGTGAGAGTAAAGCGCTGGCGCTGGAAAAACAGCTCTATGAACAATTATTCGACTTGGTTGCGCCAGATTTAGCTGCGTTGCAACAACTGGCCAGCAGTTTGGCAGAATTGGACGTACTGACCAATTTTGCAGAGCGCGCGCTAACGCTGAATTACCAGCCGCCAGAGTTACAACCAGCAGTGGGGATCCATATTGTCGAAGGCCGCCACCCGGTAGTCGAACAGATGCTCAGCGAGCCATTTATCGCCAATCCGCTCATGTTGACACCGTCGCGCCGCTTATTGGTAGTCACCGGCCCTAACATGGGCGGTAAATCAACCTATATGCGCCAGACAGCGCTGATTGTGCTGTTGGCTTATATCGGCAGTTTTGTTCCCGCGCAGCAAGCCACCTTAGGCCCAATAGACCGGATTTTTACCCGGGTTGGCGCCGCCGATGATTTGGCCTCGGGCCGTTCAACCTTTATGGTCGAGATGACTGAAACGGCCACTATCTTGCACCATGCCAGCGCACAATCGCTGGTGCTAATGGATGAAATTGGCCGCGGTACCAGTACTTATGACGGCATGTCGTTAGCATGGGCCTGTGCCGAATATCTGGCTAGTCGTTTAAAAGCACTAACGCTGTTTGCCACACACTATTTTGAGCTGACTGAACTGGCGCAATTATTGGATGGCGTTGCCAATATTCATCTGGATGCCGTTGAACACGATGAACATATTGTTTTTATGCATCAGGTGCAAGACGGCGCTGCCAGCAAAAGTTATGGTTTACAGGTAGCACAGCTGGCCGGTGTACCAAAACCGGTGATCCAGCAAGCTAAACGCAAGTTACAACAGCTGGAGCTGCAGCATCAGAATGTCAATGGGCCGGCTATCGACACGCCACAACAAACCGAGCTGTTCAGCCAGGTTGACCCGTTACGCACCGAATTGGCAAATCTGATGGTTGATGATTTAACCCCACGACAGGCGCTGGATGTATTGTATCAACTGAGTTTGCTGGCGAAAAAACCGCTATAAATTTCACAGGAGACTGCCAGCTGTGCTGGCGCTTGATTACGCGTGAAGATAAAAAACGGGCATTCGCCCGTTTTTTTATCCGCTTACGCTGTTACTCCTGAAACAATGTTTCAATATTGAGTCCTTCATGGGTAACAATTTCACGCAAGCGCCGTAACGCCTCGACCTGAATTTGCCGGACACGTTCGCGCGTTAAGCCAATCTCACGGCCAACATCTTCCAACGTGGACGGTTCATAACCCAAAAGACCAAACCGGCGTGCTAAAACCTCACGCTGTTTTGGATTCAGTTCATCAAGCCATTCAACCAAATGGTAGCGAATGTCAGCGTCCTGCAATTCAGTCTCAGGTCCTGGCTCTTTTTCATCAGCCAACACATCAAGTAATTGTTTTTCTGATGAACCTGCTACCGGCGTATCCACTGAGGTGATTTTTTCGTTCAGTTTTAACATCCGGCGAACTTCTTCTACCGGCCGATCCAGCGCGGCAGCAATTTCTTCCGGAGTTGGTTCGTGATCCAACCGCTGAGATAATTCACGTGCAGCACGCAGGTAAATATTTAACTCTTTAACAACATGGATGGGTAAGCGGATTGTCCGCGTTTGATTCATGATGGCCCGTTCAATAGTTTGACGGATCCACCAGGTTGCGTAGGTGGAAAAACGGAAACCGCGTTCCGGATCAAATTTTTCGACCGCACGGATTAAACCTAAATTGCCTTCTTCGATTAAATCGAGCAAGGCAAGACCACGATTAATGTAACGACGAGCGATTTTTACCACCAGCCGTAAATTACTTTCAATCATGCGTTTGCGGGCTGCCTGGTCACCTTTCAGAGCCAGACGGGAGAAATACACTTCTTCTTCGGCGGTGAGCAACGGTGAAAAACCAATTTCACCAAGGTAAATCTGTGTGGCATCCATCGCGCGTTGGCTGTCATCGCGGACAAATACATCTTCAGGGGTATTATCTTCTTCGTTTGATAAACTGGCTAAATCTGGCTCTGCGCCGTCTTCATCCATTAGTACAACATCGTCGGTTAATTCCGTGTCCTTGAAATCAACTACATCATCATCTTTTTGTCCCATAACCGTCTCCCAGATCAACAAGGGTACGCCTTCACTGCCAGAATTCCATTCTTTCAGGGTGCGCTCGTGCTTTATTGCTTGAGATATCGCAGCGGGTCGACGGATTTACCGCGGTAACGGATTTCAAAATGCAGCTTAGTTTGATCCGCATCAGAGTCACCCATTTCGGCGATGGTCTGCCCTGCTGTCACCGTATCACGCTCATTCACCAGCAAACGGTGATTGTGGGCATAGGCACTAAGAAAATCATCGTTATGTTTAATGATGATTAAATTGCCGTACCCGCGCAGTGCATTACCAGCATATACCACCTGGCCCGCAGCTGCGGCTTTGATCGGTGTTCCGGTTACACCACCAATATCAAGGCCTTTGTTACCAAGTTCCTGACTGGAAAATTTCGCAAGTATTGGTCCTTTTACGGGCCAAAGCCATTGAGCAATGTTTCCATTAATGGTACTGTTTACCGTTTTTCCGGGATCTGCGCCCCGTTCATTTTGAACATAAACCTTTTGATTATTTGGCGCAACTACTTTAGTGCTATTTGAGTGACGAACGGAACTTCTTGAATTTGAATGATTCTTATTTGTTGATGATGTCTTTGCTGTTGTTGTCCCAACGCCAGTTTGCGTCGAAACTATCAGTACCTGCCCAACATAAATTGTGTAAGGTTCATTGATACGATTCAGCTTAGCTAAGCGGCGATAATCCATGCCGTGACGAAACGCAATCGAAAACAGGGTATCGCCCCGTTTGACCTGATAAGTCTCAGCCGCCTGCCGTTGACTACCTGTCGCAGTCCAGCTCTCTACCGGCGCAGGGAACATATTCGTACTACACGCCGATAACAAACTCAGCGTCAACAGACTTAGCGCAATCCGAACCATTCATTCACCGATAAATAAAATACAGGATAGCCGCCAGCAAGACGGTCCCCCAACCAAGGATATCAACGATTTCACGCAGTTTGCGTTGCATTTTTGCACCGCCCCAATACATCAAACCAGCCACCAGAAAAAACCTGCTGGCCCGGCCAATCAGTGACGCTATCACAAACGGGAAAAATGCCATCTGCATTAAGCCGGCTCCCACCGTGAACAACTTGTACGGGATTGGTGAAAAACCAGCGATAAAGACTACCCACACACCGTATTGCTCAAACCAGTGTTTCACCAGTTCAAAGGTTGCTTGTTTGCCACTGTACTCAACTAACGGCAATACAACGGAATCAAATAAAAAATATCCTAACCAATAACCTGCGATACCACCCAATACCGAGGCCAGCGTAGTTAACCAGGCCAAATACCAGGCACGTTCAGGCCGGGCCAATGCCATCGGTGCCAGCATCACATCGGGCGGTATCGGAAAAATCACTGACTCAGTGAAGCTAAGGCCAAACAGATATCGTTCGGCATGCCGATGTTTTGCCCAAATCAGTGCCTTGTCATACATCCATTGAAAAATACGCAACAACTTACTCCTGCAAATAAATCAGGCTAACTCGCCTGGCACTAAAGGCACAAACCGGACCGCTTCAACTGTCTTACTGGACAAGCTATCAATCCCCCGCTGATATACCTGCAGTACTTGTTCTTTATGACCGACCGGGATCACCAGGCGTCCCCCTGGCGCTAACTGCTCTAACAACGCGACTGGCACTTCATGCGGAGCGGCAGTGACGATAATGCAGTCAAACGGGGCCTTGCTGGACCAGCCCTGCCAACCATCGCCGTGTTTCATCGCAACGTTATGTAGATCCAATTGTTGCAAACGGCGCTTAGCTTGAAACTGCAACGATTTGATTCGTTCGACGGTACACACTTGCGGAAAAAGTCTGGCTAAAATGGCCGTTTGATAACCGGAGCCAGTCCCAATTTCCAACACCTTTGTTGGCAGCCAGTCCAGATTGTCTTCATCGGCCTGTAACAGCAGTTCAGTCATCCGCGCCACAATGTAAGGCTGCGAAATTGTCTGACCCTGACCAATCGGTAATGCAGTATTCTCATACGCTTTATGCGCTAAAACCATTTCAACAAAATGATGACGTGGTGTTTCAGCAATGGCTTTTAATACACGGCTGTCTTTGATGCCATCTTGCTCCAGTTTTTGTGCCAACAGCAAAGCACTACGCGGGGTTGCCACAGCCATTAGAGACGGATCCCTTCCAGCCACTGCTGCAGATTGGCCATACTACGGTAGGCAGTCATGTCGATGTGAAGTGGCGTAACGGATGCATAACCGTTAGCAACGGCATGAAAGTCAGTGCCTTCGCCGGCATCCAGTTCAGGACCCAATGAGCCGTACCAGTAGATACGACGCCCCCAAGGATCGGTGGTACTGGTCATGGTTTCCGCTTTGTGGCGTTTACCAAGCCGGGTGACCTGAATGCCTTTAAGTTCACTGAGTGGTAGTGCCGGTACATTAATGTTGAGTATCTGGTCCGGTGGTAGCGGGTGAGATTGCAGCTGTTTAATCACCTGTACAGTAACATACGCCGCTGTCTCGAAATGCTCCTCCCGGTGCGAAACCAATGACACTGCAATCGCAGGTAAACCCAAATGACGGCCCTCAGTTGCGGCAGCAACAGTGCCGGAATACAGCACATCATCGCCCAGATTTGCACCGTGATTGATGCCAGAAACAACTAAATCAGGTGCTGGCTGGCATAGCTGGCTAATGCCCAGGTGAACGCAATCGGTGGGAGTACCGCTGACCGCAATAAAGCCGTTGTCTAAGGTCTGTGTGCGCAGTGGATTGAGCAAAGTTAATGAGTTACTGGCGCCGCTACAATTGCGATCTGGCCCAACGGTGGTTACTTCGGCAATCTCTGCCAGCGCCTGCTGTAACACCGAAATACCTTTAGCATACACACCATCATCATTACTGAGCAAAATCCGCATTTAACTCTCCAACACCGCTTGGTCACGGCGAACATCCTGGTAATCCACTAACTCCCGCAGCACAGATGTGGCAAAACAGCCGGCCGGCAGGGTAAAACTGAGCTCGAGTGTATCATGCTGCCAATGAAAACTCAGTGACTTTGGTATCACCCGCACAGCGCGGCGTTCTGTCTGCACATTAAGCGCACATAGCCCTTCAACCCAGGCCTGCCAGGGTTGTAGCACTTGTTGCTGAAACGCCAGGGCCGTGTCCGCTTCCAGCACAGTGCCGATACCAGGTAAAACCGCAGTGGGATGCAAGTCAAATTGCACCAGCCGCTCCAGTAAGTCAGGCGTGACTTCCGGCACTTTAAACACCGAACCGGAACCATCTAATTGCACCACCGATCCTGGCAACAGACTGGTAAACTGCCCGCGCTCAATCCGCGCCGCGATCTGTTGATTAAACAATGCTGAGCGGCTGGCCGATAGTGCCAAGCCACGCAATTGCCGATCGGCGATGCTGCCACCGGCAAACAGGTGCGCGGCGAGTTTCAGGTTATTGCCACCGTGGCCAAACCGCTGCTCGCCATAATAATTCGGCACGCCCTGCGCAATCAGCGCCAGTCTTGCCTCAACTGCGGCTTGGTCACTGACGTTGCGCAGCCGGATTTGAAAGCGGTTGTGTTTAATAGAGCCAATTTTTAAGCGGCGTTGATGACGGACAGATGCCAAAATACGGGCGCCTTCCAGCTGCCAGCTCTGATAATCCAATTGCTGCTTAATCGGCACCGGCAGACAAAACCATTGCCGGGTGACGGCATGGCGATCTTTTAAGCCGGCAAAACTGACTAAACGGTTTTTTAAACCGGCAGCTCTGGCAATTTGCTCGGCGACAAACTTGGTATTTTGACCGCTCTTTTCCACCTGCAGCAACAAATGTTCACCAGCACCAGTTGGGGTGAAACTCAGCGTTTCATCGACGATAAAATCTTCTGGCTCCACCCGTAACAATGCAGTCGCACCTGGTTTGCCATACAGATAAGGTAACGGAGTAAAGGTTGGCACTGTCATCACTGTGGCTCTTTTACCAGCAACACGACCGCTTCAACAGCAATCCCCTCTTTGCGACCGACAAAGCCAAGCTTTTCAGTGGTGGTCGCCTTCACGTTGACCTGCTCCAGCTCACAATGTAAATCCTGTGCCAGCACCAGACGCATCGCATTGATATGCGGTGCCATTTTTGGCGCTTGCGCCATGATAGTGACATGCAGATTACCCAGCATGAAACCGCGGGCACGCACATCAGCAAATACTTTTCGCAGTAATATACGGCTATCAATTCCTTTAAAAGCCGCATCGGTATCCGGGAAATGATGGCCAATATCACCAAGCGCCAGCGCACCTAACAACGCATCAGATACCGCATGCAACACCACATCACCGTCAGAGTGCGCCAACAAGCCCTGACTATAAGGAATTTGCACCCCGCCCAACGTGATGGGGCCATCGCCACCGAAGGCATGCACATCAAAACCATGACCAATACGAAACGGGATCATTGTCGCTCCAGATAAAAAGCAGCCAAAGCGAGATCTTCTGGCTGGGTAATTTTCAGATTGTCGGCACGGCCGGCTACCAGTTGTACCGGATGGCCGGCCCATTCCATCGCCGACGCTTCGTCAGTAATAGCAACGCCTTGAGCCAAGGCTTGTTGTAAAGCTTGCCGTAACTGCAAAGTCGGAAATAACTGCGGTGTCAGCGCATGCCACAGCTGTTGGCGCTCGACCGTATGGTCGACCAAGGTCTGGCCCTCCACAGTCAGCGCACCTCGTTTCATGGTATCGCGAACCGGGCTCGCCAAAATTCCACCTTGCCCAGTCTGCAGACACTGTTCGATTAAACGCATCACATCAGTGACATGGACCAAAGGACGGGCGGCGTCATGCACCAAAGTCCACGGATAGATCTCAGCATCAATCGCCTGCAAACCAGCCAGCACCGAATCTGCCCGCTCAGCACCGCCATCTACCCGGGTTACACTGGCAGGTAAAGCTAATGAAGAGAAATATGGATCTGCTGGTGATATGGCGACCCAAATAGCCCGACAGCAAGGGATACTACCAAGCTTATTGATGGTGTGCTCCAGCACAGTCTTTCCATGGAGCTGCAGATACTGTTTTGGACGGTCCGCTTGCATCCGGCTGCCGACACCGGCGGCCGGTATTAACATCGCGATATTCATCAACGGCCCTTTGGTGAAACCAGCCGGAAGAAGATTTCGTCCTGTTTCACCAAGCCCAACTCATTACGGGCCCGCTCTTCAATTGAATCGAGGCCGCTTTGTAAATCAGCAACGTCAGCCATCAACATGCGGTTACGTTTTGCCAGATGCTGATTGCTGGCTTGATGCACGGCAATCTCTTCCTGACGTTTGAAATACTCTTTGATACTGTGCGGGCCAAACCACAACCTGTATTGCAACGCGGTTGTCAGCAGCAGCAGCAGGATTATCAGCAATCGCATCTTGGATCCAATCGAACAAACACAACGGTTATTATGAAGGCAGACCGCGAGGCTGAAAAGCCCCAAGCGCTTATTTTACGTGGGCTGGACGCAGATCGTGCCGGTCGGCCCGATGTGGCTTGGCGAAGTTCAACCAGTTTAACCGGCTCGCCAATAACATCTCCCGCAACGTTAACAAACGCGGTGACTTGCGTTCATGGTTGCGCCACTGGTGACCACATACGGCAGCGGTGAATACTGATTTAGCCGGTTTTAACAATAATTTATGTTGATTATCAGGTTCTTGCGGCCAACCGGCCATCGCAAACCAACCGTGTTCATTACAATGCAGCCGATGGCCGTCACGATCTATTTCATCAATAGAATCAAGAGTAATGAGTTCAAGGCTTTGTTCTTTACTGTAAATTGGCACCAGTAAACCGAGCTGTGCATATTTATCAAAATATTTAAAACAACTGGCTGATTCATCGGCTGCCGGAATTGGACACTGCTTGCTCTGACTATGCAGCCAACAAGCGTTTTGCGCATCTAATGTTAACGGTGAAGGGAACTGCAAAATTAGATTTGCTGCCTCCCGCACATAAAAAGGCAAACTTTTCAATCGTTTGGGCAAGCTGGCGACTTGATGAACCGGCGTGTTAGCCAGACGTGTCAACTCGCGCTCGTACAAGGTATTGCACAGCTCACTATATTGCAGAGTTTGCTCAGCATTGAGCCACAATAACGTCTGATCCATAACACCCGATGTTAACCGCTTGGCTTGATTTTGCAACTATACCAATCGTCAGCTACAGACAACTTTGTTAAAGGCTTGCAACGTACAAGAGCCGGCGATTGCCGGCTCTTGTGTCAAACAGACTTATTGGCCTTTGATTTCAGAACGGCCTTTGTACGGTGCCTTGGCACCCAACTCCTGCTCAATCCGCAGCAGTTGATTGTACTTGGCTACCCGATCTGAGCGGCACAACGAACCAGTCTTGATTTGACCGGCGGCGGTACCAACAGCCAAATCAGCGATAAAGGCATCTTCGGTTTCACCTGAACGGTGTGAAATCACCGCGGTAAAGCCGGCATCTTTCGCCATTTTGATAGCTGCCAGTGTTTCGGTCAGTGAACCAATTTGGTTGAACTTGATAAGGATTGAGTTACCAATGCCTTGTTCAATACCGCGTGCCAGAATTTTAGTGTTGGTCACAAACAGGTCGTCACCCACTAGCTGAACTTTACTACCAATTTTGTTGGTCAGATCTTTCCAGCCATCCCAGTCTGATTCATCCAGACCGTCTTCAATGGAAACGATTGGGAAACGGGTTGCCAGGCCAGCCAGAAAGTCGTTGAATTCATAAGATGTGAATTCTTTACCTTCGCCGGACAGTTTGTACTTACCGTCGACATAAAACTCAGATGCGGCACAGTCGAGCGCCAGCGTGATATCTTTGTTCAGCTCGTAACCGGCAGCGGCAACCGCTTTGGCGATCACTTCCAGCGCTTCTTCGTTTGATTTCAGATCCGGCGCAAAACCACCTTCATCACCGACAGCAGTGTTCAGGCCTTTGGCGTGTAACTCTTTTTTCAGCTGGTGGAAAATCTCCGCGCCCATCCGCAGCGCTTCGCCAAATGTTTTGGCACCAACCGGCTGCACCATAAACTCCTGGATATCAACGTTATTGTCCGCGTGTTCGCCACCGTTGATGATATTCATCATCGGTACTGGCATTGAGTAGACACCCGGCGTGCCATTCAAATCAGCGATATGTTGGTATAAAGGAATTTTTTTGTCTGCAGCCGCCGCGCGGGCTACTGCAAGCGATACCGCCAGAATGGCGTTGGCACCCAGCTTAGATTTTGCTTCGGTGCCGTCTAAATCAATCATCAGCTGGTCAATATGAGCTTGCTCGTAAGCAGACTGCCCCACTAATGCCGCTTTGATTGGGCCTTCGATATTGGCAACTGCGGTTTTTACACCTTTGCCAAGGTAACGGCTTTTATCGCCATCCCGCAATTCCAGCGCTTCGCGGGTCCCGGTTGAAGCGCCTGATGGCGCACAACCACGGCCCATCACGCCACTTTTTAAATAAACATCGGCTTCAACGGTTGGGTTGCCACGCGAGTCCAGAATTTCGCGGGCGACGATATTGATAATTTCAGACATGTTTTTCCCCTGTAGGCCTGTGTAAAAAGCCGCACCCTAACGGGTACGGCTTTTGCTTTTAATTTGCCTGTTTTTGATACTGATGAGTGGCGGCAACGAACCCTTCAAACAACCGGTGACCATCGCGCGGCGTTGAATTAAATTCCGGATGGAATTGACCGGCGATAAACCATGGATGCTCAGGGATCTCAATCATTTCGACCAACTGGTTATCCGCCGATAAGCCAGAGATCACCAATCCGGCAGCCTCTAATTGTGGAATAAAGTGATTGTTCACTTCATACCGGTGGCGGTGCCGCTCGCTGATCACATCAGCGCCGTACACTGCCCGGGCTTTGGTATTGGGTTTCAGGTTACAGTTCTGGCTGCCCAGCCGCATAGTGCCACCCAGATCGGAATTATCGGTCCGTTGCTCTACGTTGCCAGCGGCATCCAGCCATTCTGTGATGAGACCCACCACAGGGTAAGGCGTTTGTTTATTAAATTCAGTTGAGTGTGCACCGGTCAAACCGCAGACGTTGCGGGCATACTCAATCAGCGCCACCTGCATGCCTAAACAAATACCCAGATAAGGCACTTTGTTTTCACGGGCATATTTAGCTGCCAAAATTTTACCTTCAACGCCGCGCTCACCAAAACCACCTGGCACCAAAATGCCATCAAGGCCAGCAAGCACACCAACACCTTTACTTTCAACGTCTTGTGAGTCGATGTATTTAATTGTCACAGTCAGGCGATTTTTCAGGCCGGCATGTTTTAATGCTTCATTGACGGACTTATAGGCGTCAGGCAGTTCGACATATTTACCAACCATGCCAATGGTTACTTCGCCAGTCGGGTTGGATTCTTGGTACAACACTTGTTCCCATTCGACTAAATCCGCTTCTGGGCAGCTTAAGTAGAACCGGCGGCAAATCAGGTCATCCAGTCCTTGCGACTTTAACAGCGCCGGGATTTGATAAATGCTGGCAACGTCTTTTAACGAGATAACAGCGCGTTCTTCCACGTTGGTGAACAAGGCGATTTTGGCTTTTTCATTAGATGGAATGGCGCGGTCTGAGCGGCATACCAGAATGTCTGGCTGGATACCGATC
>Ga0169931_10010282_pt1 | contig 13340 bp, 3 predicted proteins | sample Kivu_15m_20L_FD_129675 | JGI IMG/M metagenome (GOLD analysis project Ga0169931, IMG submission 129675) | Freshwater microbial communities from Lake Kivu, Western Province, Rwanda to study Microbial Dark Matter (Phase II) - Kivu_15m_20L... | ecosystem: Environmental > Aquatic > Freshwater > Lake ...
AAAGGTAATCCACATACGAATTACAATAGTTAATATATGAGTGAAAAGATTTATGACTGAAAATTATTTAGCGGCATCTTCCCTACGGATACATAGCGATTCTGGGTATTAAATCTGTTATTAAAAGCTAATCTTTTAAAATAATACAGGTGTTTACTTATTTTTCCATATTGTGTTTTATCTTGTCGATAAAATCAACTATAATTTTCTATTCATTCTATCGATTCAATCTCTAAAGAGACTTTTTACTAAAAACCACATAAAAAGATGTTTTTTAACAAAATTCTTATTGCAAACGAGTTACTTAATACGACTGGCAAGTTCTCCAACTATGATGCGAAATTTAATTTATAAATATTAGTTTATTTGGGGCATTTTTACTTGCTAACTACCAAAAACAACTGCCGTTAGTAATACCAGAAGGATGAGCCGTGACCTCGATTCCTCTTTCTGAATCATATTTTTGAAAATAATTGACTCCTATAAATCTGTTGAATGTTTCTTATATTTCTTGTAAGGTCCAAATTTCGCGCCAGTTTTGAAAATTTATTGAAAAATGTTCTTCAAAATTCGAAATATTATCTCTTTCTTGATCAAAATTTAACTATTAAGAACAAGAGTTAAAATCTACTAAATATGAATGTATAGATTTTATGTAAATTTTTGCTAATTATAAACTAAGATTAGTGCCAATTATTTTGAGACGAGGACTATGCTTGACAAGATAAGGTAGAAGAAGAATTTATTTATAGTTGTTTAATAAAACAAAATCAGTTTGAGCCAAGTATTGAGAATAGCAAAAAAGCCACGAAAGATTAAAATGTACCTTTATTTTACCAAACTGCTTCTGATTTTCTTGCGAAAAATAATTGAGAAAATTGAGATTAAGAGAAGGAACGATAATAAAATGAACCATTTGATATGCTAACGTATAAAACTATCCTACTTAGCTTTAGAAAGAGTTTAGTTAAATCATTTGTTGTAATTTAATGATTGTGTAATAAGGATTTATAAATGATTGATTAACAACTATAACTATCAAGATTATGAGTTAGATTCTATCGATTCTTCTTCTGCAAGCTAGTCCATTCCCGGTTTTTATGGCTTTTCTTCTTGATCAACTCGAGAGTTCATCAGCTCTTATTCTTTGAATTTATTGAACATTTATGTTTAATGTTCAAATTTAGACAAAGAAAGTCGTAATTTTTAAACATTCACGATTTATTATTCATACTTCTACTATTCAATAATGCTCTATATTTTTTCATGAGTTTCTTATTTCTTCCAAAGTCTTTAGTCGAGTTAATCCACAATTAATTTTTAAAACTCAGTTGTCAGTCTTAATATCTCACAATTTACATTGATTTTTATCTTTTTAGATTTAGTGATTTAGTTTATTCTGCTTCGTTCTCAACGATCTCCTAGGGGAGCGCTGTCGTATGATGATTATGATCTAAGCTATCTAAATAATTGAACTATTACCTTTTTAAGTATAAGAATTGCTTTTAGATGATGTTCTGTTATTTCTTTGATTGAATTCATTTAAATCTTTAAACTGAGATAACTTAGATCGATTAAGTCCTTTCAATTAATCATCCTATTTTTTCTCTTATACGACTTGGGGAAGCTTTTGAGATTCGACACTTTTGCATCGAGATGAACGTCTTTTTCCTCTTTTCTATGAAAATATTCGGCTTCTTGCTGCTAAAAATTATCGACGGTCGCTTATTATTTCAAAATGGGGTAATATTTTTTTTTTCTCATAGACCTAGTTTTCTTACTATTCCATCACAACTCTACTATTTTCTTCCTCTTAATCAGAAAAATCTGAAAGTTTAAATTTTCGACCTACAAGTCTTTTTTTCAACTATTTTGGAAAGGGTTAGTTTTTAAAATTTTTTGCGATCAGTGCCTTTTACGAATAGCTGCTTGCGAGTCTTAATGAAAAAATAATTACGTTGGACTGCTCGAGTGCTTGTTTTGCTGAGAGTGTCGTTTTTAAACTTCTCTATAGCTATGATCCGATTTCATTTTTTATATAATTACAAGTCATTCATATAAGGGTAATCATATTAATATTTGCATATAAAAACTAACATGCTAAAAAGATGAAAAACAAAATTTGATAAATCTATTTGATTATCAGCAACAATCAGCATATATACCATATAAGTTTGAAGCATTTTATCATTAAAAGTCTGTGATTTTCAAAGGGAAGTTATGTTAGTTAATATTTTTTCTTGTCTCAGCTTAATTTTATCTAATTTCAATAATTTTGCAAATGTTTAGTACTGATAAGCTTTTCTAACCAAAGAGATTATATAAATAACTACTTTTGCTTAAAGTATGACATCGTTGGAGTTTTACTATATAATAAATACAAAGAAAAGCCTAAAAACATATGGTAAACGTATTTTAACACAGTACAACTTAAATGGCGCTTTTTTCAATCCATTTCAGTTCTATCAATACCATTCTTATGTGATTTGCAATCCTTTTGTCTTTAGCAATTATTTGATTCCAGATATCAAACCGTAGATTCTAAAACAATAAGAATCATAAAAATATAAGCTTATCGATGAATTTCAAAACGATAATTAAGCTAAAAAACGTGATTTGGGACAAAACAAATTAAAACTTAAAAAAAGTGAGAAAAAAGTCATGAAGTTGATGGATAGAATGAAACAGTACTAGCTGTAAATCGACGAAGTTAAAAATCGGAATGTTTTGCCTAATAACGTCAATCTTATTTTATCTTATGTGCGCAGAATAAGCAAATCTGGGACTTAGGTAGCTAAGATTCTTCAATTCTTAAATGTTAATTAAAATGATAAGTTTAGTATAAAAGGATTTTATTCCTACCAGACTTATCTCAAATAGAAAATAGACCCGCATAAATCTAAGAAAACAATCATTGAATTGACAACCACGACAGATCCTTCTTGCACTATTTTTACTTTAAAAGAGCAATTTTTCTACAATAAGGTTTGTAGAATATTGCTGTCAAAATTTCTTAAAGAGGGCTATAAAACTGCTTTGTTGACTTCAGGAAAAATCCAACAGACTAATAAGACTGATCACCTCAAAGCTAGACGCTACTTATTGGCAAAATTGTGCCATGGCTTACATGAAGATAATTATTTCGAATGATCTGATTCTTAAAACATATACAAAAATTTATTAGAAAAGTGAGATATTTATCCTTATTATAAGTTAGTATTTACAGATAGTATTAAATAAAGGGCAAATGTTATTATTAAATATCATTTTCACGTTAATATAGTCTTAGAAATCATCTTGATTAATTGGCGCTTATAATCAGATATATAGTTAAATGAGGAGAAAATTGTAGAAGTTCAAAAACTAGATACGCAGGCAACAGATCGATACATACTTTAAACAAAAACGATAATAGATGATTAGACAAGATACCGGCAGTAATACTTTTTTTCTGTAAACGCCTCCTCGAGGACGCCAAAACTATTAAAATATGTCGCCTATTGAAGGATAAAATATTAGGTAAAATTCATCAGATATCTATTAATCGTGGCGATAAAACTAAAATCATCTTGAGAGAATCATCGAATTATGTCAATTTTAATAATCTGTACATGTGCTATCAGAAATATATTCTTGTTTAAAAACAGTCTGCAATAAAAACAGTGCATTGAATTGGCAAAAATAACAAATTTTGTGTAATTTTCTCAGAATGAATGTTCCAGGACTAATTATTAGATTGGTGCTGAGTGCTAAAAAATAGGCTATTGCACAAGGGTAAATATTTTAATATTTAGACTGTTTCAAGCAATAATTTTTAAGTCAATCAGCATCTATCACATAGTTATTATGAACGATAATTAAAGTTTTACTTAAAAAGTTTTCTTATAAGGAAACTTTTTGCTTTTTTTAAGATTTTGTGCAGATTAATCTACAATGTCAAAAAGATATTTTTGCAAGGTAAATAACATTTTACTAAGGTGATCGATATTGTTTCTTATATGCTTGCCGTTAGTGAAAGTGGAGTAAATAGTGGCTTATTTGACAAACTAAACGATATAGCACACCCTTTTAACATCACTTTTGCCTTTTATACTTTGAGCCGTTTTAATCCAAAACCAGAGGACTAGCTTTGTATAATGTTTTTAGAAATGATTAGGAACTATTTGAAACAAATCGAAATGAGCTAATATAATTATAAGCAAGGAAAAGTCAATTAGAAAAAATACATGTGTTTGGATATAAATCAGCAAGATTTGTGCTTTAAGGTTGTTCATCAATCAATTTAGTATTTTTTACAAAATTTTAATAAAGACGATTAAGATACTAATAAATATTTAATGCAAATTATTTAGGTCTTGAGACTATTAGTAGAACACTCTACAAATTACAAAGAATGGCTATACAATATAAATTATTAATTGCTTATAAGAGCTCTTCGTCAAAAATAAATTTACAATTCGACTAAAGGATAAATTCTATCATTCTTCGACCATATCATTTATTCTGACGATGATAACAACATTACTATACAATTAGTAGGAAAATGTGAGCTTATAGAAGCGCTCTGGCCTTTAATAAAAGATCATCATGGATATGTCATGAATATTTTATGCAACTTATGTCTTTTTTAATAGGGAAAATATCGTCTAAATTCATACGTTCATCTGATATTCTTAAGCTTTTAATATCAAAAATAATCCATGTTCAATTACGAATTTGTTTACAATTGGTTTTCTTCTCAAAAATTTGAAATTTTGTAGTCTAGAGACAAACTGATTATTTAAAAAATGAAAAGAAATTAGAGTTAAGATCCTAAAATAATATAGTTGGAGTGCTTGTTCTGGTATAACTTAATTCAAGTTAACAACATCGAAGTACCTTACAGAATTTTGAATAGTTAAAACAAAATTGCTCATAAAATAGTCGATTTTTTAAAAAATCATCAAGAATAGGCGACTCTTTGATTTTTTATTAGTATATTTCTATAATGTTTTATAAAGATAAACATTTTTATAAAGATTAAAGATGGAAAGGTTTATTTAAATCATTTTAAATTCAATTATACTAAATGATAGCTCGATAGTCAACTCGACAAATAGGACATCTTCTAGTCGATGATTTTTCGTAGTTTTTAGCGCACTACATGCACATGCACATATGTCGACATGGCGTCAGTATAACGTTAGCTGGAGCAGATAGACATACAAGACATTGCTATCCAGCTCCAACTTTAAACAAGTTGTCGGATCCATATATATCATTCAAGTCAAACGCCAAGCTACACCACTATTTTTAATAAGAATTTACCTGAAGAGACTGGGACTTTTGTTTGTATTGATTCTATTGTTCTGAAAATACGAAGCGATAAATAAGAAAAAGAGTTTATTTTGAGCTGAGGGCAGGTTAAAGTATGATCCATATAGGCTCTTTATTGATTTTGCTGGGTACTATTAACAATTTACTCCCTTATTTTTATGACTATTTTTAGTAAAAAACATGCTCGACGTACTTGATTCTAGTTATTTCGACAGTAAGATTAGTATTATTTAAGACTTCCTAGCCGCCTAGCATGAAATAGATATTGATTGGCTTTTAATTGATGTATGTGATATGCACTTAGTTTGCTTCTTGACGTATTTTAACATCTAGAATCATGAATGTCAAATTTATTTCTTATGGTTTGTATGGGTTTGTCTGGAATTTCTAAGAAAGAAACTGCGATGTGTTGAGGGGAGAATGATTGATTACTATTTGACTCTAAGAACCTTTTTTGAGAGATATGCCGAAAACCTATTTGCTTTTTGATTATCAATTTACTTTACTTGTTTTATGTCTTCTCGAATACGGCCGGTATCTTTTTCTTTGCTAACGCAGTCACCCATATTAATATATATAGCTATTTGATAAAAATGAGATAATATCAAAATTCAATATTTTTGTCAAGATTTAAATTTTTTAGAGAACTTAGATTTTTTGAGAAAGCTATTAAATGCTATTGACTTATATTTTTTGATGAATATTTAAGCTTAGATTATTATTTATCATATATTTAAAGAAAATCATAATATAATACAATTTTTTTTGATCGTTATATGTCTAAAAGTATAATCTGAGGCGCGTAGGTATCGAATAGACTCAGAATTAATTTAGTTATTCAATAATAATTGAATTAATATAATTTATAAATGACATCACAGCATATTCCATATTATTATGGAGTGCCACCCCAAAATCATTTAAACTATTGCGTCCCAGGTATCTTACCTCCATTTCCTAACTATTTTACACATTTAGAAGAGCAAAATCGAGCTCTTTTGATGGAAAATAAGGATCTCAAAAATTAGATATAACGATGTAGATCGTAAAATCAAGCTTTGATGGAAAAAAACAGGTTACTTTAGTCTCAGGGTACGAACATAAACTAATCAAAGCGAAAATACAGGAAAAGAAGAACTTGGCTTTAAAAGCGTTTCAGATGCTCTTAGCCTCAATGTACTCATTGTTACTCTTCAAGAATTGCTCTTAACCTTCATATGAGAAAAAAGCATTCAATAAACACTTAATGATCAAAATCTCAATATTTACTTAATGGTTATAGATAATAATAATGAGATTCTTATAGTAATATTTAATTTATAAGGGATGGGCAATGACGGTGGAGATATCCCTAAGCGCAAAGAGCTGGTCAAATAAAAACCTAAAGTCTAGATAGCTACTGCCTAGAGTATCGCTATGAGCAGGTACATTTTTTTATAATTAGAGCCCGTTTTTGCAACTTGACCAATCAGCCCTTGAAATAGCCCCTTGCTATTTGTCGTTTAGGGAATATTTACAACTACGAACTCATTCTACAAGCTTTGGTCACTAAACAGCTGCCCGCTAAATACGGTTACATTCGAAAATTGACCGACATAAAGAAAGTATTAGTGTAGCTATATAGATCGTGATTTAAAGAGCGCCAAGCTACAGCCCGAATTTTATCGCTTGCCCTATTTCAAAGCTCGAATACAATGGTTTTAATCAATTTTACGCCAACTGGGAATGCGGACATGTGGTATCTAAAAAAGCACTTAAGGAGGTTCTTCTTAATGAAAGAGACTGCGTAATATGCCAATAAAAATATGAAGAAAACGACCTTATAGATTTAAATTTAGATGCAGAACACGCAGACTACAAAAGAAGAGGTCTCCTTTAAAAGAAAAAGAAAAAATAATAAAAAAAGGGAGGCTAAGACGACGAAGTAAAAGATTAGCTCAAGAAAAAAGTAAAGTTATAGGTACATGTCAATGCTATGGACAGATTAGGTGGTTAGTTTAGAGATGTTATTCGCAACCGTGAACGTATTTGTATATTTATGATAGATTTCAAGGGACTGTTTAAAAAGTAAGAAGGTTAGGCATGGCAAAACTAAACTTATAATTTGACTACAACCAGAACTAAATGATAATGCATATATTTATTTAATCTGATCATTTTTATACTAAAATTCCGATACAACTCTAGTAACTACATGCTATTTGCTTAATCTCCTGTTCTGACTCAAACTATCGAGCCCCGAATCCTTAATATTGCCCATATATCAATATTTTGTTGGATTTTGTAAGAACAACTGTATAGTTTTGTCCGCATCGTATTTACTTTATTTAATCAAAGCTGCAGTATTTTTCGGTAATGTCTATAGGTTTGGCCACAAATGGCTATGCCGGAGGTTAGTTTAAAAAATAATTTGAGTTTCCCCAGCCAAGGATAGTTTTGTTTGTTGCTATGACGATTGTATGTTCCCAGCCTGAAAAAACTTTAACGATATTTTTGTGGATTTATATTGGCCACACAATGCTCTAGATAACCTGATCAGCTGTATTTTTTAATGGCTAAATGCCAAGGTAAACGCATTCTCCCCATCCATAAAGCAAATTGTCATCAGTGAGGGCATAAAAATATCTCATTCCAGCTTCTATTTGCACGACTTTGCCTTTGATATGATTTTTTCTTGATAAAACTATAAATACTTTATTTTTATTGGCTAGCTTTCTTTGTAATTTGCGTTATTTGTTGAAAAATTGACTATGCTTCCAAAACGATCGAATACTGGCTATTTTGTTACTTAAACTTGATTTACGCCCCATCGATAGAGATTGCCTTTATCGTCGAGAGCGAAAGAGGCTCCACAATTGGTAGCCTTTATGTCAACTATGAAAGGTTTGTTTGTTTTATCACTCGACTAATAAATTAGTCGAGGGTCATTGCATTATATATTAGTTCTAAAATTGCCCAATCCCAACTGCCCCTATATGTTGACCCCCATGCTCCAGATGCATCCGAAAGTACTCAACATTAAAAAATATCCTCTCCCTGCTGAAACTTTTCTGATAGATTGTCTTTAAAGTAAAAGACAAGGTTTTTCTATATTCATTTTTTGGTTTATTTACTGAAGGACAGATAACTTAGTATCCAATTTCTCTTAGATTATCTCATAATTATCGTTTTATGTTAGGTAAAGCATCTGTCCCCAGCCAGCGACACTTCCATAGCAATCACATATAATAGCTCCGTTGCTAAAAGAGAAGTCTCTAGCTAAATAATCTAAATTGTTGTAATGAAAATCTAATATCTTTCCTTCGGTAGATTTAACATCAGCTAAGAGTCCGTTTTAGCTTTTTCCAATAAATTTTAGTATAGAATTTTTAACAGGCTGATGATCAGTGCCTGGTACTTTGAGTTAATTGAAAAGAACAACTTTTTAATGATGTTTACTGAAGCCAATTTAATTCCAAGTGAAGAACTAGTACACAGATTTTCCATATCGATAAGGATAAATTTAAACAACAATTTCTTTTTATTTAGAGTCTACGTTCACATTCAACTAATAGACTATATATTATTCCATATCAGACCTTATAAAGATCCCTAATATTTGATTATATTAGCTGAATTAAGGTAGATTTATTTAGTACAAATAGCACTGTTTTTGTATATTAATCGATTTGAATTATATTGAGTTTATCTCTTTGGGTACTTTTTTGATTTTGGGAGGATCGATGTAAACATATTACATTTTAGGTTGAGGTGGCTCCTATCTTTATTGCTTAAACAATCGATAATCATCTGTTTTAACTATTTTTAGATCTTTGAACTCATCATGCTAAGTAAAATCGTATTTGTTGATTACTTCAACGTCGAATGTTTTACAAAATTATTGTAACTTTTATTTAAACTATTCTCTGAAATTTTTCAAAATTATTTCACGACAGCTCTTGCGCTCATTAAAATCATTTAAAATTTTGCTAAATTAACTTCCAAATTATTTGAATTTCGTTTCAAAAAGATTTAGTATTTTATCATATTTTTCATATAATTCTAATGTTTTTGAACTTTTAGAAAAATTCGAAATAGCTTTGTTTCTTTGTATTTTTAATTAGTAAAGCTAGCCACTAAGATTCTCAAGTTATTGAGTGCTTTCCTTAAAATTATTTGGCAATCTGTATCTCTATAGATATTGTTATATCGCGTTGCATTGACGATATATCAATAATTGTTTTTAGTTTCCCAAAAAAAGAGGCTCAAAGCTATATCCAAGATTTTTATATTAGGTTTATACAAGTTACATACAAATTTAGACCAATAATTTTGTTAAACGGACTTTAGGAATTTTAGTTGTCTTGTTATTTTTTTAAGTTTTCTTTTTGCCACCTTGAGCGACTTTTGATGTCTATTTTTTAGGTTCTATCGTTTTTACTTCTTAATTCTTTTCTTTTTCCATTTTTTATGCTTTTTTATTTGATTCTTGTTATTTTTATTATAATTGTCTCTTCTGCTATTGTGGCATATCTTGAATGATTGCCTCTGTTTTGTTGACTTAGTTTGGCACTAAAATGCATATTTTTTAAGTTTAGTTGGACAAATTTTTAAGTTAAGTGTGCCAAAATTGTTTGATTTGCTGATCCGTAAACGAATTCAATTCCTAAGTAAATTTGATAGGTTTCCATGTTTCTTTAAAATCGTCCCATCTTTCAATATAATTCTTGCGATAGTTGAAATGGTCATCACTAAACTAGTCTCTTTGGTTTCTATGACCTCTCCTGACTTCATTGCTATCTTCTTACATCTCTAAATAATAGTAATAGAATTGACTCTTATTTTTGATAAATACCGCTAAAATAATATCAATAAGAGCATAAAATATTTAACATTTAATCATGACAAAAGATTCTTTTTTGTTATTTTGTTTCTTAGTTGATCAATACTCTACTATATTTCTGTAAAAGGATGCTAAAATCGGTTTATTAACTTGACTGTTTAAAAGTTAAAATCTAATAGCTTTTGTAGTTAAAATTCATTGACGTTTTCGAGTTAAAATTCATTTTAAAATAACTTTGATTCATTATCGTATTTGATTGATTTAAAGTCTATTTGTGGTACTCTTAGTATTAATTATAGTTATTATCCTTCAATATGTTTAAAAGTTCGATTCATTAGATCTCTTTACTTGTTGATTAGTTCTTAGCATCTTCTCAACCTTTGCTATTGTTGATCAAGAAGTTTTATTTTAGAAGAGTTGTTGGGTCTTTGAAGGTTAACCGCACTTAACTTGATGACTCTTTACAACTCATTTATGGCATTTTACAGTCTAGAATTTAGCTGTTTATCTTAACTTAGCAAAATAGATGCAGTCTGAACTGAATTATATACCATTATGTCTTTTACAAGTACATTTTGCTACAAAAATGCTATTTCTAACTCCAGCTTTTTCTTTCTTAGTTTTCTTAAATTTTCTTAAAGTCTAATTTTAGCAGACAACTGATTCAGATCTAAAGTATTCTATTAATCTTATTTTTATTCATTCGTTAAATCTTTCAAAAACTGCTTTTAAGATTTAAAATATTGTGTTACTTGATTCAAACCGATGAAATGGTTGATCGACTCATCTTCAAGAGAATTCTCACATGCTTTTAAGTATTATTAAACTTTTTTCGAAAGTTTTTTTAGTTGCTATTTCAGACTCGTACATTCTTTGATGATTTTCTAATGCGCTTACTCACTTTATTCAGCCAATTTTTAGACAAACTTTTTGATGGTTTATTGTTTTTACTGATAAGTAGCTTCTAATTAAATTTTTGCTCTTAATGTAGATTTCTCTGAGTTTTTCTGCATTTTTGAATTTAATAACAAAGATTACAATAAGTATTAGTTATACTTAATATATACAAACTGTATGTAAGAATAAACATAAACAATTCAACCTTCTTGTTTGATACTTAGCAGCGGCCTTGCGAAAATTCCTAAATATATGGAATTAATAAAAAATACCACTTAGATATAAGTTTAAAGAGTGGAATTATGTAAATTTTAAGACATCAAGTTCACAACTATTTGCCAAATATTATTTCAAGCATCTGCCACATTCAATTTAATCAAACAATTTTTATGCAATTAAGTATTTTTATCATAATTAGGCTACAATAATATTTGTAGTATTCAGAATCTACAAAAAATCAAAGCACCTAATTTAAAACATTTACATCTTAATTACAATTTGATTACTAACATAAAGTCACTGAGAAAGTGTTAGTTCCCTGCATTATAGACATTAGGATTACATAATAATCCGATTTATAATGAAGATGGCTTAGAAGCGTTGCCATTCAAAAATCTTCAAAAAATACACATTCTAGAGTTTTTATTTGCTAATAAAGTTTTTATTAAAGAGAAAATATTCGAGCAAAACTGTACAAAAATAGTATAGTTATTGACAAAGCACCAACTTTTGTTTCATTTAACAGAAAAAATGATAAAATTTTACAATCTTTGGTTCTCAAAATGATACAAAATTGATAGTCTTTCGAATCAAAACAACTTTTATTTTTAAATGCTAAGAGCAGCCATTAGTTTTACATTTTTTATTACGATCATTTTTACTTTGATTACTTAAAAACTTATGGTTTGATTATTTAAAAACTTTTTATTATCAAGGTTAATATTGTTTGAATAAGGTAAATTTTATATTTAAATTATCATAACTTTTTGATCTTTTGAAATTTTACTTTGAATTTAGATCAGACTATGAGAATAATAAAAAAAAGTAAATTATCAATCTTTATCGCTGTTTTTTCTCTGCTTTTATTTCTGCTTTATATCCAATTTTTTTAATGATCTAGTTTAGTCTTAAGCCGCAGATTTCAATGAATTGATATATCCATTTGAGTGTGACTTTATATAATTTACCTAATTATTAACAAACATCATATTAAAAATTAACTTAAAGCTAATTATAAGCTTTTTTAATATTTGAAATACCTTTTTGGATAAATTTTTAATATCAAAAACAACAAGAAATATCATTTTATTTTTTATAGGAAACATTCTATAGGAATGATATTTTTTAATATTTATTAAACCTAAACATTTTTGATGATGCAAATATGTAGATGCCTTATTTATGTTAAGTCTTATTTCAAATTGTTTTAAATTTAGGGTAAAATCTGCAATAAAAAAAATTTAAAAACAAGAATTGCGCCTTGATATTTATTTTTAGTTAGCCTGATATGATCGTCTAAAATTCGAAAGGCCGTTCTAGTAAATTCAGAAAACCTATTAAGCCTTTAGGTACTAACTTTCTATTCTTATTTTACTCATTTTTTATTCTATTTAGGCAAGAAGAAAAATGGCACATCTTTGATCCATAAGCTTGCAAAAAGCAGCCGCTTTAAACATCAGCCTTCAAATCCTAGTGTTTTTAAACAAGATAAGTTATCTTTTAAAGATAATCATCTATCACAGTTCTAAGGATCTTCAACATATATCTTAGATGATCTAAACTCGATTGCGATATGTACAAAGCTGTTGATCTAGATTAAGACAGAATCTATAATCTTTTGAAGTTTAATCCCATAAAAGTTGTCGAAAAATCTTAAACAAACAAAAAATTTAAATCCAAAGTTTCAGCTCCCTATAGCTAATCTTTTGATTACGAACAAGCCGATAAAAGTTAAAACAGATGGTAAATTTCATAAAACAGCCATGATCCTGAACAGATGATGAAAAAGAAAATGTTTGTTAAAGTTAAAAGAGGCTTTAAATCTTCCATAGAAGATTGTTCGAAGAGCTATAGCGAGTGTTTTTAAAGAGGAGAAGATAGTAAAAGTAAAAGCAGCTCTTATAGGCACCGTAGACTCATTTGAATTCTTGACATTTTATCATCTTTGAAAATTACTCATAGACATATATTTTTAAATATTATTGAGAAACATCTTTTTAAAATTTAATATTTGATATGCAAATAAAGGGGTTGGGGTTGGGGTTGGGGTTGGGGTTGGGGGTGGGGTTGGGGTTGGGGTTGGGGT
>Ga0169931_10010283_pt1 | contig 13340 bp, 4 predicted proteins | sample Kivu_15m_20L_FD_129675 | JGI IMG/M metagenome (GOLD analysis project Ga0169931, IMG submission 129675) | Freshwater microbial communities from Lake Kivu, Western Province, Rwanda to study Microbial Dark Matter (Phase II) - Kivu_15m_20L... | ecosystem: Environmental > Aquatic > Freshwater > Lake ...
GATTATAGAATAAAATAAATTAAACATGTTATATTTAAAATTCCTTAATAATTCAAAATTAATCAATCATATTTCAATTAAAAAATTTAAGAAAGAAGAAATAGCCAAGCCAAGTTTATCGATTTGACATAGAATAAACAGAATTAGTTCCAGAACTATTTTCCCTGACTAGACCTCGATCTAAACTGTCCTTAACAGATCGCTCTGAGATTAGCCTCACATTCTCCTCCCGTACTGTCTGTAGATCTCTCTTCAATTCTTCTATTTGGTTGTTTAAATCATTGACTAGTCTCTTTAACACTGCATTCTCCTCAACTTCTGTTTCTAAGATTTGGTTCTTGTCGTTACTCATCAATTTATTGTTCCCTCCACGACTACTACTCAAACTAGAAGAGAGAATTTTGTGCTTTAATTCTTTTATATCCCGATTTTCATTTATCATAGACAAAATTCTTTTGTTTTCTTCTCTTAGATTAGAAATTTCGTTCCTTAGTTTATCATTCGAGTTGTTTGCGTTCAACACTTTTTTACGCTCTTCGGCTATTATTCCTTCATAATTCTTAAAATTAGCATCATTCTGCTTTTTACTGTGAGCGAGATATTCAATGTGATTGTTAAGCTTATTCATTTCTTCGATTAAATTTCGCTTTTCATTTTCAAGTTTTGAAATATGTCTGTTTAATCCTGCTATTTGATTCTCATAGCTCGATGTGATTTCTTTATCTATCTGAAGGTTTTTAATGAGGAGATTTTGATTAGATTCACTGCTTGCCATTTCGTTTTTGAGCTTTGAAATTTCCTCTGTCAGTTCACTGTTGTATTTCTCTAAGAACTCAAGTTTGTTATTCAGGTTGTTTCGTTCTGTTATAGTCTCTTGTATATTGTTCTTATAGTTCATCAAGGCATTTTCTATTTGCTTTATGTAATTCGCTGCTTCTCTGTTCTCGTCTATGAAAATTTTAAGGTTCTGCTTGAGTCGCTCGTTCTCTCCACATATGTCTTTATAATTTGAATGAAGCTCGTTAAGATCTATTTCCAATGCACGATTTTTTTGTGAAAAGAGCTCCACATTCTTCTCAAGCTGAGCCTTAATAATTACTTGCTTCTCTGCTTCTTTAGAAATTCGATTAAGGTCCTCGATCAGTGCTTGGTTTTCGTTTTGGACATTTTGCAGATCATAGTTTAAGTCGTGTAACTGCTTAACTCTTTCTTCTAGAGCTGATTTCAATTCAAAGTTTTCATGCTCTAGTGCAAGTAAGGTTTCTTTTGTCACAGCCAACTCTTCTTCGCGATCGTTCATTCTTTTTGAATCTAAGCTTGTCTTATTAAGTTGAATTTGAAGTTTTTTAGTTAAATCGTCATTCTGGAGCTTTAGATTGTGGACTAAGTTATTCAATTTGGCATTTTCTTCTGTCTTTTGATCAAGTTCCATATTCAAAGAGTTATAATTATCATCGATGGAATTCAGGCCAGTTCTGAGTGTAATATTTTCTTCCTTGAGCTTATTAAACTCGTTCAACCACTGATGCTCTTTTTCTTTTATAATTTGTGAATCGCCTTCGACAATTTTGTTCTTCCTGATTTCTTCTTGAAGCTTTGAAAACAGTTCTTCTCTTGTTTTATCTGCTTCGTTCAGGAGTTTTGTCATTGTAACAACTTTTGAGTCGAGAGAATTTTTCTCTTCGCCGAGTTTCTGAAATTTCTCTTGAAGGGTTTTGTAATCAAATGCAAGTTTCTCTTTAAGCGATTTCTCTTGTTCTAATAATTCCTGAACCTCTATTAAATTAATCTCGACGTTGGTGTTTTCTTGTAATCTCTGGTTAAATATTTTCTCTTCTAATTTTTCATTGTTATTGCTTAGAATTTTATTCTCGTCCTTTAGATGTTTTATATCATTCATATTCTTTTCAATCGTTTCGTTTAGTCGAAGGATTTCTAAATTTTTCTTTTTAATTTCGAATTCTCTTTCAGATTTTTCAGATTTAAAGTTTTCCATTTCTCTTTTCTGTGTTTGGATCTTAGCGTTTAATTCAGAAATTTGGTTCTTAAATTCTTCTATGTTTAGGTTCAAATCAGACAAATTTTTTTCCTTTTCTTCTATTTTATACAACTCTTCGGAATTTGATTCTATCTTACCCATAAGCTTCTTCTTCTCCTCCAAAAGTTTTTTTATATCTTCATTAAGTTTTTCGTTATCCTTACTCGAATTTCTTATTTTTTCATTTAAATATTTTATCTCATTAGTTAAGATTTTGTTTTCCCTTTCCAACGCTTTTGTCTCATTTTTCATAATTTTTTCTTTTTCTTCAAACTCAGAAAGTTTTTCTTTGACGTACTTGCTTTCGTTGAATTCTTTTTCGAATATTTTTGTCTTATCTTCCAATTTTTTGTTCTTTAAAAGAAGAGTTTGAATTTCACTCGATAAGTTTTTATTGTCAGCTTGTAAAGTGATATAATTATCATTAGCTTCTGTAAGTTGTTTAAGCAGATTCTCTTTTTTGTTTTCTAATTCTTTGATGATCGAATTCTTCTCTTCGATTATTTGATTAAGATTTTCATTTTCCTCTTCTGAAATTTTGTTCTTTGTGTCAATAATCATTTTCTGATTTTGATTTTTTTCCAGATTTTTTTGCAAAGCATCTGATTCAATTTTTAGCATTTCGTATTGTTCTTGTAATGAATTAAAGCTTCTTTCGAGATTTGAATTTTTCTTTAAGAGGGATTCCTTTTCTAATTTTATTTCTTTTAAATCTTTGAGCGTTTGAAGATTTTTTTCTTCTAAATCCGAAGTTTTTTTTCTGAGGTCTTTGTTGTCTATTATAAGATTGTTGTATTCTTTATAAATCTTATTGACATTATCTGTTTTTGATTCTATATCCTTATTAAAGATCAATTCTCTTCCTTTTAATAGATTTAATTCTGTCAAGGTTTGTTCTTGAAGTTTAGCCAGTGCCTCGTTATTGTTTTCTATTTCTAAAAATTTCTTTTTATTCTCAACTAATTCATTTTTAAGAGAGTCGATTGACTTGACTAAGGCTAATTTTTCTGAATTGAAGTTAGAACTGATAACTTTGTTTTCTTCTTTGGATTTAAATAACTGTGTCTTTGTCTTCTCGAGATCTTCTTGAAGTTGTTTAATTTGAGTAAGTAGTTGCTGATTAGATTCTGGAGCGGATGGGGAATTTTGCAAATTATGAGAGGGTTTTTGATTTTGTAAAGTTTTATTATTGGCTACGTTACTGCTTGGTGTATTTAACACTCCACTAGCCATCGCTTCTATCTTTTTATTTAATGCCTCTTTATCCTTTTTTAGCTGAATGATCTCCTTATCTAATTTTCTAACTTCTTCTTCTTTACATCTGTGTGAGTGGAAATCGCAACAAGACTTCAACTTCTGATTTTCTTGATTTAGGAAATCGATCTGATTATTCAGTTTATCAATTGTGTTTTTCATTTGGTCGGTTTGGTATCTCATTTTAAGTTCTTCTAAATTGTTTGAGTTTATCAATGAGGAACTTTGTATGCGTCTGATTTCCAAATCGCGGGATTGTAGCTGCTTCTCTAAAAACTCTATTTTGCCAAGTAAAATGATTTTGTCTTCATCTAACTTTTTAATTTCGTGGCGCATTTTCTCTGCTCTTTGATCGGCGATCTTCAAATCATTCGCCCATTGTTCTTTATCTACTCCGTTATTCTCAGCCATTTCCTGCAGTAATTTCTTTTGGGTCTGTGTGTTGATTAAATTTTCGTAGTCTGTGTTGGCTTCTAGACCTTTAGTCATGTCAAATTCTACTTTTTTACCGATGATATTTCTGCCTGTGTTCATCGCATTTGCAGATTTCAAAAATTTTTCTGCGTTGGTAAGCCCTAATTTAGGGTTGATTGAATATGTGGATGTGTGTGTTTCATTAGTCGTGTTGTATAACTTGCTGAGCACCTCGTTCATTTTTTTTCTGAGATTTTCTGCTTCCCCTTCAAGACTTATTATCCTAGATTCTTTTTGCTTTAAAAGAAAAGAAAATTCTTCTTTTTCTGATTCAAGTTTTTTTCTGGCTTGTGTTGCATTCAAATCTTTCAAGTCTATATCTTCTTTTAGTTTTATAAGTTCTCGGTGCAGTTCGTTATTCTCTCTTACTAGTTTGGAGTTTTCGTTTTTAAGAGGAAGTGGAATTTGCCTTTCTGATTCTAATTGCTCCCTGAGTTTGTCGCGCTCTGTTCTGACTTCTTGAAATCCCTGTGTAGTCTTAAGAAGATCATTAAGTAACTTATCAACAAGCTGAACACTCTCTATTCCTAAGGGATAATTATACTGAAAATGTTCGAGTTTCTTTTTGATTGAGAGATAGTGTTTCTCTAATTCGTTATTTGTTTGATATATTGCAGACATTATTACCTGGTATTATTTATAAATAATAAATTTATTTTTTTATAAACTACAAGGAAATAATTTCGAATAAATTTGAGAAAATTAATCATATAATAAAAGCATGGTAATACATTGTTTCATATGCTTACATGTTAAGTAATTAAAATTTCCGTCAGGGATTGAAGAAAAAATTCCCTCCTCCCCCACCCCCCGGTGAAATTCCTGGGGGGTGGGGAGTATGTGGGATCGTACAAAGATATTGAAGGTAAATTATAGATTATATCAATTAAATGACTTTGTTCACAACCATCTAATATTGTACTGGTATAATTAATTTAATATATAAAGTTTTGTGTTAATAAATTTCATCAAAAATTTAAATTTAATAAAAAATGTTCAGAAAAGGAAGCCAACAAATTTCTGACAGAGAACTACTACAGAAGTAAAATATTTTCAATAATTTTTATTTGATCGTATGATATTTAGTAAGGAAGACAAATTTAAAATTTCTTCTTCAAAAGTTCAAAATAATAATAAGTTAGATTATATCAAACAGAATTCTGTTGACGTTTGTAGATTGTGTAATAATTCGAAAGTTGAAGAATCTCTTAAGAGTAGTATTATTGATCAGAATATTTCGATTTTAAAAAATAATTTAATTCCTATTTTCAACAGAAAGGGCAGCAAATATGAAACAAAAATCGACCTTTTTCAATCAATAGAAGCTGAAACTAAAATTATTCAACCCTGCAACTGTTTGATCCCAACACATACAAAATGTCTTCTCAAATTGATCTTATTTACTCAAAATTTGTCCTGCCCTAGTTGCAATTCGATTTTCAGAATTAAAAAAGAAAAAAAGAAAAATTTTCTTATAAAATGTTTCAACCTCAGATTTTTTTTCGAGAGTTTTATCTACTTTTTATTAATCCTTTTATTCCTCGTGGCTATCTTAGTTTGTATCTATTTAAAATTCGATAAAAAATTTATTCATGTTAAATTTTTGCTAATAATTTTTATCATATCTCTAGAGATTATGAGTATTTTGAAAATTTTCAAAATTTTAAAGAAAATCAAAAATTCTCCAATTTCAGAGAAACTCATTTTCCTTGAAAAAAATACTGAAAATGAGATGAATAACGATTCAGAAGTAGCAATACCTTTTAAAAATTTGAATACAATAAATAATAACTATTCCAATTTCATGCAAAATAACCAAATTACTAAAAATGTAAATAAATCTCTGAAATTCTTTTCTCGTTTTCTGAAAGTAAATTTTCGTATTACATTAATGGAAATCCTCGAATACAAAAATGAAAGAATTATAAGGAATAAGATCAACCAAGAAGTAAGGAAAAGTCTCTTAGACAAAGTAGAAGAGAGTAACAAGGAGAAACTTAGAATAAAGGTAGATGTCGTGACTTTAGAAAATTTAAACTCCAACATAAACCCGAATACTGAAAATCCGTCCTTTCTCAATTTCTTACAAAACAACAACATCGCAACAAGCTCAAATGGAGATTCTAAGATAGTAAACAATAAAATCAAAGGAAATATATTAGAATTTGTAAGCGAAAATAAAAATGATGCCATAAATACAAGTCTAGACCATCATAAACAAGAGAAGCTATTGATAAATAGTCATAGTAATGTACTCACAGTTCCTGCAATTAGTCTTATTACGCCCATGAGTTCTGGTAAGACTTTGAATAAAGGTGAAAACAATCAGAAAAAGCTAAGCGTAGAACAGAGTATTCAACAAAATATTATTTCTCATTCAGCAAAGAATGTTAGAAACAACATTAACCCAAGTGAGGAAAATGAGAAAACCTATATAACAGAGATAAAATTGGATGATGTAGACAAACTGCATGTAGAATATGAACGTAGTAATCTACTAGAAAAAGAGATAGTCAATAATGAGATTTATGATAATCACAATATGCTAAGCAATCACAATAACAACATTCAAAATATCAATCAAAGTAGAAAGAACAGCGAGTATAAGATAGTTATAAACACTCCACAAAATGATAATGATCCTTACCAGAATCAATCAGCCAATAACAAAGTAAAAATCCAAGAAAAAAATTCCATTGCGCAAGTCAATACCTCAGAGGAAGAATCTCAAGTAAATCTTAACAAGCAAATGCTTCAAATGAAATATGCCAATCTTAGTCTTAAAAAGATAGAGGAATTAGATTCAGTGCTTTATTACCCAGACGATGATAAGGCTAACATGACATTTAAATATCCAGGAGGAGTACCCTTAATTGTCAGTAAGAAAAATACAACAATAGACTCAATTAAATCATTTGGATTCAATAGTCCCAAAAAGAACACAATTAGTTTAAGCGTAATAAACAACTTTGTAGAAGAAACTTCTCCAGCGATTCAAGATTCCAACAAATCTCATACATTTTTAAAAGGGTTCAGCGATTTTATAAAAATATCAGACGGTAATGTAGGTAATGACAATACCAGTCAGAATTCAAATAGGTATCACATCCGCAATACTCTTAGCCAGCTCAGCTATAAAAATGATTCAAATTTGAAAGGATCCTTTATGACTAATTCAAAAAATATGTTAGATTTCGGCACAAGCTCTTCGGAATTGGACAAAGAAAAATTCCCAACACAAATTCTTCGGAACTCTGAATTTGCTGTTAATTTTGATTCACCAGAAAGAAGGAACACCAGACATGTCACATATAATTATCATAAGAATAATCATGAATATCTTAAAAAATTTGCAATCGACAAGAGGAATAAACTGAATATAAAATTAAACAATAAGAAGACGAATGATTCTTCAAATAGAAAACTATCGAATTCTTTTGTACAAAATGATAATAGAAATGATTATGATATAAATTCTTTTTTTATAAAATCTCAAGATGCAAAGAAAAAATCTAGTGAAGTTGAATTAGAAACAAAAACTAAAATTGATGTTTGATGAGGATAGAGAATACTATTTCATAAAATAAAAATCATATACATAATTATAAAACTTAATTTAATTACCTTTTAAATTTTTAATTTTTAGAATAAAATAAAATAAATCATTTACCTTATTTTTATTATTTAATAAGAACTTAAACAAAATTTAAATCATAAACCAACTTTTTCTTGAATGTTGCCTAAAATTAATCTTTCATAATTACAGATATAAAAATAATTAAAAAGCGACTAATTATAACTGCTTGGCTTTCTCAAGCAAGACTTCAATTGAACGATTTCACTCTGAGGGAAATTGTTGCTTGTCTTCTCGCATTCCATCAAGGAAGATTCTCTGTTTTCTACCAAAATTTCGCTTTCCTTCTTTTTCAATCTGAGGAATTCCTTGAACTTGTCTCGAGACTTTGATCGCGAATTAGATCTAGACCTGCGAATATAACGATTATACCTATTGGCATAGTAATTATTGTAATATTTTCCACCAAAATTATTATATACTTTAGGGTGGTTGTTTAACTTGTAATAATTTGGCCTTTGATAAGGATTGGAATTTTCGTAATTAAAAGATTGGGATTGATAATAGCCTGTGTTGTAATTACTTATGCTGTTATAATCGTTTGAATTTGTATGTGTGTTATTTCCATAGAAATTGTGTCTGAATATGGGCTTATTGTTAGTGTAATGGATCATTCTGTTGTAATTATTAGACTTGTAGTGACTGTTTATTAATCCTCCTCGATTTCTTGTCTTGTAAACTTGATTGAAATCTCGATTTAAACTTCTTGAAGATGATGATGAGGAGAAGGGAGACGAGGAAGAAGAGGAACGAAGAGATTTCGATTGAGATGAGTCTGAATGTGATTGTGAGCTGGACTTTATCGTGTCTTTTTTATTCTTAACATTGGATTCTCCCTCATTGTTGATAATAGCATTCGCATTCATATTCGTATTTCGCTTTCTGTAATTGTATTTTGACCTTTCGGCCTTTATAGAATAAGATTCGCTCTTGTCTTCCATTAATCCTCGCTTTACACTATTACTTCTACTGTTCCCTCTGCTAAATAAATCACCTGAATTTGATATGGATCGAGATAGTCTAGAATTTTCTTTCTTAAAAGTATGATTTGATTTGTAGTAACTCTTACTTACATTATCGCTAATAATACTTGTTCTTTTATTCTTATTGTAATTGTAATTCGAGAAGCCTGGATTTCCCGATGCATTGGAATTGTAATATCTTCTTGTCATGCTGTATCTTGAAGTGCTAGGCGCCTCTGATTTGTTGAAGTATCCGTAGTCGTTGTTTATAGTACTGATATTACGATCCTTGTCGCGATCTATGTTGAAATTCCTATCCTTGTCTCGGTCTCTGTCTTTATCATATGTCTTTGTATAATAGGAATGTCTGCTCCTCTTATATTCAATTGCATGTGTAGGTTTAATTTTTTTCCTAAGATATTTATAATCTTTATCACGGTTTCTATCTGAATGTTTGTCATATTTTTCGTATTTATCGTATTTACTAGGATTTATGTCGAGGCTTATTACTGATTCTTTTTCTATGTCTTTTTTAGGATTCATCTCTCCCCCAGCATTAGCTCCTAGAAAACTTTCCGGTTTTTGGTTGTTGTTTAGATACGGATTTATACTTGATTCATTCATTAAGTCTTTAATTGAGTTTATATTTATGTTTATGTTCATCTGATTTATGTTTGAAAAATTATAAGAGATATTCATGGTCTCTGTTGGGTTCATGCTTGCGTTAATCGTAGGGTTCTGTGAGTTTGTAAAGGTTTTTAAAATATTTAAGTCATCTGTAACAACTATGCCGCAATTAGGTAATATCCCTGAGCCGTTCTTGTTCAATCCGGACTCATTGCTCTTAACTGAATTATTTGAATTGATGTTCGTCATTTCGTTATTAATTAATTTATTTTCGTTCCTTATTTCATTCAGTTTGTTAAGCAAAGCACTCTGTATATTGTCAATAGTTGATATGGTAGAATTGTTCATTAAGTGATTATTGATGTTAGTTGAATTTTTATCAAATTGATTGGGATAAGATAAATTTGCATCCTGTAAGGTCTGTATTGTAGGACGCGATTGAATGGTTGAAATAGGAATAAACGATTCTTTACGAATTGAACCTCGATCAGAAGCTAAGGAAACATTAAAAAGATTTGTATTTGTGATATTAGCAAAGTTTTCTGTTGAATTTAATTTAAAAAGATTATTCAAATTATCTATAGACATATCAGTCGAGTTTTGGGTAATTTCCTTATTATTGTTATTAGTGTCTAATAGTAGTTCAGTCAGTCTCATCACATCTGATTCATTTTTATTAAAAGGCTTGATGTCGATATCTTCTTCGTCTATGATTCCTCTGTCTATTCCAGATTCATCTTCAGATAGATTTTCCATCAACTCGTCATCCATAATTATCATATTATATTTCCCTTCTTCTTTTGTAACTGAAGTTTGTTCTCTCTTCTCTTCTGTTTCGATTTTTGCACTTCTAAAGATTTCTGACTTCATTTCTTGTTTTTCCCTTCTTTCGTTTGTTAACTTAAGAGTAGACTGGTAACTTTCTAAGTTATCTCCTACGTAATCGATGAGATTTCTAGTCACTTCAAGTTTACTCATGGAAAACACTGAGTTGTAGGCGCCTGCTGGCAAATGTAGGAGATAATTCATAGTCGTATCTCTATCGCTGTACTTGGTAAACTCTCTAATAAGTTTGGAGTAATCATCCTTATCTTTTTTCTGCTTGGAATCTGATTTTACGCCTTCCATATTTTGCCAGATGTCTTCGCTTATCAAGTCCCAGTTTTTCACAAGATAATTGCTTTCCAAAAAGAACTTGCGAAGGTTCTTTGAGATTAGCTTATGTTCTTGATTGAAGGCGTATTGCTCGAACTCAGAGATGCTTGATTTACCTCTAATTTTTACTTTCTCTTTCTCGTTGAGATATTTAAAGAGCATTTCCTTCAATTCGGTAATATCTTTCCATTTGCCTTCTATGTAAATGTTTAAATGCTTTCTGGAAAAGACAGGATCATATACCTTCAACATCATATTCTTCTCTCTAAGTAGATTAGAAAAATCATTTCTGAAGTTGTCGATGAGACTGGAATAGTAAGTAGGACATAAAACACAGAGGGAATAATTGAAATTCAAAGTGTTCTGTCTAAGGAGAAACTCTTTTATTATTTTCCCTGCCTTCTTTATTTCGCTTTCATAACCGATGACGACTAAGTCCTTGTGATTTGATGGCACATAATAGAAAGAATGCTTTATATCTCTATCAATTTTATACTCACGCTTTCTCAAACGTAAATCTGCGGGGTCAACTGATGTTTTTAACTGACAGATATTGTTTCTTACATAATTGTAATCAGTAGGCATCAAGAATATTGTGAGTACTTTAAGATTATAAACCAACCTTTTAATATCCTTCTCCACGAATTTCACTAGATGATCTCTCCCTTTGATTGTTATTTGTGAATTCTCTCCGATTTGGAAAATGTCGTCTGTAATAAGATTAGTGTCGAATTCAATTTCAACGCCGTATTTAGACTTGTAGGAGATTAGATTTCTACTTTGATGACCAATGATGCGCCTGACGAATAATTTAGGGACATTTATTTGAGTCGAGTAGGAATCTAAGGTAACTTCTTTCTCAGCTATAATCTTTTTGATTTCTTCTTTTACTTTGTCAATTTGAGTTTGAGTACCTGTGATTTTCACTTCGATCATATTATTAAGATTTAGATTTGATAGTTGCCTGTAATCCCAGAAAAGTCTGGCACCGATGTTCGACAGTATATTGAGACTTGTCTGAATTTTCTTTATGTCCATTTCGCTTACTTCAATCGAAGCGTCGATAATTTCCTCTTCCTCAATTGTTTTGACTGTTTTTAACTTATTAGAATAGGCACCTACTGAAGAATTTTCATTTGCATAAACGACATTAGAAGGGGTGGTGTTGTATGCCGGATCTACTTTACCTAAGCTTATTCCCATTTCCATTATGTATTCCTTGTTTGCTTGCGCGACTTCATAACTTTCTGCGTTTGATTCACATTCCTCGTTAATTTGATTAGAAGTAAGATTATAACTCGAAACATCTTGTATTTGAGATGCGCTTGAGCTTGTTTGTATTCCTTTTTTTAACTTTTTCTTCTTAAGTTCTGATATTAATTCCTGTGAGGATTTCTTGTCTTTATATTTTTCTTTTATCTCGGAAATTTGATTAGTCGAAAGGCTAAGATTATTCAAACTGTTTACTATATTATTACTATTAGTAGGATTAGCAATATCTTTCTTAGGGTTATTAAGAGCAGAAATCGCAGGGTTGGATGTAGTATCTCTATCTCTTTTTTTGATACAACTGTTGCATAGATAGCTGTTATTTGTTACATCGTAATTTTTAATACTTTCTAGAATCTTTCTCTCTTTTGTTCGTTTTATACAGTTTTTATGAAAGATTTTTTTACACGAATCACAAACGACTATAATTTCTTTACCTCTACAACCGTTCTTGCACACATCACAGAGAATAGAATTAGTCAGACCTTTAGTTGGTTCAACAATGCCCAAATAACCCTTGCAATTCCTTGCCCCACACAGACATTTCTGGAATGTTGTCTTCAAAATATCGAAACCATAGTTGAAAGTAAGCTCCTCACCTTCATGGATGTCTCTAAGCGTAAATATTCCTACACAGATTTCTCCCAATACATTCCATTTCTGAGTTTGGCAGTTAGGTTCACAAGAATGGTTTATGAATCTTGCAAGATTGCCTTTATAGGTCGGGTCTATCACCTCGTTTTTTGAGATACTCATAAGATAAGTGCAGGTTCGATTTCTATATTCCTTCAATTTTCCCAGTCCATAAGGTGAGTCAATCGAGTAAACCTCCCCAATATACTGCATTACGAATGTTCCCTTCGGAAGGAAATCTCCAGCGCATAAACCCCAACCCCTACTATCGGTTTTAATCGGATAAACCTCTTCATATAAGTGTTGCTGAAATCGCCTATTTCTGCATGAAATACCTGCGGGACATAAATGCTCTACGCACTCCCAGCTGACCATTTTATTCAGACATCTCTTCCCACAACTAAACAATTCCTCCTCTTTCTTAGCGTCGAACGGTATAGACATTTCTTTCAACTCACTTGATTTAACTGGATGTTTTTCACAAGAACAGAGATATCCCTCGTCATCGCTCAGTTCGTACTTTTTTCTATCGATGTAGATGTTTTTCTTCTTGTGCTCGAATTCCTTCATACTCTGCTTGATTAGTTTTCGTCTCTCTTCTAGTACATTCTTAAGCAACAAACTCCTCTACATTCAATTAAAATTATTTATAAACGAATTACTTTTTTCTCTTTCTTTTCGAAAAAGTATTTTTGATAATCAACCAACTCAACCTCCGGTGATTTCTCGTCGGGATTCCAATTTGTTTCGTTTTGGGTTTTATTAATCAAATAGAGAAGTTGCTGACGTGAACTCATTAGAGGAAAAGTCTTGGCGGTTTGCTTTTCGTTTTTATCTTCTATCATTTTAGACATGAATTTTTAGAGCCTTATATTATATATGAACATATCAATTGATATCATAATATATTAATGTTTATTTTTATTTAATTTAAAATTCTAAATCGAATACATAAATTGAGAATTTGAATTTAGGATTTAAATATCGTACATAAATTGAAATTATTTCATCCAAATAAAAAATAAATTGTTCTAATTATGTGGTAAATTACTAATATGAAAATTTAGTTCTGCTTTTTTCATGAATCTAAAAAATATTTTTAAAAAGAAAAAACTAAATTTACAAATTTCAATTCAATCAAATGAATCCTTTAATATAATAACAATTAAAATAAGAATATTTAGAAATATGTGTACATATATAAACATGTTGATTAACTATAAGTAATTTTTATTATAAATTATGACTAAATGAAATAGTTAAAAACATTTAATAATATTCAATTAAAACGATA
>Ga0169931_10010284_pt1 | contig 13340 bp, 11 predicted proteins | sample Kivu_15m_20L_FD_129675 | JGI IMG/M metagenome (GOLD analysis project Ga0169931, IMG submission 129675) | Freshwater microbial communities from Lake Kivu, Western Province, Rwanda to study Microbial Dark Matter (Phase II) - Kivu_15m_20L... | ecosystem: Environmental > Aquatic > Freshwater > Lake...
CTAATAAAACAGTTAAAACTGAGGCCAATGAGAATGTTAAACCCTCTATAACGCGAATTTATAACCCTTCCCAATTCAAAAACCCTGCAGAGAGTCTTCCTATTCAAAATATTAATTCAAACGTTAAAAAAATAAAACTCGAAAGTAAGCCTAAAATGCTGGGACTTACAACTAACAAAGGAAATAAATCTCCTCATAATAAATCTCCGAATGCAAGATCTCCTAAATCGAGATCGCCAATTAATCATCTGCCTAATACTAAGACTTTGTATTTTGAGACTGAATCCTCAAATAGTCGCACTGGTAATATAGCTTTGTTAAAATCCACTTTGAAAAATCAAGAAATTATATTAGAGAATTTTAATAAAGTTATGGAAAAAGTTGACAGGCAAGAAAAGGTTATGATTCAAAGGATGGAAAACTACAACGATGAATTAAAGAATTTCATAAAATTCTTTCTAATAGAGAAAAATGATTTTGATAATTATGACATTTGACAGAATTAAATTTCCTTAATTCGATAAGAGGGGAGTGAAATTTTAAATTAGAATAATTTTTTTATATATAATAGACACTATTATGATATTTACAAAGGAAATTTTTATCTTTATAAAAGTTACTACCTTTATAATAGTTTAAATATAATTATAATTTCATAAAACATATTTTAATTAATCTTAATGAAAGAAATAGAAATTGACGCGTTACAAGAAACTAAAACACGAATTAAAGAAACACAGCAACTTATCAGAAACTCAATGAACCACCACAAAAAAATAGCTAAGGAAATCCAAACTATAATAAAAAGAGACAAGTAAATAAAAAATAACTTTAACATAGAAAAACAATAGACTTTTACAAAGAAAAAATCTCCAAATTAAACGCAGAAAAAGATAAATACGAATCAAAGCAGGAGATTACTAATCAAATCGGTAAAGCTCCGGAATTACCAAATCCAAACGAAGTCATCCACCTCAGAAATCAAATTTTAAAAGAAATCGCAGAGCGAAGAGAATTCGAAGAGAAGATAAAAGAAATGAAAGAAGATTTCTTAGTAATAAAAAATGAAATGGGTGGGCTAAATGCAACGATTCAATTACAAGAAAGATATGAGAAGCACATAAAGATTTTAGAAAATCGGTTGGACAAAGCAAATCAAAAATTCAACGACTCTATAGAATATGATAAAAAACTTCGTGAAGAAATAGACAAACTGAGAAAGGAGCGATTTTTCTTTGAAGATATTTATAAAAAATTAGAAAAAGACTTAGAAAAACTCAGAAAAGAAATTTCAGTCAATTTGGAATCTGCTTATGAATGTTACGAGAAAAGAGACCGCAACCAGGAAGCATTTGACAGCATAAAATCGGAAATGATGAAAAAAGAAACTGAGTACGGTCAGAAATTATCTCAGATAGCGAATGATTTGACTTTACGTAACACAATAAAAAAATCTCGAGAATCCAAAGAAAAATTCCTCAACACAAATTCTGAAGAAAATTTGATAGAGAATAATTTCAAAATATATGCTAAAAAGATGAAGTCTGATAACATTGAATCAGAAGACGAATCGCAGCTAGAAAAACTTCAAAACTTGCAAAATAAATTTCAGAAATTAGAAGAGTTCACTCAGTTAAGCAATTACAACACTTTTTGTAAAAAGTTTAAGGAAAATGCCCAAAAAAATTTCGACTTGTTCCTAGCGATTTCGTTAATAAGCAAAGAAGCAAAACAATCAGAAAAAGAAATAAAAGACTTAGAAGACGAGATCAATTCGATAAAATTAATCAAAGCAGGACAAAGTGGTGTAGAAAAGATTGCGATTTTGAATGAATTGAAATCAAAAACACAAAAACTGATACAGAAACAAGATAAGTATGAAAATCAAAATATGAAGAATACAGATGAATTTAAACAAATTAAAAATAGTTTATTTATTCTATTCAGGACACTCGAATGTGATAAGGAATTATCTGGGGTTAAAAAACTTCAAATGGAAAATGGAGTTAATGAAAGCAACGTTGAATTATATCTTGCTGAAATAGAAAAGAAAATGAAGACTATTCAGAAATTTTATGAAAATGAAAAATTAAATATGGAGGATGCAGATTTATCTGAAAAGAAAAAATTAGTGGATCCTAAGGAGAAGGTTAAAAATCCCAAGCAAGTTTCAGATGATATGAAAGCTGTCTTTGCATCGATGGGTAATTTAGAATTATATAAATCTTAGAAATTTCAAAGATTAAAACATTTGAAAATATCAAAAAGGAACACAAACAGGAGGAAATAAAGTTAGACAACATCAAAGAATATTCAGAAAGGATTGCTAAGGAGCTATTAAACAACATAGAAAATCAAAATCAAGAAAGAGGATCTGATAGAAAAAGAAAGTTTTCAAGCAAGTAAATGAATGCATATTAATAATAAACTTAATTAAATTTGATATAAAATTCTTTAAATAAATTGAATAAAGAATGGAATAATTTAAGGAAATTTTTATAAATCTCTGAAGTCATACCCGTTATCACTAATAATATCAAACTTACACAAGCCTTTTGAATCTTCCTTTTCTTTAGCTTCGATGGCTTTATTTAATAATATTTCAATTGCTTCAAGATTTTCACCATCTCTCTCTAGATTTTGTTTAATTGATTTTAACAGAAGAGAATCCATCCTATTACTTGCATTCAGTTGAAGACACTTAATTATGATAGCCAACACATTCTTGGTTACTTTATGAGGCATTATCTCATATGAAAAATTTTCATTTAATTCGTTGGAAGCCGTTTTAGGATCAGTGAAATTAAAAGGCTGCTCGTCAAATACAAGTTCATATATTAAATAACCAAGAGACCACATATCTGTGTTGTGGGAAATTTTATTAAAAACATCGTTATAGTCGGTAGTAAACCTTTTATTTTGAGACATTTCAAATTCTTTTAAAATATCAGGAGCCAAATAAGTTACGAAGTAATTATTTTTTTTATTTTCTATGAGATAATAAAGTGTTAGAATGTCGCTCATAAATGGGTTCGGGAATTTAACAATTATCTCCCCTCCTCCCTTTTTGTCGAATCCTGTGTTAATTTCTGAGTCTAATTCTTCGATCATAATTTGATAGGGGTTAAGAAAACCACCCAAGAAGACGTTCTTTCCATTATGAATGTATATTATTGCATCTAAAATTTGAGTTAGGATTTTCAAAATCTTCAGTTCGAAGGGGTAAGTAGCGAAATTTTTAATTGGTTCTTTTAATACTGCAATATAATCCTTCAATGAAGTGTCAAAATAATCTAACACTGTGAATATACCTCGGTCGGTAATTATACAATCATGTAATTTTTGCATGTTGTGTGAGTGTATTTTTTCTTTATGAAAATTGCAAGATTTTCGTAAATTTGAAATGAAATCGTCTAAAGAATTTTTACCCTTTTTTAAACTTGGTAACAGATTAATTTTGATCCAATCAAGAGACAGAAATTGTATGAGGTATTTCTTCTTTTCAAATGTTTTAATTCCTTCATCTATGTGGAATTTACTGCCCGAAAAGATTTTAAAATCCCCTAAACACAACAACTCATTAATGATATAGTAATTCGAATCTTCTGATTGGATCACTCCACGAAAGCAATTTTTGTCAGTGTTAAAAATCGGGTTGTTATTTGAATTAGTAGGTTCCATAAAATTTTTAAATAAATTGTATTAAAACGAATTTTATTTAATTTCTATAATTAAAAATATTTAATTCACTTTTATTAAACATAAACTGTATTTTCTATGTATTTATTTTTTCTAATAGTGAAACAGATGTCGATCCATTCTATTTACGAATACTTCATTTTAGCATTTGCTATTACTGTGAAATTCTTCTTTATCATCTCTGAAAATTGAGGAGTTGCAATTATCTTGTTATTACTTTTGTCATTAATATTAAGCTTGTATAAGTTATTTAATCCTTCAGGCCAGTCATTTATAGTAATATTTTTATTTTCTTTGTTATTGATTGATTTATGAGACGGATTCGTATTAAAATCATCAAAATTATTATTATTCGATTTAAAGGAGTTTCTTCGAAGATTAGAATCGTTTTTAATTTCGTCTGAATTTTCCTCAAATTTATACCTCTTGTTATTATTTACATTAATATTTGAATTATAATTATTCTGCTTCCGTTTATTATTGAATATATCTATGTTATTATTATTGCTATTTGCATCATCGTCATCACTGCTATTGTAATAATTCTTTAAATGCGAATATAAGTGATTATCTCTGTAATTGCTTTGGGAATTAACCGCTTGCTTTTTACCTACATCATCCCATAAGCTATCTAAATAATTATTTTCTTCATTATTCTTATTGCCTTTGATTATATTGGAATCTAAGGCTTCTTCCTTTTTTTTAAATTTTGGGCCAGTTTGATTTATATTCGGCTTGAAGCTGGGTAAGCTTTTTATTTCCATTCGTTTCTTTTTTTTTAAATTTTCTTGATGTAGATTATAAAGCCTATTAAACACCTTTTCGTCTTTATCATTTTTTTGTTTATTCTTGGCTATCATCTCACTAGATTTCAAAATCATTGGTTGAAACAAGTACCTGGAAGCTTCTTCATCTATTTTTCCTATTTCATTTTTTAGATTCGCTATTTTCTCATCCCTTTTTCTCTTCCATTCGTTCTGAGTTTCTATAAAATTGTTTATTTGTTCTTGATCAGCAACTCCAGTATTAAACCTTGACAAGTTTTGAGACTCCTTCATTCTTTCCATATCGGCTAACGAAAATTTAAGAAATTCCAATTTCTGGTTTTTTTTAAATATTTCTTCATCAATACGATTATAAATAGGAGCATAATCAGTCAATTTAGTTTCGATGATATTTTGAGAAGTTTTTGAAATTTCGGGTTTTTCTTTTATATACTTCATTTCTTCCATTATCTTTTTATTCCTTTGAATTTCTAACCTTTGCTGAGTTTTGTTATATGAATCGATATTTCTCTCATAAAAAGATTTTTTAGTTGAAACTCTCTCCATTTCATTTTTATATTCATCTTCGTTATAATCTTCATATTTTAGATAAGGACTAATGTCAAGATTAAAATCATCTGAATCTTCATCTTCTTCTTCCCGTATTTCTTCTTTATTTGGATTGTATTCATCATCAGAAGTTTTCTCCCATTGAGATTCTTTCGGTTTTATAGGAGCATTCGGAGCCATTGCTTCAATCTTCCTTGTCTGACTTTCACTCCTATTTGGATTATCTAGGATAAAAGATTCGTTATTTTCCTTCAATTCTTTTACCTCCTCTCTTAGAATTTTTTGAACAGATTTGGTCGTGCTGAAATCATCGATGAGCCTTTTTAAAGAGGAAATTTTCTTAACGCTTTTTTCTGTTTCGAATTTAATAAATTCTGCTCCTTTATTTGTCTTAATAACAGCAGTTGCCATTTCATTTGCGACTTGTTTTATTGCCAAAAGGAGATCATCGTTCGAATCTATAGAAAAGTCGATGTTAGAGTCAGATTTTTTGCTGGATTGATAATTTTGTGGTTTTTTTTCATTTTTCTTGTTCATAATTATATAGATTGTATTATTTGATAATTATACCAACATTTATTTATGTTAATTTCTGTAAATCAAAATAGTAGATATTAATAAAATATTTTTAAAGATTTTAATATCTTAAACTTGTATTTTTTATTTGTAAAATTTTTCCGTTTTATTAGTATACAATTCCTTACATTTTAAATAATATATATATTCTATATAATTTTATTTCTTTAAAATAAATGAATTCAGGACTGAGTCAAAACTACAATGTTATTAAAGGATTACAAGTCTTTATAAACGACATCAGAGGTTGCACAACCAAAGAAGCAGAACTTAAGAGAGTCGAAAAGGAATTGAACAAAATAAGAGAAAAATTTCAAGCAGGAAAGGCACTTACTGGTTATGAAAAGAAAAAATGCGTGTGGAAATTGGTATACATCTATATTTTGGGATATAATGTAGATTTCGGACATAACTATGCAGCAGATCTTATCACAAGCATGAAATTTTCAGAAAAATTAACTGGTTATATTTCGATGTCTATCCTGTTCAAGGATTCTAACCAAGAACTTAATATTATGATTAACTCCATTAGAAATGATTTAATAAACAATAACGCTCTCTGTCAGTCGATGGCTATTACACTTGCTACGAATTTAAACAATCATGAATTACTCTCAACGATCTCAAGTGACGTTCTTAAATTTATGACAAATTATAATGAAAAACAACTATACACTGTCAAAAAGGCTTTAATTTGTCTAATAAAAATAATGCGTATTAAGAAGGATTTTCACAATTTAAATTGGAGCAAGTATTTGATCAAGATTGTAGAAACGAAAAACTTCGAGGTTTTACTTGCTTTATGTGGTCTTGTTTTAAATATATTTAAAACGCACGGCGTTGCCGGATATGAAGAACTTGCTATAAAATTGTTTAATACAATTCCTTACAAATCAAAAGACTGCCCTGAGGATTACATATATTATCACATAAAATCCCCTTGGCTACAGATAAAATCCTTGAAAATCATGCAATGTATAAACCCTAATTCATTAGACCAGATTTCTATAAATCACATAAAAGAGTATGTTGAATATATTGCAAAAAAGATTCACTCTATCAGTTCTTCAGAATCAAGACAGACCAGAATTTACGCAGATTACTGTATCTTTTTTGAATGTGTAAATCTCATTGATCATTTGAATCTTAAATTGCATCATAAAACATTCGATACTTATGTAAATATTCTAGGAGTTATGCTGATCGATGATCACAGAAAGCATCCTAATAAGGATGTTAATACCAAGTACTTAGCTTTGGATGGATTAGCGAAATTATCTAAGTACACTCACACTAACAAAATTTTGAAGGATTACTCAAATATAATTATCATGAATTTAAGAGATAATGATATCAGCATTCGAAGAAGGGCACTTGATCTTCTTTTCTTGTGCTGTAATGAAGATGCTGTCAAGATGGTGTGTAAGGAGATGCTTCTTTATTTAAAAGAAGATGAACCTCAACTCAAAGATGACATCGCATTAAAAGTCGCTATATTGGCTGAGAAATTTGCGACTGACTATAATTGGTATATTGATGTCTGTTTGAAAATGTTGGAGCTTGCTGGAGATTATGTATCTGAAGATATAATATATCGTTTTGTTCAGATTGTTGTTGGATTTGAAAATCAGGAAGCAAATACGCAATTGCAAGTTTATGCCTGTGAAAAAATTATTAAAATCCTAGAGAAAGATTATGTTTATGAAAATTTAGTTAAATTAGCTTCTATTATTTTAGGTGAATTTGGACATTATTTATCTATTTCTGATTCCAATACAAATGTGTCAGGTAAGCTTATAAAACTAAAATTTAGACAATAACAAAGACTCAAACAAAGGCCTTGATAAACAAATAGATATTATTTTAAAGCATATTCCAAACTGTTCAAATCAAACAATTTATTCTGTATTAACTTGTTTTATGAAATTTTTTACTAGAGATAACAATTTACGTTCGCAGGTTGTTCCAATATTTGAGCAGTATTTGGAAAGTTGGGATCCAGAACTTCAACAAAGAGCACTTGAATACATAATACTCTCTAAATTAGATGGAGAAGATCCGAACCTACCAAACTTATCTGAGATTCGGTAAGATTAAAATTTATTTAAATTTAATCAGAGAAAAATTATTTGAAAAAATCCCTCAATACAGCAAAGAAATTTTCAATAATTCTATCCTGATGAAAAGACTTCAACAGACTCAAACTGGTTTATACTCAGAAAATAAAGACAAAATAGCAATTACAAACGAATCCAATAGAAATAATAGCCCACAAAATGAAATTAGTAATAGAGAAAGTCCTACGACTAAAAATAATAGAATATTAGATATAGAGCAGCCAGATATACAAAACTTCGATAAGTTAATAATGTCACAAGAAGAATCAAATAGTCCCTACAGCGATCATATCCTATTTGACAAAAATCCAAGTGGATTTGCATTACATATGAATAGAAAGCCAGAAGATGCCGTTCCAGTTCCTAAACAGCTAATCAGTGGTAACTTCGATCAGTTTAAATCGCTTTTGTCAAATCCAGTTCCATTTTCTGGGATAATTTACTCAGATCAAAACTTCAAAATAGACTGCAAGGTAAAAATATTGGAAGGCCCATGGCAATTAGGAATTATGCTAGTTTTTATAACTACATCCAGCAATTCAAAATTGGAGGATATTTCTCTTCAACTAAACAATTATAATACAAAGGAATCGCTAAATATTCAAATTTCTAAGCCTAGATATCCAGAAGGCAACAAAGGCGTTGATCATCCTCAGATTTTATTAAAATGCAATTTGATAGATTCTTTTTCTTCTCCTCCTTCATTATCGTTTTATGGTAGAATAGGAATGATGAAACTTAATGTGAATTTCGCTTTACCAATTCTAATAAGTAAATTCTTGGAGAACTATACTCTCCCAATTGAAACGTTTTCTAGACTTTGGTTTGAAATCTCTAACTCCCCTAGAGATTCTCCTTATCAGAAATTAGATGCCATCTTGCCAAACCCAATGGCCGATAATTTCACAATAATGGATTTCCTAAAAAAACTCTGCAGTTTATTAAAGAATTTAGAATTTAAAATCTATCCGCCAGCAAACAGAGAAAGTTTCCATGAAGTAGAGGGTATATCGATACTAAAGTGCGATAATTCTCTTGCTATTCCTATATTAATTCAAGTGAGCTTTATACCATCCTACCCATATGAGTTTAGACTTAGTTTGAGGACCAAAAACCCTAACAATAGATTTACTTCTTTATTATTAGACATTTATTCAGTCATCAAGTTTTATTTTAACTATTAAGAATCTAAAATTGAAATATTAAGACCTACAATAATTAAACTATATAGAAAATTAAAATTATTATTAATAAGAGTTAAATAAATGCTTTCTCTGTAGATTTTTAACAATACTTAATATTATTAATAAATAATAAAAGTTATTTCTGTCTTTTTATTATTAAACAATAAATTAATGAAACCACTCTTCATAATGAATAATTTTAATTTTAATTAATTTAATTTAAATTACTTTTTTAATTATTTTAATTATATCTAATATACCATGAGTGCAAAGAAGGGAAAGTCAGCTATGCAAGGAGTTAAATTAAAGATGGCCTTAGGTCTTCCAGTTGGTGCTTTGATCAATTGTGCCGATAACAGTGGTGCTAAAAACATCTACATTTTCGCAGTTAAAAAAGTTCAAGCTTGCTTAAACAGATTACCTGCTGCTTCTGTCGGTGATATGGTATTATGCACTGTTAAAAAGGGTAAACCCGAATTGAGAAAAAAAGTGTTATATGCTGTCATAGTTAGACAAAGAAAGGCATGGAGAAGAAGAGAAGGACATTTCATTTATTTCCAAGATAATGCCGGTGTTATAGTTTCAAACAAAGGAGAAATGAAAGGATCTACTATTTTAGGTCCCATTGCTAAAGAATGTGCTGACTTATGGCCAAAGTTAGCCGCTGCTGCCGAATCAGTAGTATAAAATATTTTAATAATAATCTGATTAAAAGTTTTAAATAAATTAAACATTCTCATTAATTAAAATATAAACAGTTTGGTGGAATAATATTTATTATTGATAATCATCGCAAATGCATCTTTATATATTTAAAAACGTTTAAACTTGTAATAAAAAGTGCATTCATAATTTGTCTTTTAATTTAGTTATGAGCCAAATTTTTATATGCAAAGAATAATTTAATTAGCCTAATATTTTATTAATTTAAAATAATTTAAAAAAGGAAAAAATATAAATAAAATTTAATATTCTTAATGGGAGCATGCCATTTAACTACCAATCCTCACCACAACCTAAAAATTGTAACAGTCACTAAAAACCCTGTTCCAGCTACTAACAATCAGATTGATAAAAAAATTCTTCAAGATTATAGCAAGAAAAAAAGAGATGAAAGAATTAGTCAATTGACGAAATATGATGAAATAAATAAATATTATAGGATGGGAGTACATCGGGGAAGCGGAAGTTTTGGAATAGTCAGAGAAGCAGTGGAACTTCAAACACTTAAAAAGTTTGCAATTAAAACAGTTTTGAAATCCCAATTTCCAAATGAAAAGAAGTCATTCCTTATACATGAAATAGAAATTTTAATGACTGTAGAACATGAAAATATTATAAAATGCCACGAAATATTTGAAGACGCACATAGCATTCATTTTGTTTTTGATTTGATAGAAGGAGGAGATTTATTTGATTTTCTTATAAATACTCCACAAAGATCAATTCCTGATAAAGCAGCTGAATTTTTTTCTCAAATACTCGATGCCTTACAATATTTACATCATAAAAATATTGTTCATCGTGACATAAAACCAGAAAACTTTCTTCTATATCATTCAGGAAACCGAATTAAATTGAAGCTTATAGACTTCGGATTTTCTACTTTTATCAAAGAAGGAGAAAAATTGACTGAAATGGTTGGGTCCCCTCAATATGTGGCCCCTGAGATAATCGGGATCAAGAGATATGACACTAAGGCAGATATGTGGTCAGCTGGAGTTGTATTGTATAACATGATTACAGGAAGACAGTTATTCATAGGAAAAAGCGACGAAGATACAATGAAAAACATTCTACATGGAGATATCAATTTAGATACACATTTTAAGGATTACCATGCTAAAAATTTGGGTTACAACCTTTTAAATAGAAATCCAGATGAAAGGTTCTCGGCTGACCAAGCAAAGACTTCAATGTATATACAAAACTATATCAACATTGGAGAATTACCAACACAAGGAGTGAAATTCCAACCGAAAGAAGAAAATATAAAAAATATCTTAACCATATTAAATCAACAATTGGATATTAAAACCGATGTTTGGAATATGTTATTGACATACTTAGATATTGGGAAAATTAAAAAGATTAAAGAAAAATTGATTGACCTGATAAATATTAAAAAGAATGACACCACCACAGTAGATGTATCAATGGGAGCAATGACTACCGTTTCATTCGATACTTTATTAAACAGTATCTTAATAAACTTTAATATTCAGGATGAACTATACCAAAAAATAAACGGTAAAATACTTTTTTGACAACAAAATTTTAGATTTTTTAACAAATAAGAAAGACATTTGTCAAAAGCAATTCGTAGATTTTATCAAATTCCTTGATAAATTAGAAAAATGCAAATTGATTTTGATAAAAGAAAGAGTATGGATTATTTTCAAATCAAAAGATAAACAAGAAATGGGATGCTTGTCACCTGATGAAGCCTTCTCTATTTTAAAAGAGAATTTTTCCAAAGTAAAAATTATTTTTTTAATTTTAGTATGATTCTAACAGTATGAGAGATTTGATTAAAATAACAACAGGGGATAGTGGTCATGTAAAATACGATAATTTTTATCAAATATGGGAGCATTTATATAATGCGAGCACTGAGTGAATTAATTAATAATTATAACAATTGGTTTTTAGTTATATGAAGTTAAATTAAATTTAAAATAAATTTTTAAGTTGATTTTATTAATCACTCATAACAATTAAAATACCTTTTTAATATGGAATAATCCTTCCCCTGCTTTTAAATAAATTTAAATTTTAATTCCATTTATATATCATATATCACATATTTTTAATAATTCAAATATTGGTATTTATCTTAAAATAACTAATTCTAACCTTTTAATGAAACCTCCAAATGTATTAAAAAAATTAATTTCAGTAAATATTTAAATATAAATTAAATTTTTAACTTAAAATTATTATTAGATTTATTATATGAATTTCAACATGAACGTAAGATAGTTTTTTTAAAAATATATATAGCCTCCCACTACAAATACAGCAAGATATAAAACAATGCTGTGCAAGCACTTCGAAACAAGCAAAGGTTGCTCATTTAAAGACAAATGTCAATTTGCCCACGGCTTAGCAGATTTAAGATCATCATCAGGCAGCGTAAGATATATTTCTAAACCATAATTTAGGCAACACACACCATACACACCCAGTCATATCAACAAAAACAGCAAACAGATACAACTAAAAAAGGACCAAACCCTCAAAATTATAAAATTGTTAAATGCAAATACTGGGAAAAAGACGGTACATGCCGCTATGGAACTTTATGCACCTTCGCCCATGGAGAAACAGAAGTCAGAACAAAAACAGACAATGTTTTGCTAACTCAACAACCACAAATGGGCTATTATGACCAAAATGTCCAAATTCCAAATTCTGACATGAATCAGTTACCAGGAATGGCCAACATGCCTGGAATGGTAGATCATATGTTCTCTGCTTTCAACATGATGAACCCATATGCAATGGGATTTGACCCTAATATGATGATGAATCCTAACCTCATGATGGGATTTAACCAAGGTGCCTATGATCCTAATTTAATGATGAATCCAATGAATCAGAATTATCCAGGTGGTTTTCTCAATATACCTGGCGGTAATTATCAAAACCCATCTGGTAATAATACTAAAAATGGTACAAATGTATAAGATTTATCTATGATATATTGTGGTTTCAATTAAATAATAATATATTTATTATTATTATCAATATCTAAAATAATTTAACTTATTTAAATCAGGTTATATAAAAGGAAAATTTATTTTTTACATTTAATTTAATTATTTTTTGAAATAAAATATTTGATTTGAACTTAGCGCTTTAATAATTAATTAAAATATTATTGAAGAAGATATTAAACAATTTTAAGTTTAAATGGAATCATATTTTGTATTTATTGTACTTAATTCTGCTTTTTTGTAAAAAGGTTCTTTGTCGGTTTTTATTTTTACATCAACCAAATCATTTTCATCATAAGAAGCATCTCTTGAGGAAACGTAATAATTTAATCTTTCATTATCAGATTTGTTCTTCTTGTTAAGTTTTTCTATTATTTTAGATGTCAGTTGATCAAAAAGGATTTTTATAGCTATTTGATTTCTTTTATAATAATAGAAGCACACACTGATTCCGACTAGAATTACAAGTATTAAAATTATATTGAATAAGGTTTTAAAGAAGCTAAATCTTTCCTTTAAGTGTCCAACACTATTGCATTCTTTTCTAAAATAAAGATTAACCACATCATAATTTTCGAATCTTAAAATCATTTCAATCAAAGAAGTGGAGTGTAAAAGTGGCACACAAGAAAAATTGATTGTAAAATAAGATTCATCATTAGAAATAATTCCTCCTTTTGATAATGGTCCGGAAACAATAGCATTCACGAC
>Ga0169931_10010285_pt1 | contig 13340 bp, 9 predicted proteins | sample Kivu_15m_20L_FD_129675 | JGI IMG/M metagenome (GOLD analysis project Ga0169931, IMG submission 129675) | Freshwater microbial communities from Lake Kivu, Western Province, Rwanda to study Microbial Dark Matter (Phase II) - Kivu_15m_20L... | ecosystem: Environmental > Aquatic > Freshwater > Lake ...
CCCAGAGAATTTATTGGCATCCGCATCATTTTGTGCAACACCGGGGACAGTTCCCGCAGTCGCAGACACCGAGTGCATGGCTGCAAGGTGCATGGCACCTGCGACTCACCAGCGCAAACGCCCTCACCAGCGCGCGCACCTTCGGTGCGAAGCACAGCCGGGGGCTTCCGCCCAACCGCTGAGCTGCGTGGATCCGCTCCACCGTGACAAGGCGTGCACCGTCGTTGCTCCGGGGGTAGAGGCAGCTTCGGCAGAATTGGCAGGACCGTTGTTTCCGGTTCGATCCGTAAAATCCGAACATTTTCACAAGTCTCGGGGCGGAGAGATCGATACACAAGGAAGACGCTGGACATTCAGCGACGGTTAGAGTTTTTTCGGTGGAACAGATTCATGGCAATTCCTTCCGGTCCTTCAGGGAAATGCACAATGCAGACGGTTGGCAGGCAATTGCGGCGTTCAGCGGTGCTGGCGACGATCTGCCTGATGCTGGTCTCAAACAGCGGCTGCACGCTGACTGGGGGCTTCATCAGCGTGGTTTGGTCTTACATGACCTTCTGGAAAACGCTGCCGATAGTTCCTGTGCCTGCCTATCAGACCCAGCTGATCGAAGACAAGCTGTGGGAAGATGAGCGATACAACCGTGTGCCGGTGCTGGATCCGGTCGAGGGTGAAGTTTTCTGCGTGGATCCTCCAAGTGAAGATCAGGTGATGCGAGCCATGCCAAGTGACGCGGCTGGCGGTTTTGCCTTCTTCCAGGAAACTCAGATCAACAATGTTCGTATTGTGGTGGAACCGCTGGTGGATCGGCTGGATGACTGCAAAGTCTACCCGCTGGTCGGCCCGGCTCGACTGCACCACTGCCACTACAAGTGTACGATCTACTACGACAAGACTATTCGGTCCTACTGGCCCATCCCGTTCACTCACACTGACGAGTCGGTGGAAGTGGTCTACATTGACAAGGACCACCTGATCCGCTGCACCGGTCCTGCCACTCCCTGAACGGGGGAGACCGGCGGAATTCGCCGGAATCAGTGAATGAATCACACGCAGAGGGAACCGCATCTGGAAACAGGTCGGTTCCTTTTTTTGTTGACTCTGCCGCACTTGCGGCCGAATTCCGTCTGCTGTATTTCGCCTCTGCCCATTTCTGACTATATTACCGGCCTCCGCAGCGATCTGCGGTTGTTCATGCTGATCGATCTGGTGGGCATGGGCAGAGCCTTCGGTGAACACACAGTCAGAAAACAGTGAGCGAATCAGTGCCGGCAACTTCTGTGATCGGTCTGCAGTGGGGCGATGAGGCCAAGGGCAAGATTGTTGATCTGCTCACGGAAACGCACCACGTGGTGGTGCGTTACCAGGGCGGCAACAACGCTGGGCACACCGTTCGTTTTGACGGTCGCACTTACAAGCTCAGTCTGCTCCCTACCGGCATTCTGCACTCCCACATCACCTCCGTCATCGCCCCTGGCGTCGTCGTCAATCCGCTCGCACTTCTGAAAGAACTGGACGGTCTGTCATCCGGCGGTCACGACTGTTCCAGCCGACTGCTTGTCAGCGACCGCGCCCATGTCATCTGCCCCTGGCACCTGCTGGAAGAGGCCGCTCTGGAAAAATCCCGCGGCCGTGAGGCCATCGGCACCACCATGCGTGGAATTGGCACCTGTTACCGTGACAAGGTTGGTCGCACCCACGCAGTCCGAGTGGGGGACCTCGTCAACCGCGACTCATTTGCTGCGAAGGTCCGGGAAATCGTTCCGTTCAAACAGCGTCTGCTGAATGCGCTGGACCCTGACGGGACACAGATGGATCCCGACCAGATCATCACCGAATATTCCTCTGCCGCTGACCGCATCCGTCCGATGGTCACCGACACGACGTCATGGCTTCTGGATGCGCTCGACCAGAACCGCTGGCTGCTCTTCGAAGGCGCCCAGGGAAGTCTGCTGGACGTCGATCATGGAACGTTCCCGTACGTCACATCCTCCAACAGCTCCGGCTGTGGCATCCACAGCGGCAGCGGAATTCCGGAACGTGCGATACAGAAGATGATCGGAGTAGCCAAAGCCTACACAACTCGTGTCGGTGGCGGCCCTTTCCCATCAGAGCTCAATAACGACACCGGCAATCGCATCCGCGTCGCGGGTAACGAATTCGGCACCGTCACCGGTCGGCCTCGCCGCTGCGGCTGGTTTGACGCCGTCGCCACTCGCTACAGCGCCCGCATCAGCGGCGTTGACTCCATCACCATTGCACTCCTTGATGTGCTCACCGGGTTCGACGAACTTTTCGTCTGTGAAGCGTATAACATCCGCGGCACCATCACGCGATCGCTCCCCAGCCGCTGCGAAGATCTCGCCGACGCCCAACCTGTCCTCCGCAGCCTCCCCGGCTGGACCGAAGACATCACCGGCATCACCCAATTCGAAAAGCTTCCGCCAAACGCCCAACAATACTGCCACACCCTGCAGGAACTCATCGGCCGTCCCGTCGAATTCGTCTCTGTCGGCCCCGACCGCGCACAAACAATCAGGCTTTAGGTCAGGTCGTGGAGCGAGGGAAGCGGGCAGCAGGAAAATGCCTGGCAGGAAACATTCGATGTGCTGACAAACAAACTGCTGACCGCTAACCGCCGACACGCTGCCACGCTGCCACGCTGACCGCTGCAAGGCTGAAAGACGCAAATGATCCAGCTCTCTCATCCTCCTGTCCCAGCCAGGCCAATGACCGCTGCCTTCATCGAGCAGCTGCGGAAGATTCTTGGCAATGAACGCGTCGTGACGGCTGCCGACGAACTGATGGTCTACGAGTGCGACGCGTACGTCATCGAAAAGAGTGCGCCTCAGGCTGTCGTCTTTCCCCAAACGACGCTCGAAGTCCAGCGTATCGTGCGCACATGTGCAGAGCACGGCGTTCCATTTGTTCCGCGGGGTGCAGGCACCAGCATCGCTGGAGGCAGTTTACCGGTGGGTGGCGGCGTCATGATTTCGCTGACTCGCATGAACCGCATCCTTGAAATCAGCCATCGGGATCGGTACGCGGTGGTTGAGCCAGGCTGTGTGAACATCCGGCTGACGCGAGCGCTTGCCGGGAGTGGCTTTCACTACGCACCTGACCCAAGCAGTCAGGGGGCCTGCACGATTGGTGGCAACGTCGCTACCAATTCCGGCGGTCCCCACACTCTTAAATACGGCGTCACGGTCAATCATGTTCTGGGCGTGGAGTATGTGGATGCATCCGGCGATTTGATTCAGCTGGGAGGTCCGTGTGGCCGCGGCAACGACTTCGATCTGACAGGATTATTTGTTGGCAGTGAAGGCACCTTTGGCGTGGTGACTCGTGTCTGGGTCCGCATCACGCGCGATCCATCGTCCTGTCGGACAATGCTGGCGATATTCAACACGGTGGCGGACGCGACAACGGCGATCAGCCGGATCATCGCGGCCGGGATCGTTCCGGCAGCTCTTGAGATGCTCGATCAGGGCATCATCGAAGCGCTCGAAGCGGCCTTCCAGTTTGGTTTTCCGCTGGACGCCGGTGCGGTGCTCATTATCGAGACGGATGGGTTGGAATGTGTGGTGGACGGCGAAGCGGCCACCATTGAATCGCTCTGCATGCAGTACGGTGCTCGCGAAGTCAAGCGGTCGCGTTCGGAAGAGGAGCGGCAGTTGTTGTGGAAGTGCCGCAAGCAGGCCTTCGGGGCGATTGGACGTCTGGCCCCCAGCTGCTGTACTCAGGACGGTGTGGTCCCCCGTACGCGGCTGCCGGAGATTCTTGAGTTTATCCGTCAGACCGAACAGAAGTACGACCTGCGGATAGTCAACGTATTTCACGCAGGTGACGGAAATCTGCATCCGATTATTTTGTTTGACGAGCGGCATGCGGATCAGATCAAGCGGGTGCTGCTGGCCAGCGAGGACATTCTGAATCGCTGCATTGATCTGGGCGGGAGTGTGACGGGCGAACACGGGATTGGAGTGGAAAAGATCAGCTTCATGCCGCGGTTGTTTTCGCCGGAAGATCTGGCGGTGATGGCTGATGTGCGTCGAGTGTTCAACCCCACCGGCCTGTGCAGCCCCGGAAAACTCCTGCCAACTGCCGGAGGTTGCGGCACCGAAAGTTCTCTCAAGGTCGCTGCAGCCAAACGACCAGCGTTCTGACGGAGTCTTTGTTCTGTCGCGTTTCGTGCTGCGAAACGCCTGTCCCTGAATTCATCTCTGCGGACCAGTCTCATGCTGCATCAGTCTCGACTCAACCGACTCTCTGCACAATCGCTGTGCCTGGGACTTTGTCTGCTCGTTGTCAGCCTCCTGGCTTCACTGCGAGCGGCTTCCGCTGATGAACCACCGAGGACTCTGCGTCTGGTGACGCACAACGTGTATTACGGTTTTACAAAACGCGGCGAGCCGCGGTACGGTGCATGGAAACGCTGGATGGCGGCTCAGGCCCCCGACATTGTCTCCCTGCAGGAGCTCAACGGCTACACGCAGGAAAAGCTGTCCGCCGATGCTGCATCCTGGGGCCATGCCCACTCGGTACTGCTCAAGCCCGACGGCTTTTCCACCGGGATCACATCACGTTATCCAATTTCCGACGTGAAGCTGCTGCGCGATGGTTTTCATCACGGACTGCTGCGTTGCCGCATCGCCGGAATCTGGGTTTACGTGATTCATTTTCATCCCTCCAACTTCGCTCGCCGCATTGACGAGGCGGCCCTGCTGAAGGCCGACATTCAATCGCTCAACGAAGATTCTCCGCGCATCATTCTGGCCGGAGATTTCAATGGTTTTTCGCCCGTTGATCGCTCGCATTACGATGCAGATTCACAGCTGGTGCCGTTCTTCAGGCGACTGGACGAACGCAACCGGGAGGCGCGGAATCTGAATGACGGGCGGATGGATTACGGAGGGATTCAGGCGATTCTGGACCAGGGATTTGTGGACCTTGCAGCGCGTGAGCGAAGGGCGGACATGCCGTTTGTGGGCACCTTCCCAACGCCGCTCACAGCGGACGAGGACCACGGCACAGATCGACGGCTGGACTACGTCTTCGTGTCGCCCAACCTGTTGCCGACAGTGATGTCAGCCGTGATTCTGCGGGATGCGGCTACGGCAACTCTGTCCGATCACTACCCAATGCGGGCGGACTTCCGATTTGGTCCAGTGGCGACGGCGATCGAGCCGGGTTCGGCGGAAAGCCTGTTTGAAGCTGCCCCGCAGTTGCTGCAGGAAACGGGTGCTGGCGAGGGTCCGGTGTGGCATCCGGACAAGGGTCTGTTCACAAGCGGTGGTGGCGACATTCATCTGCGCGCCCTTGATGGAACTCAATCCGTCTACCGCGAGGCTGCCGGATCGAATGGATTGCTGATTGATCGGCAGAGGCGGATGGTGATTTGCGAACCGGTTCGTCGGCGAGTGACGCGGCTGGAGTCTGATGGCACATTGATCGTGCTTGCCGAAACCTTCGCGGGGCAGCGTTTCAACCAGCCGAACGACCTGACGCTCGATTCGCAGAATCGTCTCTATTTCACAGATCCGTGTTACGGAGACCGTTCGGCGATGGAGATGCGGGACAGTGCAGGGCGGACGGTGGAAGGTGTTTATCGGATTGACCCGGACGGGCGCGTGGAGCGGATTCTGGGGCGGGAGCTGGATCGGCCCAACGGGATTACGGTAACACCGGACGACAAATTGCTGTATGTGGCCGACAACAATAACTCGCAGGGTGGTGCCCGGCGGCTTTGGCGATTCCACCTGCAGCCCGACGGTCGCGTGGACGCTGCCACGCAGACGCTCCTTTACGACTGGAAGACAACGCGGGGCCCCGACGGAATGAAGCTGGACGTGGACGGTCGGCTGTACGTGGCAGCGGGCCTGAACAAACCCAGTCCGCCGCATGAATCGGCCGATGAGCCGACGGCCGGAGTGTATGTATTCAGCCCTGCGGGTGAGTTGCTGGAGTTTGTGCGGATACCGCGTGATGAGACAACCAATTGTGCCTTTGGCGGCGTGGATGGGCGGACGTTGTACGTGACAGCCGGGGGAAGTTTGTGGGGTATTCGGACCAAGGTGTCTGGTCGGACGTGGCTGCGTAATTGAGGTTTGCATGAATCCGATCAGTTTTGCATTGAGGCGTCCGAAGACGGTGGTGGTTCTGCTGCTGGTGCTGGCGTTGGCTGGCGTCAGTGTGGTGCGACCTGCGGCGGTGGATGACTGGCTGCGAGTTCGCGGTGTTGAACTGCCCATTCGGCGCATGTCGGTGGATATCTTTCCGGCGTTGAATCTGCCTGTGATTTACGTGTGTCAGCCCTATGGAGGCATGGACCCGGCGCAGATGGAGGGGTTGCTCACGAATTATTACGAATATCATTTTCTGTACATCAACGGCATTCATCATGTGGAAAGTCGGAATGTGCAGGGCACGGCACTGATGAAACTCGTTTTTCATCCTGGCACCAACATGGCTCAGGCGATGGCCGAGACGATTAATTACGTGAATCGTTCGCGTGCGATGATGCCGCCGGGCACGGTGCCTCCTTTTGTGATGCGATTTGACACGGGCAGCGTTCCCGTCGGCTATCTGGTGCTCTCCAGTGCGACGCGAACGATTGCCGAGATTCAGGATCTGGCGTTGTTTCGGGTGCGTCCGATGTTTTCATCGCTCCCGGGAGTTTCTGCACCGCCGCCGTTTGGCGGTTCGGCTCGCACAGTTGTGATTCGGGCCAATCCGGATCGCCTGCGGGCCTATGGGTTATCTCCGGACGAGATCATCACAGCGCTGACTCGAGGAAACGCGATTGCACCTTCCGGAAACGTTCGCGTGGGGGACCTGTATCCAGCGGTGCCCACCAATGCGATGGCTCGGGATCTGTCAGATCTGGGGCGAATTCCGGTACGAACCGGCGACCGCACGGTGTATCTGAGGGATGTTGGGGTGATCGAGGATTCTGCGGACCTGACCACGGGTTACGCACTGGTGAACGGCCGCCGTGCGGTTTATATCCTCGCGACAAAACGTGCCGATGCATCGACGATGGACGTGACAGGTCAGATTCGCAGGGCACTTCCGTCGATGCAGAAGGAGTTGCCGGACGACATTCGCGTGTCCTTCGAATTCGATCAGTCCCCGTATGTCACTCGAGCAATTTCCAGTTTATCGACGGAGGGTTTGCTGGGAGCGGCGCTGACTGGCCTGATGGTGCTGTTGTTCCTGCGCGACTGGCGAAGTGCTCTGGTTGTGGTGCTGAACATTCCGCTGGCGCTGCTGTTTGCGGTGACGGGGCTGTGGCTGACCGGTCAGACGATCAACCTGATGACGCTGGGTGGATTGGCGTTATCGGTGGGGATTCTCGTGGACGAGGCGACAGTGGAGATTGAGAACATTCACACGCAGTTGCGGCGGACTGGTTCTGTGTCACTGGCAGTGTGGCGTGGAAACCAGCAGACCGCGTTGCCGCGACTTCTGGCGCTGCTGTGTATGCTGGCCGTGTTTCTGCCGACATTTTTCATGCAGGGTGCACCGCGAGAGCTGTTTGCACCGCTGGCATTGGCGGTGATGTTTTCGATGACGGGTTCGTACCTGCTGTCGAGCACTCTGGTACCGATCCTTTGCGTCTGGCTGCTCAGACCGGTCCTGACCGCTGGGGTTGAAACTGCGGGTGCGGAACTGGGTGGCGGTTTGTTCAGCGGACTGCTGCGACGTGTGGCGGGCGGCATGATTCGGCTGCGGTGGCTGGTGGTGCCGCTGTATGTCGTGGTGAGTCTGACGGTGGCCATTCGGGCATTGCAGCACGCGGGGCTGGAAATTTTCCCCGGCACAGACTCAGGAGAATTTCGCCTGCGTCTCAGAGCTCCTGACGGCACGCATATTGAAGCGACGGAGCAGTATGCGGTGAGGGTATTGAAGGCGATTGAGCGTGAGGCAGGTGAGGGCAATGTGTCGCTGTCGCTGGGATATGCGGGGACAGTGCCGGCTTCGTTCCCGATTAATTCCGTCTATCAGTTTTCTCGGGGGCCTGAGGAGGCAATCCTGCGGGTGGCGTTCCGAGCGGGCGCGAACTTGCGTACCGAAGTGCTCAAGCGACGGCTCCGGGAACAGTTTGCCGAGGAGTTTCCGCAGCTGCGGTTTTCGTTCGAGCCCGCGGATATTGTCAGTGAGGTGATGAGTTTCGGTGCGGCCGCTCCGGTGGAGGCCGCTGTTCGTGGCGGATCAGTGGCAGAGAATCGCGACTATGCGGTTCGACTGCAGGCTGAACTGCAGAAGGAGCCGGTGCTGCGTGACGTTCAGATCGTGCAGTCACTTGAATATCCCACAGTGGAGGTGAAGATTGATCGGGAGCGCGCGGGTCTGGCGGGTGCGACGGCCGACCAGATCAGTCGTTCTGTACTGGCAGCAACTTCTTCCAGTCGATTTGTGGTCCCGAGTTACTGGCCGGATCCCAAATCGGGGATTGGTTATCAGGTGCAGGTTGAGATTCCTCAGCCGGCGCTGAAGTCTGCGGCGGATCTGGGCGGAATCCCGGTTCTGAAGAATGCCGACGGTGCGGTGCTGCTGCGAGACGTGGCGGAGCTGAGTACTGGAAAGATGCCTGGTGAATTTGATCGTTATAATATGAAGCGTGAGTTATCACTGACGGCGAATATCGACGGTGCCGATCTCGGCACCGCGGCGGCTCGCGTGGATGCTGCGATTCGTCGGGTTCAGCAGCAGGACGACGCGCTGAAGGACGAAGCAGAGCGTGCCGGTGTACAGCCAAAGCCGGGGCGAATCACCTGTGAACTGCGCGGTCAGATTCCTCCGCTGAGGCAGATGGTAAGTGGGCTGGGGACCGGGCTGGTGCTGGCAATTCTGGCCATTTTTCTGATGTTGTCTGCCAACTTTCAGTCCTTCCGCCTCGCGCTGGCCGCTGTGACGACCATCCCTGCAGTGCTTGCGGGAAGCAGTCTGATGCTGTGGGGGACTGGCACAACGCTGAACATTCAGTCGTTTATCGGGATGATTATGAGTTTGGGTGTGTCGATGGCGAATGCGATACTGCTGATCAGCTTTGCCGAGCAGCATCGGCGAGCGGGTGCGTGTGTGTCCGGGTCAGGTGCGGCAGTGGGCGGGGGTGTGAGTGCGCGTGTTTCTGCGGAGGAGGCGGTGCTGGGGCGATCGCGGGCGATATTAATGACCAGTTCGGCGATGCTTGCCGGCATGCTGCCGCTGGCTCTGGGATGGGGCAGTGCAGGGTCGGGCACGGCACCGCTGGGACTGGCTGTGCTGGGTGGGCTGGGTGCTGCGACTGCAGCGTCGCTGCTGGTGCTTCCGGCCGCCTATTGCTGCCTGTCTCCACGGGCCGCCTCAGCGTCGTTGCATCCGGGCGATCCGGACAGCAAACATTTTGCGGGCACAGAATTGTGAGGAATGAACACATGCGGCCATACTTCCTGAAGATGTCTGCTGCGGCAACTGCGTCGCTGCTGCTGGTCCTTGCCGGCTGTCAGGGCCAGGTGAGCGACAGCGGCAGTGCTGTTTCGGGCGGTGCAGCGACGGGGACGGAGCTTCCTCGTGTGCAGGCAGGAAAGCCGCAGCGCAAATCGCTCGTACAGAAAACGGAGCAGCCGGGGCTTGTGCAGGCATGGATGCAGGCCGACATTCATCCGCGAAGCAGCGGTGTTGTCCAGCAGGTGCTGGTTGATATCGGCGACGCGGTCACTGTTGGTCAGGAATCTGCCCAAGGTCAGTTGCTGGCAGTGCTGTCTGCACCCGATCTCGAGGATGAGCTGCGTCAAAAGCAGGCGTTACAGCGACAGGCCGAGGCCGAGATTGGCCAGGCAAAAGCTGCGGTGCAGCTTGCGGCGGCGTCCGAGCGGTCTGCGGAGGCTGAAGAAGCGGAAGCGGCTGCTGGCAGGCGGCGAATAGAAGCGGAGGTTGCGCGTCTGACGTCCGAATCTTCGCGTCTGGCCGGGCTGGCCGAATCCGGGTCCGTGACAGCAAGGCTGGCGGAAGAGGCCATGCAGAAGCGGGTGGCAGCGGAGTCTTCGCTTGAGGAGCTGGCGGCAGCGGTGTTGTCCGCGGCAGCGCGACGTGGCGAGGCCCGCGCGGCGTCAGTGCGAGCGGACGCGGACCTGCAGGCCATGGAAGCACGACGCGAAAGTGCCGTCGCCGAAGTGCAGCGGTTGCAGACGCTTTGTGGTTATCTGCGGATTGAAGCCCCATTCGAAGGAATTGTGGCGGCTCGACATGTTGATCGAGGTGACCTTGCAACCGCCGGCAGCGGTTCAAAGCCACTGTTTACCATCGTCAACACCACGCGAGTCCGTATTGCCGCGCGGGTCCCGGAAGCTGACGCGGTCCACATTCATCGTGGCAGTTCCGCGGTAGTGAAGATTCCGGCTATGCAGCAGCGGCAGTTCTCTGGGGAAGTCGCCAGAACCAGCTGGACCCTGGATGAGCAGACGCGGACGCTTCAGGTGGAGATTGATCTGGAAAATGCAGATGGCATTCTGCGACCCGGGATGTATGCGAATGTGGAACTGATTGTCGGACAGAACGACCAGGCCCTGGCCGTGCCGAAAGCTGCAGTGACTCAGCAGGGCGGCGAGAATATCTGTCTGGTGGTGGGGGCCGATGGCGTGCTGGAGCGACGCAGGGTGACGACAGGTCTGAGAACAGCGACCGATGTTGAGATCGTGCAGGGACTGGAAGAATCCGACACCGTTGTCACGGCAAATACTGCCGCATTTCGGGAAGGACAAAAAGTGGAAATCGCTGCGAATCCGAAGTAATCCAGGCGGTTTGGGGTGTTTTTTCTGCCTGTAGCGATGGAACCGCCTCGGCATAACTGTTGCCGTTCGCAAACTTCACGCAGTCGCACTTTCCCGTTGTCGATTTGAACGACGAGTGGATGCGGAGCGCATTCGCACGGTGCTCGACAGCGGTCTGATTTGCACGGATGTGGACCTATGAAGCGGCTGGTGAAGGCATTTCTGGCTGCGGGCTGCGGCTGGCTGACAGGTTGCCAGCTGGTCGCCCCCCACATGCAGGCGGGCTCCGTGCAGATGCTCGCGGATGCTCCTGCTAAGCAGTCGATTGCAACGTCATCGGCTGCGGATGTGCGGACCGATGACGGACCGACGGCAGCCACGGCGGAGTCACCGACAGAGACCCTTGAAATCACGCGTCTTGACCTCGCGACGGCTTTGTCGCTGGCATCAGGACGCAGTGTTCAGGCCGCCTATGCGAGGGCGAGGGTGGAAGAGGCGTATGGTCAGCTGGATCGGGCGAGGGCTCTGAAACTTCCGTCTCTGCGTGCAGGCCTGAATTACAACAAGCACGAGGGCCGGATTCAGGATGTGGCCGGGAGTGTGATTGAGACGAGTCGAGGCAGTGTTTATGGGGGCCTGGGTGCGGGTGCTGTGGGGGCCGGTTCCCCAGCGACACCAGGCCTGATCGCTCAATTCCACGTTGCCGATGCAATTTTTCAGCCGCGGATTGCAGCGCAGACGGTTCAGGCCAGGCGTCACGGTGCCCGGGCTGCTCAAAATGACGCACTGCTCGCGGCAGGTGTCGGCTATCTGGAACTGTTGCGGGCCGAACAGGAACTGGCGATTTGCGACGAAGTCGTGGGGCTCGTGGAGCAGCTGGAGCGAACGACAGGGGAGTTCGCAAAGAGTGGAGCGGGCACGGAAGCGGACCACGACCGCGCGCTGACAGAACTGGCACTGCGACGCTGTGAACAGCTGCGGGCTGAAGAGGCTGCGGCAGCGGCCAGTGCCCGGCTGGCTGAGCAGGTGCGATGGGACAAGCCGACGGTGTTGAAACCGGCCGACACGCGACTGGTGCCAGTGGAACTGGTCTCCGCACACGACAGCCTGCAGCAGCTTGTATCCACCGCACTCACATCTCGACCGGAGCTGGCTGAATGCCGCTATCTGGTGGGAGAAGCAGTCGAACGACTCAATCGAGAACGTCAGAGCCCGCTGATTCCCAGCGTGCTGCTCTCGGCCAGCTACGGCGGCCTTGCGGGTGGGCTTGGGAGTGATCTGCGAGGGGCGGGAGATCGTCTGGATGCCGATGCCATGGCTTTCTGGGAATTGCGGCAGATGGGCGCGGGCGAACAGGCGGCACAACGCGAATCGCGGGCCAGAATCGGCCAGGCGCGAGCGCGGCAGTTGCAGGTGATGGATCGAGTGGCGCGGGAAGTGACAGAGTCTCATCTGCGGGTGGCCAGTGGCAAAAAGCAAATGGAAACCGCCACGCAGGCAGTGGATTCCGCCGAATTGTCCTATCGACGCAACCTCGAACGAATTCAGAACGGCCAGGGCCTCCCACTGGAAGCTCTGCAGTCCCTGCAGGCTCTGGCCGCAGCCCGCCGTGAATACGCGCGATCAATCGCGGACTTCAACATCGCGCAACTGACGCTGCAGCGAGCCACAGGGTTTCAGGTGGAAGCGCAGTGACGTGGCCGAACGGGATAAGGCGTTGCCGGTTGCTGACCGTGAAGAGAGGAGAGGAAACAGCAGGAGAATGCAGAAAGGAGAGAGTCTACTCTCGCCTTTCTGTATTCTCCTGCTCTATTTTTTGACGGCAGGTGCCGTCAAAAAATGGGCGTGCGGGGGATGTCAATCCATTGTTAACGGTGCGTGCCCCCGCGGCCTATACCGTATCAGAAACGCACGAAGCACTGCGTGTTTGAAGCTCGATCCGGCCGCGCCGATGGCCTTGCCAGCGCGCGCACCTTCGGTGCGAAACACAGCCGGGGGCTTCCGCCCAACCGCTCAGCCGCTGGTCAGCCGCATGGCGGCAGCCTGCGGGCAAACGGCCCTGCAAACGCCCTTGCCAGTGCGCCTCCTGCGCTGCATCGCACCTCGATTGCCTTTCCTGTTTGTTTTCTCAGGATCTCTCAACAGACCAGCGTCTGAGTCCCGTGTGACGAGCACAGGCACTGGATATTATGGAGCATTGGCTGCGGGGCGGGGAACGAGCAGGTTACGGAAAAGAATCAGGCGTCGCGGTGATTGAACTGTTGCTGCAGCTGCGCCAGCATCTGGTCCAGTTGATCCAGATCACAGGTGGCCAACTGTTCGGCAGTGCTGACGGGCAGTCGCAGCAGTTGCTGTAACTGCACGATTTGTCCCTGCAGCATTCCTTTGCGAATACCACGGGCCTCGCCAATTTCGATACCACGCGCCTCGCCAATTTCGAGACCACGCGCCTCGCCAATTTCAATACCACGCGCCTCGCCGATCTCCAGTCCCTGCTGTCGGCCAAAGATGATCCGCGCCTCTTCGTCGCGATGAGCTTTCAGGCGAGCATTGTATTCCTGCAGTTGTTCGGGGGTTTTGGCAATCATA
>Ga0169931_10010287_pt1 | contig 13338 bp, 10 predicted proteins | sample Kivu_15m_20L_FD_129675 | JGI IMG/M metagenome (GOLD analysis project Ga0169931, IMG submission 129675) | Freshwater microbial communities from Lake Kivu, Western Province, Rwanda to study Microbial Dark Matter (Phase II) - Kivu_15m_20L... | ecosystem: Environmental > Aquatic > Freshwater > Lake...
AGCGCCATGCCACCGGCACCCCGCTCCTGCTCGACGATCGCGCGCGCCTCGAGAGTCGAGTAGCGGTTGTGCTTCGCGATCAGGTATTCGAGCGGCCTCCTGTCATGGTGGACGAGGTCCGCGTGGATGAACCCAACCGGGCCTTCGGCAACCATGTGCTCATGAACCTCGCGTTCTTCATAGCGCGCGAGCCCGCGCTTGAAGAAACGTATGTTCCAGGACGGGTAGTAGCCACAGTGACGGATGACGCCACCCAAGAACACGAAGTGCCGGTTGACATGGAAAGCGGCCTCCGCCACCTCGGCTGGAGCCCGTGCCGCGATACGGAGCAGCTGGTCGCGGAGCTCGGGCGTTACCGACTCGTCCGCGTCGATGATCAGCACCCACGGCGCGCTGAGCCCAACGGAGTCGAGAGCCCAATTCTTCTGACGCGCATAGCCGAGCCAGTCCCGATGAACCACCTCGGCGCCCAAGGAACGAGCGAGGGCCACGGTTCCGTCGGACGACCCTGAATCCACCACGAAGACACGGTCCGCCCAGCCGACGACCGATCCGATCGAGTGCGCGATGTTCGCCTCCTCGTCGCGGACGATCATGACGACCTCGATGTTCGATGGTCGCCGATCGGCAGCATCGCAGTGGTCGCTCGCCATGCTCAGTTCCGTGCCCAGGTGGCGCCTGAAGGGCCATCCTTGACCGTGACTCCCAACGAGGACAGTTCCGCACGGATGCGGTCGCTCTCCGGCCAATCCTTTGATGCTCGGGCCGCGGCACGACGGGCAAGAAGCGCCTCAACCCGAGCCGTGAACTCCGGGTCGGCGGCATCCACGTACCCGGCCACGGGGGCATTACGGCCCAGCACCGCGAGGACCGAGTCCATGGCCAACAGGCTCGCGAGCTCCCGATGCGGGCACGGCGGGGTCGCCCCCTGCGGCACGGCGGCCACCGCCTCGTTGAGTGCCGCGATCGCCCGTGCGACGTTCAGGTCGTCGCTCAATGCGTCCGTGAATTCGCCGAGGGCGCACTCGAAAGGCCCAAGGGCGCGCGACTCGTCTGCGGCGACTCGGCCGGAGGTCGCGGCGGCCGCGGCCGCCTCGCCCGCGAGCCTTGCATGCGCGCGTGACCAGCGATCAACCATCCGCTGGCAGTCCTGCAGGCCTTGCATGGTGAAGTTCGCGTTCGACCTGTAGTGCGTGCGCACGAGCTCCAGCCGAAGAGCAGCTGGCGTCACTCCCTTGGCAAACAAGTCGCGCGCGGTGAAGAAGTTGCCCCTTGACTTCGACATCTTTTCGCCCTCGACCCGGAGGTGGCGTGTGTGGAACCACGCGCGAGCGAACGCTGGCCTTCCAGTCGCGCAGCAGCTTTGCGCGATTTCGCACTCGTGATGAGGGAAGATATTGTCTTCTCCACCGGAGTGAATGTCGATTTCATCGCCGAGCAGCATCCGGGCCATGGCGCTGCACTCGATGTGCCAGCCCGGATACCCCTCGCCCCAGGGCGAAGGCCATCGCATCAGATGACGCGGGTCAGGCTTCCACAAGAGGAAGTCCGCCGGATGGCGCTTGAGGGCCTGGTGCGCGGCGTCGACACGCGATCCCGCGCCCTCCTTGAGTCCTTCGACCGTGTTTCCAGACAGGCGCCCGTAGGCGGGGAAGGACCGCACGTCGAAGTACACCGCCCCGTCGGCCGCCACGTAGGCGTGGCCCCCCTCGACGAGGAGCGTGATCATCTCGACCATCTGGGAGATGCACCGAGTGGGCCGGGGCATCAACCGGCCCGGGTCGCCACCTGAGCAGCGGAGGGCCTCGGCCTCGATCGCGACCTTGAGGCCCAGGAGGCAGGCGTCGTCCATGAATCGCCTGGCATAGAAATCGGCGATCGCTCCCGGATCCGATGGGTCGAGCTCGGCTCCGGTTGGAAGCCTGCCGGACTTCTTGGCCTCGGCGATCCGGCGACCAGCGATCGCCATCTTGTCCTCGCCGCCCCCGTCGGCCGCGGCGTCGTCGGTCATGTGCCCGACGTCCGTGATGTTCATCACGTGCACGACCCGATGGCCGAGCAGCTCGAGGGTGCGTCGGAGGACGTCCGCGCTCAGGAACGAGCGGAAGTTCCCGATGTGGGCATCGTCGTAGACGGTGGGCCCGCAGGAGTAGAACGAGATGGCCCGGGCACTGCCGGCCGAAGCGCCGATCGGCACCCTTTGGCCAGAATAGGTGTCATGGATCGTCAGCGGCACCGTGGTGGATGATACGTGCGGCGATCGGCAAGTCAGCGACAAGCGGCGACCGCGGAGATGGCGCTTGACATCTGCGCGTCAAGGCGCTGACGCAGCAACGCGGCAGTCTCGGGGTGATCCCAGCGAATCGGTGCCGAAGAGAGTGTCGCCGACAGCCAATAGTCGCGGGCGAAGTACCCGCGCACCTCGGCGCGAAGGTCCATGAACGCTTGGCTCGGATGGTCCGTTGGCCAGGTCGCGACCCGCTCGAAGTAGCCCATCGCGCCCCAGAGCGCGATGCCGGTCGCCCCTGCCTCGATCAGGGGCCTGACCTGCTCCTCGATGAACTCCTGCATGGGGATCGGCCGAAGGACGCTCGAGAAGCCGCCGGGCTGGAACCACGGAGACACCATCGGAATGATGGGCGGCTCAGGTAGCGCGCGGTCACGGAAGTGGAGCTTGATGGCCTCGACGTTCGCCGTCCGCCAAGACGCCTCGACGAGCCGCCGGGCGGTGACGGTGGTCGGCATCCCCATGGCGTCCTCGTAGACGTCGTAGACACCGGGCATCACGAAGTCGAGCTCCGGCATGAGGGCAGCGACCGGGCCGATGGCCTTCCGGTACTCGGCCTCGCGCTCCTGCTGCGAGAGGTCCGACCACACGCGGCCCGCCAGCCAGTACTTGACGCGCGGGATGCCGTAGTAGGTCCACTTGATCTGGGGGAAGCGCGCGCGCAACGCACGGACGGTGTCGATCATCGACTGCAGCGCTGGCCGGTAGCGTGGGTCACGGTCGCCGGAATCCCAGAGCAGGTCGAAGGGATCCTCGAAGTCGAGCACTCCCCAGCCCGACCCGTTCCCGCTCGAGATCATCCGCTCGACGTGGGCGATCACGCGCTCGGGGTCAATGATGCCCGTCTGTGCGATCGACGGATCGACGTCGTATTGGCCGACGAGCATGTACCGCCGGACGTCCGCCACGGGCGCCTCCGCGAAGGGCGAGACGAACGAGTCAAACAGGAGCGGGCGCGCCTCGGCGGCGGCCTGGGGCTGGGCCTGCACGGCCTCGATCGAACGGATGCCCTCGCCCGGTGAATGATCGAACCACGCTCCGCCGCTGCCCGGCGCGATCGGGAGGAACGCCTCCCTGCCGTCGGACATGGTGACCCGGACCGCGTCCACGGTGCCGGGCACTGAGACGCGGACGTGAATCCGGGACGCAGCCGCGCCGCACGACACCGCCAGCCCGGGACTCGCGCCCTGCGGCGCGGGACGGGACCTGAACGCATCGGAGCCGGCGAGGCGGGCCGACAGCTCGGCATTCAGCTCGGGGATCTGCATCCGCGCGTCGGCGCGCCCGCCAGGCAGCGACGCGATGATGCGGGAGGCCCCACCAAGGGCGGCATGAATCGCAAGCTCGCGCATGGCGGCAGGATCCTCCGCGAGCGAGCCGTCGAGGAGGACCGCTACGCGGCGCGAGCCCGCTCCGGCAACCCGGCTGATCGCGGACCGAGCCGAGAGGATGCACTCGGCCTCCCCGGAGCATGCATCGACGCGAACGAGGTCATGGGTCCCGAAGCGCAAGCTGGCACGCGGCGCGGAGGCGGGGCGCACGGCATGGCCGCGGAACATGATGGCCGCAGCCGGAAGAGCGCGTTGCAGGGCCGGCGAGAGGTGGGTTGCCAGCGCGACGTCGAGCCGCACGCCGGCCAATACCTGCCACCGCGCCGCGAAGGCTGCGTTCAGGCGGGGGTTCGGTGGCAGCGATCGAACGCCGAGGGCACGGAGCATGCTGGCGCACCGGGAATCTGACCGGATCGCGGCCCAGCTCGCGGAATACCTCAATGCACCGAGGTCGGCACGGCAGTCGAACACGACGACGTCCGCGGAGCCACCGGCACTCCTGAACGCGTCGAGCCACGATTGCACGCGGGCAGCCACCACGCGCGCGCCGGAGTCGATCCAGGGGCTGGCGACGCGCCTCGCCGACTTGCCACGGCCCACGGTCAGGAAGTCATGGTTCCCGATGTCCTCGGCGAACCCCGCCATGACCAACCCGCGCCCGAACCCGGTGCCGGCCGCGCGAGTGGCGGCCGCGGCGGCGGCGGGCGGCGTGGAGGGAGTGACCGTGACCAGCCCCACCCCGGCGGGAGTGCGATCGCCGACGACGTGGATCACCTGGGCGCGGACCTCGGCGCACGCGAAGGCCAGGGCCAAGGCCAATGCGACGGCGTTCGCGGGAAGGCGAGCACACCGGAAGACGATCGAGCGGACATCGGGACGGCGCATTCGGGCTCCAAATCCGTTGAGTGCCCGGGCGGGAAAGACCCGCCCGGCAGGACTTCGGCGAACAGCGACCTCGTCTTCGGACCCGGCGGCCGCCGTCCGGGGACTGCGGCCTGAACCGAAGGATCCTCGAATGCGGACAGGCGGGATGCAACCATCGTCCCCCGAGATTGCGGCGCGATCAGGACGGCGAGCGCGGGTTATTGAGGCCCACCCCCAACGCGGCGAGCCGCGACGCCGGAGAGTTCTCAGCAATGCAGCGCTCGATGTCGCCCTGCCAGCCCATGAAGCCGCCGATACACGCGTCCACCACCTCGGACACGGGCCGGCCGGCGTCGAGGCGAACGATGAACGGGGCTTGGAGGAACTCGGGCATTCCCGAGATGACGATCGGAAGCCCCCGCGAGAGTAGCCGCATCGTCTTGTTGCTCACGGTCACCGCGTCCGTCGCCTCGTCGCGCACGTACGGGATGACTGCAGCAAGCACCTCATCGAGGGGCAGTTGGTTGAGGTCATGTGGCTCCATGACACGGATGTTCGGGCAGGCAGCAAGCGTGGGCGTGATCACCCGGCGGTCCTTGTGCGCCAACGGGCCGACGAGCCAAATCTCCCAATCCGGTCCGCGCTCGGCAAGGTGCGCGGAGAGTCGCTTCAGGATGTCCCAATCGAGGCGACCGTCAATGAAGCCCCAAAAGACAAACTTTTTCCGGCGTGCAATGTCTCCCCCGGGCCGCTGGTAAGGATGCTCCGCCCAAGGCATGAAAAGGCGCGTATCGACCCACGTCTGCAGGCGCCTTACTAGTGGCGCGGATACGGCGAGGACGACGTCACTCGCTTCGCATGTCTTGCGAAGGGCCCATGTGATGTGTCGCCGGAAGGGCAGCCGGGACATGGCCTCAAAGTCATCATTGATGATCGTCACAATCCGCTGGCCCGGAAACGCGCGACCGATGAAAAAGTAGTCGTAGTTAAAATTCACCACCGTCAGTTCCGAACGATCCATACCGTCGGCCAGCCTCGCCACCTGCGGGCACAGGACAGCTGCATTAGCTCGATGCAGCACCGGTAGCACGCGAAGCTGATGGTGCAGCAGACGCCGGGTCTGCATGAGCTCCAGACCCTGCGGGAGTCCCTGCGCAGTCGGTGACACGCGTGATCCAAAAAACCGTTGAGACCGTTCTGCAAAGCGAACACGATGCCCCGCATCAAGGAGCAAGCGCGCCACCTGATGCCGAAGGCGCGGAGGCTCTGCCCAGCATGAGTGAGTTAGCAGGAGAAAGTCGCTCATGAACCTGCACCCAACCAGTCAAGACCGTCTGAGGACAGGAATCCCCTGCCGCGTCGATAGAATAGTCGGGGTGAAGATCATAACGATTGTCGGCGCCCGACCGCAGTTCATCAAAGCAGCGGTGATTTCGAGGGCGGTGCAGGCCTGGGGCGGCGGCGTCAGCGAGCGGATCGTCCACACTGGCCAGCACTTCGACTCGAACATGAGCGACGTGTTCTTCGCGGAGCTCGACATCCCGCAGCCGTTCGCGCACCTCGGGGTCGGCGGCGGCACGCACGGGCAGAACACCGGCCGGATGATCGAGCGCATCGAGGCGGTGCTTCAGGACGATCGGCCGGACTGGCTGCTCGTCTACGGCGACACGGACTCGACGCTGGCCGGGGCGGTCGCGGCGGCGAAGCTCCATGTGCCCATCGCCCATGTCGAGGCGGGGCTGCGGAGCTACAACCGGAAGATGCCCGAGGAGGTGAACCGGGTGCTGACCGATCACTGCAGCGAGCTGCTGCTCACGCCGACGCCAGCAGCGGACGCGAACCTGCGGCGCGAAGGGATCGACCCAGCCCGCGTGAAGCGGGTCGGGGACGTCATGTACGACGCCGCGCTCCACTACTCGGAACGGTCGGACAGGGAAAGCTCCGTGCTGGCGAGGCTTGGAGTCGAGCCCGGGGGATTCGTGCTCGCGACGATCCACCGACAGGACAATACCGACTCGCCTCAGTTCATGAGGCAGATCACGGAAGGGCTGGCGGCCTGCGGTAACACCGTGGTCTGGCCGCTCCATCCTCGGACGAGGCGGCGCCTCGAGGCGCACGGGATCGTCCTCCCTGACACGATCCTGGCGTGCGATCCCGTGGGCTACCTCGACATGGTGCAGCTCGAGAAGAACGCGCGTGCGATCGCGACCGACAGCGGCGGTGTGCAGAAAGAGGCCTACTTCCATGGCGTGCCGTGCATCACCATCCGGGAGGAGACGGAGTGGGTGGAACTCGTGCACGCGGGCTGGAACCGACTGGTGAGCGCGCGATCAGGGCTCATCGCGGAAGCGATCGCGGGGGCACGGAGGCCAGCGCACGGGAGCGAGCCCATCTACGGCGAGGGCGACGCCGGCGCGAGGATCGTGGAAGAGCTGATGGGGTGGCCAGGCCGCTGATGGACGCCCACGGACAGGCACCTGGCCCGCAGGATGAACGGGGAAGGGCGCACGCGCCGGATGGTCCCGGGCTCGCCGCGGTGGCAGCGAGCGGCAGCACATGGAGCACCGCGCAGGCGACCGCCAGCAAGGCGGCGACCGCGTGCTCGATGCTGATCGTTGCCGGCTTCCTGTCGCCTGCGCAGATGGGGGTCGCGACGCTCGCGATCGCCGCTGCCGGGTTTCTGGTGCCCTTTCCGCCGCTGGTGATGGGCGACGTGCTGATCGGCATGGGCCTCACGGACGAGCGGTCGCGGCGTTCGGGCGCGCGGATCGCGATGGTGCACGCGATCGCCATGGCAGCGCTCGCGGCCGGGCTGGCCTGGCCGATCGCATGCGCCTACGGCGATGCGCCGACGATGACCCTCGCGCTGCTCATCGGGCTGCTGGGCGCCAAGCCGATCGCGGACGCGCTCTCGGTCCTGTCGCTCACCCGGCTGCGGCTGGCCTTCGCCTACCGCACGATCGCCATCGCGGACGGCGTGACGCAACTGGCGGCGACCGTCGCGACGGCCGCCATGGCGGTCGCAGGCGCCGGGCCCTTCGCGATCGTGGTCCCGCAGTCGGCCGGCACCTTCGCGAAGGCAGCCTGGTACCGGAGGGGCGCGGGACGGGAGGAACCCGCTGGGGGCGGATTGCCGCCGGGACCGGGGCACGGCGCGATCTCCCGGTCGTTCCGAACGGCTGCGGTCGGGCAGTACGTCCACAATCTCGCCTTCGCGATCGCGCCGCTGCTGCTCGGGCTGCTCGCCGCCTCGGAGGAGACGGGCCTCTACGCGTTCGCCTTCATGCTCGCCACGCAGGCGACGGTCATCGTCAGCTCGCAGCTCGTCATCGTGCTCCAGCCGGTGCTCTCCCGGCTCAACGGCGATCCCGGCAGGCAGTCCGAGGCCTACCTCCGGATCATCACCGTGCTGTACGCCGTCGCGGTGCCGGTCTCTCTGCTGCAGGCGGCGTTCGCGGGACCGCTCTTCGACCTGCTGTTCAGGCCGAAGTGGGACGGGGCGTTCCTGCCCTTCGTCGTACTCAGCGTCGCGCAGTGCTTCTACGTGATCGTCTCACCGACGATCGCGCTCATGAAGGCCCGTGCGCGCTTCCGGACCTTCCTGCGGTGGCAGTGCGCGCACCTGGTCGGGGCGTCGATCGCCTATGCCGCGGGAGCCCGGTTCGGCGGCGCGTTGGGCGTGGCGGTGGCGGACCTCGCGGTCTGGGCCGTGAGCGTGACGGCAGCGATGCTCCTGTCCACCGGCGACTCCGCGGTCAGCCCGCGGCGATGCGCTCGGGCCGTCCTGCTTCCCGCGGCCACGGCCATCCCGATCGCGGCCGCCTGCATGGCCGCCGCGTCCTGGCTGAGCTCGTACGGCAAGGTCGGCACGGCGGCGGCGCTCCTCGTCGTGGGCCCGATCGCGGCGATCGCAGCGGCATTGGCGGTACGCAAGACCCAGCCGGACGCGTGGGCCGACCTCCGGCAGATCGGTGCCCGCTTCCCCGCCCGACTGCTGCGCCGGCGACGGGGCACCGCCTCGGCGGGAACGTAACATCGGCAAAGGACGTGCCCGCCGCCCGGCATGCTGGACGAGAGGGCCGGTCCCGGGCGCGTCGAAGGCGCGCGGCAGCCACCGAGACCGAGAACCCAAGCAGATGCTAGAGGCACTCACCGTAGGTTCCTTCGCGCTCGTGTGCCTGGTGTCCATTTTCCGGACCAGCTGGGCGCTCTCGCTTCTTGTGGTCTTCTTCCCGTTCAAGCAGGCGCTGCAGGCATCCTCAGGGTTCTTCATCTCCAACTTCGCCCTCCCGAACTACATCGTCGCACTGATCCTCGGGCTCGCCGCGCTTCGAGAGGGAATAACAAGGGAGCGCCCCTTCGTCGGCTATCTGTCGATTCAGTTCGTCGGCACGATGTCGATGCTCGCATGGTCAGTGATTTCCCTCGTGTGGACACCGGCGCGCGACTCGGCGACGGAGTTCATCTTGGCGAATGCGCCGTACGTGGTCCTCTACATCCTGCTGGGACCCTTACTGATCCGGAGCGTCAGTGAATACAGGTCATTCCTCTTCGCGCTGCTGCCGATCTCCTCGCTCGTCGCGGTGGTGATGCTGCTCAACCCCACATTCTCGAGCGAGTCCGGCCGTTTGGGCGTGCAGATCGCCGCGAACGTTCGGACGAACCCGCTCGTGATCGGCGAGTTGGGGGGAGTGATGATCATCACGGCGGCCCTAATCCGCGGTGATTCCGCAGGCACCGGGCGCACGCTCGTCCGGGCGATCGCCATGTGCGCGGGAACCATCCTCGCCTTTCAGTCCGGGTCCCGCGGGCAGGTCGCCTTCGCCGTGCTGGTGGCGGTGCTCTGCTTCCCGGTGGCCCGGCGCGTGCGGAACGTGGGGGGCTTCTTCGGCGCGGCGCTCGGCAGCATCACGGTCGCCGGCGTCGTGATCGTCGTCGCGCAATACGCGCTCCAAGGCAACCTCCTCAAGCGATGGGACGCCGATTCGCTCGACGAAGGGCTCGGCATCCGCTTGGCCAACTTACTGGACCTCTTCTACGTCTGGCTGTCGACTCCCTTGGCCTGGGTCTTCGGCCTTGGCTTTAATGCGTTCTCGTCGCTGGGTGCCGCCCAGGCCGCGCAGGGCTACACGCACAACATCCCCGTGGACATCCTGGCGGAGCTTGGGTTGCCCATGTTCTGTCTCTTCGTGGCAATGTTGGTGCAGGCCATCCGCTCGTCGGCCTGGTTGCTCGGACGCTTCGGCGACGAACCGTCGAACCGGTCCGTGTGCGCGATCGCCATCGCGTTCGCGGCCTACCAGTTCCTGCTGGCAAACAAGCAAGGAATGCTCTGGGCGAGCCCCGCGCTCTTCCTCTCGTTCCTCACGCTCTCGAGGCTCGAGAGCAGGGAGAGGCTCGAGTCCCCGGTCACACCCGGGGGCAGCGAGCTCACGGACGTGCAGGGCCCCGACGGTGAAATGCAGGTGGCCCGGGCCTGAGTGCTGGCCGGGGCCGCGAGGCCCGGGCGTCGGCTCACGAATACCGCCGCCACACCACACGATTCACGTGGTCGGTGTAGCTGACGATGATGTGTAGCACCTTCTCGGAGACTTTCGGCATCGAGTAGTCGGCGACCGAGCGCAGGACCCGCTCGGCACCCGACGGCTGGGAACCGAGGATCTCGAACCCCTGCAGGACGCGTTCCTTGCTGAGGCCGACGAGCATGACGGGTGCCTCCTCCATGCCCTCCGGGCGCTCGTGCGCCTCACGGATGTTGGGGGCCGGGAAGTTGAGGATCGAGGACTCCTCGGTGATGGTGCCGCTGTCCGAAAGCACGGCGCGCGCCTTCGTCTGCAGGCACACGTAGTCGGAGAAGCCAAGCGGCTTCAGCAGCCGAACGTTCTCATGGCACCTCGCACCGGTGGCCTCCACCCTCTTCTGCGTGCGTGGGTGCGTCGACACGACCACCGGCATGCCATAGCGCCCGGCCACGGCATTGAGCACGTCGACCAGGCGTGCGACGGTCGCGTCCCCGTCGACGTTCTCCTCGCGGTGGGCGCTGACGACGAAGTAGCTGCCCTCACGGAGGCCGAAACGGGCCACGGCATCGGAAGCCTCGATCTTGGCGCGGTAGTGGGTCAGCACCTCAAACATCGGGCTGCCCGTCTTGATGACCAAGTCAGGTGGTAGGCCCTCGGCCAACAGGTACTCGCCGGGCGATGTCGCTATCGTCCAGCTTGACGTTCGCAGCGTGGTCGGCGATGCGCCGGTTGCTCTCCTCGGGCACACGCTGGTCGAAGCAGCGATTGCCGGCCTCCATGTGGAAGACCGGTATCTTGCGGCGCTTCGCGGGAATCACCGACAGGCAGCTGTTGGTGTCGCCGAGGACGAGAAGGGCATCCGGGCGGACCCACGCCAGCACGCCGTCTACCGACGCGATGATCCAGCCGATCGTCTCCGCAGCGGAGCCGCCCGCGACGCCGAAGAAGTGATCGGGCTTGCGGATGCCGAAATCCTCGAAGAAGATCTGGTTCAACTCGTAGTCGTAGTTCTGGCCGGTATGGACGACGACGTGGTCGCAATGCTGGTCGAGCTTCGACATCACCCTCGAGAGCCGGATGATCTCGGGGCGGGTTCCGACGACGGTTACGACCTTGAGCTTGTTCATCGGGTGTTCAGAGCGTGGAAGAGATTGTGGCTGGGCGGTCCCGGTCGAGCACTTCGTTCGCCCAGAGAAGCACCACCAGTTCGCCGGCGCCGGCGTTGGTGACGTCGTGCGCTCATCCCGGAACCGTGTCGACGATGCAGGGCAACGCGCCGTCCGTCTCGAGCTCCCTAGTCTCCCGGGTGACCACGTGGCGGAACTTGAAGCTCCGGCAACTGCGGGCTCAGTCACGACGTAGCCGCGGTTTGCCAAGCGGTGCTCGAGCGCAAAAACGATGAGTCCGTTCGCTGGGTGTTCGTCGGCAGCGGCGTGATGCGACCACAGCTTCAGCAGTTCATCGCTGATCATCGGGTCACGAACGTGATCATGCAGCCATACCAGCCTGGGAGCGGTCTCAGCGAGCTCATCGCCCTGGGCGAGGCTCGTCTGGTGCTTATGGCGGGCGGTTTCGAGGGGACGCTGCTCCCGAGCAGGTTCTACGGCGTCATGACGGCCGCGCGACCCACGCTACTTATCGGGGAGGAGCGTAGCGAGGTCGCGTTCGTGATTGACGACTTGCAGTGCGGATACTCGCTCAGAAACGGCGATGGCAGCGGGCTGGTCGCGGCCATCAAGCAACTCCAACGAGAGCCCGATGTCGCGATGGCGATGGGGCCACGCGGGCGGCGTGCCCTCGAGGAGCGATGCCCTATGCAGCGCGGGGGGGTGCCATGTGGCGCGAGTGCATATGCGAGTGCCTGACTGGTTCCCGTTGATGCCCGCGGGGGCACGCTGGGACAGGTGGTGCCGGCGGCGGTGTGAGGTACGATCCATGACAGAAGTGCCCGAGAGGAAGACGCCATGACCCTCGCCTTTGCGGCCGCGCTGGTAGTCGCGGTGAGCCTTCACGTGACGGAGGATTCCGGTAAGGGGATCTTGCTGTTCGACTGCACCACCAGTGCGCGCAGCCGCGACGGGATCGAGGCGGCAGGCGGCCAACGCTTCCGCTGGTTCGGCCAGTCGATCGACCCGGAGTCCGAGCGCAGCGGGACAATCGATGTCGGGAAACTGCTCGACGAGGTCTCTAGGTGCATGAGGGAATCGCCGTTCAGATGGGGGATGCTCGACTACGAGAACCCCTTCGATTCCTGGATGGATCTCCCGGCGGACGACGAGAGGCACGTTCGTGCCGCCGCCGAGACCCTGCGGGCGTTGCGGGCGGTCAAAGCTGCGTTTCCGGGCGTCAAGTGGACCTGCTACGGCCTCCCGAGGCTGGACCACTGGCCCGTTGGCCCGGACGGGTCACGGGTAGGGTGGGATGGGCGCCCGTCCGCGGCTCTTGTGGCCGAGATCGCCCGGCGCATGAAGGCTTACTCGGGCATCGTTGCGGAACTCGACTGGATCGCCCCGTCGTTCTACGACTACTACGAGAACGCCGGGATGGCCGACCCGGTCGGTGCATCCATGATCGCGAGTGAACGGATCTGGCGGGTCGAGAGCGTCAGGCTCGCGCGTTCAATCCGCTCGAGGCTGGGCCTGCCGCCAGTGCCGGTGATTCCCTGCATCAGTCCGTTCTTCCAGCCCGGCGGGAAGGCGACCGTCCTCAAGGTCATTCCCACGGCGGAACTTGTCGCAGACCAGTTGGATCCTTCAATCGCTGCCGGGGTCGATGGATTTGCGATCTGGACCGCCGCTGACTATCTTTCGAGGATCGGAACGGCACCCACCGACGGGCTGCCAGCGGGCAACGCGACGAAGGACCAGCAGGACGTCCGAAGGGCCTGGGCGGAACTTGCGGGCGACGGCCGCAGCCCTGTCGACTGGACGAGCGACACGACTAGGTTCCGTCTCTCCCAAGGAGTCGGGCAGGTCATCCTGGACGCGGCAAGACTCTCATACGAGGCGCTTCGGCGGCAGGCCGCTGCTGCGGCCACGCCCTGATGCCACGAGTCACTCTTCCCTTCCGACCGATCCGGAACCGCCAGTAGACTCAAGCGTCCGAAGGCGGGTTTCGGGCGAGTTTGCCTCGCAGAACTCGCGAATTGCGGGTTGCAAGGGCAAGAAGCGTGCCGATACCTCCCGGAGCGCCTCCTCGAACCCGCCTTCCCCGTCCAGCCGCAGGATGAAGTCACGCCGAAGGAACGCGGGCATCGCGCTGATGAGCAGCGGGAGGCCGCGCGCCAGCATCTGCATCGACTTGTTCGCGAGGGTCACGCAGTCGAGTGCCGGCG
>Ga0169931_10010288_pt1 | contig 13338 bp, 9 predicted proteins | sample Kivu_15m_20L_FD_129675 | JGI IMG/M metagenome (GOLD analysis project Ga0169931, IMG submission 129675) | Freshwater microbial communities from Lake Kivu, Western Province, Rwanda to study Microbial Dark Matter (Phase II) - Kivu_15m_20L... | ecosystem: Environmental > Aquatic > Freshwater > Lake ...
GGATGTTACGTGGCCAAACGACCGTTACAGACCAGGAACGTTCGCAGTCCATGCGGACGCATTAGAGGCAGTCCGCGAAGTCTACCGGCAGTTGTCGGTTAGATGCGGATAACAATTATTCATACCCATTAAGCCAAGCTTATTGGGCAATAAAAACGGTGGAAGCAAGAAATTTACCCACTGCAACCCTCCACGACTGATCATTTGAATCGCTACAATAATCCCTGTCAATAATGTTTCGGCAATTTTATCGCTTCTTATTTTGCCGGTTATTGACCCAATAACTCAGTTGCGGGACACTCACGGCATGGGATGTCATGGCAACAAATGTTCAAATTCCCTGGGCGAGAATTGGGGTCGCTTCGGGTCGCTTCTGCTTAAGCAGCTTTGACGATTTTCTTCGCAAAGCCGACCTGGCCTGGCGATCAACCTGAGCCACCCAGAGCTCAACCGCATTTGCTCCAGCGATCGCAATCGGGATCGCGGCAGACCTGCGGCTCGACACAATCAACTTGCCTCCAAAGGGTCAGACCCCTTTTCGGATAGGCTCTCTGCCTTGAATCAACGAAGCGCCCATGACGTCGTCAACGGATTCGACGAGTGCCCCAGGGCACAATCAAACGTGCTCTTGCACTTGAGCGCGCTCAATCCCACCCGCCCCCGGACCGCCCTGGACCGCGAGAGCAAATTCGGCGACCATTATGGCGTACAAAAAGTTCCTTCTTCTCGATGAATCCCGGGATTCATGATGTCGAACACCGAAGCTTCTTTCGAAGACCGGGATCCATCCAAGTCGAATCAAGTTGAGCCCAACGGCTCGCGGACATGGAAACCGCTCCGGGTTTGGATCCCGCTGATTCTGCTTCCTCTGATGTGGTTGATGCGGTTTGTTCCGGAACTGATGCCTCATGGACCATCTTACACTTGGGTGATCGCCGCATTTGGACCACTGCTGATCGCCCTCGTCGTCATGCTCTGGTGGGTAGCATTCAGCCGTGCCCGGTGGTTCGAACGGATCCTCGGTGTTTTTGGTGTGGTCGGTTTCTTGGTGCTCGAAGGAATACTCTGCCACGAATCCATGCACATGCTCATTCCCGTGATGACGATCCCGACAACGATCGCTGTCTTTGCGATCGCTTGCATTCTTTTCGGGAGGCGACTATCGCTCGATCGAACATGGCTTGCGATCGGCATGGCGGGTGCCGCTGCATTATGCTCGGCGCTGCTCCGCACCGATGGAGTCCGCGGGGATTTTTCCTTTGAATTGGATTGGCGGTGGATGCCCACAGGTGAGCAGTTGGCAATGCGTGACATCCGCCAAGCGACAAGACTCGAAACCCCAAACGATGCGGATTCGCAAGTAGTCCGCGAACAACTCCGCTCACCGCAGTGGCCAGGCTTTCGCGGCCCTGCTGGGGCAAGCCGCCAAACAGGCGTGCGTTTCAGCGACGACTGGAAAACCAACCCGCCAAAAGAACTCTGGCGAATTCGGCTGGGTCCTGCATGGAGTTCCTTTGCAATTGCGGGAAACCGACTCTTTACCCAAGAACAGCGGGAATCCGAGGAAGCAGTCGTCTGCTACGACGCAAATACGGGGAAGCCGATCTGGGACCATTCAAATCCATCGCGTTTTTTTGAATCGCTAGGTGGGCTCGGACCGCGTGCCACACCGACCCTCGCCGGTGGGTCCATCTACGCGTTCGGAGCCGAAGGTACGCTTGTTCGACTCGATGCCTTCGATGGTAAGCTGGTCTGGAAAGTGAATGTGAAGGAAAAGTCGGGGCGCAAAGAACCGCCGATGTGGGGCTATTCGTGTTCACCCTACGTGAACGACGAAGTGGTCATCGTTCATGCGGCAGGAGCAGGCGATAAAGGGGTGATCGCATTCAACGTCTCCGACGGACAAGTTGCGTGGTCAGCCGCTGCCGGTGAGATGTCTTACAGTACGGTGCAGGAGATCAACCTACTGGGGCAATCTTACCTCTGTTTATTGTCGAATCTCGGTGCTCATCTCTGGGATCCTGCGACAGGCAAGAATGTCTACGACTATGAGTTCAAGCACGGTGGATACCGCGCTTGCCAAGCTCAAGTGATCGATGGCAACAAGCTGCTCATTCCCTCAGGGATGGGGACCGGAACTCGGTTGGTTGAGTTCACTGCAGGAGATCAGGGGCTGCAGGCGAATGAGCTGTGGACCTCGAGAGACATGAAACCCGACTACAACGACATTCTTGTGCACGATGGAAACATCTACGGCTTCGACAGTGGCATTTTCGCTTGCATCGGAGTGCACGATGGAAAACGCAGATGGAAAGGGGGGCGTTACGAGAAGGGACAAGCCTTCCTGCTAGACGATTCGGGACTCATTCTGGTTATCAGCGAGAGGGGGGAACTGGTCCTCTTGCGTGCCTCCCCCGACAAACACCAGGAGCTGGCCAAGATTCCAGTCTTCAACGACAAAACATGGAACCACCCGGTGGTGGTCGGCAATCGGTTGTATCTGCGTAATGCCGAAGAGGCGGTCTGTTACGAATTGAAAACCATCGATCATGGAACTCTCTGAAAAACAGGGTGTCATGAATGCTCCTGCCCTCTTTGCTGGTATTCAAATAAGTCGCGAAGCATACGGCAGCAAGCGAAGGCGAATGCAGGCTCATGAGACCTGACCCATTGCTGCATTTCGAATGATCTTTCCTGGTGGGGGATCGTACACTGGTTTGGCGAGCGCATTGGACTGCAAGGAATACGGGTTCTTCAACTCCGCATTTGGTACGAGTTATGCTTCTCTCGATCTCCACGACCCACGACCCGCCGACGGACCTGGGGTACCTGCTCCATAAACATCCCGATCGGGTGCAGTCGTTTGAGCTGGCGTTCGGCAAGGCTCATGTCTTCTATCCTGACAGCGACAGCCAGCGGTGCACGGCGTGCCTCATGCTCGATGTCGACCCTATCGGTCTGGTGCGGGGCAAAAAAGGTGAGCGGACCCTCGACCAGTACGTCAACGATCGCCCGTACGTCGCTTCATCGATGCTGGCTGTTGCCATCGCCCAGGTCTACGGCACGGCTCTCGCAGGCAACTGCAAGGATCGCCCCGCATTGGTGACCACTCCCATCCCCTTGGAGGCCCGTATCCCTTCGCTGCCATGCGCCAGCGGCGAGGAACTGCTCCGTCGATTGTTCGAGCCACTAGGCTATCGCGTGTCGGTGACGGCACATGCGTCGAATGTTCCGGGCGAGCCGAGCGTTCAACCAACTCTTTTCGGTATCGAGCTTGCCGCCACCAAGACACTCAGCGATCTCCTGAGCCACCTCTATGTGCTGATCCCGGTCCTCGACAACGAAAAACATTACTATGTCGGCGATGACGAGGTTGCGAAACTGATGCGCCACGGAGAGGGTTGGTTGGCCCAACACCCGGAACGCGAACTGATCGCTCATCGCTACTTGAAATACCGCCGCACCCTTGCCGATGACGCGATCAAGCAGCTGCGGGAACAAGATGGTGAAAGCCCTCGCGTGATTGATGAGGACAGTCCGGAGGATCCTCGCGAGGCAGCAACTGAAAACAAACTCAGCCTGCACCAGCAGCGCCACAACACGATCCTGTCCGTACTTCAAACCCATGGGGCGCGCAAAGTCGTCGATCTCGGCTGCGGCGAAGGCAGGCTCATGCGAGAGCTTGTCAAACACCGAAACTTCGAAAAAATTATCGGCCTCGATGTCTCTCATCGCAGTTTGGAGATAGCGGCCGATCGCCTCCGATTGGATCGTCTTCCCCCTCGCATGCGAGAACGCATCGAACTGCTCCATGGTTCCCTGATGTATCGTGATCAGCGCGTTGACGGTGTCGATGCAGGGGTCCTCTGCGAAGTCATCGAGCACATGGACGAACCGCGACTTGAAGCGTTGGAAAAAGTGGTCTTCGCGGCGCTCAAACCGGAATTGGTGATCGTGACCACACCCAACAGCGAATACAACGCGATGTGGGATTCGCTCACCGCAGGCTCAATGCGGCACAAAGATCATCGCTTCGAATGGACGCGAGAGCAATTTCAAATTTGGGCCAAAAGCATTTGTGCCCGTTTCGGATACACATACGAATTTCAACAAATCGGCGAGTCCGGAACCACATCCGACGGCCGCGAGGTCGGTAGCCCAACGCAAATGGGAGTATTTGTCCGTGCCTCCTGAAATTATTGTTCCCGAATTATCGCTGGTCGTTCTCATCGGTGCCTCCGGTTCCGGAAAGAGTACCCTTGCCCGCCGCCTCTTCGCACCCAACGAGATCCTCTCGTCGGATACCTTCCGAGGCTGGGTATCGAACGATGCAAATAATCAAGAGGCAACGGGCGATGCCTTCGACGTCCTTCACTACCTGGCTTGTAAACGACTAGCGCGGGGCCTATTGACCGTCATCGACGCAACCAGTGTTCGGGCGGAGGACCGACAGCCTCTCGTTCGGCTCGCGCGTGAGCATCATTGTCTGCCCGTTGCAATCGTGGTCGATACGCCGGAGAAAGTTTGTCACGATCGAAACTCCACGCGGCCCGATCGCGACTTTGGTCCTCACGTGGTTCGCAATCAACGCAGAGCCATGCAGCGAGAGCTTCGAGGCCTTTTTCGCGAAGGCTTCCGGCATGTTTTTACCCTCCGAACTCCCGAGGAATGTTCTGCGGCAACGCTCGTGCGGCAACGTCTCTGGAATAACCTCAAGCATGAACATGGGCCATTCGATATCATCGGCGACGTGCATGGTTGCTACGACGAACTGATCGAACTTCTCCAGCAACTCCAGTGGCAAATCACTCCAATCTCGGGTGAGCCCGAAGGAGCATGCGATGCACAGGCGCCTCTTCAGGACGGTGTCCCGCGCAAACTGATTTTTCTCGGCGACCTCGTCGACCGTGGTCCCAAGACACCAGCAGTCCTCCGCCTTGTGATGAAGTTAATTGCAGCGGGACAGGCCCTCTGTGTTCCCGGCAATCATGACATCAAATTGATGCGGGCGCTCGCGGGTAAGAATGTCCAGATCAAGCATGGACTGGCGGAATCGCTCGAGCAACTCGGTCGGGAGTCGGACGAGTTTAGGGAGGCTGTGAGGAAATTCCTCGATCAACTCGTCAGTCATTACGTCATGGACAACGGCAAACTGGTGGTGGCTCATGCAGGCATGAAGGAATCGATGCAGGGGCGGGGTTCGGGGGCCGTGCGCGAGTTCGCGCTGTATGGCGAGACCACGGGCGAGACCGATGAGTTCGGATTGCCGGTTCGTTACGATTGGGCTGCCGATTACCGAGGCAAAGCATCCGTCATTTACGGGCATACTCCCGTCCCTCGACCCGAATGGTTCAATAACACACTCTGCATCGATACCGGTTGTGTGTTCGGAGGCAAACTGACGGCACTGCGATGGCCGGAACGTGAATTCGTTTCGGTCGATGCGCGTGCGACCTATGCGGAATCGCGAAAGCCATTCAAGCAGGATGGTCAACATCCTCTCTCGTTGCAGCAGGAATTCGATGGCCTGCTCGACCTGGAAGATGTTTCGGGCAAACGCCACATCGAGACGCGGCTGATGCGGAAGATTACTGTTCGCACCGAAAACGCTGCAGCAGCGCTCGAGATCATGAGCCGATTCGCGGCCGATCCACGTTGGTTAATCTATCTGCCACCGACGATGTCTCCATGCGAGACAGCCAGCGAGGGCTGCTCTTTGGAGCAGCCTCGTGAAGCGTTCGAGTACTATCGTGCTGGTGGCATTCCGCAGGTCATCTGCGAAGAAAAACACATGGGTTCGCGGGCAGTCGTGATCGTATGTCGCGATGAACGAGTTCCTTCAACACGCTTTGGTGTCACCGGCAGCGACACGCTGGGGATCATCACTACTCGTACCGGTCGGCCGTTCTTTGATGATCGCATCATCGAGCAGTCGTTGCTGGCGAGAGTTCGCGATGCAATCGAGCGCACGGGACTGTGGCAGGAGCTTGCCACTGATTGGGTGTGCTTGGATTGCGAGTTGATGCCCTGGTCTGCAAAGGCACAGTCGCTGATCCGTGATCAGTACGCTGCTGTAGGAGCCGCAGGGATCGCCGGTCTCGAAGCAACCGTCGCAGCGCTCGAGAAGACCCGCAAACGAATCTCCGCCATCGAAACGATCCTGACCGATACTGCCGAGCGATATCAACTCGTGCAGCGCTACATTCAAACGTACCAGCGTTACTGTTGGCATGTTGTTAGCGTCGATGACCTGCGGCTCGCGCCGTTTCATTTGCTCGCCAGCGAGGGCAAGGTCCATCTCGATCGCGATCACTCGTGGCATATGCAGACCCTCGCACGCTTGGCCGATGGCGTGGATCCAGTGCTCTTCGCAACACCGTGGAAGCTGGTCGATCTATCGAACCCGGGGAGTGAAGAGGAAGCGACCGCTTGGTGGACATCACTGACTGGCTCGGGTGGCGAAGGAATGGTGGTCAAGCCCCATTCGTTCATCGCCGAGGGGCCGCATGGTTTGTTGCAACCGGCGATCAAGGTTCGAGGCGCAGAGTATTTGCGAGTCATCTACGGCCCCGAGTATAGCAAGCCGGTGCACTTACAACGCCTGCGATCGCGTCGCTTAGGAGCCAAGCGATCGCTGGCACTGCGCGAGTTCGCGCTGGGGGTAGAGTCCCTCGAGCGATTCGTCCGGCGCGAACCGCTGCGCCGCGTCCACGAGTGCGTCTTCGCCGTCCTGGCCATGGAAAGCGAGCCGATCGATCCTCGACTTTGATGCGGCGATGCGATCATCGGTTCTTCGATCGTACGAGGCTGATGGAACCCTAATCAAGAGCCGCCTGAGAATCGATCGCCAATCCTCCGCAGCAGCAACCAAAGCAGTCGCCAGTACATTGCGTTCCGCATAGCGACACACAACGAGGAAATGGCCGTCGCTTTGAATGGGGAAACTTCTGAATCGGCCCTGGTACGGATGCCTGTTGCCAGTATTCTGGTAGTGCGGATGATGGCGTGCTGTGTGTGTCATCGTGACCCGGTACAAGCCGTCCGAAAAGGTTCCTGACACCTTTTTTGCCTCCTTTTTTGCCTATGAATAATCTCTCGTTGGCCGTCCATTTTTTCGCGCAGATTGCGGTGATTCTGTTGTGCTGCCGCTTGGTTGGATTGGTCGCGAGCCGACTGGGTCAACCGCAGGTCGTCGCGGAGATGATCACCGGCGTGCTGCTGGGGCCCTCGTTTTTTGGCCTCCTCGCTCCGGAGATCCAGGAGTGGATTTTTCCGTGGGACCGAACCCAGCAGACGCGCGATACGCAGAGCTACTTGTTTCCCGCTTCTCAATTGGGTTTGGCGCTCTACATGTTTGTCGTAGGGATGGAGTTTCGCGTCGATATTGTTGGGAAAACGCTGAAAAGCTCGATCGCGGTCTCGCTGGCCGGGATCTTTTTTCCGTTCCTGCTCGGTGCCCTGCTCAGCTGGCTCTTCTGGCACTACACAAGCCTGTTTCCCGCGGGGACCTCGATGGTCGAGGCGGCTCTTTTCTTGGGGGCGTCGATGTGCATCACCGCCTTCCCCATGCTCGCCCGGATCATCCACTACAAAGGTCTCGCGGGGACCGCAATGGGGACGATCGCGATCGGTGCAGGGGCGCTCGATGATGCCTTTGCGTGGGGGTTGCTGGCGGTGGTGCTGGCCAGCTTTGATGAGAATTGGATGCTGGCGGTCCGGGGGATCGGGGGAGCCGCGCTGTACGCCGCTTGTGCCCTCGGTCTAGTTCGACCCCTGCTGCGGCGCTATCAAAGGCTGCTGGTCGCGGAAGGGAATGTGACCGAGTCTGGTCTTGTGGTCGCTCTCGCGTTGATGTCACTTGGAGCTTGGTTCACCGACTCGATCGGACTCCATGCAGTCTTCGGCGCCTTTATGATGGGGGCCGCGATGCCTCGCGGGGTAATCACCCGCGGACTGATCTCCCGCATCGAGCCCCTCGCGGTTGCTCTTCTCCTGCCGCTGTTTTTCACCTATTCGGGGCTCAACACCAAGATCGGCCTGCTCAATAGCCCGCTCCTTTGGTTGATGGCGCTGGCCGTGCTTCTCGTCGCAGCCGTTGGCAAGGGACTCGGATGCTGGTTCGCTGCTTACAGTACCGGACTCTCCAATCGCGACGCGATGGGAATCGGTCTGCTGATGAATGCCCGCGGGTTGATGGAGCTGATCATTATCAATATCGGACTCCAGCGAGGGATCATCTCCGAAGAGCTCTTTGCGATGCTCGTCATTATGGCAATCATCACCACCCTGATGGCATCACCTCTGTTCGAGCGAACCTGCCGCGGCCAAGGAGTCCTTAAAGAGAGCTGAACCATCAGAACTACTCGCCGGTTAGCTTCGGGTTGCTCGTGTGCCTTGTTGCATCGCGAATCGTTTTCTTCGCGAGGTTCTTTGCGAGTGCGGTTTGCAGGTCGATCCCTGTTTGGTTCGCCAGGCAGAGGATCACAAAGAGGACATCGGCGAGTTCATCGCCGAGGTCCCCGGGAATCACCCCAGCTTTCCACGACTGCTCGCCGTACGTCCGACTGATGATTCGCGCGACTTCACCCACCTCTTCTACCAGCTGGGCCATGTTCGTGAGCTCGCTGAAATACCGGACACCGATCGATCGGATCCAGCGATCCACCTCTTCCTGCGCTTGCCGCAGCGTCAGTTCTTGAAGTTGCTGATCCTCACGCTGCTCGAGCCCCTTCGCTGTGTTCTCCGCGGGAGTTCGTGGCGGTGGGGACTGGTGCGCCGGGTGCCTGTTCATGATCGATCGATCCCTGTTCGGATCCGCGACGTTCGGATCCGCGACGACGCGAGGATTATTGATTCCGAGGGATGCGGTTCATGAGCACATAAGTTCCGCTCTTTCCGGCAACGGCCAGGTCGCTCCGTCCATCCTGATCGAAGTCGGCGGTGACGATTTGCAGCCCCGTTCCGACGTGCCCTTCTTCGATCACGAAACGAGTAAAACGTTGCTCCGCGGCATTCCAGCGGTAGTAGTACAGGCAGGGTGCATCCTGCCCTCCGGGGTCGCCACCGTTGTGTGCGTAGTATCGCTTGCCCGTGACAAGTTCCTCCTTGCCATCACCCGTCAGATCGACCAGCAGCAGCGAATGCGGCTGGCTGAAGCCGCGATCAATGAGGTGCTCTTTCCACTGCAATTTCCCATCAGCGGCTGGCGCGACTTGCTGCCACCAGAAAAGGCCGTAGTCATGACCATAACCAAAGAGAAGATCGGACTTGCCGTCTCCATCGAGATCCTTGACAAGGATTGGCAGGCTGGCCTGCAGATCCCAGTCCGGATGGAATTTCCAAGGCCCACTCCAGGGACCTGCGGCAGGTTGCTCATACCATCCTTGGCCGACGAGGACATCGACCTTGCCATCCCCGTTCAGGTCTCCAGCACCCAGGCCATGTCCATTCGCCTTCTCGCCCAGGACATGGGGCAGCGCTTTCATCGGAGCCTGACCCTCGCCCCCTTCGCTCAGCCGCCAAACCACCATCGGTACATCGCGGGACCAGCTATTGACGATCCATTCCGGTGTGCCGTCACCATCGAGGTCTTCGAATATCTGGCCTTCGTTGGTTGAATTTCCGGTATCGACTAACAAGCGCTGGGGCCACATCTGCCCGAGCCGAAGCGCTTCGGCGCCGGGATTTTCGTACCAGTACACTTGTGTTGGGAGAAAGGAACCCGCGATCACATCCGGACGACCATCGCGGTTGACATCGTAAATGTAATCGCCGTTGCTCTGGACATAACCATTCCAGTCCTCAATCACGCGCAAGGGGCGAGAGACCCAGTCGGGATTGCGATACCAGCAGCGGCCAGCAATAACATCGACCCGCTGGTCGCCATCGACATCGGCCACGGCGATCCCTTCATTGGCGTCAATGGTCAAGGGTCTGATTTCAAAAGCCGCAGCCGACGCGCCGCCTGCACTGGCCGGCAGCTCCTGGGCGAAACCCGACACGCTCGATGAAAACGGAATCGCAAGACCGACAAGTAACGACAGCAAGGACGATCGGCACGCTTTTCGCGCCGCACCGCTGCGAAAAGGGGTCTGACTCTTTCGGAGCTTTCGGAGAGGGTCAGACCCTATTTCGGATTCGGATTGGCTCTCAGCCCTTCCTGACATCATTCCGCGCATCATTCTGCGTCCACACACCGGAGCGCGATGTTCCACTGGAGCCCCCACCATGAAAGACCACCCTTCCCAAAGAAATTTTCGTTTCCGGTATCCCTCGACACCGCAGGCATAACCGCCACAGGTTCCCAATCTTTCCAAAGATTTTTGCCTGATTCCAGTCTTTTCCCCGAAAACTTGGTGGATATTTTGTTAGAGAGCAGTAAAACTGATTGGATTAGTTGAGCCCGCGCTCTATGCCCGAAGCCGGGCTCGTTCACGTGGTTAGGGGATTCCTCTGTGGCAAACCTTCTGTTCCTCGAAGATTTGCATCCAGGTCAGATTTGGACAAGCCCACAGCGGACGATCAGCGCCGACGATGTCTCCTTATTTGCCTCACTGACCGGCGATCATACTCCTCTGCACACCGCTGCGTCGGAGCCCTCGGAGCGTCTCCCGTTCGGTCGCCCAATCGTGCATGGCTTGCTAGGGATGAGCATCATGGCGGGGCTTTCGTCCGAGCATCCGCGGGTCAGTACGCTCGCGCTCCTGCGAGTCGGTGAATGGGAATTTCTCAAGCCGATCTATTTTGGTGAAACCGTTCACGTCGTGACCGAAATTGAGTCGACCGAAAATTATGGTCGTCGCGCGGGGCGAGTGAAATGGCAGCGTCGCTTGATGAGCGCCGACCAGCAGGTTTTGCAGGCCGGGCAGATTGAAACGATCGTTGCCAGGAGGACTCCGCTGCCGCGTGAGCTGCGACAGGAAGTGGGGGTCGATCAAGCTCGATCGATAGAATCCGACGTTTTCCCCGCGCCGCGCGAAATTCCTGCCGGTAATTGGTAGTCGCCAGCCGCAGACATTCGCCAGCAGCCTCTCTAGCGACGCTCTTTAGCGGGGGCTTCGAGGATCGAAAAGATTTCGGGTCCATGATCCGCGGTGACCGCGCTACCAATCAGAGTATGGGCGTTGACGTCATGGATGGTGACGGGAAGCAACTGTCCTGCCTGTCGCGAGTTTCCATCCCAGACCACGATCCGGTCACACGGGGTGCGCCCGGTCATTTGGACAAGCGGTCCGTGATCTCCGCGTTTCACCGCCAGCTTGCTTGGCCCCTCGACCAGGACCTCGACCGAACGGCCAATAAACTTGCGATTTTCTTCTTCGCAGATCTCATTTTGAAGAGCCAGCAACTGGTTGTTCCGCGCTTGTTTGACTTCCTCGGGGACATCATCCGCAAACCGCTCGGCCGCTTTCGTTCCTGGGCGGACCGAGTATTTGAAGATAAAGCTGTTTTTGAATCGGCAACGTTTCACGAGATCGACGGTCTGTGCGAAATCGTGGTCCGTTTCGCCACAAAAGCCGACGATAAAATCGCTGCTCACTGCGGCTTCGGGGAGAATTCGCTCGATGCGATCCATCATCGCCAGGTAATCGGCCAGGGAGTATCCGCGTTTCATTCGCTTGAGCACTTCATCGCTGCCGCTCTGCGCCGGAACATGGAGATAGGGCATGCATTTGGGTAATTCCTTGACGACGCCCAGCAGATCATCGGTCATATCTTTGGGATAATTGGTGACAAACTTCAGTCGCTCAATACCGTCGACCTGATGCAGTTGGCGGAGGAGGCCCGCTAGCGTCGTCACTTGATTGCCATCCACGAAACGATAGCTGTTGACCGTTTGCCCAAGCAGCGTGATTTCTTTGCAACCTTGGTCTGCCAAGAGTCGCGCCTCATCCAGAATCTGCGCTGGAGGTCGCCCTTGTTCGGGGCCGCGCGTGCTTGGGACCACGCAGTAGGTACAAAACTTGTCGCAACCAATCTGAATACGGAGATAGGCTTGGTAGGGAGTGGGCCGCATCGTTGGGTCGCGAAGCGGATCAAAGGTTTCGTGGGAACGCCGAATCGATTCCAGAGAACCCGCCGTCCGGCTGAGACTCACCGCCATCTGCCTCCCTTTTCCCTGCCGCACATGGTCCAGCAGCTCCGGAATTTGGTGCAGCTGGCCCGGTCCGACAACGAGATCCACATAGGGGGCGCGATCAAAAATAATCTTCTGATCTTTCTGGGCCATGCACCCCATCACGCCGATGACCAGCCCGGGGCGCGAGGCTTTGTCGATACGTAGACGCCCGAGTTGACTGTAGATCTTCTCCTCGGCATGTTCGCGAACACTGCATGTATTGAGCAGGACCGTGTCGGCATCACCGGGAGTCCCGACCAGTTCATAACCATGACGCCGCAGATCGGCCACCACCATTTCGCTGTCCAGAACATTCATCTGGCAGCCAACCGTTTCGATATAGAGGCGTTTCATGGCGCTGGTCTTTTTTTCCTACAGCGAATCGTAAGTCGGCGAATCGTAAGTCGGCGGTTTTTTCGTCGGCAGATCGTATTATTGCTTGTTCTTTTGATCTCGATCTCGATCGCGTTCCAGCGGACCCCTGGAAGTCTTCGCTGTGAGCCGCTGCTCGACATGCCCCTTGAGCGTCGAGGTTAACTGGTCGCGACGCTTCTTCAACCACGACGCACACACAATCGTCGATGCGAGGACGCCGAAGGTCCAGAGCAAAATCGTGGCAAGTGTCGACATGGCTCGGCGATTCTACTCCAAGCGAGGATTCTGCAGGCCCCCGAGCGGCCTTCCCAGCAACCACTGCTGGACTGTCATGTCCCGTCGTCCTGCGGGCCGGATCACATTCAGACGCACCCACCGATCCGCCGTGGCAACCCAGAGCGCTCGTTCGCCAAGGCGAAGCGTTCCAGGCACCACGTCGCTCCCCACATGATCGTCCTCCACATCAAGGTCGACAATCATCAGCCGACGCCTTTCCAAGGACCCCTGATTTTCGCCAACCAAATCGGTCGAAGCCATCGGCCAAGGCTGCATCCCGCGGACGTGCGCATCGATCGTGCGAGCCGTTTGCCCCCAGCGAATCGCTCCCTCGCTCTTGGCAAGCCGCGGAGCACGCGTGGCCCCTTGGGAATCTTGCCGCCGTCCGGTCGGCGCCGCGATGCCCGTTGGAAACTCCTCGGCAAGCGTCGCAACCCCTTCCAGCATCGCATCCACCCCCAGCTGGGCAAGTCGCGATTCGAGCATTCCAGCGGTCTCTTTCGGACCAATCGGCGTCGGATGCGATGCAAGCACTGGACCGGCGTCCAGACGCGAAGTCATGTGAATCA
>Ga0169931_10010290_pt1 | contig 13337 bp, 14 predicted proteins | sample Kivu_15m_20L_FD_129675 | JGI IMG/M metagenome (GOLD analysis project Ga0169931, IMG submission 129675) | Freshwater microbial communities from Lake Kivu, Western Province, Rwanda to study Microbial Dark Matter (Phase II) - Kivu_15m_20L... | ecosystem: Environmental > Aquatic > Freshwater > Lake...
CAAGGCCTTCGCCCTGCTGGGTCTGAACCCCGCAAGTACCCAGTAACAACCCCCCCGCTCGCACAGAAAGTCCAGGCAGACCGGGTACTTATGCCCTCGTGAGGGCCAAAGTTCGGGCTAGCGTGCGCAACATTCGAAGGATGATCCTGCGGCGGGTATCGCGCGTGGCGCGCGCCTTTGTTACATTTCGGCGCCGTCTGTTCCGTGGCAACCCCAGACCCTCGCCGCGGGAGCGGACTGCATGAACGCTACGGTTGTCTTCGCCACTACCGTCTTCCTGTCCGCGTTCCTTCTTTTCCAGATCCAGCCGATCGTCGCCAAGATGATCCTGCCGTGGTTCGGCGGCAGTTCGTCGGTCTGGAGCACCTGCATCGTCTTCTTCCAGACCGTGCTGCTGCTGGGCTACGGTTACGTCCACTGGCTCAACGAGCGCGTTGCGCGCGCACGCCAGCCGATCGTCCATGCGGTGCTGCTGCTGCTATCGCTCGCCACCCTGCCCGTGGCGGCCGACGCCGCTTGGAAGGGGACCACGCTCGAGTACCCGTCGTTGGCGGTGCTCGCCGTGCTCGCAGTGGCCTGCGGCGCACCTTACCTGCTGCTGTCGACCACCGGTCCGCTGATGCAGGTCTGGTACGCGCGCGTCGGCATCGCGAGCGGCGACACCTCGCGCACCTACCGCCTCTACGCGCTGTCCAACCTCGCCTCGATGCTCGCCCTGATCAGCTACCCGGTGCTGATCGAGCCGGCGATGGCGGTGCAGGTGCAGGCCAACGTCTGGTCGATCGCGTACGCGCTGTTCGTGGTGGCGGCGCTGGCCGCCGCGTGGCTGGCCTGGGGAGCCAAGGGTGCATCCGCCACCACTCCGTCCACCGGTCCCTCCGCGCCAACCTCTGCGGCCCGCGACGATGCCCTGCGTCCCGGCGCGGGCGAGCTCGCGCTGTGGATCGGACTGTCGGCGACCGCCTCGATCCTGCTGCTGTCGATGACCCGACACCTGACCCAGGACATCGCGCCGATACCGCTGCTGTGGGTGCTGCCGCTGAGTATCTATCTGCTCAGCTTTATCCTGTGCTTCGATGCGCCGCGCTACTACGTGCGCAAGGTGTTCCTGCCACTGCTGCCACTGTCGTTCATCGCGCTCGACCGTGTGCACGACGTCTACACCTGGGTGCCGCTGCTGGTTGCGGTCACCTGCGTATCGCTGTTCGTCTTCTGCATGGTCCTGCACGGCGAACTCGTGCGACGCAAGCCGCCGGTACGCCACCTGACGCTCTTCTACCTGATGCTGTCGATCGGCGGGGCGCTGGGCGGCACCCTGGTCGGCCTCATCGCACCGTCCATCTTCAACGCCTATTTCGAGCTGCCGATCGGCCTGGTGCTGTGTGCGGTGCTGGTCTTGATCGTGCTCTGGAAGGAACTCACCCTGATCTGGCGCACCGTATTCCTGGTACTGGTGGTGCTGTATGCCTACCGGATGGCCGCGGTCTCGTTCGCGTACGTCGACGGCTACCGCGCCGTAGTCCGCAACTTCTACAGCCAGACCCGGGTCGAGGACATCGTCGATCCGACGTTCGGCGTGCGCCGCGTGATGCTGCACGGAAGGATCAACCACGGCGAGCAGTACCTCGACGAGAAGATGCGTCGCGTCGCGACCGCGTACTTCTGCGAGCGATCCGGCATCGGTCGGGTCTTCCGCAGCCTGCCCGAGGATCGGCCGCGCAAGATGGGGGTACTCGGGCTGGGAACCGGGACGCTGGCCGTCTACGGTCGGCCTGGCGACGAGATGCGCATCTACGAGATCAACGACCAGGTGCTCGACCTCGCCCAGCGCGAGTTCACGTTCCTGTCCGATTCCGCCGCCAGGATCGTGTCGGTTCTGGGCGATGGCCGGCTGATGCTCGAGCGCGAGCCCGACCAGCAGTTCGACGTGCTTGCGATGGATGCCTTCTCCGGCGATTCGGTCCCGACGCATCTGGTCACTGTCGAGGCGATCCGCGAGTACCTTCGCCACATGCGGCCCGACGGCTACCTGATCTTCAACATCACCAACCACTACCTCGACCTGCGCCCGGTGATGGCGGCCGCCGCGGCTGCCCTGGGCAAGGTGGCGCTCGCCTACGAGGTCACCACGGTCGCGGACGACGACGTCTGCCGCCGCTCCCATTTCGCGCTGATCATCGACCCCAGCCGCCTCGACAACCTCCCCGAGCTGTTGCGCGACTTCAAGCGACTCGAACCCCGGCCCGGCTTCAAGCCGTGGACCGACAACTTCTCGAACCTGGTCGGCATCCTTAAGCGCCTCTGACCTCGAGATGCCGCGGCGGATCACCGGGGCCGACCCGCCCTGGAGCAAGCGGGTGACCCCGCGTTCGAGGGTCCCCTCGGCGTACCCCAACCTGCCGCTCCCGCAGCGGTGAGCTAGCGCGGCTGCTGCGCCCATCGTAGGGCCGGGCCCGCGAGGCCGGCAAGCGCAACGCCCCGGCACGAGGCGGCGCGGGCCGCGGTGACGCCTCAGGCCTGCGATGCCACCCGCCACAGCGCCTCGGCCACCGGCGCCAGCTGCGCGGGCTGACGGTACAGCCGGATCTCCACCGGCACCCGCCAGCGCGCGCCCCCGGCCTCGAGCAGCCGCCCGGCGGCGAGCTCGTCCTCGATCAGCGTGCGCGGCAGCCACGCCAGCCCGCGGCCGTCGAGCGCCATGCGCCGCAGCAGCAGCGCATCGTGCGCGGTGAACACCACCGAGACCGTCGGCCCGGGCGCGCGCGACGGCGCGCCGGCGAGCGGTTCGCGCAGGCGCGCCCGCACGATGCGCCCCAGCCGCGAGCCCTCGCTGTAGGCGAGCACCGGCAGCACGCCCCCCGCCTCGAGCTCGTGCAGCGGGCGACCCGCGGCACCGGGCGCGGCGACCGGCACCAGCTCGTCGCCGCCCAGCCGAACCACCGCAAAGCTGCCGTCGTCCAGCCGCTCGGGCACCTCCGGATGGCCGTAGCACAGCAGGAACTGCACCCGCCGCTGCACCATCAGGTCCTCGCAGGCCTGGTAGTGGTCCGACATGGTCTGGATCGGACCCGGCTTCAGACCCGGCTCCACCGAGGCCAGCCAGCGCGGGAAGAAGGTCAGCGACAGCACGTGGGTGCAGGCGAAGCGCAGGCTGGCCGCCGCCTGGTCGTGCGCGATCCGCGCCTTGATCCGCGCGGCCTCGAGGCTGGCGACCACGTCCTGCAGCAGCGGCCGGATGCGCTGGCCCGCAGGCGTCAGCACCGTGGGGTGCGAGCCGCGGTCGACCAGCGCCACGCCCGCCCAGTCCTCGAGCGCGCGGATGTGCCGGCTGAACGCCGGCTGCGCGATCGCGCGCGACTCGGCCGCGCGGGTGAAGTTGCCGCTCTCGGCCAGGGCGAGGAAATCCTCGAGCCAGTCGAGGTCGAGCGGTCGGTTAGCGGGTCCCATCGGCGCGGCATGATTCGATGCGAATCGCGTGTTGGACTCCTGTCCGGGCGGTCGGGAAAGATCCGGAGCTTCGCGTCGCCCGACCGACTCCGAGCCCGATCCATGCCGCGCATCACGAACTACCGGGGCATCATCCCCGCGATCTCCTGTCCGTTCACCCCCGAGCACCGCATCGACGAGCCGGCGCTGCGCCGGCTCGCGTCCTGGCTCGCCGGCCACGACGGCGTGGTCGCGGTGATGACCAACGGCCACACCGGCGAGGTGTTCTCGCTGACGCCGCCCGAGCGCGCGCAGGTCACCCGCATCGTCGCCGACGAGCTGCGAGGCCGCACCCCGGTGATCTCGTCGATCGTCTGCGAGGGGCTGCTCGATGCGGCCGAGCACGCACGCGCCGCCCGCGAGGCCGGCGCGGTGGCGCTCGACGTGATGCCGCCGCACCACTGGCTGCGCTTCGGCTGCACGCCGCGGCACGTGCTCGACTACTTCGACGCGATCCACCGCGCCACGCCGGACCTGGACCTGGTGGCGCACGTCTACCCGGCATGGACGCGCGCGTCGTACTCGTCGGCGCTGCTGGCCGACCTGGCGCGGCTGCCCTACCTGCAGGCCTTCAAGGTCGGCCAGCGCGACATGAACAAGTACGCGCGCGACATCGCGGCGATCCGCGAGGCCGACGCCTCCAGGTCGATCCTCACCTGCCACGACGAGTACCTGCTCGCCTCGATGGTGCAGGGCGTGGACGGTGCGCTGGTGGGCTTCGCGACCGTCATCCCGCAGCTGATCATCGACCTGTGGAACGCGGTGAAGGCCGGCGACCTGCACCGCGCGATGGCCATCCAGGCGGTGATCACGCCGCTCAAGGACGCGGTGTACGGCGGCGGCGAGCCCACCGGCGAGGCGCACGCGCGGATGAAGGCCGGCATGTGGCTCGCCGGCGTGCTCGACGACGCCACGGTGCGCCCGCCGACGCACGCGCCCGAGGCCGGCGAGATGGCGGTGCTGCGCGAGGCGGTCCGCCAGGCCGGCCTGCTGCGCCGCTGAACGGCCCCCGACCCGGCCCCACGCCTCTTCGAGGAGATCCGACCATGCATCGATCCACGTTCCTGCGCGCCACCGCCGCCGCCGTCGCGCTGGCCGCCACCCGCACCGCCTCCGCGCAGGCCGCCGCGGGCTACCCGGCGCGGCCGGTGCGGGTCATCATCCCGTTCCCGCCGGGCGGCACGCTCGACGTGGTCGGGCGGATGCTCGCGCAGCGCCTGGGCGAGCAGCTCGGCCAGAACTTCCTGGTGGAGAACCGCCCGGGCGGCAACGGCACGATCGGTGCCGATGCGGTCGCAAAGTCGGGCGCCGACGGCTACACGCTGCTGTTCAACGCATCGACCTTCACGTCGGCGCCGATGACGATGCGCACCGTGCCGTACTCGGTCGAGCGCGACTTCGCGCCGATCGCGCTGGTGGCCAAGGCGCCGCCCAGCGTGGCGATCAGCCGGAAGATCCCGGTCACCGACATCCGCTCGCTGATCGCCTACGCGCGCGCCCAGCAGGGCCGGATGACCTTCGCCACCGGCTCGATCGGCTCGGCCGGCCACCTCGCCACCGAGCTGCTGAAGAAGGCCGCGGGCATCGAGTACACGGTGATCCCGTACAAGGGCACCGCCCCCGCGCTGCAGGACCTGGTCGGCGGCCAGATCGACGGCTTCATCGACCCGGTGCTCGGCTCGCTGCAGTTCCACCGCAACGGCCAGCTCAACGTGGTCGCGGTCACCTCCACCGCGCGGGTGCCCAACCTGCCCGAGGTGCCCACCGTGGCCGAGACCCTGCCCGGCTACGAGTTCGTCAGCTGGTACGGGCTGTGGGCGCCGGCCCGGCTGCCCGAGGACATCCGCCAGAAGCTCAACGCCGAGGTGCAGAAGGCGCTGTCCGGCGAGATGCGCGAGCGGCTCACCCAGCAGGGGCTGATCGTCACCCCCGGCTCGATCGAGGACTTCGTGGCCTTCCAGCGCGAGGACATCGCGCGCTCGCAGAAGCTGATCTCCGAGGGCAACATCCGGCTCGAATGACATGAGCGCAGCCGTCCCCTCCGGTGCGCACCGGGCCGTCGTCACCGGCAGCAGCCACGGCATCGGCCGCGCGATCGCCGAGCGCCTGCTGGGCGCCGGCTGGCGGGTGATCGGGCTCGACCTCGCGCCGGCCGCGATCGCGCATCCGGGGTTCGAGCCGCTCGGGCTCGACCTGTCCGATCGCGAACGCCTGCGGGCGGCGCTCGCCGCGCTCGCCGCGCCGGCGCCGCCCGAGGCGCTGGTGCACGCCGCGGCTCTGCTGCGCGCCCATCGGCTCGGCGGGCTGGATGCCGAGGACGGCGAGCGCATGTGGCGCGTGCACGTGCAGGCGGCCGAGACGCTCGCCGACCTGCTGCTGCCGGCGATGGCGCGACGCGGCTACGGCCGCGTGGTGCTGCTCGGCAGCCGCGTGTCGCACGGCCTGCCCGGGCGCAGCCAGTACGCCGCCACCAAGGCCGCGATCGCGACGCTGGCGCGCAGCTGGGCGGCCGAGGTCGCCGCGCAGGGCGTCACCGTCAATGTCGTGTCGCCCGCGGCCACGCGCACCGGGATGCTGCAGGACCCCGGGCGCGCCTCGAGCGCGGTGCGCCTGCCGCCGATCGGCCGGCTGATCGAGCCGGACGAGATCGCCGCGCTGGTCGCGTTCCTGCTGTCGCCCGCCACCGCCGCCGTGACCGGCCAGGACATCGCGGTCTGCGGCGGCGCGTCGCTGCCCGGCTGAACCCCCTGTCCTCATCGAGCCTCCCATGAAGATCGTCCGGATCCTGGAATCGACGCGTCCGATCAAGTCGGACATCCGCAATGCGTACATCGACTTCTCGCGGATGACGCTCAGCCTGGTCGCGGTGGTCACCGACGTGATCCGCGACGGCCGTCCGGTGGTGGGCTACGGCTTCAACTCCAACGGCCGCTACGGCCAGGGCGCACTGATCCGCGAGCGCTTCGTCCCGCGGCTGCTCGAGGCCGATCCGGCCTCGCTGCTCGACGACACCGGTGCGAATCTCGATCCGCACCGCATCTGGGCCCGGATGATGACCAACGAGAAGCCCGGTGGCCACGGCGAGCGCTCGGTGGCGGTCGGCACGATCGACATGGCGGTGTGGGACGCGGTGGCCAAGATCGCCGGCGAGCCGCTGCACCAGCTGCTCGCCCGCCGCTACGGCGACGGCCACGCGAACCCCCGGGTGTTCGTCTACGCGGCCGGCGGCTACTACCACCCCGGCAAGGGCCTGGACGGGCTGCGGCGCGAGATGACCGGCTACCTCGAGCGCGGCTACTCGGTGGTGAAGATGAAGATCGGCGGCGCATCGATCGCCGAGGACTGCGAGCGGATCGAGGCGGTGCTGAAGCTGCTCGGCCCGGGGCGCCAGCTCGCGGTCGACGCCAACGGGCGCTTCGACCTCGACACCGCGATCGAGTACGGCCGCGCGCTGTCGCGCTACCCGCTGTTCTGGTACGAGGAGGCGGGCGATCCGCTCGACTACGCGCTGCAGGCGCGTCTGGCCGACACCTACGAGGGCTCGATGGCCACCGGCGAGAACCTGTTCTCGATGCAGGACGCGCGCAACCTGATCCGCTACGGCGGCATGCGGCCCGACCGCGACTGGCTGCAGTTCGACTGCGCGCTCAGCTACGGCCTGGTCGAATACCTGCGCACCCTCGAGATGCTGCGCGAGCACGGCTGGTCGCCCGCGCGCTGCGTCCCGCACGGCGGCCACCAGATGTCGCTCGCGATCGCGGCCGGCCTGGGCCTGGGCGGCAACGAGAGCTACCCCGACCTGTTCCAGCCGTACGGCGGCTTTCCCGACGGCGTGGCGGTGCGCGACGGCCACGTCGAGCTGCCCGCGCTGCCGGGCATCGGCTTCGAGGGCAAGGCCGACCTGATCTCGCAGATGCGGGCGCTGGCGCGGTGAGGTGTGCCGCCCGCGCGGGCGGCGGCGGTCCGCGGCGCGCCGGCCGGAGCGCGGCAGCCCGAAACGTGCCGCGGTAGCCAGCAGACGCGACAGCCGCCGGGCGTCTGCGCTCGCAGCTCGTGGAAGCTGCGATCTGCAGGAACGAACGCCTGCGGGCGGTCACGCCGACTTCTTCGCGCCGATCCGGCTCTCGGTGCCGGCGAGCAGCTTCGCGACGTTGGCCCGATGCCGCCACACCAGCAGCGCACCCATCGCGACCAGCACCGCGAGCACCGCGTCCACGCCGCCGAGCAGCGCGTAGTACGCCGGCGCGAACACCGCGGCGACCAGCGCCGCGAGCGAGGAGTAGCGGAAGAACACCGCGATCGCGATCCAGGTCGCGAGCGTGGCGAGCCCGAGCCAGGGCGACAGCGCGAGCAGCACGCCGGCCGCGGTGGCCACCCCCTTGCCGCCCTGGAACCCGTGGAACACCGGGTACAGGTGGCCGACGAAGGCGGCGAGCCCGACGCCCGCGAGCACCGCATCGCCGAAGCCGTAGCGCTGCGCGACGGCCTTCGCGACCGCGACCGCGCCCTTCGCCGCGTCGCCGATCAGCGTCAGGACCGCGGCGCGCCGGTTGCCGGTGCGCAGCACGTTGGTGGCACCCGGGTTGCCCGAGCCGTAGCTGCGCGGGTCGGCCAGGCCCATCGCGCGGCTGACGACGACCGCGAACGACACCGAGCCGAGCAGGTAGGCGAGCACGATCGCGACGATCGCGGGCAGCAGCTCCATGGGGCGGTCTCCGGGCCTCGGGCTCAGTCGGCGAGCGCGCAGTCTGCCGGCGTGGCGCGCAGCAGGTCGACCAGCACCGCCGGCTCCAGGCCGACCAGGTAGCCGCGGCGCCCGCCGTTGATCCAGATCCGCGGCAGCGCGAGCACGCCGCGCTCGACGTAGATCGGCATCGCCTTCTTCGTGCCGAACGGCGAGGTGCCGCCGACGAGGTAGCCGGAGTGCCGGCTCGCGACCTCGGGCTCGCACGGCGCGATCGACTTGCGCTGCGCCTGCCGGGCGAGGTTCTTGGTCGAGACCTTGCGGTCGCCGTGCATCAGCACGACGAGCGGCTTGCCGGCCTCGTCCTGCATTACCAGCGTCTTGACGACCGCATGCTCGTCGAGGCCGAGCTGACGGGCGGATTCGGCAGTGCCGCCGTGCTCGACGTAGTCGTACGGATGCTCGGTGAACGCGACGCGGTGGCGCTTGAGCAGCGCGGTCGCGGGGGTCTCGGAGACATGCTTGGCGGGCATGGCGGCGATGATGGCCGCCCTGCCCTCGCCCGAACTCACCGAGGCCGCGCCGCCCCCCCGCCGAGCGCTTCGACCAGCCGCGCCGCCGCCGCCGCCGGCGCCGGCATCGCCGCGATCGCCCGAGCGGCCGCCTCGGCACCGGGGCGGCCGTCACCCTCCAGCAGCCGGTCGAGCGCGGGGCGCAGCTGCGCCCGATCGAGCGGCTCCTCGAACGCGCAGCCGGCCTCGGCCCGCACCACGGCCTCGGCGTTGCGATGGTGGTCGGCCCCCTGCGGCAGCACCACCAGCGGGCAGCCGTGCGCCAGCGCGCCCAGCACCGTGCCGGCCCCGCCGTGCGTCACCGCCGCCCTGCAGAACGGCAGGATCGCCGACTGGTCCAGCCATGGCAGGCACAGCTGGCGCGGGCTGGACGGCACACCCAGGGCGGCCCGGTCGGTGCCCAGCACGATCGAGCGCACTGGCATGCGCGCCAGCATCTCGGCGACGTGGCGCAGCGCGCTGCGGCCATGGAAGGCGGTGCCGAAGCTGACCAGCACCAGCGGCCCCGCGTCCGTCCGCGCGGCCAGGTCACGCACCGGGTCGGGCAGCAGCGCGGTGTCGGGAGGGCGGCGCTCGACCGGGCGACATTCGATCTCCTCGCGCGCCGGCCCGGCACATGCGCCGCGCAGTGCCGCAGGCACGATCTCGATGCTCAGGCCCGGTGCGCACTCCGGCGCACCGGGGCGCCGCACGAGCGCCGACGCCGACCCGTCCCGAGGCGGCAGCGGCGGCAGCGGCCAGCCGAAAGCATGCTCCACGCTCGGCACGCCGCGCGCACGGCATGCCGGGCGCACCGCGAGCGCCAGCGGGTCGTGCAGCACGGCGTCCGGCCGCCAATCGTCGAGGCAGCGCTCGAGCGCCGGCGCCATCGCGGCTACGACGACCTCGCCGAACAGGCGATGCCGCATCGCCGGTCCGTGCTCGCGCGGCGTCAGCCGGTCCAGGTCCGGCCAGCACGCGTGCAGCCGCTCGCGCGCCTGCGCGGAGGTGGGCCCGCACACGATCGCCTCCACCGGCTCGTCCGCGAGGCGCGACAGCGCGTCGGCGCCGCTCGCCCAGGCCACGCGGTGCCGCGCCGCAGCCAGTGCCCGCGCCAGCGGCAGGGCGGGCCGCACGTGGCCGAACTGCGGCGGCGTGACGACGAGCAGCCTCATCCGGGGCGCCGGGCTCGGAGCGGATCGGGCGGCGGGACGGTCGGCTCACTGCAGGCTGATGCCCGCCCTGCGGCCGAGATCCGCCCACAGCGGGATCTCCGCGGTGACGGCGGCACGCATCTGCGCGGGCGTGGTGACCTCCAGCGTGCGCCCCTGGCTCTCGTGCCAGCGCTGCACCTCCGGGTCGGCCACGCTCGCGCGCAGCGCGCTGCCGAAGGCCTCGACGAAGGCCGGTGGCGTACCCCGCGGCGCGACGAATCCGTGCCACACCCGATGGTCCAGGCCCCGGAAGCCCGCCTCGCCGAAGGTGCGCACCTCGGGCAGCGGCGGCGAGCGCTGGCCGCTGAACACCGCCAGCGCGCGCATCCGGCCGCTCCTCACGTGCGGCAGCACCTGCAGCATCCCGTCGGCGAGCAGCGGCACGTCGCCCGCGAGCAGCCCCTGCACGCCCGACGGGCCGCGGTACGGCACGTGCTGGATCGCGACGCCGTAATCGCCCTTCCACAGCTCCATCAGCAGGTGGCCTGGGGACACGTTCCCGGGCGTGCCGTACTGCAGCGCGTTGGGCTCGCGGCGGGCCCGGGCGACCACGTCCTCCAGCGACGCGAGACCGCTGGCGGGCGAGCTGACCAGCACCTGCACGCCGTGCACCCAGGTGCCCAGCATCTCGAAGTCCTCGAGCGGACGGTACGGCAGCTGCGGTATCAGCGACGGCGTCACGCTGAGCTGGGCCCAGAACGCCGAGGCGATCGTCTGGCCGTCGGGCGCCGCGCGGCGCAGCTCCTGCAGTGCGATCACGCCGCCGGCGGCGGGCTTGTTCTCGATGACGACCGGACGACCCAGGTGCGTCGCCAGCCGCTCGGCGAGGTGCCGATTGAGCACGTCGGCGGTGGCGCCCGGCGCGGAACCCACGATCATCCTCAGCGGCCGTGCCGAGGTGTCGGCGCCCGCGCGCCCCCAGGTCAGCGCCGGCAGCGCGGCGGCCCCGGCCAGGCGGATCAGCGCTCTGCGTTTCATCGCGGGTCCCTCCTCGAAGGCGCCACTGTAGGGACCCGACGGTTCCCCGGAAACCGGTCCGCGCGCACAATGGTCGCGAATTTTTTTCGTGTGCAGCTCCACGCCCGGGAGGACACGATGCTGGAGAACCTTCGTCAGATCGGCGTGTTCGTCCGCGCGGCCGAACACGGCAGCTTCGCCGCCGCAGGGGACGCCCTGGGACTGACCGGCTCCGCGGTCAGCAAGGCGGTGGGTGCGCTCGAGACCTCGCTCGGCGCGCAGCTGTTCCGGCGCTCCTCGCGCGGCATCGAGCTGACGCCGGAGGGACGCGGCTATCACCAGCGCTGCAAGGCGCTGGTGGCCGGACTCGCCGAAGCCGGACGCGATCTCGGCGATGCGCGCTCGGGGGCCGCCGGCCGACTGCGCGTCTGCATGCACCCGAGCCCCGGCCGGTCGCGGATCGTGCCCGCCTTGCCCACTTTCCTGCGCCAGCATCCGCGGCTCGAACTGCAGGTCAGGCTGGAGGTCAACCCGGCGCGGTTCATCGAGCGCGGCTTCGACCTGTGCGTGCTGCTCGGCGACCCGGCGGCCACCTGGGGAGCCGGCGGCGCGACCGGCGCGCTGACCTCGATCCGCCTCGTCGACAGCCGCTATCTGACCTGCGCCTCGCCCGAGTACGTCGCCTCGCACGGCGTGCCGGAGCAGCCGGAGGATCTCGTCGCCCACGACACCCTGGCGAGCGTCGGCGCCGACGGGGAGCCGCTGGCCACCTGGCACTTCGCCGACGGGCACCGGCGCTGCACGCTGCAGGTGAACCCGCTGCTCGTCGTCAACGACGGACCGGCGCTGGTCAATGCCGCGATCGCCGGGCAGGGCGTGGTGCACCTGCCCGCGCTCAACCTGCAGCGGCGCATCGACCGCGGCCAGCTCGTGCGGCTGCTGCCGCAGTGGTACAGCCAGGCCCCGCCGGTGACCCTGGTCCTGCCGGCGGCTGCGCGGCGCCTGCCGAAGGTGCGGGCCTTCGTGGAGTTCCTGCAGGCGCTGTTCGCCGACGTCGGCCCCGGGACGGCGCGCCCGCCGGCGGCCCACCGCCCGCAGCGGTGGCCGGTGCTGACGGGGGTGCACCGCGGCGGGCTCTGAGGGCCGCGCGCCGGCGGCGTACGCCGGCCCATGCTGCCCGCGCTACGGCACCAGCCCCCGCACCTGCCCGAACAGTCGGGTCAGCCCCAGCAGCGCATCGAAGTTGGGCGTGTCCAGCCCGACCAGCCGCCGACACCCCCATCGAGCCCCTGCACCGCCTGTCGTGCCATTGCGGAGCGGTGGTGCTGGAGCTCTCGCTGCCCGAAGGCATCGTGAACCCGCGCCGCTGCGACTGCTCCATCTGCCGGCGCAAGGGCGCCGTCGTGGCCTCGGTCTCGCTCGACGGCATCCGCATCGTGCAGGGCGCCGAGCACTTGCGGCTGTATCAGTTCAACACCCGGGTGGCGCGGCACCACTTCTGCGGCGTGTGCGGCATCTACAGCCACCACCAGCGGCGCTCCTTTCCCGACCAGTATGGCTACAACGTCGGCTGCCTGGAGCGGGTCAACCCCTTCCTGATCCCCGATGTGCCGGTCAACGACGGGGTGAACCATCCGGCTGATCGGGGGTCGGGCTGAGGGCCCGGCCCAGGCCCTGCGCAATGAAGGTCAGCACCAAGGTGTTGAGCGAGACCCCTTCGGCCCGGGCGCGGGTCGCGAGTTGCGCGTGGACGGTCTTGGGAACACGGGCAATGAACTTGCCCGAGGCAATGCCGCCGCTGTTTGGCGCGGGTACGGGCAACTTGCGTGCCTTGAGCGTGGAAATCGTGGCCTGAAGCGCGTCGCGTCCGTTCTCGAGGGCCTCTTGAACAGTCGCACCGTCGGAGATGCACTCGGCGAAGTCCGGGAAGGAGATGAGGTAACCGCCACCGTCGTCTTCAGACAGCGGTCGAACCTCGAAGGGATAGTCCGTGATTTTGGCCATGGTCAGGCTCCCTCCACCAGTTCGATGAATTTGCGCACATAGATCGGCTTGATGGGCCGGTGGGCTGGCACGGGAAGTGTCCGCCCGTCGGCCCGGATGAACACGCAGTGGCTGCTCTTCTGGTGCCGCCATTCGATGCCGTGCTTGCGCGCAACCGTCTGCAGATCCGCAATCTGCCAGTCCAAGGGGTTTTGCCTCATCAAGGCGAGCAGCTTGGCAGCCGTGTTCACCTAGTGATACTACCCGTGAAATCACTCCTGCGCCCCCACTGACCGGCTTGGGCGGGGTCCGTGTGCCACGGGCTCCTTCGCGGTGGCCGCTGACGCTGCGAGGCGCGATGCCGCGCGAGGTCACCGCGCGCCAGGCGCTGTGCGCCGAGCTCGACGGCTTCAGCCTGCACGCCGCGGTGCGCATCGAGGCCCACGAGCGCAAGCGGCTGGA
>Ga0169931_10010291_pt1 | contig 13336 bp, 8 predicted proteins | sample Kivu_15m_20L_FD_129675 | JGI IMG/M metagenome (GOLD analysis project Ga0169931, IMG submission 129675) | Freshwater microbial communities from Lake Kivu, Western Province, Rwanda to study Microbial Dark Matter (Phase II) - Kivu_15m_20L... | ecosystem: Environmental > Aquatic > Freshwater > Lake ...
ATCCAAGGCCACAGCACGGTCTCCAAGGATGAATTCATTCTTCGCCACCGTGAAGGTGCTGAGGCCATCGGTGTAAACACCCACCACATTGTTCACGAAGCGGCAGTCCTGCACGGTGAAGCCACGGCCCGAGCCCCCATCGCGGGCATCGATGCCATGATCAAGGCCGATGAAGGCACCTTTGTCAAGGTTCGCTGGCGGGCAGGGCGGGCAGCAGTTGGGGAAGGTCACCGTGCAATTGCCACCTACAGTGTAGTTGGCGTCGATGCTGAAGATGCCACGGCCAAGCTCGGTGCTCACCGGCACATTGGTCTGGGCGTTCTCGAAGGTGCAAGCACTAAAACGGATGCCATCCACCTTCCACATGGAGACGTGGTCATGGAAGTCGTTACCGCCACGGTAGTCATCATCCACCTTGAAGTGCGCGTACTTGAAGTAGCTGGTGTTCGGGCGCAGGATGCTGGGATTGTTCGGATGGAAGTTCTGGTAGGCCATGAAGCCAGCCGCGCGGCGGCTGTTCAAGAAGGTGCCACCCAATTCAGTTGGCGTGCCTTGTATTTGAATGACCCCGCCGATGGAATTCCAGTCGCCCGGCTTCCAATTGGTGAAGCCCTCCCGCGCGTGCTCGATGACAGCACCGTTCTTCAGCACCAATAAGCCCTGATAGGTTGGATGATCGACGGGGAATTGGTGCTGGTTGGTGGTGCCCCAGACTTCGATGCCGGGCCAGAAGTCGGTGCAACAGCTATTGGTGATGTAGCCCCCATCAACGATCAACCTAGCACCAGGCTGCACGATGATTTTACCATCACCAGGCATGTTCACTTTGCACTTCACTGTAAGAGTTGCCCCGGATGCCACGGTTAGATTGCCGCTCACGATCCGCGCGTGCTCCCAAGTCGTGTTATTGGCAATGGTGCGGTCCAGTGCCGGGTTCCGTTCACAAGCGGTCAAGTATTGGGCACGCCAAGTGCCTTTCAGCATCTTGTTCAGGTGCCCTGTTTGCTCCGGGGTCATGCTCAACTTATCGGTGCTGTAACCCATCATGTTGTTGTAACAAGGGCTAGGCGTTCCATTTGGTGGTGCGGTCGAGGTAGGTGCGCACCAATTAGAAGAATGCGGGCACGGCATGTCGGAGAATTGCGTGCAGCTTTGCCAGGAATGGTAAAAACCCAAACAATGGCCTATCTCATGGGCCATTAGCGCGTTCACCATCCAATAATCACCGCCTAATGGGCCCGCCGGCCAACCGCTGCCCGGTGGGTAAGAAACATAGGCGGCATAGATGTTCTGAATGGTGACGCACGTATGGCTCCAAACCCCGTACATGTCATAGGCTGGCCCGCATCCCGCAATGCTCCCGTCATTCGGGCTGACTCGACCTATCATGAATATGTTCAAGTACTTGCACGGATCAACAGCATAGTTGTCGTAGCTGTAGTGCGAACCGTTCAGACCACTTGTGCCGCAAGTCGAACCCTGGTTCGACCAACCGATGTCGTCCTGGTGAAACAGGATGTCCTCGACTTGTATGCGCACTCTCGTGTCTTCAACGTTGGCGGGGGTTGTTACCTGGTTAAAGACCTGGTCGTAGATGTCGCTGTATATCCGGTTAACCGATGGCAGGTCATAACCCGCGATGCCGTCGAAAATCGAATGGATGTAAGCGATATGATCCTGGTTCGATGCGACGAAGTTCTCCGGATTCATCGGGTCCGACTTCTGCATCACATGCACAATGACGCGAACGACCAACAGGTCATCGGAACTTGTCGGGATATAGGACGCATTCCCTGCACCTGAGGATGGCGACACATTCACGCATGAGCTGGTCCACATTTGGGACTCAGGCGGCATATCTCCACTGAGATGACAATTGCTGGATTGGGCAAATGTGTTGCTGGACAAGGCGGCCCCCCCATTATCAACACCCGTTGAAATCCCCGCGCAATCCGCGCCACCGCCCTGCACCACCGATTGTTTGTTGCTCTCATGGCTTAAAGTGTTTGTGGTTGTTCAGCGCATGTCAAAGCGGTAGAAAACAATCCACATCCGCAACACCTCGGATCAACTATGTTTTGCCTAGCTTACGCGCAGCCCGCAAAGGAGACTTGTGCAAAGGGCCGATACCCGCCGTGCGTGTTGGCGTCTTCCGTGATGATCTAAGTTCGCAGCGATGAGTCCGGTGCTCCAACAACTCCAAGACGCGAAGGTTCGCGGGCAGAAGCTCCTCGCCGTGCTCATCGACCCCGATTTCGGCACCGATGAAGCCGCCTTGGAGCGCACCGTGCAGAACGCCTGCATGGCCCAGGCCGACCTGCTGTTCGTGGGCGGCAGCCTGCTCACCTCAGCCTCCTTCGACCGCTGCGTGGCGCTGGTGAAACGCTGGAGCACGAAGCCCGTGGTGCTCTTCCCCGGCAGCCCTTCGCAACTGAGCGCGCACGCCGATGCGGTGCTCTTCCTCTCGCTCATCAGCGGCCGCAACCCGGAACTGCTCATCGGGCATCACGTCACCGCCGCGCCCACGGTGAAGGCGCTCGGCATCGAGGCCATTCCTACCGGCTACATGCTGGTCGATGGCGGCCGCACCACCACCGCGCATTACGTGAGCCAGTCCTCCCCCATCCCGCACGACAAGCCGGGCATTGCTGCGGCCACCGCGCTCGCCGGTGAGTTGCTCGGACTGCGCGCCATTTACCTCGATACGGGAAGTGGCGCACCGAAAAGCGTGTCGCCAGCAATGGTCGCTGCGGTGCGCGCCACAGTCGATCTGCCAGTCATCGTTGGTGGTGGCATCCGCGATACGGAGCAGGCACGCGCGCTATGCGAAGCTGGCGCCGATGTGCTCGTGGTGGGCACGGCCATCGAGCAGGATCCGGAGATCGTGTTCGCGTTGAGCGAGGCGGTTCACGGGTGAGCCGCTACTTTCAGCCCGTGCGCGGCCTTGTCCTATTCCTGCTGCTCGCCTTAGCGTTCACCAGCGCTGGCCAGACCGATTCGCTCTGGCGCGTTTGGAACGATGCATCGGCACCGGACAGCGCGAGGTTGAGCGCCATGCAGACGCTTGCATGGAAGGGCGTGTTCGAGCAGCCCGATAGCGGCATGGCCTTGGCGCGCATGCAGCTCGACTTCGCACGGCGCGTGGAATCACAGCGTGGGCAATATGAGGCGAGCACCACGCTGGCCGTGGGCAGCAGCATGAAGAGCGATTATTCCGCCGCGCTCACGCACCTGCATGCCGGCTTGGCCTTGGCGAAAGCCATGAAGGACCTTAAGCGTGAGGCCAACACCTACAGCAACCTCAGCAATGTCTATCGCAGCCTTGGCGACCTGCCCATGGCGCTCACCCAATTGCAAAAGAGCCTCCGCATCGATACCGAACTCGACAACAAGGAAGGCTTGGCCGGCACCTACAACAACATGGGCACCATCCAGACGGAGCTGAACAATCATCGCGATGCGCTGCAGCACTATGAACGAAGCGCAGCGCTGGCCGAAGAGCTTGAAAGCGATCGCGGGCGCGCACAGGCTGCACTGAACCTCGGAAGCGCCTACCTCAACCTCGCACAGCCTGACACCGCTGTCCAGCTCTTCAAGAAAGGGCTCGCACTATACCAGCAGCTCGGCCGCAAACTGGAGCAAGGCATGGCCTACAACAACCTTGGCCGATCCTATGGTCAGCTCGGTCGCGTGCAGGATGCGTTCGCCAGCCTCGATTCCGCCGAGGCCATCTTCACAGCGCTGGGCAGTTCGCGGCAGCTCGTGCGAGCGCACGTGAACCGCGGCAACCTGCTCATCGAGCAGCGGCGCGCGAAGGAAGCCATCGCAGCATGCAGGGCAGGTGAGCGCATCGCCGAGGGCGCCAACCTGCTGCAGCAACGCGTTGAATGCCTGCAATGCCTGCATCGCGCGCATGAGCTTGCGGGCGACTTCCGCAGTGCTTATGCCGCGCAAACCGCCTTCATGGATGTGAACGACTCGCTGCAGAAGGTGAACAACAGCAAGGAGGTCACCCGGCTCGAGGTCACTCGCGCCTATCAAGAGCGCATGCTCGCCGACAGCCTGGACAACGTGCGCAAGCTGCACGAACAGGAGCTGGTGGCTCAGGAGCAGATCGCCAGCGAGAAGGAAAGGCGCAACCTCTTCCTGTATGCCGGCCTTGGCGTGCTCGCGCTCTCGGCTGGATTGTGGAACCGCCTTCGCTATACACGCCGCTCGCGAGCTGCCATACAAGTCGAGAAAGACCGCAGCGAGAGCCTGTTGCTCAACATCCTGCCCGCAGCGGTTGCAGAAGAGCTCAAGGACAAGGGCGAAGCGGAAGCGCGGCTCTTCGACCAGGCCACTGTGCTCTTCACCGACTTCAAGGGCTTCACCGCCATGAGCGAGAAGGTCACGCCGAAGCAGCTGGTGAAGGACCTGCACGAATGCTTCAGTGCCTTCGACCGCATCTGCGCCAAGCACGGCATCGAGAAGATCAAGACCATCGGCGATGCGTACATGGCCGCTGGCGGATTGCCCACACCCAATACCACCCACGCCATGGATGCGATCATGGCCGCGCTGGAGATGCGCGACTTCATCGCTGAGGGCAAAGCGCGGAAAGTCTTGGCGGGCCAACCGTACTTCGAGATTCGCATCGGCATCCATACGGGCCCGGTGGTGGCAGGCGTTGTGGGCGAGAAGAAATTCGCCTACGACATCTGGGGCGATACGGTGAACACGGCCAGTCGCATGGAATCCTCCGGTGAAGCGGGACAGGTGAACATCAGTGAGGCGACGTACCGATTGGTGAAGGCCGCCGTCGTGGACGAAGCCGGTGTAACGTCGACCCTCAGGGTCGACCGAAACCGCGACGGTGGCGCAGGATTAGAAACAAGCCCCGCATTCACCTTCACCGCGCGCGGCAAAGTGCAGGCGAAAGGCAAGGGCGAGATGGAGATGTACTTCGTGGAGCGAAACCCGGAAGCGGCGCTGGATTAGTTCCTTGCCTCTTAGTGCTCGACCACGAGCTTCGCGCGTAAGACGAAGCGTCCTGAAGCTTCAACGACATAGACCCCGGCTGGCAATGAGCCAACGTTCAATTCATGCAGCTCAACCGTGGAAGCAATGGGCACCTCCATCACCAAGCGCCCTTGGGCATCGTGAACGCGAATCACTTTCCCCTGATAGCCGTTGGGAAGACTGATTCGCACCGTCTCTGACGCGGGGCTGGGATAAACCGCAAGTGCATCGTGTTGTATTGCGCTCGTCGATAGCGCAAGTCCAGTAACAAGGCCCGCACGAGCGGGATTACTTGCGGTGCCCGTGACGATATCAACCACAGCGGCGGAACTGGAGAAGATGGTGAGTTGTCCGTCGCCGGACGGGGCATCACCGTTCTCGGCCAACCGCACCATGTAGCAGGCATCGGGCTGCAACTCCACCCAGTACTCCAGCAACCCATCGCTGGTATAGGGTCCTCCTTGCGCCACTGGCTGGCCATTCACCCCGGTGATGGCCCATACCAGTTGATCGGGCGGGGTGCTCATGTTCACCACCACGTTCACGAGGTACGAATCGGCTTGGGCCGGATCCGTATCCATCAGCACAGTAAGGTTGTTTCCATCAGCATCCTCATCGGGCTGGCCGTTCACGCTGATGATCCGGAATTCCAGAACGTCGTCTGCTTCGAGCTCCGGTAAGATGGGAAGGACCGGCTGCCGCACGTCTCCGGTGAGCGCCGGCACGAGGAGTGTCCAATTGAAGCTGTTCACCATGAGTCCATTCTTCCAGGTCTCCACCACGCAGGTTCCCATGGTGGCAGAACCTGCATTCTGGATCTTGAGCACAGGCGTGCCGCTTCCTTCACAGGCGTAGCGCAGGCCCGTGTACTCGATGATCCTGGCATCGTAGGTGGCTTGTCCGGTGGCGAACGATGCAGAGGCCAGAAGGGCGGTGGAAAGGAAGGAGCGCAGCATGGCGGATCGGTTTAGCGCGGCCAAGCTATTCGATACGCTTCCGGTATGCCATAGAACTTTAGTTATAACCGCACGCTCACCCCCGCAAGGAGGTTCAGCGGCGCCTGTGGGTACAAGCCCACGAATTCCTGACGTCGTCCATCGCTCACGAAACTGTAAGCCCAGCCATTGCTCTCGTACATCTCGCTGAAGAGGTTGCGCACGGTAATGTTGAAGTCGATGCCCTTGGTGCCCTTGGCCATCCACGTGGCGTTCAGGCGCAGGTCGTTCACGAGGAAGGGATCGAGCATGCGGTCAGTGCTGGCGCTGAGGTCGAGGTATTGCTCCCCCACGTACTTGGTCACGAACGTGAGTTCGGCGTTGCCGTGCTTCGCATGGTCCCAGAATCTGAACGCGAGCTCGCTTCCTGCCACAAGGCTGGGTGAGAACGAGAGGTCGCTCTCCGTGTACGTCGCGGCTGCCTGCCCGCCATTGTCCCAATCATCGATGAACTCCGTGAAGCCGCGCACTTTGTTCCGGCTGAGCGCCGCGTTGGCGCGCCAGGTCAAGCCTTTGGCGATGCGCGCCGCAAGCGTGAGCTCGGCGCCCGCCCGATAACTGCTCTTCACATTGGTGCGCAGCGCCGCGCCCACATCGTTCAGCTCACCGGTGAGCACGAGCTGATCCGCGTAATCCATGTAGTAGAGGTTGATGCCAGCGCTCATGCGACCCGTCCGGCGCTCGTAGCCGAGTTCGTAATCCACCAGACGTTCCGCACGCGGACGGCTCGCTGGCGTGGTCTCCTGCAGGTCCTCGCGGTTCGGCTCGCGGTGCGCGACCGCTACGGAGCCATACGCTCTTCCGCCTTCATGCAGGCGCCAGACCAATCCGGCTTTGGGGTTGAAGAAACCGAAGCCGATGGACTGCTGCTCCGGCTCGAAGGCATCGTTGAGCATCTCGAGTTCGTGGCTCACAGCGCGGAACTGCGCATCGCCGAAGACATCGACATTGTGCCTCAAGGCGTACGTGAGCTTCGCGAAAGCGTTCGCGTCGGTCTTGCGCGCATCGTTGTCGTAGTAGCGGTCCCGGATGTCGGCACTGCCCGCATAGCGTGCCCATATCAATTCGCCGAAGTGCGCCCCGCGATAGTCGCTGTAGCTGCCGCCGATCACGAGCCGATGCGCGCCCAGCTTGATCTCGACGTTCGCGTTCGCACCTAGCAGGTCATTGTCAAGCCAACGCCGACGGATGAGATCCGTGGTGAAAAGCGAATCGCCGTTGATCAACGCTGGACTTATGCCGTACGCCAGCAGGTCATCGCCCTCGCGGAACTGCTCGAAGTAGCCCGCACCGCGCACGCGGAAGAGCGTGAGGTTCAAAGTGACGTTCCTGCCCAGCCTCTGATCGAAGAGCAGCTGATAGTGTGCTTGATCGTAGTTGTCCACCTCGTTCTCGTAGGTGTATGGGTTGTAGGTGCGATTGGTATCAATCACCTCGCGCGGCACACCGGCCCAGGCTTGATAGGTCATCTCTTTTCCCCGGAAGTGGATGAAGCGCAGTGACCGTTTCGCTCCCATCCATGCGGCTTGCACGAAGTAGCTCTTCAGGTCGGCGCTCGCGCGGTCCACATAGCCATCGGTGCTGATGGATGAGAGGCGCGCATCGAGGCTGAAGCGGCCATCGATCAAGCCCGTTCCGGCGCTCACGGAATAGCGTCGCGTGTTGAAGCTGCCGCCGCCAAGGCCCACCAGGCCCCAGGGCTGCGGCTTCACAGCCGTTGTGCGGATGTTCACCGATGCGCCGAAAGTGGCTGGGCCGTTGGTGCTGGTGCCCACGCCACGCTGCACCTCGATGTCCTCGGCGCTGGTGGCCAGGTCGGGCAGGTTCACCAGGAAGGCGCCCTGGCTCTCGGGGTCGTTGAATGGCACGCCGTTGAGCGTGATGTTGGTTCGCGTGGCATCGGTGCCGCGGATGCGCATGTAGGTGTAGCCGATGCCGGTTCCGCCATCGCTGGTGGCCACCACCCCGGGCTGCTGTTCCAAGAGGTAGGGCAGATCAACGCCGGTGTTGATACGCTCGATCTCCTCGCGGCTCAACGTGCTCTTCGCGAAGGGTGCTCGATCACCCGCACGCAGCGCGGTCACCTCAGCTGCGGTGAGCATCACGCGATCGGGCGCCATGGTCAGGTTGAAGGTGTTCTCGCCTTCGACCAGGACGAGGAGCGTATCCGCGGACTGAAATCCGACGAACGATAGTCGCAAGCGAATCGCTCCAGCGCGCAATCCGGCAAGCGTGAATCGCCCCAGCTGGTCCGTGGATGTACCGAATGCACGATCGCCGGCGACCACATTCACGCCAGGCAGAGGCCCATCGCCTTCGCCCGTGATGACTCCAGAAAGCCGTGATTGAGCCGCGATGCCATTGATGATCGCGAAAGCAAGAAGCAAGAGAAAGGTGCGCATGGTCCTCCGTGTTCAGGCTTGCACGGAGGCGTCCGCCGGATGGTGGACCGGTCCCTTGGCGGCATTATCCGCCCAGGTTCGTCGGGTATGATCTCAGCACCATCACGCGATGGGCACCCCGTTGCAAGACGGGGCGAATGTATATGCGCCGATCAAGCACGACCCCTTCGCCGATGCCGTAAGACCAATCGCAATCGGACTGCAGATCGCCTGGCTCTTGATCGTCGCTCCACCTGATGTGCAGCGAGCCTGGCTCCGGTGAAGAGCCGCCGGCTTCGCGCGGAAGCTGGCGTCAGCTAAAGGCGGCGGGCGCTGCTGGTGCCGGAACGGAAGCTGCGTGCCGGAGGGGATCGCTGCCGAGCCAGCTGCCTTCAGTTCCAAGCACAGCGAAGCGCGCGTAGAGCTCCTCGCTGAAGCCGTTGGCGTTGCGTGTGCGCTGGGCGGCTGCGGCATGTGGCGCCGACCTGCCATAAGCGAAGGCCATCATGTCCTGTTGCGACCGCCACACGCTGAAAGTGGCTTGAGTCACCCATGGAAGCTCGCCCATGCCCTTGGTGAACATCAGGCCTTCGCGGCCTTGCAGCGAGCGCGCCACAACTGCGACCTGGCGCCAGAAACGCGGCAAGTAGCCCGGCTTGATGGTGGCCCGGGTGAGCACTGCCAGGGGAGCGCCTGCCGGAGCTTCAAGTTGAGGCTCGAAGGGGTTCACGCCGGACCATGCGCCCCGGCTCAAGCCAGGGGCCATATGGAGGGTGTACACCTCGGCGGCTCGGGCTTTCCATGCGCGGTGCGCGGGATGCTCCCGGTGGAAGCGATCAGCATCCACGGCCGAATCCCAGCTACCCAGCAGCGCATAGGCTCCGAAGTCGGGCCAGAAGCCGTAACCGGTGCCCCCACCCGTGCCCAGCAGCTTGAAGCAGCGCAGTCCTTCCACGCGTGAGAGGGGCCGCTGCATCTCGGCCATCTGGCGCATGCCCCAGAGGCGCGCGCTGAAGCCCTCGTACCGGAAGAAAGTGAGGGTGACGTGCCGGCCTGCTTTGCGCATAAGTGGTGAACGATCCAGCCCCTGAGTCTGTTCTTTGCAGCATGCAACCGACGGCCATCGTGATCGGTTCCGGCGTCGCCGGCCTCGCTGCTGCCATCCGGCTGGCCGTGAAAGGGCACGCGGTGCGCGTTTTCGAGGCCGCTGATGGCCCGGGCGGCAAGCTGGCCGAGTTCAGCGAGGGCGGCTATCGTTTCGACATGGGGCCGTCGCTCTTCACCCGCCCTGATCTGGTGGAGGAGCTCTTCCACGAAGCAGGCATTGACATGGCTGGCCGCTTCGCTTGGGAGCGGCTCGAGGAGGCCAACCGCTATTTCTGGGATGATGGCACGCGCATCACGGGCTGGTGCGATGCGGACCGTTTCTCTGCGGAGCTGGAAGAGCGGCTGGGCGTGCCTCGCGAACGTGCGAGGGCGCATCTGGCACGCGCCACCCAGCTGCTTGGCGCCACGGGCCGCACCTTTCTGGAGCATTCCCTGCACCGCTGGGACGCCGTACTGTGCGGAGGCTTCTTCCGAGCCCTCACTGCAGCACGTCCATCCGAGCTCTTCGGCACACTGGACGGGGTGAATCGCGCCGCGCTCGGCGACTATCCGAAGGCCGTGCAGCTGTTCGACCGGTTCGCCACTTACAATGGCAGCAACCCTTACGTCACACCCGGACTCATGCGCATGATTCCCGGCTTGGAGCATGGGCAGGGCGCTTTCTATCCAGTGGGCGGCATGTACGCCATCACCAAGGCGCTGCATCGACTCGCCGCCGACCTTGGCGTGGACTTCCGATTCGGCACTCCTGTGGAGCGCATCCTCCTTGGGTCCGATGGGCGCAGCGTTCGCGGCGTTCGCGCCGGAGGCGCCGACCACCTCGCTCGCACAGTGGTGAGCAACATGGACGTGGTGCCCACTTACCAACGGCTGCTCCCCGATGTGAAGGCGCCCCAGCGCACCTTGGAGCAGGAGCGCAGCAGCAGCGCGATTGTGTTCTATTGGGGTATTCGCGGCAGCTTCCCGCAGCTCGGTCTGCACAACATCCTCTTCAGTGGAGATTACCCAACAGAGTTCAATCACCTCTTCTCCAAACTGGCGGTGTACGAGGACCCTACTGTCTACATCAACATCACCAGCAAGCACACACCTGGGGATGCGCCCGCCGGCTGTGAGAACTGGTTCACCATGATCAATGCCCCGCGCGATGCCGGGCAGGACCGTGCGACGCTCGTGCAACAGGCGCGCGCCGCCATCGTTGGAAAAGTGCGGCGCACCTTGGGCATCGACGTGGAGCCGCTCATTGCCGTTGAGCGCGTACTCGACCCGCGTGCAATCGCTGAACGCACCTCCAGTTGGCAGGGCTCGCTCTATGGCACAAGCAGCAACTCCCGGTGGTCGGCCTTCCTGCGCCACCCCAACTTCCATGGCAGCGTCAAGGGCCTCTACTTCTGCGGCGGCAGCGTGCATCCTGGTGGCGGAATCCCGCTTGCCCTGCTAAGCGCCCGCATCACCGCTTCACTCATACCTGCGGCTCAAGCCCCTCCGATACCCGAGCACGCATGAGATCCATAGCTCAACGCCTTGACCGGCGCCACGCCATCGGCTTGGTGGTCATCCTCCACCTGGTCGGCCTCGTTGCCCAGGCCACCCCATTGGCACCGCACGTGGCTCGCCTTACGCCGTTCAACCTGCTGCTCACCGCCGGGGCCATGGCCCTCTTCGCCAGCCTGGATCGCCGCACGGTGGCGCTGGCCCTGCTCGTAGGCACCCTGGGCTACTTCGTTGAGGTGCTCGGCGTGTTGACCGGGCGCATCTTCGGCGCCTACTCGTATGGCGAGGTGCTCGGCCTCAAGCTCCTCAATGTTCCATTGCTCATCGGCCTGAATTGGAGCATGCTCGTCTTCGCCATTGGTGCCGTGCTTGAGCGCTTACGCATGCCGATAGCACTCAAGGTAGTCCTCGGCAGCGCGGCGATGGTGATGCTCGATCTGCTCATCGAGCCCGTCGCCATCCACCTGGGATTCTGGACCTGGGCCCAAGGCGACATACCCCTGCAGAACTACCTGGCATGGGGTGGAGTGAGCGCGGTCTTCTTCACGCTCTTCTTCGCTGCCCCCGTGCGGCGGGAGAATCCGCTGGCGCCGGCAGTGCTGGCCGCGCAGGTGGTTTTCTTTGCCGGGCTCAACCTAATGCTGGGCATGGCCTGATGGAGAAGTTCTACTACCTGGGGCTGGACCTCTTCACCCTTTCCTTCCCGTTCATACGCAGCTTCGAGCCGAAGCTCCATTACTGGCGCAAATGGCCGGGCCTCTTCACGGGCATCGCTGTCATGGCAACGGTCTTCCTCGTGTGGGATGCCATCTTCACGGCCAACGGCGTTTGGGGCTTCAACCCGCGCTACCTCACCGGACCCAAGCTCTTCCATCTGCCCATCGAGGAGTGGCTGTTCTTCCTGGTGGTGCCGTACAGCTGCGTGTTCATCTATGAGGCCCTCCGCTACTACGTGCGGCGCGATATCCTGGGCCGCATCGCCCGGCCCCTGAGCATCGTGCTCATGCTGGTGCTGCTGGTGGTGGGTGTACAGTACATCGATCACATCTATACGGCCATCACCTTCCTTTGCACAGCCGCCATGCTGGCCATTCACTTGTTCATCCTGAAGAGCACCTATCTCGGCCGTTTCTACCTCGGATACGCGGTGAGTCTCATTCCCTTCCTCCTGGTGAACGGCATCCTCACCGGCTGGCTCCTGGATGAGCCCATCGTGTGGTACAACGATGCGGAGAACCTCGGCATCCGCCTGAACACGATTCCCATTGAGGACAGCCAGTACCTGCTCTTCTTCCTGCTGCTTACGATCACCTTCTACGAGCGGCCGTTGAAGCGCGAACACGGCGACCTGCCGCCGGCGGATCACCGCTGATTGGCCCTCCATTCACGGTTCCAGCGCTCGAGCGTGCGCTGGAGGTGGCCACTTACACAGCATAGAGAGCAGCGTACCACAATAAGCCCAGCAACACGTTCAGCATTCGCCGCTATACGAAGCACCCGTTGCAAGATGGAGCAATCGTATGGGCGCCCTTCCTTTGCGATCCGCCCTTGTGATCTGCTCGGGCAATCGCCCATGCCCACCGGACTCGTGATGCGCAGCACCGGAAGCCGCTACATCGTGCGCGGCGATGATGGCGTGCTGCATGCATGCGTGGCGCGCGGGCAGTTGCGCATCAAGGATTGGAAGAGCACGAACCCCGTGGCCGTGGGAGACCGCGTGACCTACGAGCCGCAGCGCGATGCCGAGCATCCTGGCGCCATCACCGACCTCCACGACCGCCGCAACTACCTCGTGCGCCGAAGCGTGAACCTCAGCCACCACAAGCATGTGATCGCCGCCAACCTGGACCAGGCGCTGATCATGGCCACCGTGGCGCGGCCGCGCACCAGCTGCGGCTTCATTGATCGCTTCCTCGTCACGGCCGAGACCTACGGCGTGCCCGCAATCGTGGTGGTGAACAAGATCGACGACCTCATCGGCGAGGAGGAAGAGGAGCGCCTGATTGACCTCGTGGACACCTACCAGCAGGCCGGCTACCACGTGCTGATGACCTCGGCGCTCAAAGGGAAGGGTATCGCTGAGGTGAAGGAGCTGCTCGCCGGCCAGGTCACGCTGATCGCCGGGCACAGCGGCGTGGGCAAGAGCACGCTCATCAACGCCATCGACCCCTCCCTCGACCTCTTCACCCTGGAAGTGAGCGAGGCCAGCGGCAAGGGCGTGCACACCACCACCAATGCGGAGATGTATGAGTTGCGCTTCAAGGGAAGCGCGCCCACCTTCATCATCGACACGCCCGGCATCAAGGGCTTCGGCCTGGTGGACCTCGAAGAGCACCACATCGGCGATCAATTCCCGGA
>Ga0169931_10010293_pt1 | contig 13336 bp, 12 predicted proteins | sample Kivu_15m_20L_FD_129675 | JGI IMG/M metagenome (GOLD analysis project Ga0169931, IMG submission 129675) | Freshwater microbial communities from Lake Kivu, Western Province, Rwanda to study Microbial Dark Matter (Phase II) - Kivu_15m_20L... | ecosystem: Environmental > Aquatic > Freshwater > Lake...
TATTATAATTCAAAAAGACTTGATAATTCTCCTATTAAAATATTAAAAGAAGATATTCATCGTCTTTACCTAAATAAATTTAAATCTTAAATTATTAATTTTTTTTATTAATTCTTTAGATAAAGAATTTTTATTTTTTTTAAAATTATTTTTTAAAATAATGTGTGGTTTTTTTGGGTATTCTGGCTTAATGTCTCTTCCCCAGACGTTATTAGTTTTATTTTTGTAAAAAAATTTTTGTCTTCTTAGTTCTGCTTTTTTATAATTTGCGTCAATAAATATTTCAATATAGTTTTTTAACTGCTTTCTATTATTTTTATGTAGTTTATGAAAAAGTCCTACAACAGAAAATAATACATTTATTTTATTAACTGTAATAAGCCTCAAAAGTTTAGTGTATTGTTCTCCTATTTTCATACGATAATTTTTGTCATATTTATTTAATTCAAAAATTTTTCTTAAATTATCGCCACTTAATATTATAGTTGGACCAAATTTTTTTTTTATAAACGGATAAATCTTCCTACTAAAGGTTGATTTTCCAGAACCCGAAATTCCAGTTATCCAAAAAACAATTCCACAATTTTTGTATATTTTCATTTTTAATATAAATGTTTTAATTATGCATTGTTAAATATAATAGAATTTTTTAGTAAGGAAGAGATAATGACTCAAAGCATCTAAGCGAGAAACTCGCCTCAAAACAAGTTCTTCCCATAGAGCCGTCGTAGACTACAACGTTGATATAATATGAGTTTACGTGGTAACACTTGAGGCTTTTAGTTATTAATAGCTTAATTAATTTTGTTAATGTATTAAAGGGACTTTCGATAAAAAGAAATATTTTATCTAAAGTAAAAATTAAATAATGAAAACTATTCCCTACGGAAGGCAGTATGTTGACATTAACGATATAAAAGAAGTCTCAAAAGCTTTAAAGCAAGATTTAATCACAACTGGAGGCTATGTTAAAAAGTTTGAAGATAAAATTTCAAAGTTTTTAGAAGTTAAATACGCTTTATCTTGCAGCAATGGAACTGCAGCAATTCACCTCGCTTTTATGGCAATAAATCTAAAAAAAAACGATATAATTATAATGCCTGCAGTAAACTTTATAGCTTCTTATAGTATGGCTAAGTTTATGAACGCCAAAGTTTATCTTGCTGATGTTGATTCATTAACAGGCCAGATGACTCCTAAAACATTAATAGATTGTATAAGAAAATATAAAATTAAAAAAGTTAAAGCTGTCTTAACCATGTATTTAGGTGGTTATCCAGAAAATGTAATTGAATTTTACAAAATAAAAAAAAAATATAAATTTTTTTTAATAGAGGATGCTTGTCATGCACTAGGTGCAAAATATTTTTACAACAAAAGGTATTTTCTTATCGGTTCATGTAGACATTCAGATATTGCAACTTTTTCATTACATCCTGTAAAAACGATTACATCTGGTGAGGGTGGCGTAGTAACAACAAATAGTAAATTGATATATAACCAGATGATTTTATTAAGATCACATGGAATTAAAAAAGATAAAAATTTTCATTGGAAATATGAAATTTTAAAACCTAGTTTTAATTATAGATTAAGCGATTTAAATTGCGCTCTTGCATTATCGCAGCTTAAAAAGATTAGCAAATTTCTGAATTATAGAAAAAAAATTTATGATTTATATCGAAGTCAAATTAAAATAAAAAATAATCTTATAAACTTTCCGAAATACAATAATGCCCAATCATCTTTCCATCTTTTTTTACTTTCAATAAATTTTAATAAAGTAAAAAAAAAAAAACATGAATTTTTAAAATTTTTAAAAAAAAATAATATTCTATGTCAATTTCATTACGTTCCAATTTATAAATTTAAATTATTTAAAGATAAAATAAATTTGAATTATTTTTTAGGATCAGATAAGTATTTTCGTAATGTTATAAGTTTACCAATATTTTATAATTTAAAATTAGTTTTACAAAAAAAAGTAATAAACCAAATTAATAAATTTCTTAAAATATAAACTAATCTGTGAGTGAAATACTTTTTATGATTCAAACTCATTAAATAGTAAATTATAAGGCTTTATTTAAACAAGCTTTAAAGAAACTTTATATAGTATATCTAAATAAACTTATGCAAAAAAATTTTTTGTCACAAAAGTCCATTTTAGTAACTGGAGGGACTGGATCCTTTGGACAAAGATTTACAGAAATAGTCTTAAATAAATGTAATCCTAAAAAGCTTATTATTTTTAGTAGAGATGAATTTAAACAACATGAAATGCAATTAAAGTTTCATAAGTATAAAAAAAAATTACGATTTTTTTTAGGTGATATAAGAGATGCTAACAGAATAAGTTTAGCTTTTGAAGGCGTTGATATAGTTATTCATGCAGCAGCACTCAAACAAGTTCCAGCATCAGAATATAATCCATTTGAATTTATTAAAACAAATGTCTTAGGTACCCAAAATACTATAGATGCAGCACATAAAAATAAAGTTTCAAAAGTTGTAACTTTAAGCACTGATAAAGCATCGTCACCTGTAAATTTATATGGAGCCACAAAATTGACTGCTGATAAAATTACAATATCTGCGAATAATTTTTCATTAAATACAAAATATTCAGTTGTAAGATATGGAAATGTTTTTGGTTCAAGAGGTTCAATTATTCCAAAAATTTTGAGTCAAGTTAATGAAGAATTTGTAACTATTACTGACAAAAGAATGACACGCTTTTCAATAACTCTTGATCAAGGCGTTAATTTTGTAATACGTTGTTTGAATAAAATGAAAGGAGGTGAAATATTTATTCCAAAAATACCCTCTTATCGTATCGTTGATGTTGTAAAAGCATTAGCATCAAAAAAAAAAATTAAGATTATAGGGATTAGACCAGGTGAAAAGTTACACGAAGAAATGATATCACACACTGAGTTTTTAAATACAAAAGAGTTTAATGATTATTTCGTAATTTCTAATTATAGAGAATTGAATTTTCAAAATAATAAATATAGAAAAGAAAAATTTAAAACACTCTCAAGTTATAACAGTTTTGAAAATAATTATTTGACAGTAAAACAGATTAAAAAAATGTCTCTAAACATTCTTTAATAATGAAACTTCGGCTATTTATGTATAGGGAGAAAAGTTAAAAAATAAAAAATTTACGCTTTATTATTAGGAAGTTTAAAATAAAAAAAAAAAATAACAAAAAATTATAAGAGTTTATTGTTATGTGCAAAGAAAAATAAAACATTTAAAAGCCAAAGTGCAACCAAAAAAAATTGTTCTTTTGCAGGTTAGAACAGATTCTAAAAGATTACCCAAAAAATGTTTGTACCCAATACTTGGCATATCAAGCATTTTAATTCTCTATCGAAGAATAATTTGTAAAGAATATAAAACAATAATCTTAACCTCAAATAATAAATCTGATGATTACTTGGTTAAAATCTTAAGAGAAAACAATATATTTTTTTTTAGGGGTGATTTAAAAAATGTTTACAAAAGATTTATTGATAGTTGCAAAAATTTTAATGATCAGGATATCATTATAAGAATTACAGCAGACAATTTGTTTTTAGACAAATATTTTTTAAAAGATTTATTTAAAGAGTTTTTAAAAAAATCATTCAAATATGGATATGTTGATAGAAATAAATCAAAATTGCCCTTGGGTTTAGGCGCAGAAATTTTTAGATTAAAAACTTTAAGATCTTTTAAACCGCGCAATTACTTTGACAAAGAACATGTTACACCTCAAATTAGAAGAAAATTAAAAAATATTGGAAGATATAAAATATTTTCAGGAATAGATTGTTTTAATAAAAACTGTACCCTAGATAACATTCAAGATTATTTTAAGATAAAAAGTTTATTTGAAAAAAATAAAAAAATAAAAATTCTATGGAAAGATTTGTGTAAAAAACTTAAATTTTACAAAAATAATTTAAATCATTCTTCCTATAAAAAAAATTTTAATAAAATAATTATAGGGACAGCTCAATTTGGTATGAAATATGGCATATCAAATAATCATAAAATAAAAATTGATGATATAAAAAAAATTTTATATCTAGCAGAAAAAATTGGTATTAACAATATTGATACTGCAAACTCTTATGGTAATTCAAAAAAATTAATAGGGAAATATATAAAAAAAAAAAATTTAAATTTCAATATATTTACAAAATCAAAATTAAGTGAACACGACATTAACAACAAAAATTCTCTTTCATTATTTGCTAAAAATTTAAAAAATTCAAAAAAATTAATAGGAAATAAACATTTAAAAGGTTTTCTAGTTCATAACCCTCAATTTTATATAAAAAATAAATTTTTTTTTGATAAAGAATTTAAAAAACTAGATATAAATCTAGGTATTTCTCTTAATCAACCAAGTGAGTTTAAAAAACTATCAAGAAAAATTTTTAGCTTTTACCAATTTCCATTTAATATTCTTGATAGAAGATGGGATTTTATTTTAAAGAATAAAAAAAAAAAAAAAAAATATTTTGTTAGAAGTATTTTTTTACAAGGCTTATTTTTTGTAAATCAAAAAAAAATTCCAAAAATATTCAAAAAAAAATTTTTAAAAATAAAAAAAAAACTTAATTTTTTTGTAAAAAAATTTAATAGATATGATTTAAAAGATCTGCTGATTAATTTTGTAAGATCATATAAATCTATTGATGGGATTGTTATTGGATTAAATAGCTTTTCTCAGTTTAAAGAGCTTTTTTTCTATTTTTATCAAAAACCTATTTCAAAAATGCAACGTAAAATAATAATAAAAAGTTTGTCCGTAGATCAAAATATCATTTCACCTTACAAATGGCGATTATCTACCAAATAGTCCAACCACCATCTACAGGAATATTCGCTCCAGTAATAAAAGAGCTATACTTACTGGATAAAAATAGTGTGCTTGTTATAACTTCATCTGGTACCCCAACTCTACCCATGGGATTTCTTTTTTTTAGTCTATTAATAAACTTTTTATCTAAATTTAATAATTTATTTTTTAAGTTTGGAAAAGGGCCTGGACTAATACAATTAACTCTTATGTTTTTTTTTGCAAGATTTACAGCTGCAATTTTACTTAAATGAAGCAAACCAGCTTTTGCCGCACCATAATGTGGTGGGTTGTGTGGTGGAGATTTATAATTATACCCACGGTATAGATTTGGATCTGGAGAAATTAAAGCGTACATACTTAAAATATTTATAATTGATGAATTTCCATTTTCCTTAGCTCCTTGAATAAGACTTCTCTCTGATGCCTTAATTATATGGGCAACAGAAATAATTCCCTCATTAAGAGCATTTTTAAATCTTTCTTTCCTAAAATAGTTGTAATGATTCAATTTAACAGAAAAAGCATTGTTCACTAAGGTATGGATTGTTTTATTCTTTCTAAAAAATTCTTTTACTGCCTTAAAATCATTTATATTAAATATTGCAGGTTCTGCTTTTAGATTTTCCGATTTAAATTTTTCAACTAACAGATTTATTTTTCTTTTATTACGCCCATTTAAAAAAACCATCGCTCCCATTTTGGCAAACCCATACGAAATAGTTTGACCTAAATAACCGCTTGCCCCAGTTATAAGCACTTTATAATTTTTATGATTAAAATAATTCACAATAAATTTAAACTTTTAAAATTGATCCTTTATCTTATAAATTGTTGTTTTTATCTAATATAAAAATAAAGCATATTAGAATAAGCTATTTAAATTAAAAAAATAATACTTTACTTCAAATTATAGCTTAATTTTTTTTTTAATGCCATTACTGAAATTTAAATAAATTAATTTTTAAGTTAAAATATTGTGTTACTTAAATTATAAAAACAAAAATTATATGAAAAAAGATTTAATTATTTTAAGACTATTAAAATTTATCTAAAAAAATAGTATAAATGGATTTTTTTCCTAAAACTAATTCTACTGATTATATTTTTCTTAAACAGGTTCTCAAAGATCTAAAAAAAAATTTAACTTTTTGCCTAAATAAAACACATGACAAAAAATTTCCAAAAAACTTTTGGGAAATTTTATTTTTTGATTGGCTGTGGTGGTATGTCAGGATTGTTTTTTATGCTTGGAAATTGTCTAGCTTAAAAAAAAAAAATATTTTTAAAATAAGTCATAATTTTAATAATGACAATATTTATATTCAAAATTTGAGAGAATACTATAAGTCTGATTTTTTTTTAAATTTTTTAGTAAAAGATGTAATACTTTGGAAAAAAAAATTATATTATTATAACGGAAATATTAAAAAAAATATTAAGCCAGAAAATTTTTTTTTTTATAAACAAGATATATTGAAAAAAGTTTTTTTATTTTTATTAAAAAATTTTTTAAGATTTTTTCCAATAATGAATTATGATACAATTTTTTTGAAATCAGCATTCGAAAGAAAGTTTATAAAAAAAAACTTCGGATATAAATTTGTAATTAATTCTTTCTATTATTTAATAGCAAATTACCTAAATACTTTAATTGTAAATCTTGAAAAAAAAGACTTTGAAAAAAGAGAGATTTTTTACGACATTTTGAAAAAAAAAAAAATTAAGAAAGAAAAATTTCAAGAGTTTTTGTATTATAGAATTTCAAGGGATATTCCATCTTTTTTACTGGAAGACTTTAAAAATTATTATTCAAAAACTCGTGATATTTTTAAATGTAACAAAATTATAAGCAGTTATATTTTTTATGATATCAATAGTTACATAAAATTTTGGTATGCAAGACAAGTTTTAAATGGATCAAAAGCAATTTATTTAGATCACGGAGGTACTTTTAGTCAAAAGTCTTACTATCCTCCGGGAATATTTGATTTATCCTTAACTTGGTCAAAACCGAAGAAAAAAAAAGATATTCAAATTCCTTTTAATCCTATTTTACAAAAATATGAAAATTTTGTTTATAAAAATAAACCAATAAAAAAAAATCTTGGCGTTTTTTTAAGAACATCCAGCAATATTACTTATCTCTGGAACCTAGGAACCTCCAGGGATAATTCTTTTGAAACTTTTGAAATGTTTAGAAATTTAAAATTATTTTTGTCAAAAGATATTACAAAAAATTTACTTTTTAAGTATAAAAATGAATTTTTTATAAAGAAAAAGGTTTTTAATCCATATAATCAATACAAAAAATTATTTGGTAATAAATGTTTCTATAATTTAAAAAATAGTTACAAAACGAACCAGGGAGATTTTTTAAATAAGTGTAGAATTATTATCTCCGTATACCCTGAAACGACTATATGTGAAACAATTGCCTTAGGAATACCAACAATTTGTTTTTTTAATTATAGTTATAAACATTTTTATAAAAGAGATTTAGATATGATAAAAAAATTTGAGGATGTAGGAATTTTTTTTAAATGTCCTAAAAAGTTAGCTTTTCATCTGAATAAAGTATGGGATAAACCAGATCTATGGTTTAAATCCCCAGAAGTTACAAAAGTTCTTGAAATATTTAAGAATTATTACTTAGGAATAAATAAAAAAAAAGAAATTTTTTATTTAAAAGATTGGAAAAAAATCCTGTATTAAATAATGCATGAAAAAATATTTATTTTACATATTTCGCGAAATTTATAAAAATAAAAAATTTTTATATATAAATTCAACTAAAAAATTTAACCTTGAACATAAAAAATATAATTTTTTAATCATACCATGTAAAAAAAAAATTATTATTTTAAAAGTAATTTTTTTTTTAATAAAAAATAAAGTTGAATTTAAAAAAAATTTTTTTTTGATTTATAAAAAAAAAAATTTTTTACAAGGAAAATACTTATTCACATCTTTAGAAGAAAATAATAAAAATTTATTTTTTTTTTTAAGAAATATAAAACACCTAAAATATATGGTTATAGCTCTTAAAAATGAAACTTGAAATTAATATAGATAAGAAAACAGCAGTAGTTTCAAATTCCAAAGAGTTATACGTAAAAAAGTTCTTTTTTAATAATAATAAATTTAAAAATGAAATCGAAGGATATTTATGGTATTTTAAAAAGAAAATAAATGTAACAAAAAAAAAAAATGTAACTTGTTTAAATTTGCCCTATTTATCTGGTTATCAAATAAAATTTTGGCGAAGTATAACTAAAAATAAGAAAGAAATTCTTCAGGTTTTAAAGCATTATAAAAAATTTTGGCCTATAAATAAGAAAAAAAAAGTACCATTTCATGGCGATTTAACTTTTTCAAATATTATTTTTAATGATCAGCAAAAATTGAGATTTATTGACTGGGAGGATTTTAAAAAAAAAGAAGTTTGGGGTCTAGATATATGTTATTTTTTACTATCAGTATTAATTTTGCCGGCATTATCAAGAAAAAAAAAAAATATATTTAATGAAGAATATATTGTGTTTAAAGATTTCTGGGATTTTTTTTTTTTAAAAAACAATTTTAAGTTTTTAAAAGATCCAATAAATTATTTAAAAACAAAAAAATTAAATAGAAATTTTTTTTTAAAAAAAATAAATAAAAAAATATTATCTGAAATAAATAGTATTTTAAAAAAAAAGTGACTAATAATATAATTAACAAAATAGGTATAGTTATATGTTCGCCGAGAGAAATCGATATTTATAAAAACTTATTTAAGAAATTACCTGATAAAAAATATAATTTACTAATAAACGACTTATCAAGTTCAAACTTTGATAAATTAAAAATTATTAAGATAACTAAATATCTTAAAAATATTTGTTTTTTATCTAGTATTTATAAAAAAAAAAAATACTCTTTAATTTTAAGTACAGGGGAAATTGATAATTATAAGGTCAGTATTTATTCTTTTTTTAGATTTGCTTATGCCATAACAATAGGAAATTTAATTGAGTGCACAATTTTAAAAAAAATTTTTATCAAAATTTTTAAAAAACCTCTCTCTGCTGGGGGTTTTAACTGTAATCTTGGTTTACCATGGTATCCTGAAAGAGATTTGGGTGTTAAAACAGTAAAATTTCCAGATGGTGCAGACGTTAAACTTAAAATCTATCCTGAGAATATCCATAAAATAGTTTTTGATTTTTTTTTGTATCTAACTGATTATGAGGGTAAAAAATTACAACAAAAAATATCTAAAACAAAAATTAAAAAAATTACTTATTTAAGGTATTTAAATTCAAAAAAGAACAAATTTAATTTTACTCTAAATTTTAAAAATCAAAAATTTGATGAGAAAAAAAAAATAATTTATTGGTTACCAACATATATTAATACTTTTGGGGAGAAAAATAAAAATATCGAACTTTGGATACCAAGACTATTGTTTTTAAGGAAATTTTATAATCTTATCATCCGGCCACATCCAAGAACTTTATTAGAGGACCCATCGTTTAAAAAGAAATTAATTTTTAATAATTTAATTATTGATGATAAACTTAATCAGGAAAATAATATATTAATCCAATCCTCCGATATTATTTTTTGCGATTATGGAGGTTCAGTTTTTAGCAGCATATTCTTAAAAAAACCTGTAATACTCTTAAATCTTTCAAATAATTCAACTTTTGTAAAATCTTTAAATCAAATAGATTCTTTAGATATGATAGTTAGGAGTAATTTAATTAATTTGGACTTAACTTCAAATGAAAATAAAATTTATATTAGTGTAAAAAAATGTTTAAGTAAAAATTATAGAAATATAATTTATAAAAGTAAAAAAAAAATTTTTTGAAAAATAAAAGCATGTAGTTTAGATCAGTTGACAAAATTTTTATTAAAAAATATTAATTAAATAATTTTTTGATTAAAATTATTTTTAGTTGAAAAAAATTTTTTTCATTATTTATGAATTTATCAAATGTGCCAGTTGTAATCTTAGCAGGCGGGTTAGGAACTAGATTTGAAAGCCTTACAAAAAGTCTTCCCAAACCGTTAATAAAAATTGGGAAAGATCCAATTATTCTTCATGTAATAAGGATATACTTGCATCAAGGGTTTAGAAATTTTTTTTTGGCCGGGGGATATAAATTTAGAAAATTAAAAAATTTTTTTAAGATTAAAAAAAAAAATATTTTTTTTTAGATGGCATAAAATGTCATGTTAATATTATAAATACAGGTATTAATACAATGACAGGCGGAAGGTTAAAAATTATTTCGAAAAAATTTAATGACAAAATTTTTATGTTAACTTATGGCGATGGTCTTTGTAACGTTAATCTTAAAAAATTATTTAAATTTCATATTCGAAAAAGAAAATTAATTACCGTAACTGCAGTCAATCCTCCACCTCGTTTTGGGCAACTTTTATTCCAAGGAAAAAATGTAAAAGAATTCTCTGAAAAAAAAAAAATAAAAAATATTTGGATCAATGGTGGTTTTTTCGTAGTCAATAGAACTTTTATTAAACTTATAAAAAATAAAAAAACAATTTTAGAAAGAGATCCTTTAGAAAATGCTGTAAAAAAAATGCAACTTTGTGCTTATAAACATAAGGGTTTTTGGGAGTGTATTGATACCAGAAGGGATAGAGATAAAATTTTATTATTGTTAAAAAAAAAAAATTATCCTTGGATGGATTTATAAATTTATTAAATTCTTTAAATTAATTAGATATGATATATTTTTTTTTTAATTTAGATAAAGATATCAAAGCAATCAAAAACCAAAAAATAGATCCATTGATAGTTGTAAAGATGCTGCCGTAAGGTCGTATTGGAAATAATTCAACGATAGCAATTATTAAAAAAAGTAAAAATATTTTTTCATTTTTGTTTTTTAATAAAAAAACAAAAACTCTTAAAATAAAAAATATAAAAAAAATAAGTCCAACAATACCACTTGTAATCATTATTTCGAGATAAATATTGTGCGGATGAGTTGTACATCTCAAATTTTCTTTTTTATGTTCTTTACAAGTTAAAATTACAAATGATTTATGGCCATAACCGATAAAAAAATTTTGAGAGATTAATATAAATGAAGATTTAAAAATACTATCGTAGCCATCAAATAAATATTTGTGGTGAATAGTAAGCTCATTAGATTTTTCTATTTCATTTTTCTCAATAAATTGTTTATTTGAAAGATTAGAAGATATAAAAAATTTCACCTTTTCAAAAAAATTTTTGTATCTATGATTTACAACTGTATGATAATTATAAATTGTAAAAAAAAATAAAAAAATAAAAAAAATAGAAAATAAAAAACGTTTATTTATAAGGAAAGCGTATAGTATTATAATAATTAATGAAATTAAAAATGGTAATTTATCAATTGATAATATTATTGAAATTGTAAAAAAAATAAAAAAAAAAATTATTAAAACTACTTTCCTTTTTAAAAAAAACAAAAAAAGAGAACTCAAAATTAAAAATTTTTGCAGATAAGATCCAGCGATAGCTTCATAATTGAAAAATCCAGCATAACGATCATAAAGAGGGTAATAACCAAAGATATCTTTTCCAAAAATGTGTTGAATTATTAAATCTAAACCCAATGCAAGACTTGAAAAAAAAAAAATTATAGAAATTTTTTCTAGTTCTATCAACCTGTAAAAAAAAAAATTTCTTAGCAGAAGAAATAAAAGAAAAAATCTAATTAAAGCTATAGATTTTAATAATATTTCATAATTTTTCGAAGTTAATACATTTAAAAAAGAACTAATTATAACAGATGAAAAAAATAGCAGTAACAATAAGTCACTTTTGTCAAAAATAATTTTTTTTTTGAGAATAAATAGACATGAAAATCCTAAAATTAGATTTAACATAAAATAAAAATTGAAAAATCCACTTGATAGAAAAAAAGCAAATGGAAAAAAGTAAAAAAATATTACTGAAATAACTTTGATATTATCCTTATAATTATATACCTTTTGCATTCAATATAATAAGTATTCTATAATAAACGTATAGACACTAAAATAAATATAATATCAAAAATATTTTAATATAAATGTTTGAATATCTTGTTTATGAAAGGATCTTTTTTTTATCAGTTATTATTATTTTATTTACACTTCTTTTAATAAATAACTCAAAAAATTTAAGAATAGAAATTTTTTTAGATAATAATTTTAAAAAACCACAATCTTTTCATACAAGATCAGTTCTAAATATAGGCGGAATAATTATATTATTTTATTTTATCTTAGCTTTTTTTTTTTTTAAACCAAATATTTTACCGTTTAAATCTGTAAATTTTTTTGTTTTAGATAGTATTTATAGCTTGTTAAAAGATTTGATAATAGGTTTAACTATAGTTTTTTCATTTTCAGTACTAGAGGACCTAAAGATAAATTTAAATCCTATTAAAAGATTTTTAATCCAATTTATATTAATTTTTTTAATTGTAATAACTCTTGACGTTAAAGTTTATTCTATACAGTTTTATACTTTAGATAAGTTATTAAATAATAATGAAATAATATCATTTATTTTTACTTCGTTATGTATTTTATTTATTTTGAATGGAGCAAATTTTTTAGATGGCTTTAATGGGCTTTTGGCCATTCATTCAATAATTATAACTTTTTGTATTATAGTTTTGAATGCTATTTATCAAAACATTGGGCTGTTAGTAGTAAGCTATTTATTTTTATTAATTTTAAGTATTTTTTTATTTTTTAATTTTCCCGTAGCAAAAATTTTTTTGGGAAATAGCGGTTCTAATCTAGTCGGCTTTACTATTTGTTTTTTGATTTTAAAAACTTCAAATTTAACTCAATATCATAAAGTTTACCCGTTTTTTTTTGCCAATTTACTATATCTAATATTTTTTGAAGTTTTTTTTTCTTTTTTTAGAAAGTTAGTTTATGAGAAAAAAAATCCTTTTTTACCGGATAAAAAACATTTACATATGTTGCTTTTTAAAAAATGTAAATCACATTATAAAACTTCACTTACCCTGAACGGGTTTTTTTTAATTTCACTTCTTCCATTAATTATGTTTTATTCACTGCCTGGGTTTTTAAAAATTTATTTTTTTATATTAATAATCTTATACTTAGTTTTTTATTTTATACTTTTAAGAAATTATAAAGATTAATATTGGTTGCGGGGCTTGGATTTGAACCAAGGACCTTCAGGTTATGAGCCTGACGAGCTACCAGACTGCTCCACCCCGCGGTTTTATTAAAAAAGATTAATATAAATATTTATTTTAAAAAAAATAGATAAGATACTAATTTAAAATATTTACTTATTAAAATTATGCAATATAAAACATAGTTGCCTGGTAATTTTTGCAAAGGAGTCACACCCGATCCCTTTCCGAACTCGGAAGTTAAGCCCTTTAGCGCCAATGGTACTTTGTCTTAAGACACGGAAGAGTAGGTCGTTGCCAGGCTTAA
>Ga0169931_10010294_pt1 | contig 13334 bp, 13 predicted proteins | sample Kivu_15m_20L_FD_129675 | JGI IMG/M metagenome (GOLD analysis project Ga0169931, IMG submission 129675) | Freshwater microbial communities from Lake Kivu, Western Province, Rwanda to study Microbial Dark Matter (Phase II) - Kivu_15m_20L... | ecosystem: Environmental > Aquatic > Freshwater > Lake...
GGAGCGCCAGAAGGCCCAGCAGGAATGGGGGGCCAGGCACGGCATCCGTTCCGCCGACGAGCTCCGGTTCCACCTGCAGCGCCATGAGCTGGCGGAGGCCGACGTGCGCTGGCAGGCGGAGCTGCCGGCCAGGATCGAGCGCCACTGCCAGGAGCATTTCCTGCACCGGGCCGAGCAGCGTTTCCTGGCCCGCAAGAACCAGCTCGACCAGGTGATCTACAGCCTGCTGCGGGTGGAGGACGGCACCCTGGCCAGGGAGCTCTACCTGCGCATCGCCGAGGGGGAAGCGGATTTCGCCGAGCTGGCGGCCACCTACGCCAAGGGTCCCGAGCGCTCCACCAGGGGGGTGGTGGGTCCGGTGCCGCTCCTGCAGGCCCATCCCTCCCTGGCCGAACTGCTGCGCACCAGCCGCCCCGGCCAGCTGCATCCCCCCCTGCGCATCGACCGCTGGTGGCTGGTGGTGCGGCTGGAGACGCTGCGCTCCGCCAGTTTCGACGACGCCATGCAGAATCGGATGGCGCGGGAGCTGTTCGAGGAATGGGTGAATCAGGAGGTCGCCCTGCGCCTCCGTCCGGGGCAGGGCCGATGACCTCCACCGTCCCCGGCCGCACCGACTGGCTCACGCTGCCGCCCTTCGAGGGCCTGTCCACCGCTGGCAGGGAGCGGCTGCTGGCGGAGGCCCGGCCCTGCCGCTTCCGCGTCGGCCAGGACCTCAGCAGCGCCGGCAGCATCGGCGACCGCGTGCTGGTGATCCTCGAGGGGGATGCACGCCTGCTGGCGGAACGGGACGGCCACCCCTTCACCCTCGAACGCCTCGGACCCGGTGCGGTCGTTGGGCTGGTGTCGCTGCTCCGGGCGGAGGGCATCGAGCCGGTGAGCGCCGCCTCCGACGTGCTGGCGACGGCCATCCCGGACGCGGTGATGCTCGAGCTGCTGCTCGCCGAGGAGGGCCTGCGCCGGTGGTGTGGCCGCCACCTGTGGACGGCGGAGCTGCAGCAGCTTCTGCTGCAGCGGGAGGGGGCGGCGGCGGGCCGTTTCGATCCGTCCCGCTGGCGGGAGAAGCTCGAACGCCTGCGCCGGCGGGCGCGGGCGGTGCCACCGCCGACCGATGGGTCCATCGCCCTGCAGGACGGGGAGGACCTGCTGCTGGCCAGTGCCAATGTGCCCGGCCTGGCGATCGGCTCGCCGCTCGACCCGGCGCAGCCCCTGCCCCTGCCCCGCCCGCCGCTCCCCCTTCGCCTGCTGGCCGTCGCCCAGTCCCCTGAGGCGGATCCGGAGCCGGACGGCGCCGGCATCGGCGAACCGGAGGCTCCGGTCGAGGCCGCAGCCGTCCCGGCCGCCAGCCTCCAGCCCAGCAGCCTCGACCTGGGCCAGGAGACGGCGGACCGCCATCTCACCCTGGTGCGTGGGCAGGGTCCCCTGGAGGAGACGCTGGCCTGCTTCCAGATGCTCGGCAAGCTGCTGGAGCTGCCCTACCGCCGCGATGCGGTGGACAAGATCCTGCGCGACAAGATGCGCCGCGGCCAACCGCCGGATCTGCAGCTCTGCGGCCAGATCGCCGCCATGCTCGGCCTGCTGGTCACCGGTGCCAAGGTGCCGGCGGCGGCGGCCACCCGGCTGATCACCCCCTGTCTGGTGCCGTGGAAGGAGGGCTTCGCCATCGCCACCGCCAGCAACGCCGCCGGCCTGCGGCTGGCCTCGCCGGCGGAGGGCTGGGTGCAGCTGAGCCCCGCCCAGATCGCCGAGCAGTACCCGGAGGGGCTGGAGCTGCTGCTGCTGGAGCGCAGCATCGACACCCCGGAGCAGACCTTCGGCCCGGGCTGGTTCTGGCCGGCCCTGAAGCGCTACCGGGGCATGTTGCTCCAGGTGCTGCTGGCCTCCTTCGTGGTCCAGCTCTTCAGTCTGGCCAACCCCCTGCTGATCCAGGTGATCATCGACAAGGTGATCTCCCAGCGCAGCCTCGACACGCTGCAGATCCTGGGCATGGCCCTGGTGGTGGTCACCCTGATGGAGGGGGTGATCGGCTCGCTGCGCACCTTCCTGTTCACCGACACCACCAACCGCATCGACCTGCGCCTCGGCGCCGAGGTGATCGACCACCTGCTGCGGCTGCCGCTCGGCTACTTCGACAGGCGCCCCGTCGGCGAGCTGGGCACCCGCATCGCCGAGCTGGAGAAGATCCGCAACTTCCTGACCGGCCAGGCCCTGATCACCCTGCTGGATGCGGCCTTCTCGGTGATCTACATCATCGTGATGGCGATCTACAGCTGGCTGCTGACGATCATCGCCCTGGCGGTGCTGCCGATCCAGGTGGGGCTCACCCTGCTGGGGGCCCCCCTGTTCCGGCGCCAGTACCGCCAGGCGGCCGAGGAGAACGCCCGCACCCAGAGCCACCTGGTGGAGGTGCTCACCGGCATCCAGACGGTGAAGGCCCAGAACGTGGAGATGGTGAGCCGCTGGAAATGGCAGGAGATGTATGCCAAGTACATCTCCCGCACCTTCGAGAAGACGATCACCGGCACCTTCCTCAACGAAACCAGCTCGGTGCTCCAGAAGCTCTCCCAGCTGCTGGTGCTCTGGGTGGGGGCCACCATGGTGCTCAAGGGCGAGCTGACCCTGGGCCAGCTGATCGCCTTCCGGATCATCAGCGGCTACGTCACCCAGCCCCTGCTGCGGCTCTCCTCCATCTGGCAGAACATCCAGGAGCTGCGGGTCTCGTTCGAACGCCTGGCGGATGTGGTCGACACCCCGGAGGAATCGAGCGAGGCCGACCGCGGCCACATCCCCCTGCCGCCGGTGAAGGGGGACGTGGTGTTCGAGAACCTCAGCTTCCGCTTCACCCCCGGTGGACCCGAGGTGCTCTCCAATGTGAGCCTCCACGTGCCCCCCGGCACCTTCATCGGGATCGTGGGACAGAGCGGCAGTGGCAAGAGCACCCTGATGAAGCTGCTGCCGCGCCTCTATGCCCCCACCAAGGGCCGCATCCTCGTGGACGGCTACGACATCGACAAGGTCGAGCTCTATTCCCTGCGGCGCCAGATCGGCATCGTGCCCCAGGATCCCCTGCTCTTCTCCGGCACCATCAGCGAGAACATCGCCCTCACCAACCCCGAGGCCCCCAGCGACGCCATCGTCGAGGCGGCCCGGATCGCCGGCGCCCATGACTTCATCATGGAACTCCCCTCCGGCTACAGCACCCGGCTGGGGGAGCGGGGCGCCTCCCTCTCCGGCGGCCAGCGCCAGCGCATCGCCATCGCCCGCACCCTGCTGAGCCAGCCCCGGCTGCTGGTGATGGACGAGGCCACCAGCGCCCTCGACTACGACACCGAACGCCAGGTGTGCGACAACCTGCGGGAGGCGATGAGCCAGAGCACCGTGTTCTTCATCACCCACCGCCTCTCCACCATCCGCCGCGCCGATCTGATCGTGATGATGCACCAGGGCGCCATTGTCGAGACCGGCACCCATGACGAACTGATGGCCCCCAGGGGTCGCTACTTCGCGCTCTATCGCCAGCAGGAGGCGGGCTGATGGCACGTCCTCCCCTGCCCACGCCGGCGGGCCTGCTGCGGCGGGCCCAGAACGGCCTCGAGCGCAGCATCCACACCGACAGCGACGACGTGGTGCTGCAGCAGTCCCGGTTCTGGGCCCGCTCGATCACCTGGACCCTGATGGGGGTCACCCTGTTCGGCCTCGGCTGGCTGGCCTTCGCCCAGACCGAGGAGATCGTCACCGCCCCGGGCAAGCTCGAGCCCCTCGGGGTGGTCAAGGACATCCAGATGCCGGTGGGCGGCGTGGTGGAAGAGGTGATGGTGAAGGAGGGCGAGCGGGTGGAGAAGGGCCAGGTGCTGCTGCGTCTCGACACCGAGGCCACCCTCGACCGCCGCCGCAGCCTGCTCAGCACGATCCAGTACAAGCAGCAGCAGCTGCGGCTCAAGCAGGTGGAGCTCGACCGCTACCTGCAGTTCAACGACACCGAGCAGCGGGTGCTGCGCCAGAGCCTGGTCCTGGAGAAAGACGTGCTCGGCCGCCTCGAGACGCTCAACAGGGAGGGCGCCACCGCCGAACTGCAGTACCTCTCCCAGCGCAACAAGGTGCAGGAGGTGCAGGGCAAGCTGGAGGAGACCCAGGTCGACCGCCTGCGCCAGCAGGCGATCCTGCAGCAGGGCGTCCGCGAGATCCAGAGCGAGCTGGCCGATCTGCGCAGCAAGCTGACCGAGCTGAACGTCAACATCCGCTACCAGGCGATCACGGCCCCCGAGGCGGGGGTGGTGTTCGAGCTCAAGCCCCGCTCCCGCGGCTTCGTCGCCCAGACCAGCGAACCGGTGATGAAGGTGGTGCCCTTCGACAAGCTGGAGGCGCGGGTGGAGGTGCCCAGCCGGGAGATCGGTTTCGTCTCGGTGGGCAAGGCCGCCGAAATCAGCATCGATTCGTTCCCCGCCACCGATTTCGGTGTGCTGCAAGGCACCGTGCGGCGCATCGGCTCCGATGCCCTGCCGCCGGATCAGATGAACAACTTCTACCGCTTTCCGGTGGACATCCGGCTCAATTCCCAGCAGCTGAAGCTGAAGAACGGCAAGGTGCTGCCGCTGCAGGTGGGCATGTCGCTGACCGCCAACGTCAAGCTGCGCAAAGTCACCTACCTGCAGCTTCTGCTCAGCGACTTCAAGGACAAGGCTGACGCTCTGCGGCAGATCTGAGCTGCTCCATGGCGGCGTAGTGGTCGGAGATGATCCGTGGCCGCAACCCCGCCAGGGGCTCCAGCCACGGCAGCAGCAGGCCGTCGAGGCCCCGGTTCACCACGGCGCCCACCACCCGGAAAGCCCGCCGCCAGCGGATCTCCGGGGCGATCAGGTGCAGGGCGCGGGGATGTGCGGGCCCGTCGATGGTCACCAGCCAGGAGGGATCCATCCCCGCCCGGGCCATGGCCACCTCGAAGCTGCGGCGGCTGTGGAAGCTGATGTGCTGGCCGTTGCCGAAGGCGTAGTACCACCAGTCCGGCCCGGGGATCTCGCCCTCCTGCCGCATCAGGGTGGAGAAGACGAACAGGGGCGTGGCGCCCACCTCATGGCGCAGGAACTCGGGGGTGCAGGGCACATGCTCGATCACCTCGAAGGCGGTCCTGCAGCCGATCCCCACCTCGGCGGGGGGGCCGCAGAAGGGGCGGATAAGCTCCATGGCCGCATAGGCGTCCGTGCCGTGGAAGTCGAAGCCGTGGTCGCGCAGCAGCCGGGGCAGCATGCCCAGGCCGGTGCCAAGGTCGCAGCCGGGCTCGCTGGGGCCGAAGCGGCCCAGCCGGCCGATCACCAGCAGCAGCCGCAGCAGCCGGGAGGCGTGCAGGTTGCGATCGACGTAGCCGGTGTCGCCGTAGAAGGACTCCTCGTAGGCCACATCCAGCCAGGTGGGATGGGCCAGGAAAAGGAAGTCGCAGGCGGTGCAGTGGGCGAGGTCAGCCTCCACCCGGGCCTTGCTGACCCGCACCCGGCGCACCGGGCTGAGGCGCTGGCTGCCGCAGTTGGGGCAGGCGCCGGGGCGGGGGGGAGTCTCGGCCGTCACCATCGCTGGCCTGCGTCGCATCGGGGGAGGCTACCCCGCGTTCCTCCAGGGCCAGCCGCACCTGGCGCCCCACCAGCAGCACCACCGCCACGGTGGCCGCCGCCCCCGCCAGCCGCAGGGCCCAGGTGGCGCCATCGGCGGGGCCGGCGAGCAGCGCCGAGAAGCGCAGGGGATCGCCGGCCGCCGCCCCCAGGGCGCAGAAGAGCACGGTGCCCGGGAGGATGCCGAGCAGGCCGATCGCGTAGTCCCGCAGGCTCACGTCGCTGAGGCCATAGGCCAGGTTCAGCAGGCTGAAGGGGAAGGCGGGCGAGAGCCGGGTGAGCAGCACCAGCACCAGGCCCTGGCGACACACCGCCCGCTCCACCGCCAGCAGCCGCGGCGCTCCCGCCAGCCGGCGCCGGGCCCAGCCCCGCCAGCGGCCGCGCCCCAGCAGGAACATCGCCATGGCCCCCAGGCAGGCGCCGGCGAACACCAGCACACTGCCCGCCACGGGGCCGTAGAGCACCCCGGCCAGCATCGAAGCCCAGACCCCTGGCAGCAGCAGGGTGACCCAGAGCGCATAGAGGGGCACGAAGGCCACCGCCCCCAGCGGGGATCGGAGCCACGGCAGCAGGTGATCCGACAGCCAGAGCGGGTCCATCGGGCTACCGTATCGAGTCTGCTTTAGCTTTGTTCAGCTGACCGTGGCGCCATGGCTGACCCGTCGGAGCTGGCGCAGCAGGTGGCCCGGGGGGCCCTGTTCCGGGGGCGCCGCAGCGTCGCCGACCCCGGCGAGCCCCTCGAGGCCGCCGTGGAGGGCACGGTGCTGGCGGCGGGCGGCAGCAGCACGGTGGGCTGGCAGCTCTGCCGCAGCAGCGAGGAGCTGGTCCGCTCGCTTGACAACGGCAGCGCCATCGGGCTGGGCCTGGGGCCCCTGAGCCTGTTGCGGGCCAATAGGACCTTCCGCGACTCCCTGAAGACCACCGCCTTCAGCCTGTCGCTGGTGGTCTGGGCCCGCCAGGTGAGCGCGGCGCTGGAGGTGGGGCAGACCCGGCTGCGGGAGGGAATGGCGGTGCCGGCCGGCACCGCCGAGCTCGCGGCCTTCGTGGCCCTGCATGGGGATGGCTTCGTGGCGGCAGCGGAGGTGGGCGGGGAGTGCCATGGGGTGTTCACCTTCTACGCCCAGTCGCGGGAGCAGGCCCGGGCTGTGGAGCGCGGCATCGAGGCTGGACTCGGCCTCGGCGGCCTGAGCCTGAACCCCGCCCTGGTGGAGACCGTGACGGCGGTGGCCCGCGATGCCGCGGTGAACCTCGGCTTCCGGATGCAGGTGAGCGGCACCAGGGCCCAGCCGCCGGCGGACGCCACCTCCCTGATCGCCTTCGCCCACGACTTCGCCCTGCTGCCGCTGGATCAGCCGGCGCTGATCGGGATGCGGACCCGGGGCTACGAGACGGTGCCGGCCATCGGCACCGCCTTCGAGGCGGTGGCCGCCAACCGGCGGCTGTTCAGCGGCGGCGCCACAGGCGACGGCCTGCTGGAGCGTCGCGAGCAGGTGGTGGGACTGCTCCGCCAGATGGACTGGGTGGCGGACACCTACCGGCTCTACGGCGTGGCCCCGGACCCGGCCCTCGCCGTCCGGCGCGCCGCCGCCGTGACCGATCGGCGGGCCATCGACGCCTGCCGGGACGCCTATCGGGCCGCCGCCGCCAGCCCGCTGGAGGTGCCGGCGCTGCCGTCCCTGGCCGCGGGGAGCCCCGAGCTGAACGTGTCCCTGACCGAGGAGCTGGCCATGGGAGGCAACGGCGGCGCCCCCTTCGCCTTCCCAGGGCGGGCCGATGCGATCCGCCGGCGGCAGCGGCTGGTGGAGGTGGGACTGCGCACCGGCTCGCGGGTGGACCAGATCCGGTTGCGCTACGCCGCCGATGGCACTCCGCGGGAGCCGGAGCTCCATGGCGGCGGCGGCGGCGGCGACCGGGGCCTCCTGCAGCTGGCGGAGGGGGTGAGGATCCGCCGCATCGAGGGCCTCAGCGGCACCCGCGTCGACCGGCTGTTCCTGAGCAGCAGCGACGGCCAGCGCATCGGCGGCGGCGGCGATGCCGGCGACCGCCCGGTCGACTGGACGGTGCCCGAGGACTGTGTGGTACTGGGCTTCAGCGGCCGCAGCGGCCGCGAACTCGACGGTCTGAAGGCCGTGGTGGCCCGCTTCGGCCCCCTGATCTGGCAGCCGCTGGAGGAGAAGGAGGAGGGGCCCGGGTAGGTTGTCGGCCGCCGAGGGGCCGCGCCGATGGAGATCAGCCTGCTGGGCACGGGCCTGCTGGGGGCGGCGATCGGCAAGCGCCTGCTGGGCAGCGGGCACCGCCTCACGGTGTGGAACCGCCACAAGGAGCGCTGCACACCGCTGCAGGCCCTGGGCGCGACGGTGGCCGCCACGCCGGCCGAAGCCGTGGCCGCTTCAGGGCTGGTGATCACGGTGCTGAGCGACGGCCCCACCACCAGGGAGGTGTTGGTGGACCAGGCCGGCGCGGCCCTGGAGGGCCGGCTGGTGCTGCAGGTGGCCACGATCGCGCCCCAGGAAAGCAGGGGGCTGGCCGCCGCTCTGGCGGAGCGGGGCGCGGAGCTGCTGGAGGTGCCGGTGCTGGGCAGCCGGCCGGAGGCCCTGGCCGGCAGACTGCAGCTGATGGTGGGCGGCAGCCCCGAGGCCCTGCAGCGGGCCCGGCCGGTGCTGGCTCAGCTGGGCGGCGAGCCCCACCACCTGGGCCCGGTGGGGGCCGCGCTCACCACCAAGCTGGCCCTCAACCAGCTGATCGCCAGCCTCACCCACAGCTTCAGCCTCAGCCTGCACCTGGTGCAGCGGGCCGGGGTGGACGTGGAGGCCTTCATGGCGATCCTGCGCTCCAGCGCCCTCTATGCCCCCACCTTCGACAAGAAGCTGGCCAAGGAGCTGGCCGACGACTACGCCAACCCCAACTTCCCCACCGCCCACCTGCGCAAGGACCTGCACCTGTTCCTGCAGGCGGCCGCTGCCGCCGGCCTGAACAGCGAAGGACTCGGCGGCCTGACCCAGCTGCTGGAGCGCGCCACCGCCACCGGCCTCGACGACCTGGACTACAGCGCCCTACACCGGCTCACCGGGCCCGTGGAACCCTGCGCAGCAACTGAGCCGATCTGAGGGGCCGCGCAACCGGTGGCTTGAGGCGGCGGCGAGCAACCGGCCATTGCTGTGGGAGTTCAGCGACAACCTGCGCCATCGCTTCAGCTGAATCAGATTGGGGGCTGCCCGGCGGCTCGCCCCTGCCCTCCCCTTCACCAACCAGCCGTGATCGAGTTCCTGGGCTATGCCGCCGCCACGCTCACCACCGTGAGCTTCGTGCCGCAGGCGATCAAGACCCTGCGCAGCGGCGACACGGCCGCCATTTCCCTGCGCATGTACCTGCTGTTCACCAGCGGCATCGCCCTCTGGGGCGTCTACGGGCTGCTGAAGGGCGACGGCCCGCTGATCGCCGCCAACGCCATCACCCTGGTGAGCGCCGGTCTGATCCTGCAGTGCAAGCTGCGGGCCGTGCTGGCGGGGCGGCGCTGAGGGGGTGAGGGCTGGTGCTGCAGTGTCTAGGGTGATGATTGGAAACGGGCGGCGAATCAACCAAAAGAAAGCGCCATGGGCATGCGAATCAGTGAGATTCGGCTGGAAAACTGGAAGAACTTCCGCCTGGCTGCAGTGCAGCTGCAGCGCCGGATGTTTGTGATCGGCCCGAACGCCGCCGGCAAATCGAATTTTCTTGACGCGATTCGCTTTCTACGAGAAATCAGCGATGCAGAGGGGGGCTTTCAACGAGCTGTGAAAAGTCGCGGTGGCGTCTCTCAGATTCGCTGCCTTCACGCCCGCAAGCAGCCAAAGATTGCGGTCGAAGTTCAGCTAGAGATCGATCAGGATGAGTGGGGATATCGGATTGAATTTGGACAGGACAATCAGCGCCGAGCTGAGCTGGCGCGTGAAGTTGTCCGAAAGAATGGAGAGCCCATTCTGGAAAGGCCGAATAAGGAAGATGAAGCCGACCCTAGCCGACTGTCGCAGACCTTTCTTGAGCAGGTGAGTGCGAACAAGGATTTCCGGGTCATCGCCGAGTCGATGGCCCAAATCCGCTATCTGCATGTGATTCCCCAGCTGATTCGAGAGCCGGAGCGGGTGGCGCACCGCCGCAACGATCCTTACGGCAGCGATTTTCTGGAGCAGATCGCCAAAACACCGGACAAAACCCTTAAGTCTCGCCTCAACAAGATCAATCATGCCCTTCAGGTGGCTGTGCCTCAGCTTGAACAACTTGAGCTGAAGCGGGATGGGCGGGGCATTCCCCACCTACATGGGCTCTACAAGCATTGGCGCCCCAAGGCCGGCTGGCAATCCGAGGAGCATTTCTCAGACGGCACCTTGCGGCTGCTTGGCCTGCTGTGGGCGTTTCTGGATGGCTCGGCGCCGCTTTTGCTTGAAGAGCCTGAGCTCTCACTCCATTCCGCCGTGGTGAAACACATCCCGGCGATGATGGCTACCGTGAATCGCCGCAGCGGCAGACAGGTGTTCATCACTACCCACTCCTACGATCTCCTGAGCGATCCCGGAATTGCACCCGAAGAAACACTCCGCTTGAGTCCCGGCGAAAATGGAACCGAAGCGTCTTTGGCCTCAGCCGATCCTCAGGTGCTGGCGATGGCGATGGCGGGCCTCTCGATAGCCGATGCGGCATTGCCGCGTACCTCGCCGCAAGACACGGAACAGCTGGCATTAATGCTGCAATAGCACCAGGCATGCAGCAACCACTCACCCTGGCCACAGAAGGGTTTGATGATGAGGCCGTAGCGCGGAAGATCTGCGCATCTCTCGGGATCTCGGTAGGCCATTCCTATCCAGCCCGCGGCAAATCCAAGCTTGATCCCAAAATCAGGGCTTACAACCAGGCCGCTGCTTTTGCCCCATGGCTGGTGCTGCGCGATCTTGATGCAGACGCCCCATGCCCTGGAGAGCTCTGCCGCCAACTGGTGGAGAATCCTGCGGATCAGATGGTGTTGCGCATCCCCGTGCGAGCGATCGAAAGCTGGTTGCTGGCCGATGCCAGCAGCATGGCTATCTTCCTGAAAGTCTCAGCAACACTTCTTCCGGGAGACCCAGAAACACTCGGCAATCCCAAGCGGGAGTTGGTGAATCTGGCCAGGCGATCTCGAAGCAAAAGCATCCGAGATTCGATGGTGCCGCCGGAGGGATTCTCCGTTTCAATCGGGCCCGAGTACACCACGCGCTTGGTTGAGTACGCGCGCTTGTATTGGGACCCACTGCGAGCCGCTGTACGCTCGGAGAGTCTGAGGCGCTGCTTGGCTGCCTTACGGATGCTTTACAGGCTGTAGGTGCCAACCAGCTCAGATTGCAGGGGCCGCTTCCGCCAGAATCCTGCGGCGCCAGCGCAGCACGCTGGTCATGTCCAATGTTTCGCCCTCGAATTCGATCTGCTTGATCTCCTCTGCAGCGCGTCCGCCTGCACCAGCAGCCCCTCGAGCTCCACCCGATCCAGCAGCTGCCGCAGCGCCGCGATCTCACCGCCGGCATCCGTGGCGTAGGGGCTCTGGGCGATCGCCACGCCCAGGCTGTTGGAGTAGAGACTCACCTGAGCGATGAACCGCGCTGCACCAGAAGCGGTCTCATCGATCGACCCCCTGAGTGTCTTGCCGTCACAGACCAGGGTCTCAACGGGTCCGGCTTCGCCGATCTGTGCACGCACCCAGTCCTGGAGCAGGCTTTCAAAGCCCTCCACGTCCAGCTGTGCCAGCAGCAGCCGGAATGTGGAGTCCGACGGCGGCTTGGCGACCTGGGTGCCGAGCAGCTCGTTGAGGGTCTGGCGGTGGCGCTTGGCGAAACGCTCCATGCCCATCAGCGAACCCTGGTTGCTGAGGATCGCGAGGATGGCCACCAGCAGCATCCACCACTGGGGATAGCGGATCCCGCGGCGCATGCGGCAATCGGGCAGCGCCTTGAGGAAGCTGATCAGATCTGTTGCAGCAACAGGGGTTTCGAGCAGGAATGCCATCGCGGTGAAAGGCTGTTCCCGCGCACAGCAGCGTAGATGCCGCAGCCGTCAAGGACGACTGGGACAGACTTCTAATGGACCCTGACGTTCCGCCACCCTGGCCGCGATCACCGACACCGTCAGCGCCCTGGGATCGTGATCGGGGTATTCCGCCCAATAGGCCTCGGCATCGCCCAGGGCATCCGCGATGTCGAGCATGGCGATGCGCACGATCAGATCCCGGTGGGTTTTGGCCCGCTCGTTGCTGGTGTGGCGAGCGCGCAGGGCCTCCAGCCGCTGGCGCAGATGGGCCAGGCCTTCCGGCTCCAGCGCCGGCCCCAGATCCCGCAGGATCGGATCGAACTGGCCGTAGCCGTTGCCCACGATCGCGGCATACACCTGATCGGCGAGGGCCTTGCGATCCCCTGGCGCCCTCAGGGCCACGGCGCCCAGCGCAGCGCTGCTCAGATGAAAAAAGTCGCGCACGACGGCATCGCTGTCGTCGCAGCGTTCCATCAGGCCCTCGGCCAGGCCGAGCAGATCCCAGAACAGCTCCACTGCCCGGGCGGGATCGTGCTAGGCGATCGGCCCGCTGATGGCCTGGCGTTGCCGCTCCAGATCCTTCAGCAGCGCGTCCCGCTGGTGGTCGTCGAGGAAGCTGCCGGAGCGCTCGATCGTGGCCAGCCGTTTGCGTGCCTCGCGGGCGATCTCCACCGGCCCCTTCTGTTCGGCCTGCGCCAGACGCAGCAGCCGCTTGGCGCCCGCATCGCCCTCGCTGAGGGTGAGCAGGAGCTCGGCCAGCCTGGCTGCCCCGAGAGCTTCCAGGTTTTTGGCGTTGAGGCTGGATGAGCCGGCCATCGCCAGGATGGATCAGGGCACCGATCATCCCCTGGATGGGTTGGTGGTGGCGACCTTGCGGGCAGGTCATCCTGCTGGAACCACTGCAGCTGCCCCCACAATGAACCGATGAACCGCTCCGCCGACTGGCTGCAGCAAGCCCGGGCCGATCTGGAGGTGGCAGTCGTGAACGCCGGTGCCGGCCATCACGAATGGGCTTGCTTCGCCTGCCACCAGGCAGTGGAAAAGGCGCTGAAGGGGCTGCATCTGCGCCATGGCCAGCAGATCTGGGGCCATGGCCTCGGCCGCTCCTGGCGTGAGTTGCCCCCGTCTGTTCACAACGCCCTAGCCGCCACCGTGCCGGATCTCGACGACCGGCTGCGGATCCTCGACGCCCTCTACATCCCCACCCGCTACCCGGATAGTCTCCCTGACGGAGCTCCCGCCGACCACTTCGGCCGCCTCCAGAGCGACGACGCCCTGCGCCATGCCCGTTCGATCGTTGACGCAATCGCTGCTGCGATGGCCTGAGCCTGAGCTTGTGCTCCAGCAGGTGCGCGACTGGGCCGAACGTGTTGCAGCCGACCACCCCGGCCTGGTGCGGGTGGGCGTGTTCGGCAGCTACGGCCGCGGGGACGCCGGCGTGGGCAGCGATCTCGATCTGCTGCTGATCGACACCATGGCCAGCGGCCCGCAGCACCAGCGCCTGCTGGCCTGGCCCCTGGCGGAGCTACCACTCAGCTGCGATGCGTTGGCGCTCACACCTGCCGAACACCGCGAACTATTGGCCAGCGGTTCCGCCATGGCCGCCGCCCTGGAGCGCGACAGCCGCTGGCTGTGGAGCCGCGGGGGCGCAGACGACTGATCAACCTCGCCAGCCATCGGGCACGATCCGGTTGCGCCAGCGCAGCA
>Ga0169931_10010295_pt1 | contig 13333 bp, 11 predicted proteins | sample Kivu_15m_20L_FD_129675 | JGI IMG/M metagenome (GOLD analysis project Ga0169931, IMG submission 129675) | Freshwater microbial communities from Lake Kivu, Western Province, Rwanda to study Microbial Dark Matter (Phase II) - Kivu_15m_20L... | ecosystem: Environmental > Aquatic > Freshwater > Lake...
CTCAAGTCCATCATCCACGAACTCCTGTGGTTCTTAAAAGGGGAGACTAATATTCGGTACCTCAAAGAGAATGGGGTTTCGATCTGGAATGAATGGGCGGACGCAAATGGAGAGCTGGGTCCGGTGTATGGATCTCAATGGCGCTCTTGGCGAGGAGCTGACGGAAAGACCGTCGATCAAATCGTGGAGCTCATCCAGAACATCAAAGAAAATCCCGACTCCAGGAGGCTCATCGTGAGTGCCTGGAATGTGGCTGAGATTCCAAAAATGAAACTCCCCCCGTGCCACGCGTTTTTTCAGTTCTATGTAGCGGATGGCAAGCTCTCGTGTCAGCTCTACCAGCGCTCGGCCGACTTGTTTTTAGGAGTGCCATTTAACATCGCAAGCTATGCACTATTGACGTTGATGGTAGCGCAGGTGACTGGACTCAAGCCCGGAGAGTTCGTTCACACTCTGGGAGATGCTCATCTCTATCTCAATCATCTCGAGCAGACTCAGGAGCAGCTCAAGCGGGAGCCGAGGCCACTCCCCAAGATGAAGCTCAACCCAGCGGTGACATCGATTTTTGATTTCAAGTACGAGGATTTTACGCTCGAAGGGTATGACCCGCATCCTGCCATCAAGGCGCCGGTTGCCGTATGAAGATCTCTGCCTTTGGAGCCATGGCTCAGAACCGCGTCGTGGGTCGAGGTAATGCACTACCTTGGGATCTTCCTGCCGATCTCAAGCGCTTTAAGCAAATGACCTCGGGACACCCCGTCATCATGGGCCGTAAAACCTATGACTCGATGGGCAGGCCTCTTCCCAATCGTGACAATCTGATCGTCACCCGTCAGCCGGGATACTCAGTCCCAGGTTGTCAGGTGTTCTCGAGCGTGGAGCAGGCGCTCGAGTGGTGCCGAAAGGGGGAGCGCGACGGGCGGCCGGGCTTCGAAGAGGTTTTTGTGATTGGAGGCGGCGAGATCTGGGCCTCCTGCTGGAGCCTGATCGAGCGGGTATACCTGACCATCATTCATCGGGATTTTGACGGTGATGCTTATTTTCCTGCGTTCGATTGGCAAAAATTTCGAGTCTCCTTTCAGGAAGACCACTCCGATCCCATGCCGTTTACGTATTACACGCTCGATCGCAAGTAGATCTGTCTGATAAGACAGAGGCATGCAGAACAATCCATTTCAATCCTCCTGGACCGGTCGCTTTGGCGAGGTCCCCTTTGATCAAATTCGTACCGAACACTATCGCCCGGCCTTCGATGAGGCTCTTGCAGCGGCAAGAACCCAACTCGCCACTCTTCGTGAGCTCAAAGAAGCTCCGAGTTTTGAAAACACGATCGTGAAGTTGGAGTCGCTCTCAGAAAAGCTCGACCGAGTGGCTGGTGTATTTTTTAACATGGTGGGTGCTGAGGGCGACGAGGCCATGCATCAGCTCGAGAAGGAAATTTCTCCACTCGTTGCGGCTTTTAGTAATGACCTGCAACTGGATCCCGCCATTTTTGCTCGTGTCAAAAAGGTCTTCGATGAAAAGGCGGGGCTTAAGCTCACGGCTGAGCAGTCCATGCTCCTTGAAAAAACCTATAAGGGCTTTGTCCGAAACGGATCCCAGCTCGGGGACTCTGCCAAAGCCAGGCTGAGAGAGATCGATGCGGAGCTGGCGCGTTTGGGCCCCCAGTACTCGGAGAATCTGCTCAAGGCCACCTATGCTCGTGAGTTCTGGATCGCGAATGAGCGAGAACTCGAAGGGCTTCCTGAAGGGGCACGTGATGCCGCAAAAGACGCAGCCGTGCAAAAAGGAAAGCCTAACCAATGGCTCTTTACGCTCGAGGCTCCGAGCTACATCGCAGTTCTGAGCTATGCGGCCAAGCGGTCTTTTCGAGAAGAGATGTGGAGAGCCTATGCGTCTCGCTCGCTGGGAGGGACGCACGACAACCGCGAAATCCTCAAGCGAATTGCCGTCCTCAGGCATGAGCGGGCTTGTCTCCTCGGATTTGAAACTCACGCCCACTACGTGCTCGAAGAGCGCATGGCCGAGAACCCCAAGCGAGTGAAAGAGTTTTTGGATCAGCTGTGGAAGCACGCCAGGCCTGCTGCCGAAAAGGAGCTGCTGGAGATTCGCAAGATTGCAAAGGAGCTCGATGGGCTCTCGGAGATCAAGCCTTGGGACGTGGGCTTTTACATGGAGAAGCTCAAACAAAAGAAATTTGATTTTGATGAGGAGATGCTCCGCCCTTACTTTGCACTCGACCGGGTGGTGGAGGGAGTTTTTGAGCACGCCAAGCGACTCTATGGACTGGAGTTTAGGCCCGCTTCCCAAGCTCCAGTCTATCATTCTGACGTTAAGGTCTATCAGGTGATCGATGCTCGGGATGAGCGTTTCATCGGGCTTTTTTATACTGACTTTTTTCCGCGCAAGACCAAGCGCGGAGGCGCATGGATGACCTCTCTCAGGGATCAGGGGCTTTTTGAGGGAGAAGTGCGGCGACCGCACGTGTCGATCGTCTGTAATTTTACTCCTCCTGCGGGAGGCAAGCCCGCGCTCTTGACCTATGACGAAGTGAGAACTCTCTTTCATGAGTTTGGTCATGCGCTTCATGGTCTCCTCAGTGAGTGCACTTACCGTTCAGTAGGGGGCACGAATGTTTATTGGGATTTTGTGGAGCTTCCATCCCAAGTGATGGAAAACTGGACCGAGCAAAAAGAAGCGCTCGATCTTTTCTCCAAGCATTACGAGACGGGCGCACCTCTACCGGCTGAGCTTGCCAAAAAAATTCGAGAGACTTCGAGATTCATGGCGGGTTGGTACTGTTTGCGCCAGCTTGCCTTTGCGGAGCTCGATATGGCCTGGCACTCCTCAGACCCGCAGTCAGTCGGAGATGTTGAGCAGTTTGAAGAGAAGGTGCTCGAGCGCACGCGCATCATCCCTAGGGAGCCCGGTACTGCGACGTCGCCTAGTTTTTCTCACATCTTTGGCGGAGGTTATTCGGCAGGTTACTACAGCTATAAATGGGCTGAAGTGCTCGATGCGGATGCCTTTGAGTACTTCAAAGAGCACGGGCTTTTTGATCGCGAAGTGGCAGCCAAGTTTAGGCGCGAGATTCTCTCAAAAGGGGGATCGGAGCATCCCTCGGTTCTCTATCGGCGATTCAGGGGGAGAGATCCGGATCCAGAAGCGCTCATTCGCAGGGACTTTAGTCAGGAAATCAAATGAGCTCACGCAAACAGTGGCGGCTACAGGCCAAGCTCGATCGGCGTTTTAAATCAGGTCACCCTTGGGTGTATTCCAACGAGCTACAGGGATCACCCAAAGGCGTGGAGCCCGGGGAGCTGGTGACGCTCTCGGATCCAGGCGGCGCATTTCTGGCTCACGGGTATGCCAACGCTCATTCTCTGATCTGCTTCAGAGCGGTGAGTCGCGTGGAGAGTGAGGCGGATGCGGCCCTGCCTGCGGGCGTCGCTCGTCGGATCGAAAAAGCTTGGGCGCTTCGCATTGCGCTTGGGTTTGAGAACACGAGCTGCAGGCTCGTATTTGGCGAGGCAGATGAACTGCCCGGACTCATCGTGGATCGATTTGTGTCGGGCGATGGAAAGTCGGTTTTGGTAGTGCAGGGTCAGACCGCTGGAGCGGATCGCTGGACCCAGCAGTGGCTGGAGATCATGAAGGGAGTGAGCCTCGAGTGGGACGCCATCGTGATCAAGAACGACTCATCGGCCAGGAAGTGGGAAGGCCTCGAGCAGCAACCGTTCAGGATCATTGCAGGCAGTTTAAGCGAAGTGCTGCTCCGTGATTTTTCGATGAGAGTCCGCCCAGGGGTCACTTTTCACGTCAATCTCTTGGAAGGCCAAAAGACGGGGTTTTTCTTGGACCAATGGGCCAATACCGAGCTTTTTATTGCTCGAATGGGTGCAGATCTGGTCAGCCGGGCAAAAGCGGGCCCAGCGCCTCGGGCCATCCGTGTCCTCGATCTTTGCTGCTATGTCGGTCAATGGAGTGTTCAACTCGCGCATTTTTTGAAGGGTGCGGGAGTGCGCGCCGATATCACTCTGGTCGATGCATCGGAGAGTGCGCTTGATCTTGCCGAGAAAAATGTAAAGCACTCTGCAAGCGACGCACGAGTGACCCGCCTGCAGGGCAACGTTCTCAAGGATTTAGGCGATCTCCCGTCTCAGGTCTTTGACGTGGTGATTTCAGATCCACCGGCGTTGATTAAGAATCGAAAAGATATTCCAACAGGTACGCATGCTTACTTGCAGCTTCACACCCAGGCCTTAAGGCTAGCGGCTCCTGGAGGCTGGTTGGCAGCGTGCTCGTGCTCAGGTCTTTTCACAGAGGAGTCGTTTGGAGAGACCCTTGCCAAAGCAGCGAGGCGAAGTGGACTTACGGGTTCGGGTGTCCAGTGGGTGACTCGTGGGGGTCAATCACCAGATCATCCCGTGCTTGCGGACTTTCCAGAGGGCCGATACTTAAAAGCGTGGCTGGGGAGGGTTTCATGAGGGCATTCCAGTTGATCCTTTTTTTAAGTGCGATGTCCGCACTGGGGGCAACCCCGCCTGAGAGTGCGACACATCCGCCCACTTGCTCTCCCGCCCGCGAATACATCACGTTCATGGAGTACTTGCGGAGCAAATCCGAGTGGAAGCTCCCCGAACCTGCCCGACGCGATCTTGCAGGAAAAGTGGCCATTCATTGTCCAGGTTCAGCGGGCCGAGTGATTCGGGTCACGAGTCTTCTCAGTGAGTCCGGAGTGGGCTCTAAGGATGCGGTCCAAACTGGATTGCGATTTGCGTCTGAAACCGACGATCTCACCGAGCGATTCATAGCGGTCTTTAAAAAGCTCTACCTGCAGAGTGAGCTGGATCTCGATGTGGCTACTTCTCACAAGATGGCGCTGGCACTGAGTGCGGATTTTGGAGGGACGCTGCCTGCGCTCCAAACGGAGTTCGAAGCGCTTGTGCGTTTCTGTGCCGATGGGACGGGGCTGGGTCAGTCCAAGGCTCGTTGCGCTCAATTTGCATCGGATCTTTTGACTGCAGCAAAAGCTCAGGGTGGTGGGGTGGCCAAACGCTTCAAATCGTTGTTTGAGTTTTTGGTCTCTCAGGGTGCAGGTCCCCAGATGGGTCCGGGACAGGCGCTGAAGCTTGCCGAACAAGTGGTGGGGGCGAATGAAGTGGGACCCGAGAGTTTTATTGAGGGCTATAAGTACGCGCTGTCCAAAAAAGGTTTAGGACAGAGCACTGCCGAAGCCGTGGAGTTTGCGAGAGACCTCGTTCTTCAGCAGATGGCTGCTTTTAGAGCTAAAACCGAAACTGAAGCCCAAGCCCCGGAGAAGCCGAAGCCACCGAAGTCCTGATCCAAACCGTGGATGGGATGATTTGAGTGATTGGGCCAAAAATTTTCTTTTTATAGTCCTCTTGTGCTCGAGCCACACTGATCCAGCGCGATGGAAAAATCATGGGCGTAAAGGCCAGGCCGACTGCCACCACATCCACCGTCTTGGCCAGTGAGCCGTCTTGAGCGTTGCCTGCCATGTAGGCTGCTGTAGCAAAATTGGATAGGACTGAGAGCCATCGCAGGCGGCGCGCCATCGAGGCAGCGTTTTCGATGGCCTCTTCTGCGATGCGCTCTCGAGTCAGCTGATCCCTTTGGGAAGCCTTGGGTAAGGCGGCAATCTCTTCGACTCCTGAAGCGTAAGGTCTGTAGTTTTCTGCAAGCAACCAAGTGGCAACGAGCCAGCCAGCGCCTACGCCGATTCCCGTAAAGGCTGCTTTTTTGTCGGGGTCGCTGCTGGGGTCGGTTCCAGAAAGCTGCATCACACCGGCACTGAGCGTGCCCAGAGCGGAGACCTGGAGGGGCCAGTAGACCTTCCAGCTTTTTCTGGCATCGATTTTTGCTTCGCGCTCTAAGCGTTCACTTGCCCGAGGAGTGACGAGCAGTTCGGGATATTCCCAGTCTTTAGAGGGTGAGCCCGTGGGTGCACCATAAGCTGAAGGACCTAAGCCCGCTGCGTTCAACAGCAGCACAAGAACAAGGAAGCTCGAATAGACTTTGAACATGGGTTGACCTCGGTGAAAGCCAGAGTAACCTGGGACTCGAAATTCGAGAAGAGTGAGGATCATTAGAAACACATGAAAAAGCAATTTTGGGTTCTTGGATTCCTGGCATTCGGTTTCTTGTCTTGGGTCACGGGAGCAATGGCCTCGCAGGATCCGGTGCTGACTCAGGCTCAGGGAGAAGTCATGATTTTGTCGTCCCCTCAATCTGAGGCCCATGAGCAGGTCCCCCCGGGGTTCATCCGTTCTAAGTTTGAAGGAAAATACTATCTTACAAAAAAAGCCACTGTTGGAGACCGGCTCCCCATCGAAGGATGGCTCCGCACCCTTCCGGGAGCTCGTGCGCGCCTGATCTATCCCAACGGAGACCAGCTCAATGTGGGTCCTGCGTCTTTTTTGAAACTGCAATCGGAGCAAAAGAGCTCTGCAAGTGCGTCCATAAAAATGGAGTATGGAATGATCCGAGCGATCATCTCCAAGTCAGGTCCTCGCAATCAGTTTAAAGTTCGAACTCCGTCGGCCGTGATGGGGGTTCGCGGGACGGATTTTGTGGTCGAAGCCTCCGGAAAGAATGAGCAGACTTCGCTGACTCTCATTCGGGGAACAGTGACGCTTCAGCCAGAAGGACTCAAGAGCGCAAAAGAAATTAAAACCGGTGAGACGGCGGTGGCCGAAGTCAAAAAAGCCCCTGAGACGTTTCAGACGAGTAAGATTGAGCTCAAGCGCGCCTTAGTGCTCACAGAAAAAACTGAGAAGCAGGCGGCCTCAGAGCCCATTCCTGAGGCCGTTCGAAAGTTAGAGGAGCAGGCCAAAACAACGACTGTAAGAGACATCGTGCAGTACGCCACCAGTCCCGAAGAGAAAGCAAAGCTCGAGAAGCTCGCTCAGCAGAGCGCTGACGTCGCCTCGCTGAATGCCGCGGTCGTGCAGATGCAGGTAGCAAAAGCTCCTGTGAGTTCTCCGGGGTCTCAGCGAATTTTGGAAGAGATCAAGAGTCAGACCAAGCGTACTGACTTACAACTCAAGGACCTTGAAAAAGATCCCTATCAGAAATACTTCGAAGCCACCCAGGAGTAAGAATATGGCAAAAAAAACAGCCCAAAAATCGAGTAAGAGTCATCCCCTTGAAGGCAAGAAAGCCCCCGCTTTTTCGTTGCCGACGGACTCAAATGCGGCAGTCAAGCTTTCGGACTTTTTAGGAAAGTATGTGGTTCTGTATTTCTATCCCAAGGACATGACGCCAGGCTGTACGCAAGAAAGCTGTGAATTTGGAGAGTCCCACGCCCAGCTCAAAAAATTGGGAGCGGTCGTGCTCGGAGTCAGCAAGGACTCGGTCGAGAGCCATAAAAAATTCAAAGCGAAATATTCGCTCCCGTTTGAATTGATCTCCGACTCCGAAGGAAAAATTTGTGAAAAGTTTGGGGTTTGGAAAGAAAAGTCTCTCTATGGACGCAAGTTCATGGGGATCGAGCGCAGCACGTTTATTATTGGGCCTGATGGAAAAATCCTAAAAGCCTATCAGCCCGTGAAAGTGAAAGGTCACGTTACCGCGGTCACTCAAGACCTCGTTGCGCTCAAGAAAGCCTAAGCAGGATTTCTACTGCCTGCGTACATTTCGTAGGTGAGAAGTCGGCACTCGAGAGATCCGTTATAAAGCGGATGTTTGGCCGAGGGCTTGAGGCCAATGACTTTGGCGAGGTCGTTGCTCCCCGTGAAGACAAACCCGCGCCAGCCGGGAGCTTTTTTCTTAAACGTGTCGCCGATCAATGCGTAGTCGGGTTTGAGTTCTTCGACTTCGGAGAGTCGTTCGCCATAGGGAGGATTAGCGCCTACGAGGCCGGTTTTTCCGTAGTTGGGGGCAATTTGAGAAGCGTCTTTGAGCTCTCTTTTTTCGAAGTGGATGTAGTCCGATACCATGGCTTCTTCTGCATTTTCTCGAGCGACCGCAAGAGTGCGATTGTCTCGGTCGAAGGCAAAAAAGCGAGGAAGTAATTTTGGATCAGTGATTCTTGCTGCAATGGCTTCTTTTTTGAGGAATTTCCAGGCCTCTGAGTCGTGTTTGAGCCAACCCAAAAATCCAAAATATTCTCTAAAAAATCCTGGAGCCGTTTGGGTGGACATCAAGGCGGCTTCAATCGGGAGAGTGCCTGAGCCACACATCAGATCCACAAAACCCACGCCCGGACCTGAGAGCTCAGGCCAACCTGCGAGAGTGAGGATGGCTGCAGCGAGATTTTCTTTGAGAGGTGCCTGAGCTCCTGAGGCCCGGTAGCCACGGCGATGCAAGCTGTCTCCTGAGAGATCGATACTCACGGTGGCGTCTCCTTTTTCGAGATGGATTCGAATCTGGAGATCGGGTTGCTCGAGCTGAACATTGGGTCTCACGCCCGCCGTGCTCATAAACTGATCGCAAATGGCGTCCTTGGATTTGAGGGCGACGAAATGGGTATTCCTGAGCTCTGGACTCGGTTGTCCGCTCTGAGTGACGTCAATCGCCAAGGAGCCTTCGGGCTTGAGATGGTCCCGCCAACGGATGGCTTTGACCCCGGCGTACAGCTTTTTGGCATCCGGGGCTTTGAAAGTTGCAATGGGAAGCAGGATGCGACCTGCAAGCCTGGACCACAGGCAGATGCGATAAGCCGTCTTGAGGTCGGCCTCAAAGCGCACTCCCGCCCGCTCGCGGCGCAGGGCCTGGGCGCCAAGCCTTTGGAGCTCTTGTTCGAGGAGGATTTCCATTCCGAGGGGAACGGAAGCAAAAAGGGGAAGTGGGACGGGGGCTGAATGGGCCATTGCCCTAGCATGAGACCCCTGACGCAAGAGATCAAGTTACGGTAAACAAAGCCCAAGTGATGAGGCCTTGAGTGAGGGTGATCCCCAGCCAGAGCGCCAGGCAGAGGACTGACCAGGTGCGTGCGTCGAGTCTTTGTCTCAGAGGGGTCAGGTCCATAGCCCGAGGCCGGAGAGCAAAGGATGTACCGAATCCAGCTTGGCAATCGGGAGGTCCATTCGGTACAACCTGGGGCACCTTATGCAAAACGATTCTAATTACTACTTAGAGCTCCTTGCTGAGCAAGAACGTCTCAAGGCCAACCGATTTGCGGGCGTGAGAACAGTACTTGTCGTCCTGTCTTCTGCAGGGATGGCTTATGACGTCGATGGCTTCAGAGGTCGAATTTACTCGGCCTACCCCGAGGCTGCCGTCTTTTTTATGACCACGCGGGGCAAGGCTCTAGGGGCGCACGCGCAGGGCCATGTGGACCTCTTGCTCGACTTAACTGGACCAGGACAAAAGCAGGGAATTTTCTTCGCACGTTCACTGCGGAGCAAAGCTCGCTTCACGGTCGGAAGAAATGTAGGCCTTTTTAGAAAACGCATCTACGACAGAACCTTTGACGAGTTTGCGCCAGAGGTGGCGTCGCGACTGCAAGCAATGAGCATGTTGGCTCGTGAGCATGAGGCGCAACGCCAGGTTTTGGCGTTGGCAGGGGTTTCGGCCGCGCCCCATGCAGAGTCCTCAGAAGATCGAGGCAAGAGCATCGCGTTGGATCTTCCGCCGCTGGCTCGTGCATAAGTGAAAATCGAGACTCTGGTTCAGCGGATCTACCCACTTTTTATTTCGCTGCAGCTGGCAGTGGTGCTGCTCATGGGTCTGACCCTGGCCTTGATCGTGGCCACCACGCTGGAGTCGCGCTTTGATACGCCGACGGCTCAATATTATGTCTATCGAGCGCCGTGGTTCTACCTCCTGCTCCTTGTGTTGGGAGTGAACATCCTGGCGGTGGCGCTGAGTCGTTTACCTTGGAAAAAGCGGCATCTGCCTTTTCTGGCTGCCCATGCGGGGATCCTGCTCCTTTTAGTAGGAGCTTGGGTCACCCAGCGGTGGGGGGTGGACGGGATGCTTCGAGTTGAAGAGGGTGACACGCAGTCGCAAGTCGAGATCGACGAGCCCCAAATTTTGATTCAACAGGCGTCGGGCACTCAGATCATTCCTTTTCCTTGGAGGCCTCCGGGTGTTCCCGTACCGCCTCTCGAACTCGGGGGCGGTCTGAGGGTGGAGCGCTTCCTCTCGAGAGCGGACCCTGTTTTTTCTTTTGAAGACAGCTCACTCGACCAAGCGGCGGCTGCCGTTCAGCTTAAGTTCACCACCAAGCGCAGTATGGGGGGCATGCCAGCAATGGCGGCATCTCAGGAGATTTGGCTCTGGGAAGGAGTCGCTGATTGGCAAGTCAGTGAGATCGGTCCAGCACGAGTTTTTCTAGGAAAGATGCCTGATGGCCCAGGCCCCTGGATTTGGCTTCAGCCCAAAAAAGACGGAAGCCTCGCCTTTGATGCTGTGTCTCTCCGGGGCGAAAAATCAAAAGGAACGCTGTCTCCCGCCCAGCTCAAATCGGGAGCGGTTTTGGACCCAGGTTGGAAGGCGATCCAGATCCAAGTGCTCCAATTCAAGCCCAAGGCCATGCCTAAGACGGACTATATCGAAGCCAAAATTCAATATGGGACCAAGGCGCCTCCTTCAGCGATTTTGATTCATTCTCCTCAAGAGTCCGTTTGGCTTGGGCTCGGAGATCGAGCCAATTTTGGAGATGTCGTGGTGGGGTATTTTCCGAGGCGGGTGGTCCTCCCGTTTGGGCTCAGACTCGATCGATTTATGCTCGAGCGCTATCCGGGAAGCATGCAAGCGGCAGCTTTTTCTTCGCGGGTATCCGTGGGCGAGAAGTCTCATCTCATTTCGATGAATGAGCCTTTGGAGTGGAGAGGGTTCACTTTTTATCAGTCCAGTTATGAAGAAGGTTTTCCACGACCCAAGGTTTCGATTTTTTCGGTGAATCAGGATCCCGGTCGTTGGCTTAAGTATTTGGGATCGCTAGTGCTTGTTCTGGGAATCATCTGGTTTTATATGAACAGGGTGAAACAACAGCAGAGGAAAGCATGATGTCAAACTTGTCGAGTTGGAAGACTAGGTTGGGCTTGATGGTGCTGGCTTGGGTTGCCGTTTCTGCTCAGGCCGCTGAGCCGATCCGTCGCGATTGGAGATCGACGGATTGGGACCTCATCCCCATCCAGTCCGGTGGCCGAATCAAGCCGATCTCTGCGTTTGCAGCAGAGCTGGTGCTTCACATCACAAGCAAGCAGAGATTTGAGGGATGGAACCCCTCCGAGATGCTCATCTCAATCGTGGCTCAGCCCAAAGAGTGGCGCGAAAAGCCTTTGATCAAAGTCGAGCGTGAAGACGTCAAAAAGCAGCTGCTTTTGGATTTGAAGAAGAATCGCTTCTCTCCGGGAGAGCTTTTTAGCAATACGGCACTTCTCCAGTACGCCAGTCGAATGGGCGGCGGAATGGAGAGTACGCTTGCTAAAGCTCCAGACCCTCAGGCCAATCCCCGCGAAGAGGAGCTCAAACGAATTTTGGATCGTCTGAGTGCTTTCCATCAGCTGATCACCGGGCAGGCCTGGTCGCTCGTACCCGTTGGAGGAGAGCTCGCTTGGCAACCAGTGGCTCGCCCAGAAGATCAGGAGGGAGCGCAACCTCGGACCTTGGCAGAGATTCTAGCTGATCCCAGTGTGGCGGGTCAGATTCGCGCTAAGTTTGTGGCCGTCATGGGAGCTTATCTTTCCGACGAACAAGCCTCTTTTGAAAAAGCAGCCAGCGCTCTCCGGGCTGATGTGATGGCAGCTGCCGAGGTGGCCTCTCCCGGATTTGCGGCCGCAACGGTTTCAAAGCTCAAAGCCGAGAATATTTACCGAGACACCCGGCCTTTTCATTGGTCCTGGATCCTGTACTTCACGGCGGCTCTGACTTTTGCTCTAGCCTCCTGGTTGGGAACCCAACGTTGGAAGTGGGGGAATGGAGCTGGACTCACCCAAATGATTGCAGCTTTGGTTCTGCATACGTTGGGGTTTTCGATTCGGAGTTTCGTCGCGGGGCGGCCCCCTGTGAGCAACATGTACGAGTCCATCGTCTGGGTGGCTTTTGGTGCGGTGGTTTTTGCACTGATCATCTACGCTTTTCAACGCCAGCGCATTCTGGTGGGAGTCGGAAGTGCTTTGGGTGCTTTTGGATTATTGGCAGCTGATGCTGCCCCCACTCTGATGGACCCGGGTCTCCATCCGTTGGTTCCCGTGCTCAGGAGCAATTACTGGCTCACGGTGCATGTGCTCTCCATCACTTTGGGTTATGCCGCTTTTGCCCTGAGTTTTGGATTAGGGAATGTCACGCTCTTTCGGTTTTTGCGGGGCTCTGGGGTGAGATCCTCAGAAGTGCTGAATCTCAACCAGCTCACCTACCGAGCGATGCAGTTTGGTGTGGTGCTTTTGGCAGCAGGAACTTTGCTGGGAGGGGTGTGGGCGGATTACTCCTGGGGACGATTCTGGGGTTGGGATCCCAAAGAAGTCTGGGCGCTGATTGCGCTGCTCACTTATATCATCGTGTTGCATGGCCGGTATGCCGGGTGGGTGGGGCAGTTTGGATTTGCAGCCTGGACGGTGCTTTGCTTTAGCAGTGTCGTGATGGCCTGGTATGGCGTGAACTTTGTTTTGGGAGTGGGCCTGCACTCCTACGGCTTTTCTGCCGGAGGCCAAGGGGCCGTGGGCCTCGGAGTCCTGCTTCAGCTCATTTTTGTGGCCTGGGTGACCGCTCAGTTTAAAGGCCGAGAGAAGGCCTCGAGCTGAGTGACAGTCTTTTGGGCGCCTTCTTCTAAAGAAGTGAAGGGCTTTTGGTATCCGGCCTGCCTGAGCTTGGAGGTCGTGGCCTCAGTAAAATACTGGTAGCGATCCCTCAGAGCGACAGGGGTATCCATGAATTCGATTTTTTCTGGCTGCCCTAGAGCCTCGAAGACGGATCTTACGAGATCCAAAAACGTGCGGGCCTGTCCGGTTCCGACATTGAAAATACCCCGACGGATCGGATGTTCAATGGCGAACTCCAGGATGTCGATCACGTCCTCGACGTAAATAAAATCCCGGCTCTGGTGACCGTGCGCGATATCGGCACGATGGCTCTTAAAGAGCTTCACTTTGCCGGAGGCTTTGATCTGGTCATAGGCATGGAGAACCACGCTTGCTTGTCCGCCTTTGTGGCGTTCTCCAAATCCATAGACGTTAAAGAATTTATGACCTGACCAAGCAGGCGGGTGGTTTCCCCTCTTTTCCTGCTCAATGGCCCAGAGATCAAAGAGTCGCTTGGAGTCGCCGTAGGGGTTGAGGGGCCTCAGCGAGGACATTTTGGATTCGTCGTCCTCGTAGCCCAGTTCTCCACCTCCGTAGGTGGCAGCACTGCTGGCATAGGCGAG
>Ga0169931_10010297_pt1 | contig 13333 bp, 10 predicted proteins | sample Kivu_15m_20L_FD_129675 | JGI IMG/M metagenome (GOLD analysis project Ga0169931, IMG submission 129675) | Freshwater microbial communities from Lake Kivu, Western Province, Rwanda to study Microbial Dark Matter (Phase II) - Kivu_15m_20L... | ecosystem: Environmental > Aquatic > Freshwater > Lake...
GGCATGTATTTCAACCGAACATGTGGGGTCACTACGCGAGGGAATACGAAGTAAACGGTTATCAGTCCATATCCCGAAGAGTACTCTATCTTGGCCATGGGTAACAGCGACAAGTCATGATTGGGCAGTGTGGAAGAGAGCAGTGCGAGAAACTTTGGGTGTTCCCTATCAACGGAGAGAGCTAGGGCCGTGGAAGTGTACACATCAACAATGGCGGAGTCCATCACCGGCAATAACAATCACCCAATTTATTAGTGACAGCAATACACAATGGATTGTCTCGAGTACTGGGATGGGAAAAGATATGAAATCGACTACTCAGCTGCAAAAATTAATTTATGGGCCACCACTACAGGCCTATATACGATTTAAACTAGGCTGGACCCGTGAACAAATAGAGGAAACGAATTGGAATGCGTTTTACTGTGCGATAGTAACATACCCATTGCACCAGCGGACGACAAGGATCAAAGCCATTTACGGGTGGCTACATACGCATCATTGGAAAGAAAGGATATATTCGACATCTCCTATATGCTCTCTGTGTAATGAACTGGATACAAATGAACATGTCCTAACCTGTGAAGCGACTGTTGACACCCGCCTCGTGGCCGTCGAAAAATTCATTACAACCAAAAGCGAAGGCACCCCTGAGGGTGTACAAGCACTTCTTCGACAGCGCCTACATGTAGCCTTGGCCATACCCCACCACACTCAAGACATAGCGACTATACCTGACTATGATGAGTCTATTCTACATCAAGACGATCTGGGTTGGATCAACTTTATACGCGGCCGACACAGCATACAGTTCCAATTAGCCTATAGCCAACACTTAGTCGATCTTCCTGATCAGACACGGAAACGACAACGTTATAAAACCGGGATCGCGTGGGCCACGATGCTGATTAAAGCATCCCTCACACTATTAGTTGAGGTATGGTATGACCGCAATACAAAAGTCAATAGCAATAGCGATGAGGAAGAGGTAGCAGTATCCCCGCGGTTGCGCGAGGTCCACCAGCGAGTGAGAGAACTATACAACGATAGATGCTACTATAGTGAGGAGGTACAAGCAATACTATTTGCATCACCATTAGAGCAACGACTCAATCAACGAGAATTCCAATTAGTTAAATGGATACAGACAGTCGATAGAGCAGATAGGGTGCTCGATGGCATGAAACCAGCATCAATCTACTCTTACTACCACCCAATAAGGCCACCAGAGATGAACAGACACGCAACTACCAACATTACATGACCACTCGATAAGTTACGTGACTATGGATGATCACCAACAATCTATGTTTAGCATTATGTTTATTATGTTTATTATATTTATACTGTTTGCTCGAGCCACGAGCGGATGGGGCGGCATTAATATTTATCGGGATTCTTAAAGATATTTGTTGATATATATTAAGCGTTACCTGTAAAGATATTATTATATATAGGAGAGTAAAAAGTAAAAAGCTTTGGGTTTTGGGTGTAAGCACGATCAGGATCATATTGTCAGCTATACGGATAAGATACATATGTATTCCCATCACATAATACCGTTCGGTACTCAGGTGTTCATCATTATCTCTCTAATATGGGTCGGAAAGATTGTTGTAAAGGTTCTTGCGGTACAACTTTTGAAGCCAAGCGCTGGATGGCTATGGATCCAGGAGGGATTGTCGGAGCGATCTTGTCAGCCTCATTACATTTATACGCATTGGTCGTAATCATCACGCACATATTGGAGGATTCCATGGTCGGACAGATCATTTTTATTTTTCTTTATTTACCCGCAGTATTGATGGCCTTAATAAGTCTGTACATGGCTTGGTCCACGGATCCAGGTGCTGTTCCACTAGGTGCTCGACCATTCATCAAAGACATTCAAGAGAATAATAGCAATACGTCCTGGGAGCCAATAGGAAACACAAGTCTTGACAATCCATTGTCGAGTCGCCTACATACGAGTTTAGAACGTGGCTTGAATATTCATCAGAATATTGTAAGAAGATGTCATAAGTGTGAAGATAACTACAAACCCCCCAGGTGCGTTACTCGAAAACCCTCGTTCTCCATGTGATTGTATTCGTAACATAGTCCTGACTCTGGTTCTTATACCATATAATTGTTCCCATGACTTAGAGCACATCATGACAGTGTGACAGGTAGATGCATTGTGAAAATGGATCACTTTTGGTAAGTATACTCGAATATATATAGAATTGTTTATTTTTATGATTCATCATTTCATCGTAAAGGTACATCCTATCATATCATCCTGAACAAACCATAGTCCTTGGGTAGGAAATGTCATCGGGGTTCTGAATCATAAATTTTTTATTCTATTTATTTTTTACACATGCCTTTCGGCGGTGATATCATCGGTATTGATTATCAATCGAGTTATTTATTGTGCAAAGGATGGTGATGATTCAACCCATAAAGCCCAGAGTTGTCAACATTTATATACACCCTTTTTATTTGGGCTCGCGTTTGAAACTATCCTATTCTTTTTGTTCACAGGTAAGAGAGATTTTGGAGGGTTCCACTTTTATAATCCTTTCATCTCATGTTTAGATCTTATAAGACTATATCTTCGTTTCAATCCAGTATGCATGATGTTTGAACAAATTGAAACGATTCGAAGTGGAACAAGTAAAATTGCAAGGATGAAACTTCGTCAGGGTGGAAATATGAATGAATCACCAGTGATTGGAGAATTCAATGAAATGTTTGGAGGGGATCATCCCGGTTTGAGTTGGCATTGGTTTATACCCGTACCAGTAGTATTTCCTCCTCAGTATAAAGATGAGATCATGGGTTATGAATATCATCACTCATGGCACGGTGAGATATATATAGAAGATGAAAATCCTGAACAGGATCCGGAATCGGAAAGTAATACTAATACGACCATAGATCTTGAGAATGGGAATGTAAAGGAAATCACAGTGAAGAAGAGGCCATCGTCACGTCTTGAACTGGAAGATGAATCAAACTTAATATAATCAAATCTAATTTAAATTAATTTTAACAGGATTCATGATTTATGTTCGGCATTATACACTTTCAGTACGAGGTCTTTTAACAGGTGGCGCCTGAATGGAATCATTTCCTTCACGAGTATTGATACGTTTCGTCCGTACGGAAGATACAGCAGGCGATGGAGCTTTCACTTTCTGACATGTCTGATCAACATTTACTGCAGTTTGATCTGATAGAGTTAATGCCTTGGCTGCTATTTTTGCATCCACATCCTCGGTACTGACTTCCACGGCTTCATCGTGTGCTCCATTTGTGGAGACTTCTTGTATTTGAATATTCTTTGGCGGCGCCACATTGGCACTGGATGTTACTTTTGTCGTTCCTTTCGGTTTCATAGATTTCATCGGTGGAAGTCTGTGTGACGAATGACTGATCGGCACATTTGTTTCCGTAGCTGTAAATGTTGGTAATAATTGAATGTAACCAGTAAGGTGAGATGAAGTAGCTGTCTCTGGTTCTTGAAATTTCAATTTCTCTTGTATATTCTGTAATAGATTTTCGATTTTCAATTTTGAAGTTAAATATGTAATGGCATCCATCGGAGATAGATTCAATTTATTCATCGTTTCCCTAAAGATTAATACAACAGTCTCTACTTTGGTAGCATCGTCAAATGAGACACCACATCTTTGCATAGTAGCGAATACCTGAGGACCGTGCCATAAAACGAAAATGTTGAGTGACAAGTGCCACAACGAGAGAAAGGATAATAACTAATCAATATCCTTCAAAAATTGGCTCTAGTACTCACCTTATCATCATCTAATTTATAGTCATATTCCGTTATCGCTTGGAGGATTGAATCTGCTGCTCTCAATGGGCTGTATCCTAATTGCTTCACTAAGACAGATATAGCTATGGAGACGGCCACGCTGAATGAATTTAGGGCCTCATAGACTGCGGGATCGGTCTTATTCCGTTTCGGAAATGATTTAGATTGACTGTTTGCATACATGTCAGGCATGATTATGCAGAATGGATTGTGGTAAGTCTCCCGGATATATGCCACAGCAAGATCAGTTATGTTCGAAATTGGGGTTGCTGGTTGCTGTTGTGGGTTGGGAATTCTTCGGAAGAAGAAGAAAGCATGAAAAGACTGGTCCAGCCGGTCCAGCGCACTCGTCCAGCAGTCAGCAAGAGGCAAAGGGGAACAGGAAAAAACGAAAAAACCGTTGTACGTACTGTATGTACAGTAGCTTCTTTTTTATGTTCGATTGTTCGATAACCGATGCACGCGCAAATGTAGTCGGATACGGCTCGTTCCTGTTCTATTCCTTTTTATCACGACTGAGATGATAATGTTGTGATGCGAAATTGTGTTTTAGGTTGGTTTTTAAAACATTTCTTTTATCATATAAGAGTAGAATTTTATATTTGAATAGTATCAATGACTTTGGGCTGTGTGTGTTCTGTTTAATGGGCGTTGTTTAATTGTCTCTCACTCTGTCTCCAACTGCAGTTAGTTGAACTAGTCCTAGCTAGCTAGACTAATACGCCGTCAGGGCGTCAGGCCGTCAGGCCCGCTGCCGCAGAGGGTCGAAAACGTCGAAAAGCACTATGCATGACATGACATGATGACCTCAGACTATGACAAAATACTGCAATAGTAAATGGTATTTATTGTACATAATAAAGAAAATGATCCTGATACCCGTGTACCTTTTCGTCCTCATTTCTATGCTCACTCCAAGAATTCTAGCTTTCACTACCCGCACAATAAATCGACCTCGATCGCTATCAAAAACTACTACACTGAAAGCTCTCTCATCACATACCCACGTAACACCACTAAAGGATATCGAGTGGGTTAGGCATTGTGTAGCTCAAGCTTTGAACAAGGCATTTGATCCGGTATCGGTATACAAACAGAGATCCTTGGAAAAACTAAAGAAATCTGATAAGGATAAAAAGAGAAAGGGAGAAGGAAATGAATCCAACATTCCTCCGCCACAGGAAATCGTAATAGCTGAAGGGGGTGATCCTATTACTTTTAATCATGCAGATGCTATGGTTACGTTGGCTACGAAGCTAGAATTTGGGGACTACCAATGTAATGCTGCTATGACGCTTGCAAAGAGTGTATCCATGGCTCCTAGAGACTGCTCTGTAAAAATTGTCGATTGCTTGAGACCTCTGATACAAGATGTCATGGAAGAACCAGAGATTGCAGGACCAGGCTTTATAAATCTTCGTTTTAAAAAGGAATATTTAACTGAATCTATAGAAAACATGGCAAGAGACGCGGCGGGTCGACTTGCTACACCTGTGGCTACCACGAAAAAGAAAATTATCGTCGATTACTCTTCACCGAATATAGCAAAAGAAATGCATGTTGGTCACTTGAGATCGACGATTATTGGACATACATTGGCCAACGTTTTAGAATTTACTGGTCATGAGGTGATTCGCTTGAATCATGTAGGAGATTGGGGGACGCAATTTGGCATGCTGGTCGAACACTTACGTGATGAGTATCCAGCAGCCTTACGGAAAGAAACGTCGGGGAATGTTGAACTAGGGGACTTGGTACTTTTGTACAAGGCTGCGAAAAAGCGGTTTGATGCTGATGATGATTTTAAAGCTAGAGCACGAAAAGGTGTCGTAGCCCTTCAGGCTGGGGATCCTGAGGCCATAGCAGCATGGGAATCGCTCTGTTCTGCAAGTAGAGTTGAATATCAAAAGGTGTGTTTTATTTGTATTTCTCGTTATTCATCTAAATCATATTGAACTTTCTTACTGACTCATTTCTTCTTTGCACCAAGATATATGACTTGTTAAACATTAACAAGCTAGTTGAACGAGGAGAGTCATTTTATAATCCATTCTTGCAAGGAGTCGTCGATGAGCTTGTAGAGAGAGGACTTGCTGTCGAAAGTGATGGAGCAATAGCTGTATTTCTTGATGGATACTCAAACCGTGACGGAACATCTCTCCCTCTAATAGTTCGTAAGTCTGATGGCGGGTTCAACTATGCTACTACCGATCTGGCAGCTATTCGCCATCGAACTGAGTTTGCGGATGGAGAAAATGCCGATAGAGTTTTATACGTAACTGATGCTGGTCAAGCTCAGCATTTTGATATGGTATTCGCTGCTGCAAAAAAGGCTGGCTTCGTCAGACAAGACGTCTCGTTAGAACATGTGCCATTTGGTCTTGTCCAAGGAGAAGATGGGAAGAAATTCGCAACAAGATCTGGTGATACCGTTAAGTTAAAGGACCTGCTAGATGAGGCCATGCGTATAGCTGGCGATGATATGAAGTCTAGGAGTGAAAATCCGAATGAAACAGAATCCAGTAAAGTCCTAGAGGACACAATCAAGGCTGTTGGAATAGGTGCCGTCAAGTATGCAGACTTGTCTATGAACCGAGAATCCAACTATCGCTTCAGCTACGAGCGAATGCTGAGTCTCAATGGGAATACTGCCCCTTACATGCTGTACTCATATGCTAGAATCTGCGGTATAATTCGAAAAGCTACAGAACAACAACAAACGGAAAATAATATGATTTGGCCGAAGCCTGCCAAAGTTGTCATAACAGACAATTCTGAATTAATATTAGTTCGAAATCTAGTCAAGCTTCCGGATGTTTTGGCAGATGTGGAAGCCAATCTTTATCCGAATAAGTTATGTGATTATTTGTTTGAAACCAGTCAAATGTTCAACAAGTTTTACGAAAACTGCTCTGTGAATAACGCTGAGACAAGTGAGCTCAAGGCTAGTCGTCTGACAATCTGCACAGTTACAGCTGCTACAATCAAATTGTCTATGAACCTTTTGGGTATAGAAGTCGTCGAGCGTCTTTGAGATTCCCTAGTCGAGGCTCGTAAAATCTCATGCTATAACAACTAATATGACCCAATGGCATGTTTGCGACTGTGTAATGATTACTCGTTAGATCAAACAATTACTATCTTATAATGGGTCGTCGGTTCATTCAACCCCATCGTTCTCACTTTTGGATCTTTCGCGATACTAGAATTATGATAATGAGCTATTCCTCGCCTTCCGGGGAATATTAATAATCGCTTGAGACGCATTGTATTTTAACATAGACGACTTGTCTAAGTATTGTGAACCTTCGATCTAGTGTATGTTGAGGGTTGAGGATAATTTAACATTAGGATCAGATGCTGAATTTTAGATCTGTCGTGCTTCTCGCAAGTCGAAGTGCTGTATTTTTATGTACATAAATGTTGTTTTGATTTCTTGGACCACATCAACTATTACTACTTTGACTTGACATTCAATGGATTCGTCTATGGACATTGACAATGCCCCCTCGGCCATCAAGTCGATCTACCATACAGGTGATCAGGTGGTAGGAGTGAATCACTTAACAATTCGACTACACCCCATGGCATTGATCGGAATTTCTGATCATCACACACGAATATCTGTCGGTGGAACTGCATGGGCTTCACATTCCTTTGTAACAGGACTCCTTTTCGGTTACTCATCAGATACTAGCATTACCATCGTGGATGCTGAGGAGGTGGACTTTCCCCATCGTGTAAACCAAAACATGGACTTCTCGGAGCATAGTTTAGACGAAGTGGGAAAAGATATTCGAACAAAAGTCGAGCTTCATACTCAAGTTTTCCCAACTCATCAAGTGTTGGGATTTTACAAAGTCGTAAATACAAAAAATAAAGAGTTTGATGGTTATAAGGATTCGGATGAAATTTTACCAAATTCTCATGACCTCAATATTCACAACTATGGGCTCATTCGAATATTTTGTCAACAACCCCTTTTCCTTCTCATGAATTCTTGTTCCGCTGATATAACAGACACTCTTACGTCCCAAAAATTGAGTGGGAATGATCAACTTCCAATTACCATTTATCAATCTGTAACAGTACGGATGGAAGAAGTGAAATTTATACAGACGGATTTTTTGTTTGAGGCGTTTGAGCCGGAAAAGATTTCCATTGAAAAAGCATTCAGTAATGACTCGATTCAGTTTGGTATTTCGTCGGTTACATCTCGAATTTCTATTATTATTGACTATTTACGACTTTTACAATCGGGTGAGATACAGCCGGATCATTCTATCATACGTGATATTGATACATTAATCGGACAAATTTCTTTCATCTCAAGTTCTAAAGTAGATTCACAAAAAACGGATGTAGATGATAAGCAATTAGAGCTCTATTTGGGCTCCATCGCCAAGGCAACATCATCCATTCATAGTTTGAGTTCAAAGGTCTTTTTTTCCGAAAAACGTGCTGTGATCTCCGCCAAGATGGATAAGTAACAACATAAATTACCAGTTCAGAGCACAGTGCTAATCTACTTCGTTATTTCCTCTTCTTCTAACGAATCAAGTAACTCGAAGAAGTATCTCAACTCGAAATTGGCGTGTTGGTATAAATCTGTACAATGGAGGGCATTATCCACCCTTGAAACTCCAAACTTAGCTCTTAGTGTCTCTGGAAAAAGGGTTTGGGCCATTTCGATATCCCAAGGTCCAATGAACTTACGGAATTCCATAACATCGGCTTCCACTTCGATAGCCACAACTGGACCTGAGCTCATCTCCTCCACGACTTGGTTGAATTCATCTATTGCCCCATGGTAAATGTCGAGGAATTCAGCCACCGCTGAACGATCCATTCTATATAAACCTAGGGATGTGATACCATAGCCAGCTGCGATTATTTCATCAATTATCGTTCCTGTAGCTTTGGCTTTTACTGCATGAGGTTTTATGATGCAGCAGGTACTGGTTTTTCCCATCTTTGCTGATGTAACATGTTTAATGCCAAGGAACATGTCGTAAAAGTGTTTACCAGACTCTTTTGATTTTGGGTATACACATGGTTTATGAAGAATGTTTTGATGATATAGAGCCATGATCTCCTTCGTCAGCCTGTCCACAGCGTTAGTACCACGAAACGCTAAAGCTACAAGAACGTCTGGATCTCTCTGACTTCCATTGAACAAGTTTGAAACGTCTAGCAACTCCATTGTCTCTTCGAGCGTATGATTAGACATATGAAAGCTCCGCATTGAATCTAAAATAAGCCCTGACCTTTCAATATGATAAATCACTTTTCCAACATCCTCGATAGACTGAAACAGCAAAGTTGACTTTTCCATGGATTTTTCCAATATGATTCGAGTAGAGGAATCCCCGTATTCCACGAGCTTCAGACCGCGAGAGAAAATGTTAACAGTGTTTCCAATGCGAAAGTCATCGGTGCAAAGAGCGCCTTTACATGTTTCAACTTTTGTTCGCTTTAAAAATTTGCGTCCGGTGGTTGCATCTTTCATCTCGATTTCATTCGATTCCGGAAAGAACTTGAGAAGAAACCGCCTTAAGATTTCGGACTGCGGGTCGAACCATGTGGCTATAAAACTGAGGATTACTTCTTGACTTGAATTCATTAGTACTGAGACATCGATCAAAGCATGAACATTTAAGCATTCAATTGTCGTAGGTTTTTTTCGCTCCAACTGTCGAATCAAATGAGATGGGAATTAATAAATAATTACTAGGCATCGAATGCTTAGACTAATCGGCTGGTTCCCTGTTCAGGGATTAAAAGGTACCACACTTTTCTTAGCACTTCGGTATCTTCCAAGTTTCGACAGAATATCATATTGGGAGTAAACGTCAACCCCGACTCTCTGATTTATCACATATTAAGTATAGAGGCTTCGAGACTCGAAATCATACGGTGGATCTTCCGAGATTGCAGGGGCTTCCCTAAAAGGCCGAGGCAAACACTACCCACGCATCGGTATAATGGTGTTTTGGTCACTCAGTCGATATAATACGCCTCAGTTCAATTCTCATCTAACCTGGATATTTAAATTAATTGGATGGAATCAGAGAGTACTTGGTCAGTTTTCGGAGGTCTTCGAGAGCATAACCGACGGCAAAAAGAAAATTTTGGACTTGGAAACATTTATAACATACTTCAGTTTTGACAGGTTTGACTACGGCGTTGATAAATGCTTTCGGTACTTCAATATAAGGAACAGTGGGGAAATCGATTTTCTTGAATTCATGATAGGCGCGTGGAACTCATGCCCATATCATATTGATATACTCATTCAATTTTCCTTTGAAATGTATGACCTCAATGACGACTGCGAATTGAGTCTTCCTGAAATCGAAAAGATACCAATTAACAAGGAAATCATACACGATATGATCTCTTACGCGGAAGATAACGGAGGTGTGTTGGACATGCAATCCTTCGCATTTTATGCTATAGAGCATTCAACTGTTCTGCTTCCGATATTCAAAATACAAAGAGTAAGTTCACAACAACAACAACAACAACATCATGAGATCCTAAAACTAATAATAAAAGTACTCAATTTCTTGTTTTGGTAGAAACTTCAAGCTCAAATTGTTGGTGTTGGCTATTGGCAGCGAGCTCACCATGAGTCAATATTCCACAAGCTTTTTGGACATAAAACTAAGCCTAAACTCACTCCTAGAGATGTTCAAGTTCAGTTGAGGAAACAAGGGTCAGGTGGTGTGGCATCGCTTGCTGTTCAGTACCAAGGAGTCATGACGGATGGTGATTGAGTGTACTTCGATTACCAAGAAGCATGAACTTCTTAAGGACATATAAAATAATATGAATTATTTCTCTATTTTCTCCGTAGTATTTTTCCACAATTGTATCGTCTCATATTAGTATTTTTGTATAATTAAGGTAAATGAAAAGTTCGCATTGTTAGTCAGAGTGTTGATTGTTCGACTGACTATGCTTTACTGAATTCCATCCTATCGGAGTAATTTAATTCATGTCCAACTTTCTCTCTTGTTTTTCTTATTTCAGCACGTCGAACGATTTTAATAATTCTGCTACGGACATCTGTTAGGCAACCTTGCCCTGAAGTATTTTGGACCAGATACGATTGGAGCACGGTGGCTGATTACTCACGCCGTGATACTAAGCACCTCAGCAGACAATTTTCCTGTGGCATTCAATTTCCATTGATATAGTCCATGCTGAGGATAGTGCTAATGAAAGATCACAAGTTTCAAAGAATTACCTTGATATCACATTTTTAGCTGCAATCGCCCAAAGTAGCTGATGAAATTCAGTGTTAAATTATCTCCGAACGTGTGTTTGTGAGTTACTGTAGGCAAATAAGAGTAAACTGATCGCGAAATATGCAGTCAAAGGCAGAGGGCTTCAGGTTTATCCGATGCCCCGTATAGAATACACATATTTTTCGCCTTTTAATGATCTTATTCCACATTCTATCCATCCTCCTGTTGGATTACTGCGTGGATTTATGTATTATGGTTTGCATCACGTCTATGTCCCATGCCGATTTTTATGCTAAATGAAAAAGGTACGTATGGGTATTCCAATGATTGGGGAAAATACGAAAATTCCTTGTCGACGCTGTATTTGCAATGTTGTTTGTTCATTACCACGACACGGCACGATTTTCTGCTGTGACTTATATCACAACGAATGACAACAATAGAATCACAAGAATAATGATGTTAACAATTGCTAATATAAAGATCATCGTAACTGGACCATCGATACCCACCTCACATCCAACGACCATCGTTCATTTGCGTTAGACGCTTTCCGAGCGGTTATGAACTGGAATGATTGCGATTGGGGGATCATTATGTAGGAAAAAAAAAACAAATCTACGTATTGTTGCATTGGTGCTTATCTTGGTATTCTATCGAAGATTCGAGTCAAAATACTCGTGGCTCTTAGCGAAATCAGATACAAGTACCCAATAATACTAGGAATGATCCCAATGCATGTGCGGTCTCTAGTACGTACGGATTATGATTTATGATGGAGGTTTCGACATGATCTGAATCCAGACGACGAGAAAGAGTCACGGAAGTCTGACCACTACGCATGAAGCAGATCATCCTCTCCTGATGGGAAGGCATGAGTAACCTTCGAGAATCGACGCAAAGGAAAATGCCTATGTCTTACAAGCATAAGAAGTGGAGCGATGGGTAAAGCCATGGAACGATCGAAGATGTCTTCAATACTCGCCTTGCAAATGTTAAGTCCGATAATTCAACTTCTCCGGCTGGAGAGTTCTTATGAAACTTTACCTTCATTTTCTTTTGAGAATAATTTTCTTTATATATCTATCCCTTTGAAAGTGACGTTTTTATAATCGTGAAGTGTCGTTTCGTCCCGTTGTAAGCTCAAATGAAGTCTGTGTGCTTGTCGTCGTACCACTAAAGGTTTCCAGTTAAGAAAGTAAAGAGCAGCACGAGCGCTACATCTATTTCCTTTGGGATAAAAACTCATCTGGTGTCGCGTCTCCCGGGTCACTTTTCAACGAATGAATCGCGAAGGAGATTAGGACAATAGATGAAGCGCGAAGGAGATTAGGTGCTCCAATCAGGATCATTGGAGTTCGGTTTCCATCCTCCTCAACTGCTGGGCATTATTAGGTGACTTGAGATTTACGGCGATGCTTTCCCAAAGTCAATGATCGAGTAGATGAAAGTGGTGTTTTTGTGTCACAATATGGTGATGAATATCACAACCTAGTGATAGTTGGAAAAAGATTAGATCTGTCACTGGCATGAGTATTTGTGTTACATCGGACATAAAATCACATTTATATAAATGAGAGGTTAGATTGGATGGCAGCTGCCATGAACTTGTGCAGCACCTGCGACGATTGTAAAATGGTTATACATAGGAGCACCACATGGATTTCGTAAATCAAGCTTAGATCTCAGAAGATACCCAGAATATTGCTAAAGGAACGATTTGGGGAGTGAAATACATAATGAGTATGTTCCGAATGCGAGATTTACATGATACAGATACCTTGAAGTTGCACTTACGTTGTAAATGTAACTCTATTTTGATTACGCTAGCCAAGACTTTGATCCAACCTGGCAGTGTACGCCCTGCCTTGGTTTACTGCTCAGCTAGCCTTTACATTAATACTTAAGGTCGTATATGGATTCGTTGATTAGAAAGATCGTATGAGTTAGTCCGTCCATCGTAGATTTAATGCAACCTGTAGGTATCACGGAGCAGGATTTTTATGTTTACAGGAATTTCATTTTTGACATTGTCCCATCCCACAATTGGCATCACCATCTGCAGAAAAAAAGAAATCTCGTCGATTAAGTCCCGACAATCTAAAGGAAACGCTTTAAATTGGTATGATCCATGTAACATCCCTGCAGATGGCACGCATCCATCTGGAATATGCCATGAAACTATGGCTAGTAGAATAGATTTTATAATATCGGATGGTTTTGTTGCCGAATCGAGAATGCATTCTGGGCGTTGTCTAAC
>Ga0169931_10010298_pt1 | contig 13332 bp, 6 predicted proteins | sample Kivu_15m_20L_FD_129675 | JGI IMG/M metagenome (GOLD analysis project Ga0169931, IMG submission 129675) | Freshwater microbial communities from Lake Kivu, Western Province, Rwanda to study Microbial Dark Matter (Phase II) - Kivu_15m_20L... | ecosystem: Environmental > Aquatic > Freshwater > Lake ...
GAGACATCTGTTTTTTATGTTAAAGTAACAGTTTTTGATCTTTTTTGTGGTACTATTCCATCACGTAAGGATTCGGGTGGCCACGTAGGGTCAAAAATGATTGGTTTTATACTATAAATTTGGTTAAAAGATTTTAAAAAATTCGTTAAGATTTATATGTTTTGAGCAGTTCTAGATATAAAAACACTTACTTGTGATAAAGCGAGGAATATCAAAGGCCAGTTTTAGAGAACGTTCTGATAGAATTCTCTCAACAACACTTTATATGATCTAAAGTCCTTGAGATCTATAGCTTCTGCTCTATAAGTGCATCAGACATTTTTAGACTATGCCATTCTAGAACCCTTTGGTTGCAATTTAATTAAATTTTTAAACAATTTACCTCTCTTTGTCAACAAAAAGTCTCTATTTCGCTTTCAAGGCTTATACATGGTCGACTACTTTAGCTTATGGCTGGGGAAAACTGATTCCGATATTGAAGTATCGCTGTCTGAAACCATACAGCGCAGGGTAAGGAGTAGTCTCAGATACATACTAAAGGAAAGGGCTTTAGGGCATGTCAAACAACAAATATGAAAGGATTTCAAGAAGAGTTGTTTATTATTAAGTTGCATTTTCAATACGGTATGATCTCATTATGATGTTTGGCTGATGTAGATGGTCAAAAGAAACAGTTTTTGGTAATTAAGAAGGTATCTAAATATTTTAATTTTTAAACAAAACTGGTTTTTTATTTGCTTAAAATTCTTATGTGAGTTTATCGAACTACTCAACTATGGCTTGAACGGGCATATCTCCATGACTTATAATGGTACAATTCGCCAAGCTGACAACATTTTTGTAGTGATCTTATACATCTTTTTCAGTTAATTACGCTAAATCCAGTACATCACATATATTATTTGCTTTTTCTCCTAAAAGTTGACCACTCACGATCTAATATATGGTCCTTGATAGCTAAAATCTGCTTTAAGAGAGTTACATAGCTAACTAGCCGCTGAAACCAAGTCTGTTTTGATTTTGATCGTAAGTGAATCTACGGACTACTTACGAAAAATCTTAAGGTCTCATTAGAGGGTTGAAAAGCATCGAGCAATAGACTCGAAAAAGGTTGAAAAAATCTTTAAGATTAGGCGAATTGAAGCTAAACATGAGGTAGCTTTAGGTAGATAGTGATTGTAAGGAACGACTGAAAGATCTTTGTGACATTTCTTGGGTAAGATTCCTCACAAAATATTGTTTTGAGCCACACTGCAACCACTTTTCAAGTGCATAGTTGATTCCTTTTTTGGTCTCACCTTGAGTTTTAAACACAATAGCGATAGTATTGTCTTACTAAGCGCACTAAAATTGATGAAATTCTGCACCATTTTACTGTTTTAAATGCAAATGTTTCATATCATAGTGCGAATACTAGTCGATTTCCGTGACTTTAAAGGAACCTAGTGCGTCTCCTTTGCATATAGTAAGAGGAGGTCTGTGCTGGCCTCTTCTAGTATAATTTGTTATTGCCTGAGAGAAAGCGTATATCCTTGAGAATCTTAGCATTGTTGACTTTATTTTAATAAAAATATAGATTAAAATCACAATTAATTAAGATAATATGAATGTATAATACTGTGATGAGTTATATAATATTCATTCATAACGGATGCTATAAAACAACGACATAGATTTCTATTAAAGAAAAATACTCAGACTCGAACAAGATCTGACAGTGATCCATGACTAGCTGAATCGAACTCGTAATAGACTCAGGATCGCTTAAGATTTTTAAATCAAATACCATATTTTGCTCAAGACTTCAGAGGCTGAACTAGCTAGAGCCAAACAGCATTCCCAGCAAAGAGTGGACCTTTAAAAATAGGAAGCTGTGGCTCAGGCACTGAAGGAGCTGACCTAAAAGCATGAAAAATAAGTAGAAAAGACAAAGGAAGATGCGAGGGCTTAGTTTGTTTAGTAGCTGAGTAAAATGAAAACTGAGTTGTAGTCTTTGAGGTTTCGTTACGAAGCGATTCTAAATAAAAAGGAAGAAATGGATATTTTTCACTTCAAACTCAAAAAATTAGAACAAGAAAATTTAGCTTTGGAAGATAAATTGAGAGATACAAGACAAGTTTATCAGAAAGAGAGAGATGAAGAAGTGGCAGGACTGAAGACTCAGCTTAGCTCTAACTTTAGAGAAAAATTGCAAGGAGAGAGACAAAAATACTAAGAAATCATCAAAAAATTGTAGGCGAAACTGGCTTAGTTATAGCTTAAACAAGATCAGGACCATTTTTCGCTTCCGAATTCAAATAATAATGAGTTACTCACTTTGCAAGAATTTATTGAAGAACAAAGTCAGCGCAATCAACACACAATAGCAGCTCTGGAGCAGTCTCTTGAGTAAAAAAACAAGCAAATTAAGGATCTTTTGAAGGCCAGATAGGAATCTGAGACTGAATGGAGAGCTAGAGAGCAGACTTGGTAAGAGGAAAAGAAGAAATTGGAGAGAAAAAGACAGAGAGAATTTGAATAGCATCAATCTTCATTAGTAGAAGCAGTCAACAGAACAAAAGCAAGGGCTTAGACTATACAAAAAGGCATTCAAGGTCAGTTGGATCAACAAAAAGAATAAATATAGACATAGAGACGGCTCTGGGATAAAACAGCTCAGCAAAATGCTCAAGAACTCGCTACTGCGACTAAGTTAGCTTAGCAAAAAATAAGCTAGCTGCAGCAACAGCATAAACAGCTAAGACTCAAGATAAGGTAACTGCATTAAAGACTCAAAGATTACTAAGGATAAAGAGATGCTCAGTAAACTAAGCTTTTAATCGGAAGTTTGGCAGACATCGATCTTCTGTAGTTACGTAAAGGGTCATATGAAGACGGAATAGTATTTTTGTAGCAGTTGCTCAAGAAAAAACAGAGAAATCACTAAGATCAGAAGAAAATTAATGAGACTTTAAAGAAACAGCTCGGATAGACAAGACATACACATCAGATTGAGATCGAATAATGGAGAAATTTGCTCAAAGCTGCCAAGGCAGAGCGAAGGTAGGAAAAAAATAGACTTTAAGGTTAAATTTAAGAGTTACATTAGCAGTTAGTTGAGTCGGAGAAGGCACATAAGAAAGAACAGCATGAATGGGCTAGAGAAAAAACTTAGTTTGAGTTGGAAGTTCATTCGTTAAAAATAAACATACAAAATTATGATCTTTAGCTGAAAAGAATAGTATAGAGCAGAAAGCGAGCTGAGGGCGCTTACCGAGCGTAAAGAGAGAAGAGTTTAGGATCATTTACTGATCTAAACACTGTAAAAAAACAAAGATGGCTATAGCTGTAGAAGGCCAAAAACGATCTTCAAGCAGTTTACCGTGAAAAATAGCATCAACTAAGCAACAAGCATCAGTAAGAGATGACCACACAAGCAAACAGAACGCGACAACTTGAACATTAAAAAACACATATGGCTCAACATAACGAATTATTGCAGAAAGAAATCAGCAGACTCAAGTAAGAACTTGGAAAATAATAAGGATATGACAAGAGATAGGATATACAGAAAAAATTAGCCACTCTTGATCTAGAAATTGCTTTTACTTAGAACTTGTATAGGAGTCTGGTTCCAGCATATCAGCAAGGAAATCTAACAAGAGAACTGAGTCCGTTGCCCGATCTTGAGGAGCCTTATTGCTTGGGCTCAGGAGGATTCGACGGAGAAGATGGCTGATAATATGACTTTATATTGATAAAAATCTAGATAGATTCTCATAAAAAATATTGTTTTTTTTTGCAAAATTTAAGTTTTTTTTTGTATTTTTTTATAGTTTTTCAGGTTTTGTATATGATCAGCGATGATACATATAATCGAGCAGATCTTTAAACTTAGTTCTGTAGTTAAAGTGTCTGCCCTTTTATTCGAAATGATAGACAGGTCTTTTGACTTCTTGAATAACCATTTCTTTCAAGCCAAGTTTATCCATACGTTCCTTATACCCTATAACTTAATCGCTGGCCTATTTAAGCACTCATTTACGAAATCGTACATCATTTATTCATCAGAGCACTTGCTGGAGCCAACTCCGTGACGTTTCCAGCAGTCATCGAGACGAGTGAAGTACTCAGGAGGGATAAGAGGTTGCTGGGGGACAACTTTTTTAACGATCGAACGGATTAGTTTGCGTTGAATAAGGTATTTTGGGGGTGGACCCATCACCACAATCAAATAATAAATATAAAAGATGATCAAACAAATAATCAATACATACAAGACTATTCACAATCATGCTTGGAATTTTCATCTATTAAAAATGATTTCGCTTACCTTTAGAACACAATTTTTCAATAAAATGGTCAAAACTTACATAGCGCCTTCTTTTCCATAGTCATACAAATAATACCTTAAACCTATTTTGCCGACTCTTTAGCCATAAATTTCTTAGTTGATTTCTTCGATGCCTAAAACTCCAAAAAATGTGTTAGCTAAGACTCTTAGCAGATTTCTCAACATATAAAACAATAAACTGAGCCCATTATCTTTTTCGCATTTGCTACTAGCCATCGATAACATAAACGATTCTGCCCTCTCTCACTACAAATACCGGGCTTTGTAATTCATTTTACGTAATCCAGACCTGCATTTGCTTATAATGGATTATCGTTGCATGGATTGTTTTATAAAAAATGCTTTAGAATATGAAAATCTAACTCATTAAAGGATTAAAAATAATGTAATTAAGTACAAAACTGCTCAACTATTCAAAATCAACATATAGAGAATTCTGCCTTATAACTATAGAAATATCATGATGATGCTTGTAAATTTTACTCAAGGAAGAGAAATCGCAAAAATCAGCAGGTACATCTCTTGCGCAAGAATGATGCAAGAAAAACTTAAAATATTTATCAGTAGATTCTTGTAAAAGAAACTAACAGAAAAATAAGCAGATCTTTTCAATCCTTCTTTTGTTAACGAATGCATCTAGTTTTACAGACACTATCACACTTCTAACCAACAATAGACACAACTTCTTTACGATCTGCTGCTTAAAGTATACTCTTTACCTCAATTTACAAAAAATATTAACACTTTTTATCTAGCCAACAGCTATAGATACTTTAGCTATGAAGGTAAGGATTCACAAGGAGTCTATCTTAAAGACAGAGTGCTTTAATTTGTGATTCAAAAGTTCAAAAATATGAAAAATATTGAAGAATGGCACTACTCGTTCTTATGTTACGCTATAATATCTTTTTAATTTTACAAAGCAATCGAAAAGATGTAATTTCGACAGTAAGGTGACCATAACTACCTTCCTCGTGATCAACTTAATACCCCAATTTTACCCTAGTTTTTCTGGCAAATATACAAACAAAAGACAAACACACTTAACAAAATATAAATAACAAGAAACATCATTAAAGATTGTTACACTGATCGATTCATAGACAGTCCAGTTGACCCTGATTGGACCACCATGATTCCTCCAGCAAACGCATAAAATTAGATAAAAACACGAGTTGACATGGCTCTTTAACGACTAAAAATAGTTCGCAAAAAATAGTTATAAATAAGCGGAAGATTTGCTGATTTTTTGATCGGAGATGTGATTTTGTAGATAGATGGCGACTATCATTTTAATTTGAATAAAATGGATTATAACGAACAAACTCAGTTTAGGAATATGCACTTCTTGCTGGCAGGGTACAGACTAGTTCTTGTAAATGTATTCTAGTACAACGAGCATCGTAGTGTGGACAAACTAGCAGCTCTGATAAAAGCGAAATTTTAAGTTCTGTAGAGAACAAAAGCCATTATGGTCGTATGATGATTATGATGGTGTGTATATATTTGACAACTTAATACCAGCATTTTATCATGAAAAATCATTATCTGATAATTTTTTCTATCTCTCCAGCAAAGCTAAACCCTATTTGTCTGATAAGCTTGCCTTAAGTCTAATAGAGTTACTTGAGTCCTTAAGCATATTCCATCTGTTTTAGATAGATTTCAAGCAAATTAGCATTTAGAGTCTCAAAAAGTCCTTATATTTACTCTTTCATGTTGTTCTATCCCTATCCTTAGACTAAATTTTTTAGTCTACGCATAGCCAGCTTTGTTCTCTCTACTCCTCTTTCGACTTATGAGCTTGAACCCATAGCTGAGCCTAGCTTCGTGGTAGCTAGAAGTGTTCTTTAAGCGTATTCTTAGAGAACTTTGCGAAGTTATAGTCGTTTTAAAGTCACATGTGATTTGGCTTCCCTTGAGTTCATGGCAAGGTATCGACTCAAGGTCAATATTAGCAAAGAGGCCATAATGATGCCACTGATAGCTGCAAAGAAGGCCACCATTCTTCCTACGTACGTCTTCGGATAGTAATCCCCGTAGCCTACAGTTGACATCGTGATAACAATACACCAAAGACCCTACTAAAGTGTTTGTATATCTCCTACTTTGCTTTAAGCTAACTTAAGCATCTGCCCGAAAGTGACTGCTAGCGTACCAAAAAGAAGTATCAGAGAAAGCAGAGGGTAAGCATGAAAAAATGATTTGAACGAAAAAATCAAAGGAGATTTTGTGTTGTAGATGCGACATAGTCTTTGGCTTCGGGGTGTATGGTATATCGACGAGTATACGATTGTGCTCAAAAAGACGTAGATTCGACCTAGCATGAGTATTTCTAGAATAGAATTTAGGTCAGTTGGAATGCGCTAACCTGAGATAGGCTAAGGAATCATTAGAATCACATCCTTACAGACAAGATTAGGGTGAATCAACATGAAAATCGCTTACAGACCAACCTATCGAACGCAGAGAAGAATTTTGTTTTGTTGTGGTATCCGAACGAGTTGCTTCTAGGACAGCTCAAGATTTTTATTATGACGAAGAATCAACAAAATGACTAGAAATATCGAAAAAACTGAATAGAAAGCCAGAACAGTTGTTTTGGCTTAAGGCGAGTAGGGTGAGACTGATTGACTGAGTGAAGTTATGACTGAAATAATTGCTACCAAACGCAAAGTTAACTGTAAATTGAGTAACTGTTCATGTAAATAGTGTGTGAGATGTGAGTCTTAAAACTGGCGTTAGTTGTATGGCAGACGCAATCTCACTGGATCGAACTATTCAAAGTAACTAAGATGAAGATTGATTGTACCTGAGGTCGACTCCTCGATGAGTTTCGATTGATATACTTTTGTGAATTTTGGTCTGTTATCTAATTTTACGCGAGTGTTGCTGTTTGATGTATTTTGACACTGGCTCCAGTTCAAGCATTTATCAAATGTAAGGCGCTTTATTTAATTATTGCATATTATATTTAAATCACATAGATATCAATAAAATATCATCTCATTAGTGGACTTTTATTTCGGTATTACCGACACTAAGCTCTCACTTTTATTTTCTAGATTTTGTATTTTATCAATTTTTTTCGATCGCAACCCAACTACCACTCTTCAGCTTTGATTTTTCTTGCGTCAATTATTTACTGGTAGTATTTTTAGTGCCTATTCAAACTGCAGGAAGGGCTGTAGCCTGTCCTTTCTTGCTTAAGATTTACCTCGTTTTCGCTTATATTTGACAAATCTTAATCTCTTAAGACAAGCGCATTTGACTACTATCTTTTCGGTTAACAATGATTAAGCTTGAACTACGAATATGGATTAATTCTTGATTATCTGTGTATATTGAACTTAGTGACTAGATCCAGTGAGCTTTTTGATTGTGAATGTGAGAATTATTGTCTTGACTGCGAATGCGAATAAGAATCAATAGGAGTTTCCTTCGATATATTTTGACTTTTAAGCTTATTTTATCGTTTTAAGGTATCAAATTCCTCCTTCAATTTTTATATCTTTTCTTTTAAAAGCTAGTTCTACTTGACTAAAACCAAGTTTTCTTCAACTTTTTTGGTTAGCATTTCTTGCGCCTTGTACGCAACTGCTTCGACTGTACCTTTAGCTAGCACCATAAGAGGCAGAATGACACCTTTAATTTGTTGGCTGATTTCTTTCACTACATTCAAATTTGTCATTATCTACTTATTAACTACCCCTTCAAGCCTCTAGAACCTACATCTATTATTTTCGATGTTTTGAAGTTAAACTAGTAAATTTTGCTGCAAATCGCCGAATTCTTTATACTTTGTATGTATAAGTGTCGACATCTTGTTTATATGGCTTTCGTTTAGTGATAAGGAATGGCGTGATGTATACTAAGGCTATCTTTGTGAAGTTTCAAGGATTGAACGTTAGGACGTATCGAAGCGTTCGGACATTGAATAGTGTGACATAATTATACCGTTATGAACTGTATAACTAAAATAATACTAAAAAAAATTACTTAATAAAAACAAGAAGTTGCTTAAATTAAAGTCAAAATACATTTTTTTCAATTTTAGTCATTCTATACTATATTTTTGTTTTTTTGTATTCATTTGTATAAGTATTAAGCTTATTGACTTATAAGTATAAGTACATTATGATTGTCATATAAGTATTATCAAATTGCCTATGTACTGGATCATAGATGGCCTCTGTTTTCTCGCAGGCATAGCTCAGTTCATTCTTTCCTTCGTCAAAAATCTCAAATAATACTGCTGGGCAGGTCCCGTTTGGATAGCCGTTTACCCCCTTCTTCTTTAGACTATCTACAATATTGCTTCTCTACGTAGCGAAAAAATCACTTACGCGGTGGCTCCTCACTCAAGATTCGTCTACAGCTCAGGATACAACATAAGTTTCTGTGGAATCGAAAAATTACATCCTTTCGATTCGCAGAAGTACAAGCATATCTATCAATTTCTTATCTAAAGAGGACTCATAGGAAGAAATGATATAGTGGAGCCCGGAAAGCCTAGCAGAAGTTTATTGTTGGAAAAAATGAGCAAATGTTACCTTCTTTCACTTTGCTACACCATACCTGTATGTAAGGCTGTATAGATGCCTTTGATCTTTATCCCTGGATTCTTGCTCAGATGGAGAGTCTTGGATCCTCAGCTAAGAGCTACCTAGGGCTCGATTATGGCAGCTTGCATAGCTGTGCAACTAGGTTGGGCTGTCAACCTTTCAGGCGGGTACCATCATTCAAGTTTCAACGCTGGAGGCGGATTCTGCATCTACCCAGATATATCGTTAGTGGTTCACTACTTGCGTACGAGGCTAAACAAACAAAGGATCATGATAATAGATTTAGATGCACATCAAGGAAACGGACACTAAAGAGACCATATTTCTGATAGAGATTGCTACATTGTTGATGCCTACAATCACGGAATCTACCCTCAAGATATGTAAGCAAAAAGAGCCATCAGCCAAGATATCAGAGTTACAAATGAAACAACTGACGAATAATATCAGAAAAAAGTTTAGGATATATAAAAAGATATCGAGTAGTTCAGACCGTAATTTGTGATTTACAACGCAGGAACTGATATTCTCGAGGGAGATCAGTTGGGAAATTTGAGCATCAGTTAAAAAGGAGTAGTCAGAAGAGATTAGACGGTCATAGGCATGTGTTTGAGACATAAAGTTCCAGTCGTGATGCTTATGAGTGGAGGCTATCAAGAAAAAAATGCAAAAGTTATTGCAGATTCGATATAAAATTTGCTGAAAAAGTATAGATGAGCTTCATGATCTGAAATGACATTAAAAATCATATTTTCTAGTAAATTTTTTTGTGTTTTTGTTAAAGATTTGTTCTTTGTTTTTAATCAATAGATTGTTTAAATTAGTTGATAAAAGATAGAAAATATGGACGGCAAACCCCCAATCGCTAGATTTACTAGAAATAAAAACCAAAGCTCCAACGAAAAGCCCTAGAATGAGTCTGATAATCCTCTAGCGCTTTATAAGAAAAAGTCACTACCAAGAATAGTATCTTAGTTGAGTCCTGATGTGCTTTTCCAGGACATGGATAGACCCAAACAGCAGACATCTACCCTTACATAAAGCAAAATGACCTAATAGACTAGCAATCCATCAGTAGTTGAACCTGTTCAAAGTAAACCTTCGCCCTATAAGCCTTATAGAAGACATGTTTAGTCTCAAGCCACACCTTAACCAGCAGCCACACCAAGCAGAGCTAGTTAGTACTATAATCGATACAAGCGGGCTCAGGAGTAAACAAAAAAATAATAGTCGCCGCAAGAAAGTTCAGAGATTACGCCTGCAAAAGAATAAACAAAAATGCCAGCAAGGATTCAAAGAAAAACTGAGTCTTTCAAGCCAATAGGCATGCAGCTCAATAGACCCACTGAGACTGAAGAAAAAAGCGAAAGTAGCTTCACGCCTGTCAAGAAAACACAGCCACAAGTAGTGTCAGCTAGAGGTCAGAAGAGCTAATAACAACCTATGGAGTCGAATCTTTCAGTAAATCTTTCTTAAACTCCAAAAACAATCAATCAAGCATCATCAATCAGATTCAATAGGAGCCAAATAAGCTCAGCGAGCAAGCCTGCCTCTAAAGCGACTTCTCCCTAGAAAAATTAAAGTCAAGCATCTCAACTCAAAAAATCAACAGCTAGCTTATTGATCATTTCGAGATTGATTAAAAAGCAACTCTTTTCAGTCATAAGCCATCTTAGACTGAATTCTCTGAGCTCTAAAAGACGTACAACTTTTGAAAGTAACATTTTATTGCAAACTTCACTTCAAATAGCTAAAAATAAATAAAAAAATCTTTTAGTCGAAGCTTTCCGTATCATGAAGAAAGCATTTACTGCAGTATACGTTGCTCAACTAAAAAACGAAGTTTCTAAGACTCCTGGTGCCAATAAAAATAACACTGTTTGCTTATTTTTGTCAAACATATTCACGAATAAAATCAGAATAAGCTTCAATTATGTGTCCCGTGCATCTAATGCTCATAAAAGTAAAATAAATCTATACAATAATATCGAAAGAGTACTCAAACGCAAAGAAAATAATCACAAAAAGGTTTTTTTCGAAAAATTAGCTATAAAATTAAAAATTCGACAATCTCTTTTAAATTCTTTTTAAAAAATAAGCAAAAATTTTCTTAAAAATCAAGTTAGTTTGAGTTTCCTAAAATTAATAAAAAACGCTCAAGCTTTTTCTGAGTCATCTTCTAAGACTTCCCTTCCTCCGACTCCCAAACGACCTTCAGTGCCCTCAACACCTTTGAAAAAAGACGTTCCCAATCCTAAAATAGCAAAAATGACAAACGAAAACTCGAAACTTTAGCAGTAGATATCATCACTAGATGAAAAGTTGCAATCAAAAATAACCAACAACAATATATAAGAAGAATAGTTTAGAAGCAAAATCAGTCTGCTTTAGAGCAGTAACAGTGAACTTCAGAAAGATATTGAAACAAAAAGAGGACTCAAGACACAACTTTAGTCAGAAATCACTTCGTATTAGTATAGGAGAACACCCTAACAGCACAACAATTCAGATTAAAAGTCATAGCCTTTGTCTAGACTATTCGTGGCATAGTACTATAACCCCAGATAAACAATACCTGCAACATAACTCATCACAAATTATAAACTGACTGCTTCTGATGACAATCCTTTGATCCGATAGTGGCAGACATTGCATCAAAATTTATATTTAAAACGAGAAATAGCGTTGTACGAGAATACTTAGATGCCGAAATACAGGGCTCGCTAGACTTTGCTAGAATAACAAAAGACGATTACTAAACTGATAAGAAGTTATGTGCGTTAACAGTACTGTTGGAAATGGATCATGCTATAAAGTCAACTGTGATTCCTTTCTTGTTTATTATGACCATTTTTTAATAAATATTGATACATCGAAGTAAAAAAATGCATTTTAGATGTATAAATGCAGTGAATACGATCATTTTCCTCACATTTCGTTTCTGATTTAGTAGTTTGTCTATTTATTTTTAGCCTTGTGCCCGTGGTTGCCCTTTATATAGTTGATTTTCCTAGCATTTCCTTTCTTGAGGGCCTTCTTTATGAATTCATCAGTATTGGCTGACTGTTTTTTCAACTCACGCTACACTCTTTTTTACTACTTTATCTTCATTCGGATCTAGTAAGGGGTCAGACCTTTGAATCTTTCCTATTAAGATGAAGATTCGCTCTATTCTTCTTAGTTTTTTTATTATTTTGGCTGCTATACATTCAGATTTAGTGTGTCTTAAAGCCCATTAAGCAAATTTTAAAGCTCTTAGTCGTATCTATGCGACTCCTTTGCTTTTTATATGCCTGGAATCTGCTCTAAACCTTATTAGCCTTCGATTTGTTGTCTTTCTTTCTGATTCTCAATCTAGTATTGGTTGATTTTCTTTTACTACTACTTGAGCTAAGATTAACTTTGCTCTTCTTATGCCTATTCCTCTTCATCTTAATTATCTTCTAGTTGCTTTAATCTTTCAACTTCGCTCATCTATCTCATCATTCTCTCTTCTTCACTCCTAAAATTTTCAAGTTAATTGAACTCTTAAAGCTGAAAATGCCCTACTTTTCTTATCTAGTGATCAAGTCTCTTTTCAATTTGAATTTCTTCGAGGATCGGCATGGGAAACTCACCAACATCGAACTTTTTTTATGGACCTAGAGAACCTTCTTCGGGATGCTTTAAGGCTTCTTAGTAACTTTTTTATCCAAGACGATCATAGAATTTGTATATGCATTAAACATCTCTCGAAAAGTATGTCTATGCGTTAGGATGCTTGATCGAAATACACTGAGGAAAATCTATTACTGTCAGTTTGTTTCCATCTGCGTTGACCATCAAGTTAAATTAGTTGTAGTCTCCGTGAATCAGACCATGCTGGGCAAATTTCACAAGAACTTGTATGCTTTTCTAGAACAATTATTTAACTTATTTCTGGGTCTGTACTCGAAGCACATGACAGAGAGTGTCTCCGTCGACCAAAGACATCAAAATACCATGTCGATTGGTATCTATTGGCTTAGGTGTAGGAAACCCGTGTGAGTGCAGTAATTGCATGAATAAAAATTATCTGATAGAGCTCAATCTTGAAAGATACAGCCAGTTGTAGTTGGTTCTGCCTTGAAGGTATTCTCTGTTATTTTTGATCGTGCGGAAAGATGTACGCCCCAGTCGTGTCAGCTTAAGAGCCATGAGCTAACCTTATGGAGACACGCATTTGTATATATCTGATTCTTTTCCCACACCAATTTTGCATATTACATCCTTTATGAGTCCTCTTTTCATCATGGTATGGAGTACTAAGTAGTCGTAGCCCAAGTAAGTAAGCTTATATCCCTATCCTATCTCACAAAAAACATACTTTTGCCTCCAATATGAGTGACAAACTTATTTTTGAGCACTCTTTGCAATGTTTTGAAGCCCTCTCCGCCCTTTAGATTGGCGAATCTA